>Ga0182024_10012375_pt1 | contig 16897 bp, 15 predicted proteins | sample P32metaG_FD_120480 | JGI IMG/M metagenome (GOLD analysis project Ga0182024, IMG submission 120480) | Permafrost microbial communities from Stordalen Mire, Sweden - P3-2 metaG (Illumina Assembly) | ecosystem: Environmental > Terrestrial > Soil > Wetlands > Permafrost | place: Sweden: Stordalen...
GCTGGCGTTCTTCGAAAACGACGACGAAACCGCGTCCTTCGGCAGCGCCTCGCGACGAGTCAACGGAACCGGTTTGACCGCCTCGCTCGAAGGGCATCGCTGCCTCGGCTGCTCGGGCTGGAATGTGTTCGCCTGTGCCCGCGGCTCCGTGCTGTGGGGCACGACCACCGGCTCCGCCACGGCCGCTACCGTGACCTATTTCGGAGAAGACTCTTTCGGCAACGACGCCGAGAGGGTCAGCAACCCGACCACGTTGACGATCGTCGAGACCCAGGCGGGCGTCGAGTGGACCCATCCGCTCAAATGTATCTGCGGCACGTTTTTCGTCCGCAGCGCGGTCGAGTATCAGTGGTGGAACGCCAGCAACCCGCGGTCGGTCACGGCGGGCGGACCGGTTGAGGGCGATGACGTGACCACGGTGATCAGCAGCACGAGCCCCAGCCCGAACGTCGGCCTGATCGGCCTGAACGTGGCCGCTGGTTTCCGCTACTAGTGGAGCGACCACGAAACTGACATGTCGCCACTGTAGGGAACGCCCTCCGTGGCGTTCCGTGCGCCGCGACTTGGCGTCGGCTGCCGCACCGCGGAACGGCACGGAGGCCGTTCCCTACAGCACAACGCTTCGACCTGTCCTTTTCGCGCGGCAGACAACTAGACGATTTGACGGCTTTCAATGCGAGCCGGACGCGTTGATCGGCTGATTCGCCGAGGCCGGCACGACGTGGTCGTACACTCCGGCGGTCGAAGCCTGCCCTTCCGATGGTGAGCCATTCCCGTTTCGATTAGCGGCGGAAACAGTTCGCTTCGGAGATTGTGTCGTCTGGGCGAGGAAATTATCGATCTGGGCGGCGTCTTTCAGGTGCGTGAACGACTCGGCCATCGCGATCCGCTCCTTCTTCTCGTGGATGTCGTCGAATAGCTCTCGCTTGACCGTCGGATCCGTCATGGTCACCTTTTCGGTTTCGGTGAATCCCTCGCTGAGCAGGATCACGTAGCTGTCGTTGACTTGAACGATGCCCGACAATTGGCCGGCTTGTAGGCGAAACGCTTCGTCTTCGAGTGCTTTCACGCCGCCCCACTTTTGAATCGGCGGCACGCGGCCCTGAACCGAGCGGCTGGGGTCGATCGAGTATTGCTCGGCCAGCCGGCCAAAGAACTCTCCGGTTCGATCCGGATGTTTGTTCAATTCCTGTTGGGCGATCGAGAAGACCTCTTGCGCCTTGCGCAGATTGCCGAGCACGATCACGCGGCATTTGACCCGCGGACCGTAGTTGGCCTCGAAACCGCGGTGCATGTCTTCGTCGGTAACGTCGATCTTGCCGCACAGCTTTTTCAGAGCGACCGAGGGCCAAACCGCGTCGCGAACGTACAGGTCGTAGGTGATGTGCTGTTCCTTGGTGACCATGTCGATCCAGGCTTTGACATCCGGTTTGCCGTCGGTCGTCTTGCCCATCGACACGGCCGCCCGCGCGATTTCGGCGTCGAGGTCGGGCTGGGTGATGGTGATCTTCTTGGTTCGCAAGGCTTGTTCCAGCAGATGCCGATTGATGGTTCCTTCGAGCACTTCGATGCCGTGGCGATCGATGCATTCCTCGGAGAGTTCGCGGAGCGTGATTTGGCGGTCGTTGATGATGGCGGCAATGCCCGGCATTTCGCGGCTTTTTTCCGGATCGTTGTACACGTTTTGCACGACGGCTTGCTTTTGCAAAGCCTTGAACGTGTCGGAACCGACTTTGCGCAATTTGCTGTCGCGCACCAATTCGGCCAACTGATCCCTGACCACTTTGTAGTTGGCCTGCTCGGCCGGCAGCCGACCTTCCGATTTGAAGATCAGATACTGATTTCCGACCTTCACGACCGGCGAAATCTCTCCGTCGCGCAAGTTGAACACGGTCTCTTCGACCTGCGGATCGCCGACATGATGGTGGATCGGCTGGATCAGGCCGTTGGCGCTCGCGCTGGGGTCTTTCGACCATTTCCTGACGAGCGCCGGAAAGGTGTCGGGCTGCGCCTTGGCTTGCGCCAACACCCGGTTGGCGTCTTGCTCGGTCTCGACGACGATCAGGCGCGTCTTGACCGCTTCGCCATATTTCGACTCGAAGGCGTTTTCGATTTCCTGCTCGGTCGGCTGGATTTGATCGGCGGCCACCTTCTTCAGCGCCAACATCGGCCAGACGATGTCGTCGGCATACTGCTGCGCGGAAATGTGCCGTTCCTCTTGAATCATCTTGATCCACTGGTCGGTCGAAATGCCGAATTTCTTCGCCAGCCGATCGATTTCGTCGCTGACTTCCTTGCGCGTGACGGAAATGTTCCGCTGATGACAGTATTGAACGATCAGATATTTGTTGAGCATCGCATCCAAGACTTCGCTGCCGTAATGGGCGAGGCATTCTTGGGCGAGCTCTTGCCGGCCGATCGTGTCGCCATTTACTTGCGCGACGATTTGCAGTTGCTGCGGCTGCGTGACGATCGGCGCCGTGGCTTTGGCGGGCACGTCGGCCGGCGGCGGCCCCTTGGCATCTGCCGGCGCCGGTCCGCGAAGAGAGCGAACCACCATGCAAACGGCCACAACGGCAATCGCGCCGACGGCAACACCCAAACGGCGATTCCACTTGCTAGTGGTGCGCGGTGCGTTGTTTGGTGAATTGTCCGGTGAATTATTCGCAGCATCCATGCTCGACATCGCGGTTTCTCCCTAACTGACCGTTGAAAAAGGGGACTGGCTCCGAGCGACGAGGCCGTTTTCTCGAATGTTGCGGGTAGCGGCGAGGTGCCTGTCCCCTTTTTCGACACGCTGCTAAACCGACAGCCATTGAACAGACGCTTGCCATAATGGGGCGTCTAGCAACACGGGGCGGGAACTATAGGAGCCCCAGGAAAGCCGGTCAAGACGAGATGGGAAACGGCGCGAGGGTGGTTGCTAGCGGCGCGCCGTCAGCGGCCTTGTCAGCGGCCGCCAAACCGTGACAATTAGGCGCACTTCAACCGTCCCCAGGGAACCAAAGCCGCGATGACTACCAACGCCACGACCACCAGTGCCGCCAATCCTGCTTCCAGCGTGTTGTTTGCCGAATTGAAGCCGGGCGACCGCGTCGAGGTCGGGCATGTCGTCACCATCGGCTCGAGCGCCCAATGGACGACGCGCACGGCCGGCACCGTGGTCCGCACCGAGCGGCGGCGCCATGGTCTCCATTTCCGCCGCAACCCCGACGACAAGGTGTACAGCGACATCCTGGTCCTCTCGCGCGAAGACGGCGAGCTGACGACCGTCACGATGGATGAATTCACGCAACTGCGCAGGATTTAGCGACGGCTGGTAATCGCTTCGAAATAACGCTCCGCCCTCGCTAACGCTTCGGGTTGGTGTGAACCGGCGTCGCCGAATACTAACCCGAAGCGTTAGCGAGGGCGGCTCGCTGGGGTATAATTCAACCATGAACCCCGGCGCCCAAAATCCTGTTTCGCCCCATTTGCCGATCGCGCTTCATGCAATGCATCAGCGGCTGTTCGAGGCGAATCGGTTCGTCTATCCGGTGCTGAGCCGCCGCAGTGGCGGGCTATCGATCGGCGTGAATCTGAATCCCGACAAGGTTTGCAATTTCGACTGCATCTACTGCCAGGTCGATCGGCGGCAGCAGAGCGAAACGAAATTCGTTGAAATGCCGGCGCTGATGGCCGAGCTCGATGCGATGCTGGGGCTCGTTGCCAGTGGCCGGATTTACGAGACGGAAAAATTCCGCGCGACGCCCGAGCCGCTGCGCCACTTGAACGATATCGCGTTTTCCGGCGACGGCGAGCCGACGACGTATCGGAATTTCGATGAGATCATCGCGGCCTGCGCCGAGTTGAAGCGGCGGCACTTCGGCCGGAACGGCACAATGAAGTCTGGTGCAGTGGCCGTTCCCTACAGCGGCGTCGGTGAAGTAAAAATGGTGTTGATCACCAACGCCAGCATGTTTCACCGCCCGCATGTTCGCCGGGGCCTCGAAATTCTCGACGCGAATCAAGGGGAGATTTGGGCCAAGCTGGAGTCGGGCACCGAGGCGTATTACAAATTGGTCGAAAGGACCCCGATTCCCTTCCGCCGAATTTTGGATAATATCACAAGCGCGGCCCGCGTGCGGCCGTTGGTGATCCAGTCGTTGTTCATGCGGATCGGAGGCGAACGTCCAACGGCGGAGGAGCAAGCGGCGTTTTGCGGTCGGCTGAACGAAATCGTCGCCGCGGGCGGCCGGATCAAGCTCGTGCAGATATACACGATCGCTCGGCGCCCCGCGGAAGATTTCGTCGCCCCGCTGACCGACTCGGAAGTCGACGCGATGGTCGAACTGGTGCGCCAGCGAACGGGATTGCCGACCGCCGGCTTTTACGGCCAAAGCGACGCGGAAGGGGCGAGGGACGAGGGGCGAGGGAGTCGCCCACAACCGGATAGGACGTAGCGACCGACACAACTTGAATTCATCACTTTTCGCCATCCAACGTCAACTCGCCCGCCGGCACTGGCAGACTTCGCTTGCCAGTGCCACACGATCACACCTCTTCGTCCCTAGCCACTAGCCACTAACCACTTTCCCCCTCATGCCCGACCCCTATTTTCAAGCTCGATTCGCCGATCGCGTTGGTGGCGCCAATTATGGCAAAGGGACCGAGATCTATAAGTTCGAAAAGATCAAACGCGCCAAGCGGAAGGCGCTGGCCGAGCATCCCGAGCGGCGGCTGGTCGATTTCGGCATCGGCGAGAACGACGAAATGGCGCCCGAAAGCGTTCGGGCCATCATGGCGCGCGAGATCAATCGGCCCGAGAATCGCGGTTACGCCGACAACGGCATCGCCGCTTACAAGGAAGCCGCCGCACGGTTCATGCAGCGCGAGCTTGGCGTCGAGATCGATCCGGTCACCGAAGTGAATCACTGCATCGGCTCGAAGCCGGCGCTGGCGATGCTGCCGGCGGCGTTCATCAACCCGGGCGACGTGACGCTGATGACCGTGCCCGGCTATCCCGTGGCCGGCACGCACACGCGCTACTACGGCGGCGAAGTGCATCGGTTGCCGCTGTTGGCCAAGAACGACTTTTTTCCGGACCTCGGTTCGATTCCCGCCGACGTTCTGCGGCGGACGAAGCTGCTGGTGCTGAATTATCCGAACAGCCCGACGGGCCGAGTCGCCACGCGGGAGTTTTACCAGCGCGTCGTCGAGTTCGCTTTGAAGCATCAGATCGTCGTCGTGCAAGACGCGGCGCATGTGATGCTGACGTATGAAGGGAAGCCGCTTAGTTTTCTGTCGGTGCCCGGGGCGAAGGAAGTCGGCGTCGAAGTCCATTCGATGTCGAAGGGATTTCACATGATCGGCTGGCGATTGGGTTGGGTTTGCGGGCATGAGCGGATTGTCCGAGCATTTGCCGACGTGAAAGACAACAGCGACTCGGGCCAATTCATCGCCATCCAAAAAGCGGCGGCGGCGGCGCTCGACGACACGACCATTCCGCCGCAAGTGCGCCAGAAATATCGCCGGCGATTGGAAAAACTTGTGGCCGTGCTCTCGCGCTGCGGCTTCACTTGCCGAATGCCGGGCGGAACATATTTTCTCTATACGCCGAGCCCGAGCGGAATCGCCGGCGGCCCGCGTTTTGAAACGGCCGAAGCCGCCAGCCAATATCTGATCACCGAACATTCGATTTGCACGGTCCCCTGGGACGACGCCGGATCGTTTTTGCGATTCTCGGTCACGTACGAGGCGCCGGACGAAGCGGCGGAAGACCAATTGATGACGGAAACCGAATCGCGGCTAAAACAAATCCGGCCGGAGTTTTCATAACGAGTCGAAAAAGGGGACAGGCACCGAGCAAGAAGCCCCGTCGCACAGCATACCGCTGGCTGCTCGGAGCCAGTCCTCTTTTTCAACGCACGGCGGCGAATTTATGTTCCCACCCATCGAACCCAATCTTTCCGGAGAGCGCCCGCGCCCGCGGATTATCATCGTGCCCGCGCCTCCGCCTACGCGGCGCGGCCGTTTGCGGCGGTATTTGCCGGTGCTGCTGTGGATGGCCGTGATTTTTTTGGCCTCGACCCGTCTCGGTCGGCCGGAGAATAGCGAAGCGATCATCGATCCGATCCTGCAGTTCTTGGGTGTCAAGAATGTCGACAATGTGCATATTCTCGTTCGCAAGATGGGGCACGTGGCGGAATACGTCGTTCTTGCGCTGCTGCTCGCGTATTTTTGTCTCAGTTCGAGCCGCGAGACGCTCCGACGGTGGTGGTTTCTGTTCGCTCTACTCGGCGTTTTGATCTACGCCTCGACGGACGAGTTCCATCAGACATTTGTGCCGGAACGGGTCGGATCGGTTCGCGACGTAATGCTCGACACAGCCAGCGGCGCCGCCGCCTTGTCGCTAGTCGCCGCCTGGCGCAAACTACGCCAGCCAACTCGCCTCTAGCATCCGCTTGCGCGTCCCTCACCCTGTCCCCTCACCCTCACCCTTCCTCATGTTCTACAGCTTCGACGGCATCGACGGCGGCGGCAAATCGACGCAATTGAAGTTGTTTTGCGATTGGCTTGTCGAACGCGGCGAACAGGTCGTCACATGCCGAGATCCCGGCAGCACGCCGCTCGGCGAGGCGGTGCGCGAATTGCTGTTGAATCGGCACGACTTGGAAATCCATCGCCGCAGCGAGATGTTGCTGTACATGGCCGCCCGGGCTCAAATGGTCGAACAAGTGATCCGGCCGGCATTGGAGGCCGGAAAGACCGTCGTCTCCGACCGCTTTCTGCTGGCGAATGTGGTATATCAAGGACACGCTGGCGGATTGGATGTCGACGAACTGTGGCGAATCGGCGAAGTTGCCACCGCGGGAATCAAACCGGATTTGACGTTTCTATTGGACATCGACCCGCGGGCAGCCGCTCAGCGAATCCGCCGCGAGTTGGATCGCATGGAGACGCAAACTGTCGAATTTCGCGGGCGACTTCGCAATGGCTTTTTGGCGGAAGCCGCGAGGCGGCCGAATCAAATTCGGCGAATCGATGCGGGACGGTCGATTGAAGAGGTGCAGGTTGATATTCGACGCGCAGCCGAGGAATACGCGAGAACTGGATCGTGACGCCTATGACCTGGCACGGCATTGTTGGACATGACGACGTGGTCGAACGCTTCCGCCGGGCTTTGGACCGCGGACGGTTGGCGAGCACGTTTCTGTTCGTCGGACCGGCGGGGATCGGCAAGCGGAAGTTTGCGCTGAAGCTGGCTCAGGCGCTGCTTTGCGAGAGGCGGCCGGCGGAATTGCTCGATCCTTGCGAACATTGCCCGGCCTGCGCGCAGATGCTTGCCGGAACGCATCCCGATTTGGACGTCGTGAGCAAGCCGGCCGACAAAAGTTTTATTCCCGTGGCGGCGCTTATCGGCGACAAGGAGCATCGGATGCACGAGGGGCTGTGCCACAAGATCGGATTGAAGCCGTTCGCCGGCGGCCGAAAAGTGGCGATCATCGACGATGCCGACGATTTGAACCAAGAAGGGGCTAACGCACTATTGAAAACGCTCGAAGAGCCGCCGCCACGGTCCGTGCTGATCCTCATCGGGACGAGCGCCGATCGGCAGTTGCCGACGATCCGTTCGCGTTCGCAAATGATTCGTTTTCATCCACTCGACAACGAAACCGTGGCCCGGCTGCTGTTGGAGAACAAGATCGCGCCGGGAGCGCAAGAGGCGGCCCGACTGGCGATGCACAGCGGCGGCAGCGTCGCCCGAGCGAGCGAACTGGCCGATCCGGCGCTGTGGAGTTTCCGCGGCGAGTTGCTGGCGGCACTGGCGAGCTTGCCGGCCGATAGCGTCGCGGCGGCGCAATCGGTGATCGCATTTGTCGATTCGGCCGGGAAAGATGCGGGCCCGCGGCGAGCGCGCGGCCGGCTATTGGCCGGCTTTGCGATCGACTTCTTTCGCCTTCTGCTGCGGCGACTCAACGGAATGCCGAACTCCGACGACGCCGAACTGGCCGCGTTGGTCGACCGCGCCCAAACCAACGGCTGGACCGAAGACGCTGCCACCGCCGCTCTCGATCGCTGCCTGGAAACCCTCAGCCAGATCGACCGCAACGCCAATCAGACGACGATGATCGAATGCTGGATGGACGATCTGGCGGAGGCAGCTGGCGCGAGAATTTCCACAAAGCATTGAAAGCTGCCTCGATCAAATTGAAAATGTGATGGCAAATATCACGGGGCCAAACCAACGGCAAATGCTGATATTTTTGGTCTCTTGACAAGGCCGCTTGCAGGGACGCGGCCGCGAAGCTAAACGTCGAGCGAAGGGGTGCCGCGCCAGAGAGGCACTCGCGAACCAAGCGATCGTTGGCCCAATACGGCTCAGACGGCCCTGCATTTTTTGATTGCACAGAAGAAGTTTATTTCCCGGTGGCTGCGGAAGGGTTTGGCGCTCAACATGGCGAAAACTAGAACGAAGTCGAGCAGTTTGGGAAAATTTGTCGAGCAGCGGATTGTTTCCCGCCTTGGAAAATTCGTCGATGTCCTTGCGGCGAATAAGCCGATCGCGAAAGAATTCACCTGCCGCACGGTCTGTCGACATCCTCTGCAAAAAACCCGGCTAAAGCCCAAACGACGAGAAGCCCCGTGAACGGGGCTGACGCGCGCGGCCCGCTGCCGGTCAACCCGGCATTAATGCCGGGCCTAGTACCGCTGTCGCGGAAAGCCCCATGAAATGGGGCTAGGGGGCACTGCCCCATGATGCGTTGCGCCGCTTCTCAATCTTTCCCACCGCGTCTCAGCGTGAGAAAGATTTGGCCTGCCATCCCGAACGCGGGCCCACAAGCGATGTTGTCGCTAGCTCATCCTCCGCCGTGTTGACACCCCCTCTACATGCCCTAAAATGGAGTGTTTCCCATGTGCCGCGGCATGTTGCTCCGCGGCATTTGATTTTTGAGGGTTCTCTCGTTGCCCGACATTACCCAACAACGTGCCATCCACAAGGCCGATGTGCTCATCGAAGCGCTCGGCTGGATCCGCCGCTTCCGCGATAAGGTGACGGTCATCAAGATCGGCGGCAGCGTGATGGAGACCGAGGCGGCGCTCGGCCATCTGCTGCTCGATATCGTGTTTCTGGAAACCGTCGGGATGCGGGTCGTGCTGGTGCATGGCGGCGGGGCGGCCATCAGCCGGGCGATGGATGCCGCCGGTTTGCAGCCTCGCTTCATCCAAGGACGCCGCTACACCGACGACGCCACGCGCGATATCGTCGAACGCATTCTCGCCTACGAAACCAACGAAACCCTGGCCGCCAAGATCGAGGAATTCGGCGGCCGGGCCATGCCGCTGAACTTTCGCACGACGAATGTCCTCTTCGGCGAGCGAATGCAACTTCAAGATGGCGACGGCCAGCCTGTCGATCTTGGGCACGTCGGCCGCGTGACGCGGGTGGACCGCACGACGATCGACAATTTGTGCTACGCTGGCACGGTGCCGGTGATCCCGTCGATGTGCCTCGGCGCCGACGGCGGTAAGCTGAACGTCAATGCCGACACCGCCGCGACAGCCGTCGCGCAGGCGCTGGGCGCGGAAAAGCTGGTGTTTCTCAGCGACGTGAATGGCGTGCGGCTGAAGAAAGACGATCCGACGACGCTGGTCAATTCGCTCACCGCGCGGCAGGCTCGCGAGCTAATCGCGGCTGGGGCGATCGAGTCGGGGATGATACCCAAAGTCGAAGCTTGCTTGGAAACGTTGGATAAAGGCGTGCGAAAGATTCACATCATCGACGGCCGGCTGCGGCATTCGTTGATGCTCGAGATTTATACGAACCAAGGCGTGGGAACCGAAATGATCCGCGGCGAGTGACGACACGGCACGAGCAGTAGGCGTAGCTGAATTTGCCAAAATTCAGAGAGGTCGCGGCCCGCCTCCGAATTTTTGGCAAATTCGGCTACGGAGCGGCGCAATGCCCCGAACCTTTCGTACCTTGATCGCGTCTCTAGTTTTTCGAGTTTTCTGGATGGAATGAAAATGGCCACCGCGACGGGAATGACCACGGCGGAAACGCTCGATCTGTTCAAGAAATATGTCGTGCCCAACTACGCACGGTATCCGGTCGTGCTGGTTCGCGGCGAGGGCTCGTATGTCTGGGACAGCGAAGGGAATCGCTATCTCGATTTCTTCCCGGGCTGGGGCTGCAATCTGCTCGGGCATTGTCCCGAGCCAATCGTGCGGGCTGTGCAGCAGCAAGTCGCCACGCTGATCCATGTTCCCAACACGTGGCACACCGAAGCGCAAGGCCTGTGGGCACAAGCCCTCTCCGAGCGAAGTTTCGGCGGGCAAGCCTTCTTTTGCAACTCCGGAGCCGAGGCCAACGAAGCCGCGATCAAACTCGTTCGCCTTCACACGCCGAAGGAACGGTACAAGATCATCACGTTCCGCGGCGGCTTCCACGGTCGCACGCTCGCCGCCACCGCCGCCACCGCTCAGCCCAAGTATCACGAAGGCATCGGGCCGCTGATGGCCGGTTTTCAATACGCCCCGTTCGGCGATCTCGAAGCCGTGGCACGGCTGATCGATCGGGAAACGGCCGGCATCATGATCGAGCCGGTGCAGGGAGAAGGGGGCGTGCAGATTCCGCCGGACGGATTCTTGCAAGGATTGCGGAAACTGGCCGATGACCACAAGCTGGTGTTGGTGTTCGACGAAGTGCAAACCGGCTGCGGCCGCACCGGCGATTGGTTCGCCTATCAACACTTCGGCGTCACGCCCGACATCATGACGCTGGCCAAAGCCGTCTGCGGCGGCATCGCCGGCGCGGCGATGATGACCACGGCCGAAATCGCTCCGAGCCTGCGGCCCGGCATGCACGCGGCCACGTTCGGCGGCAATCCGATCGCCGCTCGCGCCGGGCTGGCGGCGATCGAAATGATCGAGCAAGAGAATCTGCTGCAACAGGCGCAGCAAATCAGCGAAGTGTTCCGCGCCCGGTTGAACGAATTGCGGTCGCAATGCGAAATCATTCGCGACATTCGCATCCTGGGCGTGATGTTCGGAATCGAGTTGGCCGTCGAAGGAGCGCCGCTGGTCAAAGCCTGCCTCGATCGCAGGCTATTAATCAACTGCACGCAAGGAACCGTGATCCGCTTGTTGCCCGCCATGAACCTCACCCTCCAACAAGCCCACGACGGCTGCGACATCCTGGCCGAGACGATCAAGGAATTGGCGGCGGGGAGCGCGGCTTGATAGTTTCACTAAGCCCAGGGAAGGCGGGCGGAGATCTTTCCAAATAGCAAAGACGTTGGCCGCCTTCCCTGGGCTTGGGGTGCGGCATGGGATTTTAGAACCGGCTCAGAGCGTACCGTGCGATGCGTCATTTAATTACCGTCACCGATCTATCGTCCGCCGAAATCGAGCGGGTCTTCGCAATCACCGAAGATCTGAAAACAAAGTATCTCCAGGGTCTGCGCGAGCCGCTATTGCCGGGCCGCGTGATGGCGCTGCTGTTCGAAAAGCCGTCGCTGCGCACTCGGGTCAGCTTCGAAACCGGCATGATCCACCTCGGCGGCGGCAGCCTGTTTCTGGGCGACGATGCCGGCTTCGGCGCCCGCGAGAGCATCGCCGATTTCGCGCGAGCGCTGAGCCAATATGTCGATACGATCGTCGTGCGCACCAAGCGGCATTCGACGGTCGTCGAGCTGGCGAGCTATTGCACCTGCTCGGTGATCAACGGCCTGACCGACCATTCGCATCCGTGCCAGGCGCTCGCGGATTTGTACACGCTGCAAGAGCTCGTCGGCCCCTTGGCCGGCCACACGCTGGCGTTCATCGGCGACGCGAACAATGTCGCCCGCAGTTTGCTCGAAGGATGCGCCCTGCTGGGAATGCGCTTCGTCATGGCGACGCCAGCGGAATATCGATTTAGCGAAGACAGTCTCGACGAATTGACGACGGCGCTGCCCGGTTTGGAATTCGGAGTGACCGACGATCCGATCGCCGCCGTCCGCGGCGCGACGGCCGTTTATACCGACGTTTGGACCAGCATGGGGCAGGAAGCGGAGAGCCAGAATCGCCGCAAGCATTTTGCCGATTATCAGGTCAACGCCGAGTTGATGGCCCACGCTCCCGGCGCGTTTTTCATGCACTGCCTGCCGGCCCACCGCGGCGAGGAAGTGACCGACGAAGTAATCGACGGCCCACAAAGCGTGGTGGTGCAGCAGGCCGGGAATCGATTGCACGTTCAAAAAGGCGTGCTCGCGTGGCTGCTGAGCCGCAACGGTCGAGGGATGGACGCCGGTGGATGACGAATCGCGAAACCGCAAGCGAGCTTCGTTCTCAAAAGGGCGTGTGGAAGCTCGCTTGCGGTTTCGCGCCCCTCTTCTTCGTTCTTCGTCCCCTACCCCCTCACCCTCACCCCTTCCGCCCATGCGTTTCGACAATCGCCAACCGAACGAGCTCCGCCCCATTCGCATCACGCGGCACTTCACGCGGACCGCGCCGGGCAGCGTGTTGATCCAAGCCGGCGGCACGACGGTGCTTTGCACGGCCAGCATCGACACGAAGCTGCCCGAGTGGATGGCCGGCCAGGGGCGCGGCTGGCTGACGGCCGAATACAACATGATGCCCGGCAGCACGTCGCCGCGCAAGCGCCGCGATCGCGACGGCAAAGTCGATGGCCGCACGACCGAAATTCAACGGCTGATTGGCCGCAGCCTGCGCGCGATCATCGATCTCGACGCGGTCGGAGAGCGGTCGATCACGCTCGATTGCGACGTGCTGGAAGCCGACGGCGGCACGCGCACCGCGAGCATCACCGGCGCCTTCATCGCCCTGGTCGACGCGCTGGCAACGATCGAATTGCCCGATTCGACTCACCGGCCGCTGACGACGAACGTCGCGGCGATCAGCGTCGGCCTGGTCGATGGCGAGCCGCTGCTGGATCTGAATTACCGTGAGGATTCCGCGGCGACCGTCGACATGAATGTCGTGATGACCGGCGCCGGGCGATTCGTCGAGGTACAAGGGAGCGGCGAAGAGGCCACGTTCTCCGAATTGGAACTTGCGAAACTCGTCGCGCTCGGCCGCCACGGCATCGAGCAACTCACCGCGATCCAGCGAGAATCGCTGGGCCCACTCTGGCCGGCTTAAGAACCCCTCACAAAACCGCTTGGCAGAAGGGGACAGTCCCCGGCGGTTTTGTGAGGGGTTCTAAGGGACATCTCGCGATCAATTCTGCCGGCCGTTCGATCTGAATCGGTTATCGCGGCAATAGGCACAAAGCGGATGGAAATTAGCGCCTGATCGATTCCTTTTGGAGGGGATGATTCATGCTGCCAGCCGATAAAAAACGTTGACTAGCTCTTGGTGGCCGGCGTATCTCGGCGACGCGCGATTTCTTGGTGACGGGATAACGCATGACCATCGTTCAATTCGACCGCGAATCATTGGTTTTGCCGCCCAAAGCGGTGATCGATTTTCTGCTGAAGCTGGATCAGGCAGGCGATTTCACGTCCGAGCGGCGCGAATCCGAACGTCGGGCCGCCGTCATGGAAGTCGCGGTCGTGCCGGTCGATTTCGAGCTGAAGCAGTCCGGCGAAAGTTTCTTGGCGATCTCCAAGAATATCTCCGCCACCGGGATGTCGCTGATTCACACGCGATCGATCACGTCGGGCAGCGTCGTCGTGGAGCTCCTGAATCGCGACGAGAGCACATTGCAACTCCTGGCCTACGTCGTAAGATGCCAGGCGGTGCATCGTTTCTACGAAATCGGGCTGCGGTTTGTGACCCGCCTCGCCGGCAGTTAGAATTCTCCACTGCCGTCAGCGCGCGCGAGGGGTCTGGCTCATTTTTCGGCCCGTTGAAGTCGGGGATGGCAACCCACGCCGCCGCCGAAAAATGTGCCTGATCCCCTTGCCCCCCAAGCCAATTCTGCCGCAAAGGAATCGAACCATGGGAATGGTCAAAGAGTTCAAAGAATTTGCCATGAAGGGCAACGTCGTCGACATGGCGGTCGGCATCGTCATCGGCGCCGCGTTCGGCAAGATTGTCAGTTCATTCGTCAGCGACGTGATCATGCCACCGCTGGGTATCTTGTTGGGCCACGTCGATTTCTCCAGCCTGATGCTGACGCTGCGGGAAAAGAACGGCGACGTGGCGGCCGTGACGATTCGCTACGGCGCGTTCATCAACACGGTCGTGGATTTCACGATCGTGGCGTTTGCCGTGTTCCTGGTCATCAAGCAAGTGAACCGGCTCAAGCGAACCGATGCCCCGCCGCCGCCATCGACCAAGGATTGCCCCTTCTGCAAAGAGAAGATTCCGTTGGCGGCCACGCGCTGCGGGCATTGCACTTCCGAAGTGACGTAATGCCTGGCAGCGTGTTGAAAAAGGGGACAGGCACCTCGTGGCAACCCGAAACGTTCGGCAAATCCGAATTGTCGCTCGGAGCCAGTCCCCTTTTTCAACGGTCTGCTAGGGAAGCTTTTCCAACAGGTCGTCGATGCGCTTGTCGGTGGCCTTCTCTTCGGCCAAGAGCGACTTTTCCAACGCAAGCAACTTGACGAGCGGCGGAAAATCGTCGGGGATCATGCTCGAATCCTCGAAGCGTTTCGCGGCCGAGCGCAGTTCCAAGTTTGCCTTCTTGAAAATCGCATCCATGCTCTTCTGCAGGTCGGCCGCGTCGGACTGCTTCTTGCACTTGTCGCACTGTTCGAACAGCTTGTCGACGTCCTTCAGGCCATTGCAAGGCTGCTCGCTTTTGAAACCCTTGCACCGTTCGATCGCCTTCATGTAGTCAGCGTGATAACCCATGACCGCTCTCCCCTAGCTGTTGAAGTTCGGGACTTGTTTACTCGCATACTATGTTGGACTGACGATTCCGGGTTCAATGCCCCTCATGGGCGAGCCAGCGTTCGGCGTCGAGAGCCGCCATGCAGCCGCTGCCGGCCGCAGTGACGGCCTGGCGATAGTAGTCGTCGGCCACGTCGCCGGCGGCAAAGACGCCTTCGACGCTCGTGTTGGTGCGTTGCGGAACGGTCCATTTGACGTATTGCTTCGAGGTCAATTCGAGCGCGCCGTTAAGGAATACCGTGTTCGGAGTGTGGCCGATCGCCAGAAAAAGACCGGAAGCCGGACGGTCGTGCGTGCTATTGTCGGTGGTGCTGCGCAGGCGGACCGACGTGACGCCTTCTTTGGGGTTCCCCAGCACTTCGTCGACGCCATGATTCCAGACCATCTCGATCTTTGGATTCTTCAAGGCCCGTTCCGCCATGATCCGCGATGCGCGCAGCGCATCGCGGCGATGGACCATGTAAACCCGGCTGGCGAATTTCGATAGGTACGTCGCTTCCTCGACGGCCGAATCGCCGCCGCCGACGACCACCAGCGGCTTGTTCCGGAATCGCGGCAACGCACCATCGCAAACGGCGCACGCGGTGACGCCCAGATTCTTGTAGGCATGTTCCGACGGCAGTCCCAAATAGTTCGCCCGGGCGCCGGTGGCGACAATGACCGACTGGGTTTCCATCGTTTCGCCGCTGAGCGCCGTGAGCCGAAACGGGCGGCGGCTGAAATCGACCGACACAATATCGTCCGTCACCACGCGGGTGCCGAAGTTCAGCGCCTGTTGCCGCATCAGCTCCATCAATTCGGGACCCGACACGCCGTTGCCATGATGCTCGTGCATCAGGTGCCGATTTTTGGGATCCAAGCTATTGTCGAGGTAGGCCTTCAAATCGCCCGCGGGAAAACCGGGAAAGTTCTCCACTTCGGTCGTCAGATTCAACTGGCCGAGGGGCAGCGTGCCCGAGCGGCGGTTCTCTTCGGTGATCGCCCCCTCGAAGAGCAGCGGCTTCAGCTCAGCGCGGGCGGCGTAGATGGCGGCAGTCCAACCGGCGGGGCCGCTGCCGATGATGACGAGAGTTTCCATGTGTCTGCTGGTTCTTGATAAATTGATTGGGATGCCGACGCGCGTATCCGCAAGGGAGGTCCGGGCCGGATATTATAGGGACTGACGTTGCCGCGTCCATTGGTCCAACATGTCGTATTTCCCTACACCCTCACCCTACACCCTCACCCTCGCCACCGGTTCAACTTGCCCCACGTAGGTCAGTTCGTTTATCGTGAGACGCGGCCGCGGCCCAGAATCCCGAGATCACCTCCCATGCTCCCCACGCACGCGATGCCGATCATGTTGTTCGTGCTCGCGTGTTTGGCGATTGCCTATCGCTATTACAGCGCGTTTCTGGCGGCGCGCGTGGCGGTGCTGGACGACTCTCGGCCGACGCCCGCCGAACGGCTCAACGACGGGCAGAACTATCATCCGACTCCCAAATGGGTGTTGTTCGGCCATCATTTCGCGGCCATTTCCGGGGCGGGGCCGTTGATCGGGCCGGTGCTGGCCATGCAGTTCGGCTATCTTCCGGGACTGATTTGGATCGTCGTGGGCGTTTGTCTCGCCGGCGCGGTGCAAGACATGCTCGTGCTGGCGGCCAGTGTTCGCCGCGGCGGCCGATCGCTGGCCGAGATTGCCCGGGCGGAAATCGGACCGCTGGCCGGAGCGGCGGCGTCGATCACGATTCTGTTCGTCGTCGTGATCGCGCTGGCCGGGCTGGGCATGGTGGTGGTCAAAGCATTGGGCGGCGAGGAGGTGACACTTGCGCAGGGCACGGTCCTCGAAATGCCGCAAGAACCGCAAATCAGTCGCGCCGCCGACGACCGACAACGAATCACCGTTCCGCCCGGCAGCCGGTTGACCTATCCCAACGGCGGCAGCGTGATGCGCGGCGAGGCGTTTACGCTGGTGATCGCCGATGCGCCGCAAGCCCAGGGAAGGCCGCCAAACGGTTCTGCGATTGAGCAGACTCAACACGGCCTTCCCTGGGCTTTACCGCGCGATGTGTCAACCGCGCCGGCCGACTCA
>Ga0182024_10012376_pt1 | contig 16896 bp, 20 predicted proteins | sample P32metaG_FD_120480 | JGI IMG/M metagenome (GOLD analysis project Ga0182024, IMG submission 120480) | Permafrost microbial communities from Stordalen Mire, Sweden - P3-2 metaG (Illumina Assembly) | ecosystem: Environmental > Terrestrial > Soil > Wetlands > Permafrost | place: Sweden: Stordalen...
AAGGCGGCAAACGCTGCCGAGGAAAGCGGTACGCGATACGACCTCAACTCTATCTCGAACTTTTCTGAGTACCAGCACGACATGGATTACATCTTTTCCGTCTGGTCGGATGGCGACATGAAGGATCGGAATGAGTTGGAGATGCAGACGATCAAAATTCGCAAGGGAAAGAAGCCTCCAGTGGCGCTCCTGAAAATCGATGCCAACTCTGGCTACGTTTGCGCGTTCAACGGACCTTCTGGCAGCGACACCGCCGCCCAAACCGACGAAGATGACCTGCCTGATTGGGATAATCCAGACGAGAGCGACGTGATCGACGTGGGGTTGATGTGATGGGCGGCAAGAGGATGTTGTGGGACCGAATCTGCGTGTCGGACAAAATCGACAAACTGAGTGCCGAGCAGGAGCGCCTCTACACCCGGCTGTACACGCATCTCGATGACAACGGGAACCACCCAGCCGATCCGAATCAGATTCGGAAAGTCTGTTTTCCACTCAAGAAGAAATGGAACAGTTGGACGATAAAAATTTGGCTCGACAGAATCGTAGCTGTTGGGCTCGCTTCTTATTACGAAGTACAGGGGCAAAAATTCGTCCATTTCGAGCGGTTCAAAGACTTCCAGACTCTTAAACACTTCAACGCGTGGTATCCGAAACAGCCTGATGACCGGGGTGTTCATCCGAGCATGACTGGGGGGATCATCGACGATGACGGGGGTGGTCATGAGGGGATGACGGGGGTGGTCAGAGGCGATGACGGTGGGGGTCAGGTGACGGAACCACCTTCGAATCCAACAGATACAAATTCCAAGTTTTTAAGTAAGAAGGAAGTAAGCAGAAGCAAGCCCTCCTCTCCTGTCTCAAAACAACAGAGGTCTCCTGCTTCATCTGGAGGAACCCCCTCTGGTCAACCTGTCCCTGCCGCCCCTGCAACCTCAAAGTCCCTGCGTGAGTGGAATCAAGACATCGATGGCACGCCCGCCGCTCTGATCCGCCGAGCGATCATCTACCACTACGATTACAACCCACGTGATTACCACCGCAGCTTAATGTCTGTGGCACACGTCCGCAGGAAGTACCAAGAAATGATCGACGAGGTTCCTGAGAACTGGGAAATCCCGCAGCCCAAGACGCGGACTCAATACGACCCTGATTGTCCGAGGTGCGGAGGTAGCGGCGGCTGGATGTCCAAAGCCGTGGGTAGAAAGATCGGTCGCACGTGGCGGGTCTGCGACTGCGGCACGGAGGTCTCCGTTGCAGCGGCGGGAGAAGGCCCGCTATGAGTCTATGCCGATGAATTTGATTTTGGGATACTCCGGCACAACAGGCCAAGCGAGGAGTTTCTTGTCCCTCTTATTAGCAAACCACACATATCTGTGTTTCCGTGATCGAGTCTTCTTAAGTACGTCAGGTCCCTTCAACCGCTCCTTGCTCACCGAGCGGTGATCGAGTCCTTCAACGGTCCTGTCCGTAAATGGTACGCTCATGCCCGTGTAGATGAAGTTCAGCGATTGGTAAAGATAACCAGCGTGATTTTGGGCTGAATCAGCATAACTGACCACAATCAAGTGTGGGTCTGTTTTCTTCATCTCCCGCAAGCACCAACTCACAAAACGGGACTCGGAGTTCGGCGGCAGATGCTTACTCAGGCACACGCGGTTTAGTTCTAGAACATGATGGCACATGGCGTCGGGGCGTCTATGGTCTTGCTTTTTCTCACCTACCAGACCACAAGAAACGCTCCACATGGGTGTACCGAACGTGACGATGCCGAGAATGCCCCTTATCAGTGAACGCTCGGGTCGCTTGGCAGCAAAGGCACGATTGATAGGCGGCTTGCGATGAAGGTAGTGCTCTCGGATGGCGAAACTTGTCGCCACTCGTTTGCTGATCTCCGAGTAGACGATAGCCTCCAGATCGAGGCTGACCGAGGATTTAAGTGCCTGAACTTGTGACATGGGCATGGCGATAGGGTAGGTCCACCCGGAGCAGCGTTAAAGTTACTGGCGTCACGTTTCGTTCCCCACAATTCGCTACAGGCCGCTTAATTTTCACCTGCTTCGCTGGTTTCTCTATCGGCCCGTGAGGAAGGCAGGCGACGAGTACCTATCTTCCTCTCAGAACGGGTATACGCGGCGAGCAGTCGTTAGGTGCTTGAACGCAGAAACACTCAACGCCCCCCGTGCTCGCGCTCTTGATCCGGGACGTGCGAGACACTCACAAACCGAAGCATACGGAGCTTCCCACATCTCACGAGCTTCTAGTGTTGCGTTGTCCAAGAGCACGAGCAACACAGTGTCGCAAGGCGCATCTAGTTTAATGCGGGACATGCGCTGTCCCGGCTTGGCTTTCGCATCGTAGGCACGTCCTTTTATCTGTATCCGCTCTTTGCCGCGTAGCGCGTCATAGCCGACTGTACGGGCTGGGACGAGGGTTAAGCCGAGAATTTCGGCGGCGACGTACTCTGCAACCTCCCCGGTGACGCCCAGAGGTTTTCCCGTCAGCCGATAATATTCCACCGCCAACGGTTTCACTTTCGCGAGAAGTTCGCGAATTCGGGCTTCGTTTCCCCTCATGTATTCTGCGCCCGCTGCTGACCCCGTTGTGAGCGGGTTCTTTCCTTCTTTCAGTTCCTTAATGTACCGATTCACGAGTGCGGGCACCACCACCCTTTCAAGAAAACGCTGCACTTCGGGGCGCAATTTTCTTGTGTTGGCGTCAATTTTAGGTGCGCCTTCGGCGGGAGTATCCATGGGCATCCTCTGGGAACAGCGGCGATAGTCGTTGCCACAATACCAGTCCCGCAAGGGGCGATTTGGAGGGGATTTGGCTGCCCGAAGGGGTTTGGGTCGGCTGGGGCGTTTCAGAGGTGCAGGGCAGCCTTTGTGACCACCCTAGCGACCTGTAGGGGAGCCGCTGCGATCCCTCAAATCGCAGCTTCCGCAGGGGTCTAACCCACGAGTTAACACGCCGAATGGCGTTAGACTGATTTCTTCTTGCTTCAGTTCTTGCCGTCTTGAGGCTTGAATTCTGGGAAAGCGGCTAAGAATCGTTGCTCAAGATGTGCGAGCGCAGCAAATGCCAGTAGCACCCCGTCATCGAAGAACATGTTCCGAACGTCTGTATCTGCTTCGACCGATGATGCGGTGCGTACAACCCACGCGGTGGGATGGGCGAATTTCGAGCACAACTTGTATCGTGGCGCGAAATCAGCATCGTGCCCCAGTTCTTTCGCGACCGCACTCACCCGCATATAGTCGTCTCCGAGTTTCCCCAGTCCCCGCGATTGGGCTAGTTGTTCGAGTTCGGCCATTTTGTCCGACAGTTTCTTGTGTTCTGCCGGGTCCTGTCCTTTTTCAAGGTCGATAGAAGCCTTTGCCCATCCGTACAAATCTTTGATTGCATCATCCTGAAAGCGTTTCGCATTTTCATCAGACTTGGTCGCAAACTCAATCCAAATCACCAATTCCAAAAGATTTCTAGTGACCCATGCGAGGGTTGAGAGTCGTTCCTCTTCGTGTGCCCGTACCAAGTCCGCCATCGACACGTTCACGATTCCCATGAAATGAATCAACTGTTGCTCATGCCATTGCTCAATGCGTTGATACTTAGCGTTTCCCTGCCTTAGGAGTTCGCCGACATATCGAGCTTGTTTTTGATAGTCCTCAAAAACTTTCGCAATCTTCTCTTTGACGTTCGTCACTTCACCGCCTCCCAGTCCTGTGATACACCAGCCAATTTCACTGACGCAGACCCGCCACAGCGGATGGGCTGGTCAGACTTCCCGAGGCGGGGACGCCCGCCGTAGGCTGGACGATGCCGAGCCAGAAGAAGAAATCATACAGAAGCATCAACCACACGGACCCGGCATCCGAGAAAGCGGCGACATAACTGAATGCCGTGCCCACGCTGCCATTCCGCCAGTCGGGGAAGGCTTTCATCATTCGTGCAATCATCTGTGTGTCTGGGTCTGTCGGTTTGAGGCTCATGTTGCAGGCGACTCGGACCGTCTTATTGCGCGGAACTGGCGTTCCCATCTCGACAAAGTGAAACGCCCGGACGAGCCGCTCCCCGGTTCGGTTGACCCGCGCCTTATCCAGTTCAAATGCTTGACCCAACGGGAGGCTGTCCTGACCAAGGACAGTGCTACTTTCTGCTGTCCTCGTCAGATACTCTGCGAATCCTCTTGCGTCGGGTCGCTGAAGCGAGCGTAGGACTGCGGGCAAGTTTGATTGAGCAGTCGGGTTCTTGGCGGCACGGACATCAATACTCAGCATCGTCCGCGTGTATTCGTCGTCCTTCTGAAAAGACTGGTTGCACGTCATGCACGCGGGGACGGTCAGAAGATTCGGAGGGTAGGGCCGTGCCAGTAGCAGCTTCGACGGAACGTGGTCAACGGTGAGGTCCTTATCAGTTCCGCAATAGACGCACCGCTTCGGCTCACTCACACAATTTCACTTTCCACTCGCGGGCTTCTTACCCCGCAGCCAGCCCGAGCCTTGGCAGGACGAGCATTTGTGGGTCTCGTTCCTGAGTGCCTCGGTGTCACCTGAAGCAGGTTTGCCCGTGCCCTTGCAGGACGGGCATGTATCCCACATCATGTTGCTCCGGTAGACACCCTTGCATCGTTTCTTGCCGACGGTGTTCCCACACGCTTGATTGATGGCCCCAATCGCGAACGTGTATCTGCCGCAATTGGTGCAGTAGCCCTCGGGTTGGCGTTTGCTTGCCGGGGTTGATTCAGATTTCGTTGACAACGACTGGCTCCTTCGGTTCATAGCCCATATCAACCTTCTGTCGCCCGAATTGGATTCCGGCCTGCAACGCTTCCTCGTCGGTCGCGAACCGTTGCCCCGACTCGAATTGGGTGACGAGAATGTCGCGCCCGTGGTGTTCCAGAAAGAAGTGCATCGTGAACCCTCCATCTCGCAATGGAATTGACGAAACCTCGATAACATGATGGTCTTTATAATTCTGACGAATCTTACTCACGATGCTCCTCCTGAACTACCCTCCATTATAAGGGAATATAATTTCGCAAACTGCAATGACTCTCTTGGACAAGATCATCGAGTCGGGCACCGCTAATGAGCCGCCTCCCCTGTCTTCTGTTCTTCGCCAGTGCATCCTGCTTTCAGATCAGTTGAAGGTTCCTCTGTTGCGGACGTGGGCAGAACAGGAGTTGACTGGATATCCCAACCCGAAAGACGTTCCTCAATATCGCGTGGTTAACGTTGGAGCATACGGAGACTTCGCCGCAATTGGCCAGCGGTATCAAGGACGCCCCATCCCGGCGAGTCTGCTTGAACCTCAACACAGATGGGCTGCGACCGTCTTGCGATTGACGGAGCCTGTCAGTGCTTACGAATCGCTGGATGGCTCATCGAAGGGTGTTCTCATTTACGACTGGCCTAGCGACATGATTGCCCTTTACCAATCGAGGCTTCTACAGGGAGCCGTCTTGATGAGGGCTTGGCAACAGGTACCGAAGTCGGTTTACGCTGGCGTGCTCGATTCAGTTCGCACGCGAGTGCTGACGATGGCGATTGATATCAAGAATGACGCCGAAGCATCCGGCCTCGATCTCACTCGCATCAAGCAGAACTCGCCAGAGGCCGACAGGGTTCAGCAGACCGTTGTCCATGCTGTTTACGGGAACGTCTACGTCGCTGCCGGGAGCCAAGTCATCAACACGCAGAACATTGAGGTCGGCAACTGGAGCGATCTACACAAAACGCTGAAAGAGTTTGGGATTGCCGACACTGATCTGGGAGAACTCCACAAGACGCTGGAGCACGACAAGAAAATTGACGGCGAAGGATTGAAGGGCTGGATCACTCGCAATGCTGGCAAACTGTTCGATCACGGATTACAGGTGGGCACTGCGGTAGGCACGACGATATTGACTCAACTGATTAAGCGACACCTCGGTCTGCCGCAGTAACCGCCACCCGCACAAGATGTGCTCAAAACCCTCGGTACGACTTTACCCTCGTCGCAACGCAGTCTTCACACAACTCTATTATGTGAGGGAAGAGATGTGCTGATGCAGCCAAGTGTGCGTGTAAGAAACCCAACTCCGATCCTGTAGTGTCAGGCTTCAACTTTCTGTGGATAGATTCGTCGAGATGGTTATAGGCCGAGGTGAAGATCGGGTTTTCCTCCCCCCTGTCGTTCTCGATTGCTCCCAAATGCACGCTGTGTACTAGCAGATTCCTTCTCCGAATTAGGAATTGAAAGCCGTCCGTTTTCTCCGACCGCTGATAGTCTCGCAACGCTGGCCAGAATGCGGAAGAGTTCAAGTCAGGAAATATACGGACATAGTTTGACGAGATGCGATCCATCACGGAAGGAAATCCATCACGCTCATACTGCCGGATATTGAAGAACACAAAATCGAGAAATTGGCCGATTCGATCCCAGAACGATGCAAGCCTGATATAAGAAGTCTCAGCGTGCTCCCAGAAGACCTCAGTCATGGCAGAGACCAGCCCCCTCTTCACATCCTTGGGGAGGTTCTGTACAAAGATATCTGGCTGTCGCTTGTAGAATTCGTTTGCGATGAAACAAACGTGGGTTCGGCAAACGGATCGTCGGCAACGTTCAAACGAAGAAAAGATTTCTTGAATTGCCGCGTGCCCGTAGGTATCGAACTCAGGCACCGGGTCTCCGGGCTTGGATACCATTACTAGCGGAACTCCACCCATTTGCTCGATGAGGCGTCCTAACCGATATTTTAGGGGTTTTTCAATCTCCAGTTTCGCAGGTTTCGGAGAAAAGAATTCTTCCGCACGGACCAGCAGGACGGGCTCGTTGGCGGTGTAACGCAAAGCCTCGCTGAGGAGTCGCGTTAGTCTTTTTTGCTGGTCTGGAGATGGCCGGGATTTCTTGATCGAGGTTTTCTTGGGAGTGGCAGCGGAACGTCTGCTATTGCTCATTCTTTCCCTCTCGGCCCCGGCGTTCCAACACGCCAACTAGCGGGTTGCTAGAGACTAGCGTTCGTAGATGACTTCGAGAACTCGCGACTCCCTTCGTCGCTCCACCCGGATGACGCTCTCGCGGATATCTCCTACCTCATAGGTCACTGCGAGTTCGGCAATCGCTTTGGTCGCCGCTCCACGTTTCTTACGCCAAGCCTCGAACGGGTAGTTCGCAAGAGATTGGAATGTGTCTGTACCCCTCGGCTGCGGATTGTAAACCGTCGAGCCAGAATTGATCGGGGACAAGGTCACTTCCTCATGGTGACTTTCCAAGAGACTCGCAGTGTTGATTGTGAGTACCGTGTGCTCACGATTTCGATATGCTCTCGCAGACAAAAGACGTGTGACACGCTCTGCCGTGAGCCAGAAGAATACCTTGCCGTTCAGGACTCGATACCATTCCGTCGGTGTCATCCCTTTGAGGCATTTGTTCAACAATGCACTCTCGCTCATGGGCTTCTGATCTCGGATGACTGCTGGGCCATAATCATCATGTCGGATTGTGACGGATTCTGGGCGTCGGCAGCTTTCAATCAGTCTTCGCTCTTCGCCTGCGATGCCATACAAGTCCAACAGAGCGGAAGTGCTCAGGAGTCCACGCTCTCTGATAGAAGGCCAAGTGCCCGCTTCAGCCATGTGGTACAGGTGAGGGTGATACAACGTGAGATTTTCGGAACTGATGCTCAAGCGTACCAAGCCCTCCGATCAATGATGCTTCTCGATTCAAAGCGGGTCGAGATTAAGGAGACTGGTGCTCCGGCCACACGTTCGACCTCCTCAATGAATCGAATTGTCTCTTCCGACAGTTGTTCAAATCGACGTGCGTTGCGATTCGCGACAGAGATGTAGTCTGAGAACGTAAGTGCGATGTCGGTTGGACCATTCAACGAAGCCGCCTTTCGCAGCAACGCCCAGTCGAACTCTCCCACTCTTCGCTTCCGATTCGTCGTCGAGGTCTTTTCAGTCTTCTGAAGTTCAGACAGCGGGACGCCAGAGCGACGAGAGATTTCAGTCCACTTCAATTCTTGCGACATCGGTCCTGACGTTGATTTTGAGGGGTCTTGAACCCGAATCGGATAACTCCTGACAACCATGACGACTCGCCGCACTCTGCTGGGAGAGATGCCAGCTTCAGAGAGACAGCCAGCCACAGTCGTGTCCCGCGAAGTGACGTGAGGATAGTGCCCGTGAAACAAACTCAAACCTGTGCCTTGAGTTCCTTCGACAAAAACTCTCTTTCGCTCGAAAAAAGCCTTATCGAGCACATCGCAGGCCGGACGAATGAAGGGTCTTAGTTCATGGATGTGTCGGGCCAACTTTAACCCGTCATCGCCCCGTTTGAGAATTCTGCGGGCGGTTGCACTCCCGACTCCCTGCCCGGTAGAGCCAATGCTTTTTACCAATCCTTCTTCAGCCGCGATGTCGTCTTTCGTAATAATCATCACCTGCGGGTCGATGGAAAGGCGTTCTCTGTCTACGTTGCAGTCCGCGATTTCCTTGAGCAACTTTTCCGCATTGACGACGGCACCGGGGCCAATCAGAAGTCGGGCCTCACTGAAACGTGTGCCTGATGGAAGCTGATGGTGAGTGTACGGAACCGGGTCTTCAAAAACTTTGTGCCCAGCGTTGGGTCCGCCTACACGGACCAGCAAATCGTATTCTCCTGCGAGATAAGAAGCGATGTGCCCCTTGCCCTCGCTCCCGTACTCTCCGCCCACCAGTACATCAACGAGCCGCAGATACTCTCGACCGTAGAGTCCAAGGTGACTGGCCGCTCTTACGACAACATCAGCCTTCGTGCAGCGGTCTGTCTTGATTACTACATCCGCGATGTCCGCGAGTGTTTCGACTTGCTGCTCAGTTTTGTTTTCCAACACCTTTGCATAAGTCGAAAATTCTTTGAAATTCTTCTCGTGTTTCCTCTTCTTGTAACGCTTGGCGAGAACGTCCTCTGGGGCTTCAAGATGAATATGGAAGACCCTGTGCCCGTATGCTTTGCGGACGGACTCGATTTGATTGGCGATCCGAACGGCATCCACAACAATGACAGCATCGTCGTCCAAAGTCTCGGTGACTCTGGTCAGTTCGTCGCGTACCCAACCGCCCTTCGTGCGGCGGTCGAGTAGTTCGCCATAATCTTGCATGGCTCCGCGTTCATGCTCGATTTCGACTGCGAGTCGAGCGATCACGTCCTTCGTTTTGACGGGATGAACTCCGAACCGCTGTACGAGGTTCGTACAGAGAGTGCTTTTGCCGGACGACACACGACCCGACAACAGAACAATCTGCTTTGCCAATTCTGATTGACCTCTGTTTTAGCTAGGTGCTGACTCCGCGAAACCTAATCCGGGCTGAGCACCGAGTCGAATTTCAGCATTTGGGGGATCGTATACCGTCACACGGATTCCTCGTCGGCACAGCGTGTAGTCAATTAGCTCGCTAACTATCTCCCAACTTCCTCCGGCCTGTCCACAGCCGATCCTCGGAAGGTGGACGCTTGCCTGTCGTTGCAGAGCGAAACTCGCAAGCTGATCGAGACAGGTTTTCAAATGAGCGTATCGAATGCGTGGCTTGGGCGACGGCCCGTATCCGTGTTGACAGATCATGTTGAAGACCGCCGTTGAACTGTCCGCGAACGCGATGTGAGTCTTGCCCAATTCCAGACTTCCACTCTCCGCCCAAGATCGAAACGACTCTTGAATTTGGGGCCATTTCTTACGAACCACGAGAGCAAAGCCTCCGCCCCACATTGCCGCACGGTCGTTCACAATCTGGGCAACAACCCGAATACCATCTCCACGCGGACGAGTCGCGTCACCACGAAGGTATGTGATCTCAGGCAGTGAAGACGCACTCCGCTGAGTTTTCGCCAGCCCTGCGACTCTTGGGAATATTTCGCCGGGGTACGACGGAATGCCAACACATTCGACGCGGAGTTTTCCGAACCCATTCCACTCCTCGTGTTCTTTCGCGGTGAATCCAATCGCTGTGCATTGGGCCGCTACGGTGTCCTTGGGTAGGGTGAAGCCAACAGAAACAGGCGGCTTTCCCCACGCTCTCGATGACACAGCATAGTCAACTTGATACGTCGGTTCTCCGTTGCGTTCACGACGCGATGCGGTGAAAACGATGCAAGGTTCGTGTGTAATTCTGACCGCACGTAACAAAATTGCCTCCGTCGAGGCTTCGTACTTCTTCCTCAATTCCAAGATGGAATCAATCGTGAGATGTTCTGCCTCCAGCGTGGGTAGACTCCCAATTGGCATTAAGAGTTCCGACGCAGCCATGTTACACAACATCTCCAATTGCCAATCATCCCCCTGCATCTCCTCGTGTGCGAGTCGATGTCTTACCAACTCTTTGCTGTCGGGGAATAGCGTGTGAGCGATCTCGTGGAAGATTGAATATCTGACTCGACTGCGAGAGCGATTGGGATTGAACTCGATCCGTGATTGTGATCCCGATGGCACGGTTCTCGCATCCGCGACATCCTCACGCGGAACAATACTCAGTTTCAGATACTCGGCAAGAGTGAACGGATCGAACGGAGGGCCCGTCCAACCGTTTTGGATCGCATCGAAAACCAACGCCCTTGCTTTCTGGGTGATAACGTCAATCGGGTTATCATCTCCCGCAAGCATCAAAACGGAAGGATTCGTCCAATGTCCGTGTTCCTTGACTTGCACCGGATGCTCCTGAGTTTCAGTTGAGATTGTGCGTGTATTCTACTCTGGCTTCCGTTGCCACATTGCTGTGAATTTCATGGTGACCTCGACGGCCAACGGTCATCAATCGCCTTCATCAATTCTTCGGCCCAGCGGACTGCGTCAGAAATAGCCGCAACGGTCGCGGGAACTCTCTTCCCTCCGTCGAACGGTGACAACTTGCGTGCCGCGAGAATCGCCGCAGCGATCAAGATGACGCGTTTGCGGCCTTCGTCCATCCCGGAATACTAGCACATATTTCGCCTTTTATTCGCCATCAGTTTGTGATACTGTTGGGGCCATTGTGAACATCGTTTGGCAAGCCGAAGACAGTCTGAGGGAGAAGAAGGTCGAGAGCGATCTGAAAGACTTGCTGAAGACGCTCGTCGCCTTTGCGAACTCCGTTGCTCCCGGCGATACAGCGAAGATTTTCATCGGAGAGAAAGACGATGGGACCGTTCAAGGTGTGACAAACGCTGAAAGCATCAATCAGCGTGTGGCGAAGGAAGCTGAGAAAATCTATCCGCCGATCTACTACCGAACCGAAGTCTACGAGCGGGATAGCAAGCAATGCCTTCGCGTGGAAATCAAGCACAATGGGCAAGCCCCGCACTTCGGCGGTGCAGCGTGGGTGCGACACGGTTCACGTACAGTCACGGCAACCGAAGAACTCTACCAGCAGATGGTCGATGAGCGGCAGAGCAAGGTCCGGGTTCTTTTGCAGTGGTTGAACAAGGACGTGACCGTTGAGGGGACGCAACCAGCTAGATCGTTCAATCTCACCGAAGGGAACGTGCCGTCCTTCAATCAGGAGTGGTCCGTCGGCTTGCATCAGGCAACTATTGTCTTCGTCAACGGGCACTGGGTCACGTTCAACGTTCACACGTCCGCGACGGCCCGTGCGGAGATGTCAGAGCCGTTAGAAAAGGTCTTGTTGAGTTGGGACAATCAAAGGGGGAGGCCGAAGGTTGTGATTAAGAACACACCCCAGTCCTCATAACCGCAGTCCACCGTCAAGAGTCTTCTCCAGTTTCTTCTTCTCCGCTCTCGACTTCGATGGGTCCGACGATCTGGTCCAGCCGTTCCTTCGCGAGAGATTGGAGACGCACCGCCTGAAGATGCAGAGTTCTCCGCAGACCTTTTTGGACCTTTCGCTCGACGATGATCTTCGCGAGGTCAGCTATCGTCGCAGCACGCTGGGCGATTCGGATGTCAGGGTTCTGGCGAGCTTCGTAGATCGGAGATGGCACAATCCGATGTCGATACGACTTCGGCAGTTCGATTTCCTTCGCGGTCGGGATGTCCTTCTCGTTGAGAACAAACTTGAGTTTCGACGCTGCGATGACTTTCGCCTTGACCGTGTACTCCGCACTAGCGAGGGTCTGTTCAATTTCCTCTTTACTCTTTTCCTTAAGATCGAAGGGCCAGACCTCGACCTCGGCCACTTCAACTGGATCGAGAACGCTCATCGCGACAGCATCAGTCCGCTGGTTTGTCAGATGACGGCGGGTCCGGGTTCCAATACTTTCCTTCGTCCGACCCACGTAAATCGGTTCCCCGAAGTAATCGTAGAAAGCGTAGACGCCGTGCTGGAAGCTCCCGATGCGGCGACCATTTTCATCCTTCGTAGCAAGGAGCTTTTCGATTTCCTTTCTGATGGCCTCCGTCTCTGGAACGACTTCAGGTGGTCCGGCTGCTGCCTTTTGAACAACTGCCGGTTTTGGCTCCGGCGGTGGAGGTCCGGCTGCTGGTTTCGGCATGGGCGGTTTTTCGGGTCTCGGCACAGGCGTCACGGTTCGTCCGTCCCAATCTTGTCATGCCAGACGCCGATTGCTGTTTATTCCGTAGATTCCCACAGGAACACCATGTTATGTTCCTGACAGCGATTCCACGCAGACCGATGGTTGCGGCGACAGCACTTCTCAATCAGCCGAAGGTTGATGTCTACCCCGAAACTGTCGAGCACACAGTTTTGGACAGTCCCACCTGCATCGAGTTTTTCGCTGGCATCGGGCTGACGCATCTCGGCTTGAGTTCACACGGCTGGAGATGCGTTTACGCCAACGACATTGAACCCAAGAAGCGGCGAATGTATGAGACGTGTTTCGGCTCCGCTGATTACTACCATGTCGAAGACGTTTGGAAGACAGAGAGGATTCTCGCCAGAATCCCGGTGAGACCCGTAGACCTAGCGACCGCTTCGTTTCCCTGCGTCGATCTGTCACTCGCTGGCAATCTCAAGGGCTTATCCGGCGAGGACTCGGGTGCGTTCTATGGCTTCATCAAAGTCTTGAAGAAGCTGAGACAACAAGGCCGAGCACCGAGGGCCGTTCTTATAGAGAATGTGATCGGGTTTCTGAGTTCACATGACGGCAAGTTCTTCCGTGTCGCCCTCCAGCAGCTTGCAGACCTCGGGTACTTCGTCGATGCGTTCGTCGTCGATGCCAAGCACTTCACGCCTCAGAGTCGGCCACGGGTCTTCATCGTCGGCTTCGAGCATCGGTTGATGCCTGCAAAACGGTATCAATCGTACCTGTTCGACGGTGACTCATTGGCCACATTCCGCGAGAACCCAGAGCCGCTTGAGAGCACCATGCGACCAAGACGACTCCTAGAAAAACTTGGGACGACGAAGCTGAAGACTGGATGGGTTCCTCTGTGTCTGCCACAACTGCCGAGGGAGAATCGCAATCTCGACGTGTGCATCGACACCGATGACTCACAGGAATGGTGGAAGGATGGGCGGGTCAAGAAGCATCTGGCCGAGATGCACATTACACATCTGAGACGAATCACCGCGTTGAAGAAATGCGAGAGCCTCAGCGTCGGCACGATCTACCGTCGAGTCAGGGAAGGCAAATCACGGTCAGAGATTAGGACTGACGGCCTCGCGGGCTGCCTTCGTACACCGCGTGGCGGGAGCAGTAAACAGATCGTGTTCACGGCAGGGCAAGGAAAGATTCGTATGAGATGGATGTCCCCACGCGAATACGCCCGCCTTCAGGGGTGCCCAGACTACCCGATTGAAGTGAATCGCAACGAGGCCCTGTGGGGGTTCGGAGACGCGGTCTGTGTCCCCGTCATCAGTTGGATTGCGGAGAATGTCCTATCGCAACTTTTTCCGACTCGTGAGCTTCAACAAGCGGCTGGCGACTGAATCGGGATGACGCAACCGACACTCCCAGATCACGGCAGTTCGCCAGCCAGCTTTGCGTAGCTCGTCGCGGACGCGTCTATCCCGGCGTCTGTTCCTTCCGATCTTCTGGACCCAGTAAGAGACATTCGAGGTCGGTAGTGTCGCGTGCTTGCAGCCCTTGTGAGCGTGCCAGAAGCAGCCGTGAACGAAGACCGCGAGTCGGAAGTCTTTGAGGATGAAATCAGGCCGTCCGGCCAGATCGGGAGGGTGATGGGAGAACTTGAGCTTGAGATTCCGCAGCACATTCTCACACTTGTTCTCTGCTGTGGTCCCTGTTGAATGCACAGCCCGCATGATCTGGCTACGCTCGGCTTTGGTAAAGGTATCCACCGAATCCTCACTGTTTCGTGAACTCGGTCGGCTTCTTGTGCTCCCGAATCTGGGAGTAGGCGACCGCGAGTTCCGAGCCGAGTTTGATCTTGCCGTCGTAATCGTTGACTGGTTCATTGTCGAGTGTTCCGAAGACCAACTTCTTTTCATCGTCGCAGTGGTGAACGCGAACCCACATCCACTCGCCGATTCCAGTGGTTTTGTCGGGAAACTCAACCTTAACGTAGTCACCGGGGGCGTAGGTCGGCATTCATGGCTCCTGTGGTCTGCGTTCCACGACGTTGCCCTTGAGTGTAAACCCTACCGATGCAGACGTAGGGTTTCGAGTAGCCTGACCAAAGCCAGTGTGTCCTGCCCGCAATAATCCAGCAGAGCCTTCTCTGTCCTCTCACGCTCAGACTGATCCAGCCCACCATTCACCAGCGATTCCCACGCCAGCCCTGCGGCCTGCCCATTTCCTACTAACATTCCGTCATAGCTCATCTCGGGAACAAGAGCAGGCAGCACGGCCTTCAGCGAGTACGAGCCAGCAAACGCGGGATGGTAGACATGGTTTCTGACGACGGGGAGCAAGTCCCAGAGACGACCGTGAATTGTTTTGATCTGTTCCGCAAACTCAGGCAGCCACGCCGCGAGTTCCGAGAGCCGTTGGGATTCGAACGCAGCGTAGACAACGATACTGCCTCCTTCCCCGAGTACACCACACAGAGAAGAGACGAACTCGCTTCGGGGGTCGCTCGTGTCCGTCGCAAGGAACTCGTAATGTTCAGGTTCCGCGTCAGGCTGTCTCTGCACGTGCAACGACCACTGGAAGACGAGTTGATCGAACCCACGCATACCCGAAAACCTTGGGATTGCTGGATTCACGGTTTCAAAATCCATGAAATAAAGCGGGTAGCGGAGCGATTCCAGTTCCTTGCCCAGTTCTGCACTGAACCATGCCTGCCCCGTTTGCACGCTCGTAGCTGCAATTCGCTGCCGCTCGCTTAATGCGAAATCGTCGGGGATTTCGAGGATGGATTCGACACCCATTTGCTCCAGTTCCTCGGCGGCACTGGCATGGAGCCTTGGCAGATACCCGATGTGGTCGCTTGGGAGCGGAGGATTGCAACGTTCGAAAAACTCGCACGTGATCGGGTTGGTGCAATGCGGCCCCGTTGGAATGTCGGGCGGGTTCGGCATCGCGAGGACGCGGAGTTCCGACCGCAATTGGAATGTGAGCTTTGGCTGGAGCCTTTCGATTCGCCGCGTCAGGTTCTTGATCTTGAAGAACCGACGCACGTCGATGGTGCCGCCTTGAAACACGTAGTTCCGATTGACGTGGGCGAGACACGAGGAAGCCAAGTCGAGCCCCGACCGAGAGACCACACGGTATTGAATTGCCACATCATCAAGATGCTGTTCTTTAAGGTCGGCGGTGGACTTGACCTCGACTAAACGCCATCTGCCGTCTCGACGGCGGTGCAGGATATCCACCCGCACAAACACCCCGGCGTTCTCGAATGCCGCCTCAAAAATCGCGGAAACGTGAGGATTCGCGATTAGCTCGCGAGTCGTTCGGATCGCCTGCTCAGGATCGCCAAAGGGGACTTCCACGCCGCTTGCAAAAAGCTGACGAGCAAGCTTGCCGACTTCGCGGCCTTGCTCCATGATGGAGACCGCTGCGGCGTCTGGTACACCGCCCAGTTCTGGCTCATGCACCTGCCAATACAGGCGTTTGAAGCACTGCACGCCTGCCATGTATTTGGACTTGGAAATGGTGATCGGCAATCTGCTACTCCTCCTCATGCGCGTTGCCGTGGAGACAACGGAAGCACCGATAGTGAGGGTCTGTCCCCAGCGAGGTTTGCTTGGGCAGATGCAATTCGTTCTTGATCGCAGCGATCAATTCTTTCCTTTTCAGGATGCATCTGTCGGCAAGAAGACTGAACCGCTTGGTTTTCGAATCGCGCATCACCCTGCCGCGACCGTGCTCTTCGTACTCCGACTCAGCGGGAGCTTTGCCGAACTTCTGCCAGTGTTCCCACACGTCATTGTGCCCTCTGGGATAAGTCAGGTGATCGCCGTATCCCTCGCACTCGCTTAGTGGGGCGCTGTCGATCAGCAGTTTGCCATCGACCGACCAAAAGACACCCAATTGCGCTTCTGTTTTCGCATCGTGCTTTTTACCCGCAGCGGGTTTTGGCATCTGGCTGATCCTCCGTTCTAGTTCCTCTGACGGTCTCAAGCTCGCGTGCTGAGGCAAAGAAGCAAATCACGGGAACTTCAGGTCGTACTCACATTCCACAAATTGCCGCCACGTTACGTGTCGCGTGTGGACGACATCTTCGCGCTCTGGGAGCATAAGCAGAAAAAGTTCCTCATCGGAAACCTCAAGGACACGCCACAAGCCTCCCTCGTCGTCAGCAATGATCGCTCCGTGCTCGATCTCGATCCTCATCACCCGATCCTCGCTGCGGACAGTTCACTTCCAGCGGGCATTTTCCTTCCCACAGCACTCTCGCAGAGTTCCTGCAATCTCCCCCGGTACTTGGCGACCAACAACTTACTCATCGTCGCCGCCAATCGGGAGTCTCGGTAATCAGCCCCGCAGACTCCAGCACGTCCAACAACTCCTGCGTGGTGACCCTCTGCCAGCCCTGCCCTGTCGTCATCGGGATAGTGGCATACTTGAGAACAAACTTCG
>Ga0182024_10012377_pt1 | contig 16894 bp, 14 predicted proteins | sample P32metaG_FD_120480 | JGI IMG/M metagenome (GOLD analysis project Ga0182024, IMG submission 120480) | Permafrost microbial communities from Stordalen Mire, Sweden - P3-2 metaG (Illumina Assembly) | ecosystem: Environmental > Terrestrial > Soil > Wetlands > Permafrost | place: Sweden: Stordalen...
CGTGAGCGGCATCAGGGATCGGATATTTCCTGGTGCCCTTTTCCACGAAGTCTGATTTCGGAAGCTTTTTCCTAGCAGCAGTAGTTAGTTTGGCCATTAACGATGATTCTCCTCTAGGAAGGACTTGCCGGAATTTCTGTCCTGGCCTTCCGACCGATAGCGTACACCCGAAACTGACGGAACAGGAAGCCACAGCGGATATGTCCAAGCGGATCAGCACACTATGAGTATGCTGCCGTTCTGTAAACTAACTGATCGAAATCGGCGTGTAATTGGTGGTTGTGGATGAAACCAGGGCTCCGCACAATACGGCGAAATTCGCGGGGGCGAAGCGTTTGATCTTTTGCAACTATTGAATACGGGGCACAGCGGAACCATCTCGACCGTCCATACCAACTTTGCCGCTCAGGGAATTTCACGTTTCACGACTTGTGTATTACAGAGCGGTATCGAAATGCCATATCGCGCCATCAAGGCCAATATCGCAGAGTCACTGGATATCATTGTTCAGATCGAGCGCCGACTTGGGTACCGCTTTGTGTCCGAAGTCATGGAGATTCAGGACTACAAGCCGGAATACGACCAGTATGACCTGGTGCAAGCTAGGTCCAGGCTTACAGGCCAAGTTGCGACGACACGTTGCTCGCCTCGGACGAAAGCGCACGCTATGCCCACATGTCTTTCTGGACAAACAGGGCAAGGCAATGAGCTGTCATACTCTCAGGGCTACGTTTCAGAAGCTGCGGCGTTTGGCGCGAATTCGGAGGGACGATGGTGCCATCTACCAACCCCGCATCCATGCCTTGCGATACACATTCGCAGTGCATCGTCTGACCAGTTGGTTCAAGCAATGCGCGGATATGAACCGCTTGCTACCAGCTCTGGCGGCGTACATCGGTCGGGTGGGGCTCGGCTCCACGGAGCGGTATCTCTCGATGACGCCGGAGCGTTTTAGAAAACAACTCCTCAAATTAAGCCCACAGTGCCGCAAGAAAAGACGCTGGCGCGACGATCCGGCCCTGATGAAATTCCTAGCCGAACTCTAAAATGTCTGCCGCACCGTCCCGGCCAGTGTTACTTGTGCCGAAAGTCGGCGTCCATGCGAAATCCTCCGACCTAGCGGTTGAGTTTGTAAAATACGACCCACGCAAACCCGAGGAGATGAGCAGTACGAAAGAGTGGTCGCCTTAATCAAACCAAAACAAGTCTCAATAGCGAACTTGGGATGTCTCAAGGCAAGTCAAGTAGTGAAACAAGTATCAGCCCAACTAGGTCGCAAATTTACTTTGAATTCGCACATGAGATGCTGGAAGCACTTTAACACTCGGCCAGCACGAGGCGGTCCGGCTCCAGAGGCTTGTGACAACCGTTACTGTTATTACGATGGAGTCCATCAAGACTATGTTTACACGCCTGCGTGGGTCAGCTTTCTACGGGAAAAGTTGGCGGATGCACCTACATATGCAATTGTGGTCGGGGGCGCAACGCCTCCCGCCGCTGCTGTAGCGGCTGCGGGCGCTTAACTGCGAGCCTAGAGCAGGGAAGCGTTCCTCACTACCTCCCAGTTACGACGAGGTCGAGTCCTGCCGGGAGCCTTACCGCGAACAGAAATTATTTCCCTAAGAATCTTGATAGCACGGTGTATGCGAATGCGACCGTGCTCAATGCGCCGAGAATCTTTAAGTTCGTCCGCCCGCAGTTAGGACATGCGAGCTGCATCCCTTCTTTCGGGATGTCGGCCTCGGTTTTCACCAGATAAGTGAGCAAACTGAAATTATCCACGCGCGAATGATCGAATTCGATTTTATAGTCCGGACATTTCAAGGCCAGGATGGCATCGCCTCACCGCGAACTACGCCTATAATTCTCCAATGCCCGAATCGAACGGCGCAATTTCAGTTTTCTAAAGGTGTTACGGGTTCGGCAATCTCCGTATTGGACTAACCCGACCTGAGTTCTTGAGGTGTGACGGAGAGCCTAAGAGCGCATCGCCAAAGAACTGCGAGTAGCGCGAATGGCGGTGGTGAGAGCGATCCATTTCGTGGCCACGATGGAAATTCCAACGGACGGGATTTCGCCTAGCGAAGATAAATAAGGTCGGTCCTCTCATACACGGCTTTGCGTCCGCAGTTCGGGCACTCAAATTCCAATCCACCGACCGGAAACATGGGCTTCGGGTCTCCAAACCATCTCGCCATGACAGAAGTGTCGTCGATATCTGAATGATGAAATACATTCTTGCAGTCCCGGCAAGTGAGATTCCATGACGCCATATCCTCACGATCCACGGCGCGAGAAGGTGCGCAATACGGCTTACCAAGTAGGTAGGCGAACAGAAAACCTATTCTTGACAGTCTAGAATCCCGTCACTTATCGTGACAACTGTATGCGACTCGCAAAGTGCTGGCTGGCACGTCGGCAAGAATCGGGTGCAGCGCATCTGGCGTCGTGTTGGGCTGAAAGTACCGCAGAAACAGCGGCCCCGCCGAGGGTCGTGGCTGAACGATGGATCGTGCGTGCGGCTCCGACCAGAGCGGGCGAACCATGTGCAAGGTCTGTCACTCGTTCGTAAAAACGATCCTACCACGTCCATCTCTACGCTGGTAAACGGCAGGCAGCGGAACGATCGGTGGCTCGCAAACGTTAGTTGCCAGTAGCGTGCCCGGAGCACGGCAAGGTCTCCCTCGATCATCTTCCGCTTCGCCGGTAATCGGCGAATTGAAAAACCGCTTCGCGTCCTTTGCTGCAACGCCACCACTCAGATATTCCGTAATGTTGTTTTCTATGTTTGTGGGAAAGGATGGCACAGGGCCGACTAGTTTTGCTTGATAGGTCTTCAGCATGACTTCCCTGAATACTGGAAGGGCGGTTCTGCCGCCGGTTTCCATTCCGCCCAGTGAGCGGTTGTCATCGAATCCGATGCGCACCGCCACGGTAATTCCCTCGTTGCCGTACGTTGATCCTACAAAAAGTGCATCCCGATAGTTGTTCGTCGTGCCTGTCTTTCCCATAACGGGGATTGGGAAGGTACGCGCGTCGAGGGCATGCGCAGTACCCGACGGAAGGCGTACGACGCCACGCAATCCCTCCTGGATCAAGGATAACTCCAATCCGTTCTCGTTGGTTGAACAGCAGGAGACGGGATGAACGTAAATAATCTCGCCCCCACTGTGTTCGATCTTTGCAATTACGTAAGGATCCGCCTGTATACCGCTAGCCATCATTCGGTAAGCGTTAGCAAGTTCCAGTAGGGCGACTTCGGATGCGCCGAGGGCCGTAGTGTCATAGCGATGTAATGAGGTTCGGATGCCAACCTCTCGCGCGGTTTTCAAGACCGAATCGATGCCGATGTGTTGAATAATCCAAATGGCGACTGCGTTTCTCGACTCCGCAAGGGCCTGCCGGACGGGAATTATGCCTTTGAATTGCTTGTCGAAGTTGGAAATCCACTTTGAGGGACGATTTCCCGACGTGGCCACCGAGATGGGCTCGTCGGGCACGGGAGTATCGAGGTCCAGGGCGCCTTGGCGAAATGCCGCTAAATAAACAATCGGCTTCATGGCCGAGCCAGGTTGGCGCATGGACTGGGTGGCCCGGTTGTAGTCGCTGTAAGTAGTGTTGCGACCTCTGTATCTACTTCGTCCACCTGTCTCGGCCAGGATGGCGGAGTCATTGTTCCGTAGAACAACCACGGAGCCCTGAATCAGCCCCGTATTCTGGGGATGACGCTTTTCATAGTGACTCAAGCCATTCTCGAGTGCTGCATTAGCGAAGCGCTGGATCTGATCGTCGATTGTTGAATAAATCTGGATGTGGCCTTCCAGCAGCTGGTTAATTCCGATATCGGAGGCGAAGGCGGCGTCGAGCCCTTTAAGCTCATCGAGGACATTTTCCACCGCTGCAGGCGCTTCGATCGGACCAGTGACATGAACAGCCAAACGAATTGGAGCTTGTTGGCAGCGTTCAGCCGTCTGTGCGGAAAGAAAATGGTTCTTAACCATGAGGGCTAAAATCTGATTTCGTCTGCGGAGTGGTTTTTGATTGTCTGCTGCGGTGGGGGCGTACTCGACCGGCGACTTGGTGATGCCTGCCAGAAGTGCCGCCTTGTCAGCGGCTTCTGCAGTGAGCGCTGCTAGCGGTATGCCAAAATAATACTGTGAGGCCGCAGCGAAGCCGTAGCGGCCATTTCCCAAGTAGATGAAACTGGCGTAACGCGCGAGCAGTTCTTCTTTGGCTCTGCGCTTGGATCCGTAGCGCTTCCGCATCTCTCCCTCAATCCACAACGAGAGACGCATTTCCTCTACTTTCAGCAAGAATCTGTTGGTTCCCGGTACACCGATAACGAAGGCGAGAACGTGCGCGAGAAGACCTTCGTGTTGAAGTGTACTGCTATTTTTCGTGCTTGTAAGTTGTTGCAGGAAATAACCGCGCACCAGCTGTTGAGTAATCGTCGAGCCGCCCTGGGGAAACACTGGCGCGCGCTCTGCGGCATTCTCGCCGTCTGAGCCTTGGATGCGGGCGATCAAGGCGTGAAAGTTTGTCTTGCCGAGTAATCGAGGGAAGACAGAATAATCCACCCCCGCGTGTGAATGAAAGTTCTCATCCTCAGCCGAAAGGATCGCATGCCGCAGGACGTCAGGGATGTCTTTATATTGGATGATTTCCCGGCGTTCCTTCCCTAATTCGATGAGCACGTGGCCATTCGTATCGTAGATGTGACCCATGGTGGGAGGCTCAAAGCGAATGAACGCGTCTAAATTGGGCAAATTTGTTCGATTGTAGCTGATGTAAGTCATCCCGCACAGAATAAGCACACATGGGACGGCAGCTAGCAAAGAAACAATGCGAAGCGAACGACTCGTCTTGTGAATTCTCCGTAGACCAGAAAATAATCTGTGAACGGTCCAAGGGAACCTTGGAAACGATGATCGAGTCTTAAGCATTTGAACTGCTTCCAGCCGGAGGGCGGGACATCCTAATTGTTGCTCCCGTACTTCGCGCCACTTTCAGATACCTTCTCGTTTGGAGGAACAAGCCTCGCATATCGAGAGTTAGGATTCTGTGCGATATGGGACACATCCATGTCAATTGTTACCCGCGGACCTAAACAGAAGCTCAGGATTGTTCAAATTTCGAGGTGAATGAAAGACACGCTTATCTCGGTTAAATTCTTGTTTTCAGACCCGTGCTACACAGAACATACATTGCGAAGCCATGGGCACATAGTCATGGCTAGCCGCAGCGTCGATTGGCGCATTAACGACCGTCCTCACTCTATTCCTAAATCTGGTTATTTTGATCCTCGCCCGCGGCGGATCAACGCCGGAGATTAATGAAGCGTTAAATTAAGTCGCGGACACATTGCTCTTCGCCGGAGCAGCACTCGTCCTGGCATCGGCATTACCGCGCGATCCTGTTCATATTTTGCTGACCCAGACAGTTCTCATAAACACGGGCTAGCCGTAAGTCTGGTAAGTCACCGCCTTTATCGAGAATTAGGTGGCGAGTTGGTCGAGGCTTCATAACTTTTTTCGAATGAAATGTGCCGGCTATCGAGCGCCGCGAACTATCCGCGCAAAGGTCTGCCATATCTGGGTGGGCCGTCCTATCTGCGCGTCCCTCCCAAAGTGAAAGGTCAGGTTGATGCCGCAGAGACCGACCGAGTGCGGCCCCCCGGGATAACCTTGTCGCGGGAGACGAGAGTCCTGCAGACCGCCACCCGCTGAGGGACCGAGTGCCACGTTCTGCGTATCAAGTGTGCTCGTAAAGCCGTCAAGCCGCAAACGTCCGCCCCAAACTTGCACGAGCGGCAGGATCGATTGCCTGAGAAACAAAGTCTTAACCTCCTGCACCGGCGACAGGCGCACCAAGCGCTCAAGTCCTTCGAGGCTATCGCGGTCATGGGCGCTCGCGAATAGGTAATTCAAATGGAGAGCGGAATTTACGGAGCTCTCGAACAGGGGGAAGGGCACGACGAGCAACGCGGTCGGTACCGTTCGAACCAAGATAACAATCGGTACTGCCCGTTCTTCCGCCTGCGCGTTCTGTGCACCGGGAGTTTGTGCTAGCGTCGGCACATAGGTGCCCAGAAACACGCCGAACAGCAGAAGGAACCGTTTGTGCATCACCGCCTCCAATAGCGCGGGCCGTTCACGTCGCCCGGGGAGAGCGGATGAGGGACTACGTTGCTAAGAAAATAAACTGTACTATTTTGATTCTCCCACGTCTGTTCTAATACGCACACTAAGCTTAACTCTATAGATTACTAAGCGGTGGTAGGGCGAGAGCCGCCTACTTGATCCACACCCAGACCGGCTTCGGGAGCCGCCCAGCTTCCAAGCCGTACTCCGAGCAGCGGCTTGGCCCATTAATTCGGGTGAATTCAATGGGTCGATGCAACACCATCTAAGATAAATCTATCTGCAAAGGTGGTGTCTATGACCCAGGGGAAACGAGCGGAGCTTTCTGAGGCGCAGAAGAACGACGTATGGTGCCGGTGGAAGGCGGGACAGTCGTTGCATAGGATTGAGCGCACTGTCTTGCTGGGCGGTTCCACATGGGGCATATAAGTGAAATCCAAATCGTTCGTTTGCTGTTTTTCGTGGGAAGCGCCAATTGTGAATATGAAGAGGTTGATGCTGATGCCGCCTTTAGTATCGACAACCGTCTTGAAGTCAAAATTGGCAGTAGCGAGCGGTGGCAAGCCGTCTTTTATGCCGGCTGGTGACTTCGCGTAGGTTTGAAAGTCGTCAAGAACCGATTCTGTCGCCGCGATTACATCGGAAAGCGGGACAGTTGGAGCTTTCTCGTTAAAGGCTCTGGAGGACCCTTGCGCATGAAGCGAGTGAGAAGCGAGAGCGAGGAAGCTAACGGCAAAAGCGGGGGCCCGGAGCGAATAGTGCATCGCGATTCCTCCAGAAGCACGAGAATAACAAAGAGCAGCTTGCTTGTCACATGGCAGGTCTCGACACTATTGCGCGCGGCTTGGCATCCTCTTTTGCGTCCGGAGGCGATACATATTGCATGTGCTGATGGTGAATGATAAAGGACGCTATCGCCAACTTCGCGCGCGATCGCAATCACCCGAGCTTTTCCACCCGGAACCGCCTGCAGAATATCGTAATCTCGGAAGAGCTGCGCGAAATCAACCGCGTTGGACGGAACTCGAACCCCCCCTTTTCGAAAGGGGGCTTAGGATTGTTGATGTGAACGTCCTTTATCGTTACCTCTCCAAAATCTCTCATCATGTCCTAGAACTGGACAGCGAAGAGCGCCTGCGCGTTATCAAGTGTCCCGAATGAAGTCATGCTCGTTGTACTTACCTGAAGGCAATTGCCATCGGCCACCCGGGCTAGATTCGAACTGGTAACGTTTTGCGAAAAGCCATTGCGTGGGTCTGTATGCCACGAAAAGACGAACGCTGGTGCCGGGTCAAGAGATCGTAGAGAAACTCTTGAGTTATTTCTTGTCAAATGCACCTGCTGTGCCGGCCGCGGGATGCCTAGATGCGGCACAGCGAAGGCTCCGACAAGCCAATCGCCACGCCGCAGATACCGGTAGTCTAGTCAAGGCTTGTGCTTTTGGTTGCTGCTGCGAGCAGAAAACCGGCGGATGCGGTATTGAGTATCACCTGCGAAACGGGATGGGCAGCTGGCGGGGAACTCGATCCGAAATATTGGCAGCCTAGATGCCGAGTGATTCGTCTTTATTCATCTGAAATGCGATTTTCTTTGAATCCGGAGTCCCGCGTGGAAAGCCGGCCAGCGCACCGGGAAACGAAGGTTAATTCCGGAATTGATTACCATCCGCAGAGAACCTCGACTTCCATCTCGGAATCGCGTTTTATTGCAGCGCCACTCTGTAGAGGTTGCGGTGAACGTCCTGGTGCAAGCTAGCAGACAGACCTGGCTTCGGACCCTCCAGGATGGCGCCGTCCAGGACTTTCGCGCCGCTGATGCCGCGCATGTCCGCAATGGATGAGATACCCGAGGGAGGCAACGACGGCAGATTTTTGGAGGGGGACACGGGCGCGACGAGAGTTTCCATTCCGACGCTGGTGTTCAAAATGACGCTGAAGGATTTTTCGTCTGAAGTCCAATACGCCACACAGTATCCGGGACAAACCATGACAGGGGTGCCCCCGTCAAAGGGAATCGCCATAATCCGGCCCGCCAGACCGTCACTTTCCGGTTGCGCAACGATCGCCCAACGGCCATTAGAAAAAAGCCCTTGGAAATCAAGAATGGGGTTGGGGAGTAGCTTTACACGCTGGCTGCCGTCGGGCCGCATTCGATACAAGAAATTCAACTTGCCCTCGGCCGCGCGAAAGTAGATGTAGCCAGTTGAATCCCAGCGGGGTTGGTCCTCGTTCACAGGCGAGATGAACTGCCGAGGAGGAAAGTCGGAGTTGAGCGAAGCCAACCACAGATGTAAACGGTTTTCGGAGTCAGCGGCGGAAAAGACAACCTGCGTGCCATCAGGTGAAACGTCGTAGTCGGACACTAAGGTGTCCGGTAGAAGGCGCGCGCTGTGCCCCGTCTCCAGGTCCGCGACCCAAAGCTCTCGGCTGGAAGACTGGCCTGAGACGTCTTTACGATGGACGAGGTAATAGAGTTTGTTTCCGTCACGGGAGAAATTTGGGAACTCCGCGAAACCCTCGGAAGAAATTTGGCGTTCGTCCTTGGCATCGCGCACCCAAAGCGTGCTTTGGGTGAGTCCCACTGAGGTGATCAATGAAGAGCCGTCCGGAGTTACGGCGATGCCTTCTTCTTCGGTGGCGCCGGAGGTAAGTTGCTGCGGCTCTCCATCGGGAAAGCGCTGGCGCCAGATATGGAAACGGCCACCGGCGCTGGAACTAAAGTACATCCACGCTTGATCAGGAGACCAAGCCGCGTAGGTGCACGCGGCTCCCGGCGGTCCAACAGGTTTGCTGGAGGAGCTGGCATCGAAGGGGACAAGCCGGCAGGGCAGCCAGCCACCGTTGTCCATCTCTACGACGAGCAGCCACTTGCGGTCGGGAGAAAGCGCAGAGCGGTGGGCCATGCCGCGTTCGCGCGGAGGAAGGTAGATTTGACGGACTTGTTCGCGCGTGGATGTGGAAGTGACAACCCCCATGTGAATACCTGATACGAATTCGGAGAAGAGGAAATGCCCGGAGTCGATCCAAGTGAGGCCCTCGGTGTTGGGAAACAGCAGGCGAGGTTCGCCACCCAGCACTGGAACGGTCCAGGTATCGAATCCGCTCAAATCGAAAACGGTATAGAAAATGATGGAACCGTTCGACGAAAACTGCGGACTCATCTTCGCAAGGGAGTCGTGGGTCAATTGCACAGGCTGGCCATTCGGAAGAAGCTTGGCGTAGATTTGCCCGGTGCCGATGAAGGTGTCCGGGCCGCGGATGAAGGCGACGATGCGTCCATCCGGAGAAAGCGCCGGGGAAACAGCCGAATCGGCGAAATCTGTGAGTTGGATCAAGCTATTTTGTGAAGCAGTTTGGATCGAGGTCTCTCGAGAGGCGGCCGGGGCTGGCGATCGCTTGGCACGAAGCCATGCAACAGTGCCTGCCGCGAGCAAAATGAGGGCTAGCGCAGTCGCGCTGAGAGCGAGCCAACTCTTGCGGCGGTGCGCCGCTGTCGAACGCGCAGGAACTGCGGCAGCCGGTGTGATCGCTTCCAGCGCCGGCCGAGACTCGGAGACTCCTTGAGAGCGCTGCTGCTCCGTAACCTTAATTTCTACGGGCGGGTTGAGCTTGATCTTACCTATGAAACGGTAACCGCGTTTAGGAAGCGTCTCAATATAACGGGGATTGTCGGCGGCGTCGCCCAGAGCCTCGCGAATCTTATTTACTGCGGCGGCCAGGCTGTGTTCGAAATCAACAAAGGTATCCGCAGGCCATAATTCGCGGCAAATCTCTTCGCGGCTAACCACGTCTCCGGCATTTTCCAGTAACAAAACCAACAACTGAAAAGGCTGCGCCTGCAAACGGATTCGGGAACCATTCTTGCGAACTTCGCCAGAGCGCAAATCGACTTCGAAATTGTCAAAGGCAATCCCTCGAGGTCGTGGTGAGGGCGAGGGAGAGTCTTCGCGAATCTTAAAAGCCATGTGGAGGTCCTAGGCCTGGATAGCGCAGTTTCGATTCCATCCGCTTCAAGTATGTTACCGACTGTATTAGGGCCGACAAGTTAGCGGGTGACGAAAAGGTAGCCAGTCTGAGCTGTAACCTGGGTCCCCAAGCGCGAACTAATCCAAAATCGCATGCTCTGCAGGTGATTCCGCGGATGCTAGCACCCGCGCGAAGGTGAGGTCAAGCGCGAGAATGCTCAGAAAAAGCTTTTCATATCAGTGACTTACCTGATGACAAAGAATTAAACCCGAAGTGAGGGCATAGGCATTGCGCGCAAGCGCCTTTTCGATGAAATTGCGTGAACTCTGCTTTGCTCCGCCCTCCGGGGTTGGGAATAAGCATGTGGACTTTAGCTCAACTAAGAGGAGAAAGATGATGAATCAGATCGTAAGAATGACTTTGAAAATGCTACGGAGCAGACGGTTCTCCGCACTCGCTGTATTGGTAGGATTGGGACTCTTGTTTACTACTGCAAGTGCAAGGGCTGGTTGTGGCATTCCCTACAAAGCTGGAGCCGCCCCAGCACCGACAATCCCTTTTGTCAGCCCGCACGCGGATGACGATTGGCACGAGCAGGGTAGCATCGTGGGTTTGTGGCACGTGCTTTACACAGGAAATTTCGATAATAATTTCCCCCCGGGAGGGCCTTATCCCCCCACACCTTTCCCGTTCCTCGAATCTTTCAAAACATGGCACGCGGATGGAACTGAATTTGAAAACGCGTTTTTGCCCCCCACAGGCGGAAACATCTGCTTCGGGGTGTGGAAAGACCTGGGCGACCACCGCGTCAGGCTGCACCATATCGGTTTAATGTTTGCCGCGGACGGCAGCATCTCAGCCATCTTCACCGACGACGAAACGATTACGGTCGCGTCAGACAGAAAAACCTACCAAGGATCATTCGATTTCAAACTGTGGCCGCCCAGCTATGATGCGGTCGGCGTGGGGACACCAATATCAGAAGTGAAGGGAACCGTAGCCGCAACGCGCATCAGCGTCGATTGACCGATTCTCAATCGGAAAATGCATAACGCTCGCTGTGGCGAAGGGGATTGCATCCCTCCCCTTTGCCACCCCCTAAATCGTCTTCCCGCAATACGATTCTTTCAGGGAGCATTCGCGCAGTTCCGTCATTCCGATTCTCGGCTGCCGCATTTACATACGGATTAATCGTGTACTCGTACAAACGTCCTTCACTCGCCAGAAACTCCCCACTCCTTAAATGATCGGTTGCGACAATCCACAGATTGCGCCCCTAGCCTTGCCAAGCCACATAGCGAATGATAAAGGACGCTATCGCGAACTTCGCGCGCGATCGCAATCTTTCGAGCTTTTCCGGCCACAACCGCCTCCAAAATATCCGTAATCTCGGAAGCTCTGCGCGAATGAGCCGCTTCGGCACGGAATTCGATCCCCTTAAGAAGGGGCCTTGGGATTGTTGATGTGAACGTCCTTTATCATTCACTACTTGAATTGGCAAGCCCACGACGGGTTTGAGGGGCGTTGGGTCGAAGGCCGATTTTAGTCCAAGTGAAGCGGCCGCTTTAGTAAACACTTTCCGACTTACCGGGACTTAATGCTCCGGTCGTTCATTTTGTGCTAGTGTCTCGTCACTCAGCTCCGGCGGAGCTCGTCCTTTGAGCGACGTAAAGACGATAATTGCCAGGTCCCTAGTCAGAGAAATCCAAAACTACTCAAACGGAGGACACCATGACCCAAACCATTGGTACACAACGAAGCACCGAGCAGGCAGATGCAATTCGTCCGTTTCCTGTGGCAAGTGTTCCGGAGGCAGAGCTTACAGATTTACGCAAGCGCATCAACGCGACCAAGTGGCCTGAGCGGGAAACAGTGGCCGATGCAACCCAAGGTGTACAGCTTGCGACGATGCAGGCGCTGGCGCGTTATTGGGCGACCGATTACGACTGGCGCAAGTGCGAGGCAAAACTCCAGTCCCTGCCGAACTTCCTCACCGAGATCGACGGACTGGACATTCATTTCATTCACGTCCGTTCAAAACACGAAAATGCGTTGCCGCTCATCGTCACGCACGGATGGCCCGGCTCGATCACCGAACAGTTGAAGATCATCGATCCGCTAACTAATCCTACCGCACACGGCGGAAATGCATCCGACGCCTTCCATATCGTGGTTCCGTCGATGCCGGGGTACGGGTTTTCAGGCAAGCCGACGGCGACCGGCTGGGGCCCTCAACGGATCGCGAGTGCCTGGACCGTGTTGATGAAGCGCCTCGGCTACAACAAATTCGTGGCGCAAGGCGGCGATTGGGGTGCAGTCATCGTCGAGCTCATGGGCGTGCAGGCGCCACCGGAGTTGCTCGGCATTCACACCAACATGGCTAATGTGATTCCCCTCGACATCGACAAGCTGGCCTTTTCCGGCGCACCGGCTCCGGCGAATCTCTCCGCCGACGAAAAGCTCGCTTACGAGCGTTTGCAGTTCGTATATCAAAAAGGAATAGCTTACGGCTTCCAGATGGGGTTGAGACCGCAGACACTTTACGGAATCGCGGATTCACCCGTCGGCCTGGCGGCCTATTTCCTTGACCACGACGCGCGCAGCTACGAGATGATCGCACGGGTCTTTGCCGGAGGCAGCGAAGGCCTCACACGCGACGACGTCCTCGACAACATCACGCTCACTTGGTTGACGAATACGGCGCTCTCGGGCGCTCGTCTCTATTGGGAAAACAAGGGTTATTCGTTCTTCGGCGTGAGAGGCGTCGTCGTCCCGACGGCAGTGAGCGTGTTTCCCGACGAACTCTTTCCTGCTCCCAGAAGCTGGGCGGAGCGGGCTTATCCCAAACTAATCCATTACAACAAGCTCCCCAAGGGCGGGCACTTTGCGGCCTGGGAACAGCCGAAGCTCTTTTCAGAAGAGGTTCGCGCGGGCTTCAGATCGCTACGGTAAGGTTCTTCACAAGAGAGGAGAAGATGATGACCCAATCCAGCGCTACACAGCGAGGCAGCGAGCAGGCAAACACGCAGTTCAACGCCGACCGCACCCATCCGGGCCGGTGGACGATCACCTTCAGCAACCCGCCGATCAACATGTTTCTTCCCACAACGATCGTCGAATTGGGAGCGCTAATGACCGACATCGAGGCGGACCCGTCCGTGAAGGTCGTAGTGTTCCAGTCGGCGAATCCCGATTTTTTCATCGCTCATCTCGACGTAGCCAAGGCAGCTGAACGGCCAGAAGTGCTGGGCCTTTGGCGCGACTTTGTGCTGCGCCTCTCGTCCGCGCCAGTCGTGAGCATCGCCAAGATTCGCGGCCGCACGCGTGGAATCGGTAACGAGTTCGTGCTGGCCTGCGACATGCGCTTCGCAAGCCGGAAAAGCGCCCTATTCGGCAACCCCGAAGTCGGCGTGGGACTGGTCCCGGGCGGCGGAGCGCTGGAATGGCTCCCGCGTTTGGTCGGCCGCTCACGCGCACTTGAGATCGTGCTTAGCGGTGACGACTTCGACGCTGATATCGCCGAGCGCTATGGCTGGGTGAACCGCACGCTGGACGATGACCACCTCGACTCGTTTGTCGATGCGCTCGTCCGGCGTCTGGCCTCGTTCGACCGTGAAACACTGGCCGCGGCGAAGGCCCAGGTCAATCGGTTCGGGACGCCGACAGCTGCCGAGCTTCAGTCGAGCAGCGACTTGTTCTTCCCATTGCTGTCCTTGCCCAGTGCACAGGCGCGCCGCGCCAAGATCCGCAATATCGGTTACGGCGTTCCAAGCGACTTCGAATTGAACTTCGGCCGGTATCTCCCCACGTTCGGGCGGGCGGACGACGATGCCACGGGGCAGGAGAGCTAGACATGAAACCGTGGAAAGCAGTTTTGCTGATTCTGTTTGCTCTTGCGGTTGCAGCCGCGGGATACGGGCTGATTCTCGTGCGACGAGGCTTCAGCGCACTTGCGACACCATCAGCGATTGAGGAGTTCGCGGCCACAACGGCGCGCAAATTGGCCGTGCCATCCGCGTATCGCCAACTTCGCAATCCCATCATGCCTTCAACGGAGAACATTCGGGGAGGCATGGAGCATTTCTCCTTTCATTGCGCCACGTGCCATTCAGATGACGGAGGGGGCCACACGATATACGGCAAGGGCCTCTATCCGAAACCGCCCGACTTGCGTGCGGCTGGGACGCAGAACAAGAGCGATGGCGAGCTCTACTACACAATTGAAAATGGAGTTCGTTTGAGCGGCATGCCAGCCTTCCACGGAACGCACACTGACCCGCAAACCTGGCGCCTGGTTTTGTTCATCCGGCACTTGCCTCAGATCACGCCCGAGGAACTCAATGAAATGAAGGGGTGGGACCCGAAGAGTGAGGCGGTTCCAGCGCATTTCTAAAGGGCGGGGACCCGCCCCAGAATCCTGCGGGAGAAACACACCACCACTAAAAAAAGACACACCATGAAAGCACGTTAGCGAGGAGATTCGTTACACGAGCGCGATGGCTTCCAGACCGATAGAGACAGAGGCAAAAAACGCACCCATGTCCGGCAGGCTCTTCTTCCTGGACTTCGGCGCATAGGACGAGTGATCACAGCATGAAACGCACGTATTTTCCCGGTATCACCGACATTGTCGCCGTCACGGATCCGGCAGAGATCCGCACAATTTCAAACGATTCAAGGTTCGACCGGGACTTCATAGGGCATGGTCCTGTTCGCAACGTGCAGCTTCTCCGGAAAATACTCCGTATTTTCTCGCTCAACGGCAGATTATTCCAGACTATTCTGCCACGCAACGACCTCAGCCGCGCCGCCGCGCAAGACGAACTGTGGTCGAGACTAAACGTCAAGGCCGACGAGGTGAAACACGGACCCGCTCAAGTGCAGCCCCTGGCCGAATGGGTCAGAGGGATCGGAACTGCGGATAAGCTCGATCTGCTTGTGCAGCAGAGCATAGGAAGATTGTTCGTGGAATCGTTCACGGCCACTGACGAGAGTTTGGCAGCGGCCCGTGTGGTGCTTGAGGCTGTAAGCTCTTCCAACGTCCTGAAAATGATATGGTGGCGCATCAGCGGCAGGCTGGAGCGGGCCAAAACCCTTCTTGCTTCCATGGTGAATGGCGATCTGACTGCCGTTAACGCGATGATTACAGCTCGGCAGCTCATTGTCGATGGCCTGCATAAAATGCGGCAACTTGCTGCGGACCCAGCGCGTCGATCTTCAATAACGACGGATGCTGCCGTGGACGAATGCCTCTTTGCACCAGCCGCCGTTTTACGCAAGGCGAAAACCTCCGGCGAGGTCGCCGGTTGTCCCTTTAGAAGGGGCTCGCTCTTCATCCTTGAGCTGGGAAGCGCGAGCAAAGGCGCAGCGAATCGTGACCTCGTCTTCCTCAGTCAGAGTTGGAGCCACTGTCCCGCCGAAAAGTGGGTGCGTGCGCTATTGGAAGGCGTGTGGACGCGTGTCTCAGCTACTTTGCATGAGTCTTAAAAGAACCTTGCGGCCCTCATTGATCATGTATGTTGTTCTCACCAGTCACGGTATTGGTGCCAGAGGCTAGACGCCAGTCTTGCCCGTCTACGGAGACGAATAATAATGTCTGAGATAGAGCATTACGAGATCCTTGTTATCGGCAGTGGCGAGGCGGGCAAGCACCTGACATGGAACTTGGCCCAAGCTGGTCACCGCACGGCTGTTGTGGAGCGGAAATACATTGGCGGATCGTGCCCTAACATTGCGTGCTTGCCCAGCAAGAACGTGATCCGAAGCGCAAAAGCGAATTGGTTTGCGCGGCACGGCGTCGAGTACGGCATCCGAACGGGTCCAGTATCCACGGACATGAAAGGGGTTTTCAACCGCAAGCGAAAGATGGTCGAGAGCGAAGTTCAGTTTCATCTTGATCGCTTCAAAGCGACCGGAGCCGAATTGATCCGCGGCGAGGCCCACTTTATCGCTCCTAAGGCTGTGCAAGTGCACCTAAACGACGGAGGTCGTCGGACGGTCACCGGTGATCGACTGTTTCTGGACCTGGGATCGCGCGCGATGATGCCGGACATTCCCGGCCTCGCGGACGCAAAACCGATGAGTCACATCGAAGCGCTCGATCTTCAACGTCTGCCGGCGCACGTGATCGTGCTGGGCGGCGGGTACGTGGGCCTTGAACTCGCCCAGGCCCTCGGTCGATTCGGCACTCGGGTGACCATCATCGAGCGTGGCTCGCAAGTCGCAACGGCGGAAGATCCCGACGTCTCGCAAGCGATTCGTGAACATTTCACGAGCGAGGGGATCGATGTATTGCTCGGGACACAAGTGCGGACGGTCGAGGGGCTCTCAGGTCAAAGCGTACAGGTCCACGCCGAAACCGACAGTGGAGAACAGACGATAGAAGCTAGCGACTTGCTGGTCGCGGTTGGACGGACTCCGAACACACAGGGGATGGGGCTTGAAACGGCCGGAATCGAACTGGATTCGCGTGGCTACATCAAAGTCAACGAGCGATTGGAAACCACCGCACCGGGAGTGTGGGCGATGGGAGATTGCGCGGGCAGTCCTCAGTTCACTCACGTCGCGTTCGATGATTTCCGTGTGGTCCGAGACAACTTGAACGGCGGTAGCCGCACCACGCGCGATAGGCTCGTACCGTTCTGCATGTTCACGGACCCTGAGCTTGCGCGAGTCGGTTTGAGCGAATCGGAAGCTAAGAAACGCGGCATCGCCTATCGCTTGGCGAAAATACCGATGGCCGCAGTGCTCCGAGCCGTCGCTATAGGCGAAACCCGCGGCTTCGTCAAA
>Ga0182024_10012378_pt1 | contig 16892 bp, 12 predicted proteins | sample P32metaG_FD_120480 | JGI IMG/M metagenome (GOLD analysis project Ga0182024, IMG submission 120480) | Permafrost microbial communities from Stordalen Mire, Sweden - P3-2 metaG (Illumina Assembly) | ecosystem: Environmental > Terrestrial > Soil > Wetlands > Permafrost | place: Sweden: Stordalen...
AAGCAAATGCCCTTCCTGGCGGTCCCCGGCGACTAGCCGTACGCGCTGTCAAGAGCGCGGTTTGTGCGTTCATTGGAGCGCAGCGGAAACTCTTGACAGAAGAAGCGGACGGTCTAGGCGCAGCCTTTCGGCAGGAAGGGCAAAACGAGGGAGGATCCGCACGAGGTGAGAAGCAGGCAAATCTCGTGAAACCAGCGCAACAGACACACGGTATTCAGGTGAAATGGCGAAAAAGCATCTTATGCATCTTGGAATGGCCCATCGAGCGCAGCAGAGTGTCGGCAAGAGCCCTGAGCGGTTTGACGCTCTACAGCAGTTGGCGTGCGGATCGCGACTCTGTTTTGCGGGCGAAATAGAATGCGGCGGCGAATAATCTGATTGAATAAGGCCTTTGAAAGCAGGCACATACTGGTATAGCGAAAATATTCGTATTGACTACACGAACTATTTCGTCTAGACTGTTTTTCGAGGTCGAGGCTATGGCTGACGTACTGGTTTGCGCGGAGCCCGAAATCCGTGAAGAAGCAACGCGATTTGTTTCGAAACTCGGGGCTCGGCCACGGATATGTTCTGTGGGGGGCCTCAAGCGGTGGCGCGAAAAGAACGAAAAAGCCGACATCATGTTCGTGTACCTAACTCGAACCGAACCTTCTTCGACGCTGCGGAGTTGCCTGCGGCAAGTGTCCAATGACCGCTCGCTCCGCGTCATTGTCTATACGCAGCCCTCCGATGATCATCAAACAGCGGAATTGGGAAGGATCATAGGCGAGTTGCGCCCGCGTGGAACCGAAATCTGCTTTTATGAAGGAGAGGCGGAGAAGCTCTTTCTCGCAGGGACGGGAGTCGCCGGCAAGGCAAAACCAGCCTCGCGCGACACACCGGCTGCTCTTCGGGAAGACCTCGACCTGACCCAGGTCGATCTTGCAGCCGCGCTCGATGTTACGCCACGGACCGTGCAGAACTGGGAGAAGCATGGACGCGGTCCCGAACGGCGGTACAGGGACTTGAAGGAATTGCACGGGCTTTTGTCGAAGTATATCGGAAGCGGTCAAGTTGCGCGCTGGATGGACAGTCCGAACGAAGCATTCCAGAACCGCACGCCGCGTCAGTTGATTCGTGAAGGTAAAACGCGGGATCTGATTTTAGAGTTTGGACGGCTGCAGACTGGCGAGCCTTTGTGAAATTGCCGGACGGCTGGCGCGCGGCGCTGGACCTTTTGTGCGCCTCCGCCGTGCCGTTTGATGATTCCTGTTTTCGGTCCGTCGAACTTGCCTGGGCCCATCCGGATGATGTGATCAGCGGCGAGGGCACTCGGTCGAAGGGTGGACGTTTTGCAGCGAAGGGAACGCGAGCGGTCTACGCGTCACTCGATGAGGAAACCGCGGCGCGCGAGGTGACCGCTCGCAAGACCCGCCTCGGCGGCAAGGCACAAATCGCGCTGAAGGACTATCCCCGTTTAACCTACGTCATATCGATCCAAGCACGGTGCGTGGACTTTCGGAACATCGGAAACAGCGCCGTCTTGAAAGATGTGCTCGCGGCGGTGACTGATCCCGACGATCTTGCACCGTCGCAGGAGGTCGGTGCTCATCTGATGGAAAAGGGAATCGAAGCGGTCATCTTTCCCTCCGTCACTGGCAGGGGGGAAAACATCACAGCCTTTCTGGACGCCGATCCAGCTCCCAAGGTTGCCATTGCGAACCGAGATGAGATTCTCAAGACGCTTAAGAATCTAGCTAACCGCACACCGAAATAGAGCGTTGCGAGCGAGCGATGGCGAACGATGCTTGGGGCAAGACTCAGGGCTTTTGTCCCTCCTTGTCCGCCATCAAAACCGCAAGGCTAGTAATCGGAATAAGAAGCCAGCGCGGACACCGATGCTGGTGGAAGTGATTCGGGCGAGGCCTGCGTATTCGCAAGTCAGGAATACAGTCGCAGAAAGCCGTACTGCAGCTACACCGTCCAATTGTGGACTGGCGGTAAGCCGGGGGTAGGACCTCTAAGGTGGCTAAAGGTCCATGGCGGAGACGTCCCGACTCCCACACCTCGCGAAAGAAGCCGGGGCAACCGACGCAGCGGGGCCACAGTCTATTTTCCTCGACCGCCCTGTGGCCCTGCGGCCGACTTCATGTACCCACGTCGATATGCTAACCTGCCGCAGCAGGAGGCCATGATGGTAGTGCCGCTGAAAAAATTTCCTGTGAATCAGAGATTTGAGACGGTGTCGGGCGACCCCACCAAAGCTGGCGGTCACTACGTGATTCGAATTCATGCTGAACCAGGATATATCATCATGCCTCACACTCATCCAGAAGACGAAAACATAGTTGTGGTGAAAGGAAGCTGGGCGGTCGGCATAGGCGAGCGCTTCTATCGGCAGGCGCTCGAACCCATGGAGGTCGGCACCTATGGATTCGTGCCTAGGAAAACAGCTCACTTCGCTTTATCAAAAACAGATACGATCCTGCAGGTCCACGGAGTTGGGCGCTTTACGACGCAATGGGTTGTGCCCGTACATAAGCTGACCGATAAGGGTACTTTTTTGGAGACGTCTGCTATTGAGCCAGGACTTGCCGCGCCGACGAGCCCGACAGACCGTTTCGCCTTAAGCCTCGGCACTCGCGTCCGAGGCAGTTACGGCGATGGTGTTGTGGTCGAAGCCCAATGTACTCCCGGCCAGCTCACACAGTATCGGATCGAAAGACCAAACAGCGACTACTTTTGGGCGCAACGCGACGAATTGAACTTCCCTGATGCTTTGTTGACCTAGCTATTCCAACTCTGCCCTTTCTTTTCTCGCATTTCCCAAGAGTCAACTGAGTCATTTCAGAGGATTGTCCGAAGTTGTGCAACAGCTTCCAGGAATCATCAGTCAAGACGACCTCGTCAGCCGAGCTACGGAGGCGAGCTGCAAAATAGGTCGGAAAGAGGGAGAGCGGTGCATTAGGGAATCCCGGAGCCGGGCAGCGAAGTACGATCGATGGGCTTCCGTCTTAGGTTTCTGATAGGCCCAGGGAGAGAAGGATGTCGCCATTCAAGAACTCATCGCGCGTTGACTAACCCAGCTTCAATCTAAGGAGGCCCTACGAGCGATCTTGCTCATTGCGGCGGCGGCACGTCAAATCCAGCCCCATCATTTTTGGTCGGGCACGTTTCGACCGTTTCAACCAACGCGTATTCCTCAGAAAAATCTTGGTGAACTACAACTAAACTCCCGTCTCCGGCGGAATTAAGCGCCGAGTTGCCGGCACTAGTGAATCCACATCAGAATTCGGAGGTTATGGCAATTCCGTAAACTTTTGCATACCGGGAATTGCTCCCGTCACCTGCCACATTTGAGGATTCACGACGGGAACTGGAGTTTCATGAGAAGGTCAAACGCGACAAGCCCTGTGGTCTACAATGACGTAGTCGCAGGACGAGGGCTATTGCGCTGTTCCATTCAACTGCATCTTCATCCAGCCTGCTGAATTGTGAAAGTTGGCCACCGCGCTACCTGGCGGCACCAATTTGTCACAGGCGGCCCGCAAAGTCTCGTCGAGGCTCATCTCAAGTACTGGCAGCAAGTGTTCGAGCTGCCCCAACGTACGAGGACCAACGAGCGGCGCAGTAATCCCTGGCTGATCCTTGACCCACATTACCGCCAGTTGGGCTGGTGAGATGCCGAACGATTGCGCCAATCTTACAAATTCATTACCGACAATGATGGCACGAGCCGTGATGCGATCCGCGTATATGCCACCGCGCAAATTCGCACGCGAATCGTCTGGAAAACCAGAGCCGTCTGAATACCGCCCAGCTAAGAGACCCATGGCCAGGGGCGACCAAGGAAGTAGACCGAGGCCGTACGCCTGCGATAGCGGTACCAATTCGTTTTCAATCCTTCGGTCGAGCAGATTGTAAGGGGGTTGCTCCGAGATAAAGCGAGCATATCCTTTCACTTCACTGACCATTAAGGACTCCATCACCTTCCAGGCTGGTGAGGTGGAGCTGCCGATGTATCGGACCTTACCCTGCCGCACTAAGTCGGTAAGTGCCCCCAGAGTTTCATCGATAGGAATATCGAATGATGGTCGATGAAGTTGATACAAATCAATATAGTCCGTCTTCAGTCGACGAAGCGACTGTTCACACGCGCTTAACAGATGCAAGCGCGAGTTACCTCTGTCGTTAGGGCCAGGACCCACCGGGTAGTGCGCCTTGGTGGCGATAAGAACTTTCTGACGACGGCCGTTTAGTTCCAGAGCACGGCCGATTATTCGTTCACTTTCCCCATTCGCATAGCTGTTACTGGTGTCGATCAAATTGATGCCCGCATCGAAAGCGCGATCGATGATCGCGATAGATTCTGATTCAGACGTAGGGTTAGCAAAGTTATCTGTTCCCAGGCAAAGGGCTGAGATCTTGACCCCTGTTCGCCCCAAACTGCGATATTCCATTCGGCTTACCTCGCGGTGTATCCGGCATCAACGGTCACGAGTGCCCCGGTGATGTAACTGGAAGCATTCGATGCCAGGAAGAGCACAACTCTCGCAATCTCGACAGGTTCGGCCAATCGTCCGAGCGGAACTGTTGCGGCTAGCCGTTGCATGAGTTCAGCCGTAACGGGTTCAGTGCGCTCGGAAGCGAGCATTGGAGTGTTCACTTCGCCAGGGCATACCGCGTTGACACGAATGCCGTCTTTGACATGATCCAATGCCATCGCTCGCGTAATTTGATGAACGGCGCCCTTAGAGGCGCAATAAGCTACGGCACCCGTTGCACCGACAGTACCCCAAATTGAGCCGAAGTTTACGATAGCGCCTTGTCCGAGCCTCTTCATATGGGGTACCGCCGCGCGACTCATAAGAAACACCCCTTTTACATTCACATCCATGATTCGCTGCCACTGCTCATCGGAGGTGTTGAGCGCGTCGGCGCGCACAATGATGCCGGCTGCATTTACCAAAACGTCTAAACGACCGTGCCGTTCCAAGGCGGTTTCAACTGCCAGTTTGCAGAAAGAGGTGTCGCTGACATCACCGACAACTGGGGGGCCGGCATTGATCTCGTTGGCCACCTGGGCAGCGAGTGGTCCATTTCGATCAACGATAATGACTTGTCCACCCGCAGCTGCAAACTCGCGAGCAGTGGCCGCACCCATTCCCGACGCCGCGCCCGTCACGACTGCTACTTTCCCCGCGAAGGTCATGTCAGTTTCGCTCCATAAGCCACTTCTCCGCTCACAAATTCTCGATCGCTCCTTCTTCGGAGGCATCCGCTTCATCGGCATACTGACGCAGGCTACGAAGGGCAGGAAACCGGCGCATCGAGCGTCCGCTTCGCGATCAAATCGACCGGCAAGCCGATCGTTCCGTTGGCTGACACGCGCGCAGCGGAGGTTCCGCCCGGGTCGCGTACGGCGCGCGCCTCCGAGCACTGGATTCAAGAATGATTATGAGCAACCGACGAAAGCCTGGATCATTTGAGATACTGATTAAACCACTGCACGCTGCGTTCATAGTAGTCGTGGGTGTGAGCTGGCTGTCTACTAACGCCGTGACCGTCGTTAGGGTAAATGGCCATTACCGCTATCTGATGTAAGCGCTTCATGGCCATAAACATCTCTTCCCCTTGGTTCAGGGCAGCATAGTTGTCCCAAGCCCCCTGAATGAACAAGGTCGGCGTGTGAATATTCCGGATATACTTGAGTGGCGACACGGCCCAAAGGCGATCAAGGCCTTCGTAGCCACGGACTTCAATGTCACTCTCTCCCCAGTTGAAGCTTGCATTGATTCCCCAACCACTGAGCAAGTCACTGGTTCCCGAGACGGGCACGGCCGCCTTAAAACGGTCACCGTGAGTTGTGATCCAGTTAGTCATGTGGCCGCCATAACTTTGGCCGGTCACGCCCATACGGTTCGAGTCAATAAACGGGTAGTGTTGGATCACATAGTCCACGCCTAACATCACGTCCTTATAATCTCCACCCATTACATCGCCTACAACTAAATCGGAGAACTTCTGGCCGTTATCCGTGCTGCCGCGCGGATTCATAAATACGACTACGTAACCTGCACCCGCAAATCGCTGAAGTTTGACAGTTGCTCGCAAATCGTAGCCATACTGAAAATGGGGACCACCATGAACGTCGAGGATCATTGGGTACTTGCTTCCGGAATTAAAGCCGTAGGGACGGATGATCCAACCCTCGACCGTCTGTCCGTCGAAACTGGAAAAGAAAAAATGTTCAGGTTCAATCGTATCCAAGTCTTGTACCATTTCCCGATTGAAGTCGGTTAGCTTGTCATAATGGTCGCTCCCGGGAACGGTGCGAAAGATTTCTGTCGGGTGTGTGCCATCCGTGAAAGAGTAGAAGACTTCGCCACTGCGAGCGACCGCAAAACCGGTAACGGTACCTTTGAGGTCGATCAAGGGAGCGAGCTTCCGATCACGGAGTGCGACCGAATACAACAGCATTTTGCCTTCGTGCTCGGCCCGGAAATACACTTTACTGCCATCGCTTGACCATGTTGGATCGTGACACCACATGTCGAGCGCCTCGGTTAGCTCTTCGGGCTGGCCGTTAGCGCCAAGCACGTACACCTTCTCAAACTCCGCGTCACTCTCTTTGCTGCGGTAGTCTCGCTTTCGCCCGAGGTAACCGATCTCGAGCGAATCCGGTGCCCACACTGGCACGTATTCCGGTCCGAGTGTGTGCGTCAACTGGACGACCTGGCCACCGCTGGGCGAGAGCCGCACCAGGTCGTTATTCGAATTGTAGTCATCGTCCCCAGTTCGGTTGGAAACGGCGACAATCCATTTTCCATCGGGCGACCAATCGATTGAGTGGTAGTCATAATCCCCGGAAGCAATTTGGGTCGCTTTGCCGCCTGTCGCTGAAATGACCCATACATATGTCCGGCGTAAATCGGAGTAGTAGTAGTCGCTTTTGTACAGAAGACGGTCCACGATCATTACGTCGTTTCCGTTGGGTGGGTCAAGTGGGGAAAATAGGTTGGAATAGTGGCGCGGTCCGGCGGCCGTGAACGCCAATTGCTTGCCATCGGGTGACCAAGTCAGCTCATTGCCCGTTTCTCCCAGAAACGCGTTGGATCGCTCGAACGTAGTCAGTTTTCTCTTGTCGCTTCCGTCCGCGTTCATGAGCCAGAGACCCAGTTCGCCCCCCACGGAGGCAAAATATGCGATCTGCTTGCCATCTGGGGACCATCGCGGGCTGGAGGCGTATCCTTGCGGTTCGGTGAGAAGAGTTGGTTTGCCCCCGATCGTGGCTAATAGCCAAACAGATGCGTAACTTCGGTTGTTCGCGACGCTACGCTCGGACAGCACGAATGCCAGCTGGTCTCCAGCCGGGGAAATCTGGAGCGAGTGAACGTCCTTCAGCTGGAACGGATCCAGATCGCCCCAGCCTCGCTTTTTAGCGCCTTGCCCCTGCGTAAGCATGGTGACTACAAACACGAAGCCAAGGAAAGAGACGACTACTTTACGCATTTCTGACCTCCACCGATTATGTGGGTGTGGGCTTTGAACAGATCGTCCATTCGATGCAAGCGGAGGAACCTGGATGTTCCGGGACAATTGACCCCGTTCCGCGGGTCTGCATCCGGACGGCCTGCGGCGCACGAACCCCTCAGCTACCCTGCCTAAAAGTTCAGCTCCGCCTTCAGTTGAATGATTCGGGGCGATGCGTCGCCACCGAAGAAAACACCAAAAATACTCGTGGGAACGCTGACTGTCCGCGTGATGTGGCCGAAGTTTGGATTGGAAATGTCGTTCACCGGCAGGTCGAAATTCGGATGATTAAGGACATTGAAGAACTGCGCTCCCAAATTGAGCTTGGCGTCTTCCATGAACCCTTTTAAATGCAAACTCGTGCCTTTGTTGACGGCGAAATCCATAGTAAAGAACCCCGGGCCGCGAAAATAATTCTTCATGCCGTAAGTAAAGTTAGTTTCGGTTCCCTGCGGGATAAACTGAGAAGTACTGAGACAGGGTGCCGAGTTGGGCTGAGCTGCAGACTTACCGCAGCTGGGGGCCGCGCCACCAAGAAATTCAGGGAAAATTGGACCTGCAAAATTATTGCCGGACAAACTACCCGCAAAGGAACCATCGATGACGCTGAACGGAAACCCGGTACGAGCGAGAACTGCCCCTGAAACTGTCCATCCTTCGACCAGATCACGCAAACCGCGATCACCTAGAGCTTGCCTGATTGGAAGATCCCATACATAGTTCATGTTAAAACTCTGACGCGCGTCGTAATCAGAGGATCCATAGTTCGCACGGATGTTGTACGGATTTTCAGGAATTAGTATGCTCGGCGCAGTAGTGACGTTGAACGGATTCATTCCATCGCCGGACACATCGTCCAACGAATGGCTCCATGTATAGTGAGCCGCCAATATTCCCTGACCCCAGTTCCCAGTGATACGTTGCTGGAACGACAATACGACGCCGTTATAGTTGGAAGTGCCAGCATTATTGAACACCGCCGCATCGTGGAATACCGGATCGGGTGCGGATGCGGGCAGTGACCCAAACCCAAACGCGTTGGCCGAAGCGTTATCAATCAATTCGTGGTATCCATGATTCCCCACGTAGTTAATACTCGCCATCGTGTTACGGCTGAAACCGTATTGAACTTCCAGGTTCCATTCCTGATACTGCGGCATTTTCGTTTGCCCATCGAAGGTATTGAGATTCGGGGCAGAAAAGAAGGGTTGGAGTGCGGGCGGCACGCTGGCTTTTATTTGCGCCAAAGTCTGGCCACTGGAAAATCCGTTCACAAAAGCTTGGTTAGTGGCGGCCGCATCAAGAAACAAATTCGTCGTCTCTCCCGGCGCCAGATTGTCATTGGTTGGCACAAACGTGTTGATTTCGGGGATGTTCGACGCGAAGTTATTGACAAACCACGTTGGGTAACCGCTATAGAAAATGCCCACCCCGCCGCGCACGACGAGATTTGTCAACCCTGAAAAGGGCTGCCAGGAAAAACCAAGCCGCGGGCTCCATGTAACGGGAACTACACTCTGGACTGCCTGATGCTGTGACGAGAGAATTGCTTGGTTGAGCGGTTCATCGGGGTCATGGGTCACTCCAAAGAATGGTCCGTTCAATCGTGCAAAACAGTTGTTCTGACATACCAGATTGGAGTAGTGTTCGACCCGTAAAGCAGCGGTCAAGGTGAAATTTGGCTTCGCCCGCCAGTCGTCTTCGATATATGCACCCATGACCGACTGAGCGAAAGGCAAGTCGATGCTTAAGGGATAGCTCTGCACAAGGTTATCGCCGCCCGACCCACCATCGAAAAAGTCAGGAATGCTGTTCACGCTGAGAGTACCCCGGGTATTGAAGCCGAAATAGCTGGTCATGTCGACCCGATGAAATTTCCCCCCGAATTTGATCGTATGATGCCCTAAAACCTTTGCCACGTCGTCGCTGAAGCCGTAAGACGTAGCGTTTTGGCCATTGGGTTCGCTCCCCGTTATCCCGCCCAGTGTAGTAAACCCGATAACGTTCAGTTGGGTAGGGAATGCAGCTTGCTTCGCAGTGGGATTGGTGGCGTCAAACTTGGCTTCGAGCCACTTTCCGGAAAAAATAAACTGGTTTGTGGTATTTCCATTGAATGTGTGACTCCAGTTGAACTGTCCGTTCCACTCCGGTTGGTAACTGGTGGAATTAAAAAGCTTATTGATAGGATCAGTAAACGTGGGCTGTGTGCCTGGATCCCATGACACTTGGAGAAATGTCAGATCCTTCGGTCCAACTACATAGTCGAGGCGCCCGATCAGTTTATTTTCCCAGACGAATGTACCCGCGGTCGAACGGATACTTAATGCACAAGGGTGTCCCGGTGTACCCAGTAACGGGTCGACAGTCGGTGATAACAAGCCGCCGCAGCCGAGGGGGTCACCTCCGTTGCCGGGCGCAGCATTGGCTATACCTGGCGCAGTGTTATAAAGATTAAACATGCCGACGCCTTGATTGATACCGCTGATAGGTGTTGCTCCAGGACAGATTCCTGTCAGATTTTGGCAGTAAAACGGAATCGAATTCGTCAATCCCAGGCTCGTAAGGTTGGCAACCGTAGCTTGCTCAAACTCTGGACTTGGAACTACGGTGAGGCCGTTTGTCGGTAAGTCGACGGCGATTCCTTCGTCGTCCACAAAGAAGAACAGTTTATTCTTCTTGATTGGCCCTCCTACTGATAGGGCCCAGGAATTGGCGTTTGTAAATGGCTTTGGAACGCCAGCATTGTCGTTAAACCAGTCGTTCGCGTTGAGAGAAGAACCGCTCCAGTAGTAGATTGCATTGCCGTGGAAGCTATTGCCTCCTGACTTGCTAACGATGTTGACTTGCGCACCCGCGAGCCCACCATATTGGCCCCCGTAGGCATTGGAGACAACGGTCACTTCCTGAGTGCCGTTTTTCCCAAGAAACAGGTTTGACGCGCCGGCGGTATTCAAGTTGCCCATCTCGAAATTGTCGTCTCCCCCGTTAGTGGTGAAATTGTTAGCATTTCCCGGGAGGCCGAAGACTTCAAAGTTGCCGTAACCTGACTGCGTGTTCACCTGGGCTCCCGGACTAATTTCCCCGAAGTAACTCAGGTCGTTGCCTGGGTCAGGAATATCTGTAACCTGTCTCTCGGTAAGCGTCGTAGCGATGCTGCCACTACCGATTTGAAGAAGCGGAGCGGTACCGGTTACTTCCACGACCTGATGCGCCTTGGCAACTGCAAGACTGATGTTCGTAGTCGTTATTTGTCCGGCCTGTACAACAACGTCCTGGTTCACAGTGTCAAACCCGACTGCAGACGCTGAAACGAAGTATTTGTCAGGAGGCAGAAAGTTGAATGAATACGCACCCGACGAGTCCGTGCTGTCATCCTTTGTAAATCCCTTACCGGTGCTAGTTACTGAGACCTTTGCCTGGGCTATGATCGCACCGCTTGAGTCAGTTACCCTCCCGCTTATGGAACCAGTGTTGGCCGTTTGCGCAGAGGAGGTTTGTTGTACGAACCCTGCGAGGAGAATTGCGAACAAGGCGAACGTTCCAATTCGTGAGCTGTTCATTAGCCCCTCCTGATCGGAAAGGATCGCTACCAGCTCCAGTTCCGAAACAAAGTGTATGCAATATGCGATATTCTATATTCCAGCATTGATTGGCTGTCAAGGTCTTTCTTGAAGGATCTCAGACTCCTGTTGATTCCGGAGGCCAAATCGCAGGTTCCTCCTGCTTAGTACTATAAATAATGCACAACTCATGAGTAACGTGTCAGATTGGAATTCCGACTTTATTTTCGGCGGAGGTTCGGCTACGATGTCGGGAAAGCCATATGTTAGATGAAGAGAGCATGAGCACAAGTCCAGAATACAATATGCGATATAAGCGAAGTCCGACTTCCGAAGGCGAATTTGCGCCTAAATCCTTCGTCATTCCTCGCCAGTCCCTGACCTCCGCGGTCGCAGACCAACTTCGAGATAGAATCATCCGAAGCGAGATTCCAGAAGGCACACAACTGAATCAAGGCGCCATTGCGGCCGAGTTTCAAGTGAGTCGCATTCCGGTTCGCGAGGCCTTGAGACGGCTGGAATCTGAAGGCTTGATCACGATCGTTCAGCACCATGGCGCGGTGGTCTCTTCGCTTTCTCCTGATGATATCGAAGAGTTATTTGAGATCCGCGTGTTGCTTGAATGTGAAGTTCTCAAACTTTCTATTCCAGGCTTGACCGAATCGGATCTTACGCATGCAGAGGCGATTTTGGTGGAATACGAAAGGGAATTGTTGCGGCCGGAACACATTTCCGAGTGGGGCCGGCTAAATTGGGAATTCCACTCTGCCCTTTACTCTGGTACACGGAGCCCACATTTCATGTCGATTATAAGAAACGTTAACAACAATGCCGTGCGCTATACCGGACTGCAGTTGTATTTGACCCGTGAGTTCGAGCGTGCCAAGGAGGAACATCGGAAACTGCTCGAACTGTGTCACGCTCGAGATGCGATCGGTGCCTGTTACATACTGCAGCAGCATATTAAGCATGCCGGTCAGTCCCTGAAGCAAGTATTGCGTGAAGCCCGTGCTGGCGCCACTACTTCGCAGCAAGGTGACAATCCACTTCCGCATCGCTAATAAGTGATGAAGCCATCGGTGCCGTCTATGTTTCACCGATCTTTCCGAGCCAAGAATCTTCAACAACTTTGAGGATCATTGATGGTGACGCCTGATCCGTCTCAGCAATGAGTAATGTTCTCAAACTCGACCCGAACACCAGGCGCCCAGGATTCGTCGCTAAGAGCCCGTCCTTTTAGTCGCGGTCACCGTTGGCTTAGCACCAACACCGGGCCGATTTCGGAGAACATGACTAATAGTGCTTCGCGCTTCCTGCAATTCTGTACCTGCGAGCTCGAGAAGTGGTGGACGTACTCGAGAGCTACCCACGCCAACCTCCGATTGCGCCAGCTTTATCAGTTGCACGAACTTTGTCACCGTGTCCATGCGCAATAACGGGAGAAACCAGCGATATAACTCGAACGCTCTCTCACGCTCGCCGTTGAGGGCCAGAGAAAAAAGATTCACCGATTCCCGTGGTAGCACATTAGCTAGGCCAGAAACCCAACCTGAAGCTCCAACACCGACCGCCTCGACAACCAAGTCGTCTACACCTATGGAGACCTCGAGCCGATCCCCCACCAGCGCACGAATTGCGGTGACGCGCCGGACGTCCATGCTGGACTCCTTCACGGCCTGTAAATTCTGGTGTTCGCCGACGAGTTCTTGGATGTAAGCAGGAAGAAAATCCGTTCCGTATGCGATCGGATTGTTATACAGCATGCAAGAAATCTGAGTTGCATCGAGCACCGCGGCGACATGAGCTTTCATTTCTCGCCAGTCCCCTTGGTAAACATAAGGTGGCAAAATCATTAGACCATTGCACCCTAGGTCGGCGGCTGCCCTGGCCAGCTCTACTGCACCCGGTGTCGAGAGGGAGGAAATACCCGCCGCTACGGGAACTCGACCTTCCACTGAACTCACACAAGTGCGGAGGACTTCGAGTTTCTCATCAAAGGAAAGTGTCGCGCCTTCTCCTAGTGTGCCGAGTGCGACAATTCCAGAACAGCCCTGCTCGAGTAGCCATCGGCAATGGCGCGCCACCGCAGTGAGATCGACACGATAACTTTCATCGAAACAGGTCGTGATTGCAGGCATGACACCTTTCCAGTCCATTAGTGGCCTCCAGTGGTTTAGGTTTTCTAGTTAGGCCCATCAACCGTCCGAAATGCGGCCCGTAACGATGCCAAGTCAGATACGAATATAGTATATCACATATAGTATGTAGTTGTGATAAAGTAGTTGGCGCTCAGGTATTTTGGTCGCTTTTTTGTTGAATTTACGAAACTGGGAAGTTAGCGCGAGACGGAGCTTCATGGCCGACAAGGGTCCTTCAGTTCAGCGGGCGGTTGCGAGCGACAGCCAGTTCCGACAGGAATTGGGTTTGTTCGACGCCACGATGGTTGTGGTTGGAGTAATGATTGGCTCGGGCATTTTTATTGTTTCTGCCGACATGTCGAGGCTGATCGGCAGTTCGGCATGGCTGCTAGTAGCTTGGGCGATCGCGGGCGTGATCACCATAGCAGGTGCGGTTTGTTACGGGGAGTTAGCGGGGATGATGCCACGCGCGGGCGGTATGTATATCTACCTACGTGAGTCATTGTCTCCCATGTGGGGCTTCCTCTACGGTTGGACGCTATTCACCGTGATCCAGACGGGTACGATTGCGGCTGTTGCAGTGGCTTTCGGGCGCTTCCTCGGCGTGCTCTGGCCGGTCATCTCGGACGACAAATATCTGATCTCGCCAGTGCACCTAAGTATTCACTACGCATTGTCCCTATCGACGGTGCAACTTATGGCCATTCTGATAGTCGCACTACTTACGTCTACTAATACTTTCGGTCTGAATTATGGTCGCCTGGTCCAAAACGTGTCCTCGATAGCCAAGATAGGAACGCTCTTCGCGCTGATCATTCTTGGAATTCTGCTGGGACGTAATGCCGCGGCGCTTCACGCGAATTTCGCCGACCCATGGTCGCGGCACGGGTTCGAGACGATTGCCCCAGGCTTGACGGCTGGCACCGGTTTCGGTCTCGTCGTTGCACTCTGCTTGTCGCAGAGCGGTTCGCTTTTTGCGGCTGAGGCGTGGCACAACATAGCATTTGCCGCGGCAGAGGTGAAAAACGCACGCCGCAATGTGACACTAGCCATGGTGATCGGGACTGTTTTGGTGATCTTGCTTTACCTTCTCGCTAATCTTGCATATCTCGTAACCTTACCTCTATCTGCGATCCAACATGCCCCTGTCGATCGGGTCGCAACCGCTACGCTGCGGGTCATCCTTCCTGGGATCGGCACAAGCGCCATGGCCGTGGCCATCATGGTTTCGACATTTGGCGCTGTCAACGCATTAGTCATGACAGGAGCGCGCGTTTACTATGCCATGGCCTGTGAGCGTCTCTTCTTTCCCGCCACCGCCCGCCTCAATAAAGCTCACGTGCCGGCGCGGTCACTTCTGGTACAGGGGACCTGGGCCATGCTGTTGGTGCTGCCGCGGACTTATAATCCGGTAACGGGCACCTACGGGAATGTCTATAGCAACCTGCTCGATTACGTGATTTCCGCCGTGTTACTGTTCTACATTCTGACCGTGCTTGGCCTGTTCCGATTGCGGTTCGTTCGACCGAACGCTGAACGTCCGTACCGGGCGGCAGGGTATCCCGTAGTGCCCGCGTTCCACATTCTATGCACAAGCGCAATACTCGTGGCTCTACTCGCGTATCGGCCGACGAGCTCATGGCCCGGGCTGGTAATAATATTGTTGGGCGTTCCGGTTTATGCACTGTTGCGGTGGGCCAACCGGCGTGCTCGAGCAGCCTCGGGTTTGCCGTAAACAGGCCGGGCGGCTTCGCAGGGGCAGCCGTAGCGATCGACCTACTCAGAATTTCTATGAAATGGGAAGAACAACTGGCATATCCGGCGCCAATAGATGTTAGTCACACGGAAGGGGTGAATCGATGCGGGTATCAAGGATGATCTCCGCTGTGGATCTGCACGCCGCGGGCGAGCATGGACGCGTAATCATTGGCGGTGTGCTCGACGTGCCGGGTAGCACGATGTTCGAGAAAAAGACTTACCTGGAGCAGCATGCCGACGGTCTCAGGAAGCTCATGCTTCGCGAACCGAGGGGGTATCCCGCAGCAAATTGCAACTTGTTGCTGCCACCGACCAATCCCAAGGCTCATGCTGGTTTCGTCATCATGGAACAAGTGGAATACCCGCCTATGTCCGGCTCCAACACAATTTGCGTAGTCACTACTCTGATCGAAACAGGCATGGTGGTTGCAGAAGAGCCCACGACATCAATTATGCTAGACACGCCCGCCGGCTTGGTAGCGATCCAAGCAGAGGTACAAAACGGTAAAGTGAAGCGAGTCACATTCGAGAACGTTCCGGCGTTTGCCACGCACTTGGACGCGAAAGTGGAAGTACCGCAACTCGGAACCGTAACCGTCGATGTTGCGTACGGGGGGATGTTTTACGTAATCGCCGAGGCGCAGCCCCTCGGATTGCGACTCACGCCCGACGAGGGGCGAGATATTGCTCGGGTCGCCGAAATGATCAAAGCCGCAGCCCGCGAGCAACTGCCGGTAGTGCACCCTGAGAATCACGGGATTCGTGGAATCACGAACGCCGAGCTTACCGGCCCGCCCACAAACCCCGATGCCGTTGCCAAGAACACGGTGGTCTGTTCAACTGGCGAGCTTGACTGGAGCAGACCGGCCACGTGGACGGGCGCCATCGACCGGTCACCCTGTGGAACTGGCACCTGCGCCCGCATGGCTGTACTTTACGCTAAGGGCAGACTCGGGCTCAACGAAGCATTCCCTCACGAGGGGATCCTCGGGACAATTTTCACAGGTTGCCTCGTGCGCGAAACGCAGGTCGGCCAGCACCGTGCAGTAGTACCCACACTCAGCGGGACAGCGTGGATCACAGGGTTCGCCCAGTACGTAGTCGATCCCGAGGACCCCTTTCCCGAAGGTTTTACCGTCGGCGATATCTGGGGCGCCGCAGTCGACAAAGCGTTGACCTGAGCTCCACGGTAGATTGAAGGTCCCATGGTTATCCCTACAGCGACGGGCTGGAAGAGGAGACCATGCCTGTATCAGGTAAACCCTCGATAGCTTCGTTACCGCAGGTCCTAACCTGGCTCTTATTTTTGATCCTTGGACTCGGCCCAGTTGAGCTTAGTGCGGCGGCGGCTTGGGCTCGTCGCCAAAACTTGAGGTCCCTGATAGATTCAACATGGCGGTCCGTTTCCTTCGGTATACTAACCGAAACTGGGATTGACTCCTTATTGTTTCGTCAATTCGCGGGGTCGTGAAGATGGGTTTCGCGAGATTCCAGCCACGCACGTTAGGAAAGAATTCGGCAGGCTGCTTGTGTACGACGGTGAGAACTTAGTTGGCGAGTTCTCCGAAGATAAAGTGGAACATTCTATGAGATGGGCTAAAAAGTGGTGGTGGCTGATTGCGATTATCTTGGCAATCGCCCTCGTAATAGGGTGGAAAGAGAAACGCTGCCAAACCCAAGCCTACCAATGCAGGGTCGCTGCGGCGCAACTGCAATCGCAGAGACCGTCCCCTGGGTCCTCTGTATATCAGGACGCATCCGAACAGCAGGCAATAACAGCCGCCTGCGAACCTAATGGCTACTTCTGCCGCCTTTTTTCTCCTGCAAACCTCCCATCCATGTTGTTGGTTATCGTTGGCGTTGGAGCTATTTGGGCGGCCATTCGCACGCTGAACGCTTTCGAAAAACAAGCGAATCTGATGGA
>Ga0182024_10012379_pt1 | contig 16891 bp, 16 predicted proteins | sample P32metaG_FD_120480 | JGI IMG/M metagenome (GOLD analysis project Ga0182024, IMG submission 120480) | Permafrost microbial communities from Stordalen Mire, Sweden - P3-2 metaG (Illumina Assembly) | ecosystem: Environmental > Terrestrial > Soil > Wetlands > Permafrost | place: Sweden: Stordalen...
CCTTGCGGCCGGGCGCGCGGCCGACGCCATCCCGTGGTTCCAGTGGTTCCTCGACAGGCTGACTCGCGAGCTCGGGCCGGATCACCGTGACGTGATCGAGGCGCGGCGCCGCCTGGGCCACGCCCTTGTGGCGGCGCACCAGGTCCCGGCTGCGATCACCGTCCTTGACCAAGCGGCGGCCCAATTCGATCAGGCCTGCGGGCCCGGGCATGCTGACACGCTCGGCGCGCGGGACGAGCTCGCCGCCGCCTACCTGGCTGCGGGCCAGTACTCCGACGCCGTCACCCTCTACCGGCGCACGCTGGCCGACCGGGAGCGCGCCCAGGGAGCCCGGGACCCGCAGACGATGACTACGCGCCACGGCCTGGCCGACGCTTACCTGGCCAGCGGCCGGGATAAAGAGGCGGTCGCGGCCTACAAGCGGGTGGTGGCCGACCGGGAACGCGTCCTTGGGCCCGATCACCTGGACACCCTTAGGGCGCGGAACAACCTGGGCGCCGCCTACCAGAAGACGGGCAAGCCGGCGGCGGCGGAGCTGGCCTGCGAGCAGGCCTGGGCCGGGTTCGAGCGGGTGCTCGGCCCGCGTCACCCCGATACGCTGCGAAGCCATGCGAGGCTCGCCCAGGTGTACCGCCAGCTCGGGCGCTACGGCGACGCCCGCGCCCTGCTACGCGACACGGCCGACCGCCTGCAGCGCATCTTGCCCGATGGCGATCCGCTGATCACCGAACTGCGCCAGAGCCTGGCTGACATCGGCGAGGAGTAACGTTCCGGCCGATCATCGCCCCGACCGACGAGCTGGCCTGGCGCAAGGCGTACGGCCACGTGGAGCGGATCGGCCAGACCTTCCGCGAGGGCTCCTTCTTCCAGCGCGGCTTCACGCCGAACGCCCCGCAGAACGTCGGCTCGCAACGGGCCTTGCGGTTCGCGGCCGAGCGTGAGGTTTTCGACCGCGCCCTGTGGACCGCCACGGCAGCCGCGACCGGCGCGGCCGGCGCGGCGACCGCCCTCGTCGGCAGTCCGGAGACCGTGGCGGCCGCCATCCTCGACTACATCGATATCGGCGCTGACCTGGTGTCCATCCGCGGCTACGACAACCTCAACGACACGGTCGATTACGGCCGCTTCGTGATTCCGCTGGTTCACCAGGAACTGGCGCACCGTGCGGCGACGGGCCGCCGCGGAGGCCTCCAGGCCGAGCACCCGGGGGCGCTGGCCCCGGGGTTCGACGCGGCCGCGCTAGCGGGGCAATAAGCCGGCCGCCGCGCCGCACGGTGCTCGCCGGGTCAGGGCCCGCCGGGCTAGGACGTGCCGGAAGCCGCGGCGAGAGTGGCGTGCAGGACGCTGAGCGCGGCCTGCGCCGTCCGCCGAGCCCCGTCCTGGCCGCGCGGTCACCCCGCCGCTGAGACAGGCCGCGTCGGCGACGACCTTGCTGGGAATGCGGTGCTCGCTGAGCAGGGAGAGGGTCCGCATGCGGATGCCGCAGGGTGCCACGCTGACCCGGCACCACCGCGGCGCCGATCTGCGCCTCGAGCGCACTTTGGCGCAACCTCTGGCCCGTTTTGCGGCCATACGTTTCCTGGGTTCCGGCGGTAGCTGGGCGTCTCAGCGTGTCGTCACCCATCCACCGGTGATCCTGCCTCGCTGCCGGAACTGTTGGTGGTCAACCTGGGTGGAGGTGGACAGTGAAGCGGTCCAGCCGGAGCTGCGTCAGCATCTGCCAGCGGGTGTCCGAGCCTCCGCTCGGCCGGCCGGGGCCCCATAACGAAGCGGCCGAATTCACCCCCTGAAGGGTGAGGAATTGATGGCGTGCCGACGGCACGATATCAGCGTGATCCCACGCACGCCAGAGCGCCGGGACAGGTCCGGAGAAGAGTGACCATGCATGGGAAGGGGATGTTATGGCTGACCTAGTCGCCATCGGATACGCCTTGCACGGGGACGAGACGGCTGCCGGGTAGCCCTGCCGGAGGTGCACCGGCCCGCCCGCCTGGACCAGCTCGTGGACGAGCGGGCTGACCGTTCGTGTGAGTCACGGGGAAGGCTTACGCAGGTGTGGATGAGAGGGCGCGATGACTGACACGAGTAGGTCCAAGGCTGATGCTGCGGCGCGGACGATGATCTTGCCGCTGGCGCTCGCCCAGTTCATCGCCAGCTACGCCGCCACCAACATGAACGTAGCCATCACCGCCATCGCCAAGGACCTCGGCACCACCGTGGCCGGCGTGCAGACGGCGATCACGCTGTTCACGCTGGTGATGGCGGCGCTGATGATCCCGGGCAGCAAGCTGACCGACATCTGGGGCCGCAAACGGTGCTTCGTGCTGGGCCTGATCGTCTACGGGATCGGGGGCCTGCTCGCGGCGTTGTCGCAGGGACTGCCGCTGCTGATCGTCGGGTACTCGCTGCTGGAGGGCGTCGGGTCGGCGCTGATGATCCCGCCCATCTACATCCTGGTCACCGTGACCTTCCCGGACGTCAAGTCGCGGGCCCGGTACTTCGGGGTGGTCAGCGGCGCGGGCGGCCTGGGCGCGGCCGCCGGGCCGCTGATCGGCGGCCTGGTGACCAGCGCCATCAGCTGGCGCGCGTCGTTCGCCCTCCAGGTCCTGGTGGTGGCCTGGATCGCCTTCCTTGCCCGCAAGATCACCGACCCGGGCCGGACCGGGCCCGCGCCTCACTTCGACCTCACCGGCGCGGTGCTGTCCGCAGCCGGGCTGTTTTTCGTGGTGCTCGGGCTGCTGCAGTCCCGGACCTACGGCTTCCTGATTTCGCGGCAGGCGTTCAAGATCGGGAGCACGGTGGTTCTCCCCAAGGGCTCAATTTCCCCGGTCTGGATATTCGTTGCCATCGGCGCGCTGTTCCTGCTGTGGTTCTTCCTGCACACCCGGTCCTCAGAGCGGAAGGGCCGGGATGTGCTGCTGCCACTGCGGCTGTTCCGAAACAAGATCGCCAACCTGGGGCTGGGCACCCAGACCATTCAGTGGCTGATCCTGCAAGGGTCATTCTTCACCGTCTCGGTTTACCTGCAGGAGGTCAACCGCTACAACGCGATCCAGACCGGCCTCATGCTCACCCCGGCCACAATCGGAATCCTCGCCGCTTCTGCGGGTGCGGGCCGGTTCGCCCGGCGGCATCCACAGCGGTGGCTGATCATCGCCGGATTCCTGACCACCGCGGTCGGCATGATCCTGCTGCTGGTCCTAGTCCGGGCGAACGCGGGCATCTGGCGGTGGATACCTGGGCTGCTGTTGTTCGGTGCCGGAGTCGGGGTGATGCTGACGTCGTCGGTCAACGTGGTCCAGTCCAGCTTCCCCGACAGCGATCAGGGTGAAATCTCCGGACTATCCCGCAGTGTCTCCAACCTGGGATCCTCGCTCGGCACCGCGCTCGTCGGCTCGGTGCTGGTAGCCGTCATGCTTCCCAAGGGGAAGCCCTTCGCTGTCGCCCTCATCATGCTGCTGGTGATCGCCCTCATCGGCCTGGTTCTCGCCGTCCTCATCCCGCGTCAGCCAATCCAGGCCAGCGAGTCAGCAGATTCCGGCGTGGCAACGGAGACACGGCCATCGCCACCCTGATGCACGCCGCAGTGGCGGCGCCTGGGTGAGACGGGAGGACTTAGGTTCGTCCCCAAGCGGTCGCCGCACGGATTAACGGACGAGGCGTTTGTCGCGGTTAAGGGCAGCTACAAGGTAATTCATCGCCGGTGCGGTGCATGCGCTGTAGGCTCATCGCCGACTGGGCCAGGAGCACACGATCCCGTGGTGCCTTGATCGATCATGCCGACTGCCTGGGACGAGCCTGAGGACAAGCCGTGTATTCCTTGTCGATGCCTGAGCTGAGCCAGGCTTCGGCATCGACAGTCATCATTGCCTGCGTCCTGGCGGGAGCCATCGCGTTCATCGTCGGCCTGGCGGTCACGGGATTCATCAGGCGGCTCGCCGCGCGTCGCAATCTTGACGTCCGGCGACGGCCCCTCTGGCGGGCGCCGCTCACCGTGCTGTTCGTCGTGCTGGCCGTCCGCGGAGTCCTGCTGGCGGCGGAGGGAACCCAGCGCGAATGGCTGGGCCGTGCCGGATACATACTCGGCCTCGTGGCGATCGCTGTCGTCGGATGGCTCCTCACGGTGGTCGCGGTCGTCCTTGAACGGGCGATGCTGGCCCGCTATCCCGATGCTGGGCTTGAGAACCGCCGCTCCCGCCACGTCCGGACGAAGATCATCCTCGTTACGCGCGTGATCCAGGCCCTGATCGCGGCGGTCACCGTGGCCGCGATCCTGTGGACGATCCCGCCGTTGCGCGACCTGGGCGCCGGCATCCTGGCATCGGCTGGCGTGATCGGAGTGATCGGCGGCCTGGCCGCGCAGTCAACTCTGGGAAACCTGTTCGCGGGCCTCCAGATCGCCTTCACCGACGCGATCCGGATCGATGACATCGTCGTGGTTCAGGGGCTGACGGGCCGCATCGAGGAGATAACTCTCACCTACGTCTCAGTGCGCGTGCAGGACAACACGACGCTGATCCTGCCCTGCACCTACTTCACGACGACGCCGTTCCAGAACTACACGCACAAAGGTGCCCACATCAGTGCCGTGGTGGAAATTGGGGTTGATGGTCACGCGCCCCTGGAGGCCCTGCTCGGTGGCATGCGCGAGGAGCTCGGCCGGACACTCGAGGGCTCCTCACACTGCGACGGGGGCCACGGTGACATATTCGTTGAAGACGCGACCGGCTCGACGGTGAAACTGATCGCCGTGGCGACTGCCGTAGATGGTGATTCCATCGCGCCGCTGCGCCGGGAAGTCCGGGAAGGCCTCCTTACCTTCCTCCAGCAGAACTACCCTGCCGCGCTGCCGGGCGGCCAGTAGGAAGCCCCGGGTGATTCTCAGAGCAGGCCGAGGTCCTCTTCGTACGCTGCCAGGCTCGCCTCCAGCGTCCGGGGCCCGGCGGCGTCGTCCCAGCCCGTCTTCGCCCCGGCCGGTACATCCTCCTCCGCCAGGGGTGAACTCCCTCCAGCGCCGCCATGGTAAGCGGATACACCAAATTGGATCCCGGCCTGCGGCGAAGGGCACCCGTCTCGGCCGATCCGGGCCAGGCGCCAAAGCGGCTAGTGAGATCCAGGTGACGGTTACTTTCAACGGCTGAAGGAGCGCCGGCCGCGGGCCACCCTGCGAGGGTGATGCCCGGCCAAAGGCCCTGGCGGAGTCTGCTGTTACCAGAAATCCCGATATGGGAGGCGTCATGACTTCAGCGGCGACGAGCCGGCACAGCAGTGGACCGCGGGAGGAGTATGAGGCCGGCCGGCGCACGTCTTCTGCCCTCAACGGATCTTGCCCGCGATAAAGGCGCTCCGCGGCGCCGGGCCGGCCGGCAAACCGGGGCGCACATGATCGTCCTCAGCCTTGTTCTCATCGGCTTGGCGATTACGCTCGAACCGATCCCGCTCACCACGTTCATCCTCATTGTCGCGTCGGAGGGCGGCGTCAGGAAGGGCGCCGCATTCATCTTCGGCTGGCTGGTGTCGCTCGCGATCGTGATTGCATTCACGGTGCTCGTCACCGGCAACAACCCCCCGAAACCCAGCACGGCTCCCTCGCTGGCGGCCCTCGCGGCCAAGCTCGCCATCGGCGCGGGGCTGCTGGTGATCGCGATCCGGTACTACAGGAAGCTCGGCAAGCCGAAACCGCCGAAAAAGCCGCCCAGGTGGCAGACGCACATCGACAACATGACGCCGTGGTACGCCATCGGCCTCGGCCCCCTCACTCAGCCGTGGGGACTGATCGCCGCCGGTGTCACGGTCATCGTCGACGCGAAGCTGTCATCCTGGGAGAGCTACCTGACGCTCGCGCTGTTCTGCGTCATCGCCACATCCTCGATCCTGGCGATGGAGATCTACGCCGGCTTCCGCCCCCAGGAAGCGCAGGAATTTCTCGCGCGATCGCGGCAATGGATCAATACCCATACCGACCAGGTCATCCTCATCGTGTCCCTGGTACTCGGCTTCTGGCTGGTCGCGACCAGCATCTACTACATCGTTACTTAGGTCGCGCGGGCGGGCTGGCCAGGCTCGCGCCTTCCCCGGCCCCCGATGACCGGCCACGCATGCAAACTCCGCGGGAATGACCCGCTGACCGCAGTCCGGCCAGCCGGCGGGGGACGAGGTTCTCGCTTGCATGCCCGGGTGCGGCGGCACGTGGACAGTCACTCTGTCTGGCCTGCCATCTTCCGCTGAGCTGGCGGCGTGCCAATCAGCTCGATCAGCCCAAGGGCCACCAGTAGCAAGATGGCGATCACGATGGCCACGGCGGCGGTCGGCTGGCCCCAGAACACGAAGACCAGCGCAGCCAGGGCCACGGCGCAGACGCGCAGCGCTTTCCGGTGCGCGTAGGTCCACGTCCCCGCCGGGCCGGTGCGCACACCGGCCCGCTCGCCGCCGTGGCGGATCCAGCCCAGCCCGCCTGCGAAAGCCCCCCGGATCCGGACCGCCGTCACGGACGGACCGGCCAGGAACCCACCAGCGGCGATGACCAGGCCTGCCACCAGGACCGTGCGCAGTGCCTGCTTGATGAAGGCGACGAGCGTGTCGAACAAGGCGGCCGCGGCGTCGGCGGGCAGCTTGCTGGTAGGCACGCTGTTCAGGTAGATGCCGCGGAAGATGAACAGCCCGGCGGCGAGCACCAGCATCCACGCGGCGACGCCGAGGCCGGCACCGATCAGCGCACGGCGGCGGCGGCGGGCGGCGAGCACGCCGAGGGCCAGCAGCAGCAGTGTGAGGACCGGCAGCACGATCTTGAGGTCGTTGATCAGCCGGTACCCGGTTTGTGCCTTGACCAGGTACGTGGCCGAGAACAGGGTCAGCGTCGGGTTGACGGCGGGGATCTTGCTGACCAGGCTGAAGCCGCGGTTGACCAGGTCCTGCTTGACGATGTCGATGAACGGGCCCAGGTTCAGGACGACCTGGCCGTTCTTGACGCTGACCGAGCTGCTGCCCTGGCCGGACAGCACCTTCACCAGTTCCTGGTGGACAAGGGTGTTGGCCCGGACCCAGGCCTGGGCGAACCGCGGGCCCGTCACGATCTTGTGGACCTCGCTGTGAATGGATCCGGAGACCCCGCTGGCGATTGAGGGGGCCACCGACTTGAGCAGCGCGCTGACTTTGGGCAGTCCGCGGCTCGACAGCGCGGCGGCAGCCTGATCGGCGCGGCTGGTCACGTTGAGCCTGGTGGTGATCTGGGCCGTGATCTTGTCGGTCAGCGCGTTCTGGATCGCCGGATCGTGAACCAGCGGCTCCATCGTCGCCACGTAACGGCCGGTGTTGCTGACCTCGTTGGCCGCCCAGACGGCCAGCAGCGAGACCGGCGCAAGTACGCAGCCGATCACGATGAGGACTGCCGACACCAGAGTCCGCCACCCCAGGCGCATCCGGCGAGCCGGGCCAGCTTGCTGCCCGCGAAGCTCGTCCCCATCGACCTTCTGACTGGCCCCTGGACCCGCGGCTGCAGACCCCGGCCCGCCGCTGATATCAGGCAGCGGCTGCCTCCCGCTTGTCTCCCACATCAACCCCCCGGCTCGCTGCCGCCGCCGTAGGTCAGCACCGGTCGCCGCTGCGTCCCACTCTCCTTGGCCCTGCCAGGACACAGGTCACCCTCCACGGGTGACTCCCAGCTGGTTCCACGCCCGCACATCGAGGATGGCCAGCTCACCGGGATGCGGTCACCGCGCTGGCGACCCGGCCAGGAGAGAGGGTCATTTGACGGCGACCTGTATCAGCTAGCCCCTGCGCTGCTCTGTGTCAGTGACGGGTACCGAGTTGGCGTGCGGATCGTCCAGATCCGGCCGTAGGGCTGTGCGCGCCACGAGAGAGGAGCACAGAAATGGCGAATCAGATCTGGCAGTTCCGGGCGTTCCCGGCCCCTGACGGGGAGGCGGCGGCCGTCAAGTTCCTGAACGAGCCCCTTCGGCAGGGGCGCGGCGAGGCCAGCGCGACGCTGCGCAACGACGGCACGGCGGGGCTGCTCTGGCTGGAGCCCGGCAGCCTGGGCGAGGGTACCGAGCAGACCTGGCAGTCCGCGGAGTTCCCGGCCCCGAACGGGGAGGCGTCCGCCGTTAACTTCCTGAACGAGCCCGCCCGGCAGGGTCGCGGCGAGGCAAGCGTGACGCTGCGCAATGACGGCACGGCGGGGCTGCTCTGGCTGGAGCCCGGCAGCCTCGGCGCCAGCACCGTGCAGACCTGGCAGTTCGCGGAGTTCCCGGCCCCGAACGGGGAGGCGTCCGCCGTCAAGTTCCTGAACGAGCCCGCCCGGCAGGGGCCCGGCGAGGCCACCGTGACTCCGCGCGGCAACGGCACCGTGGGGCTGCTCTGGCTGGAGCCCGGCAGCCTCGGCGGCGACACCGCGCCGACCTGGCAGTACAAGGACTTCCCCGGCCCTGACGGCGAACAGGCCGCCCTGGCGTTCCTGAACGCTTCCCCCCGTCAGGGGGCCGGAGAGGTCAGCGGGTTCGTGCGCAACGACGGCTCTGCCGTGATCTTCTACCTCGAGCCGGGGTCCGGCTGATCCCGCTAACCGCAGGGCCCCGGCTGGGATCCCCAGCCGGGGCCCTGCGCCGTCCAGCCCGAAATCCGGAAGGCTGCATCTTGATCCGATAGTACGATCGTACTAATATCAAGCCATGAGTACTAATCGGAGCGGTGCAGGGGCCGGGGCGAGCACCTTCACCCAACTCAAGCGCCGCGATCAGCTCGTGGACTGCGCGATCGACGCCATCGCCGAGCTCGGCTTCCCGCGCACCTCGGTAGCGGAGGTTGCGCGCCGGGCCGGGGTCAGCAAAGGAGTGGTCACCTACCACTTCGCGGCCAAGGACGAGCTGATCAGCGCGGTGATTGCGCACGTGCTCGGCTCGATGACGGAGTACGTGCAGCCGCGCCTGCTGGCCGCCGAGCCTTTGAAGTTCCCCGAGCAGTTCATCGCGCCGTACATCGGCACCTGGGTCGAGTACTTCCGGACGCACGCCCGGGAAGTCATCACGCTGGTCAGGATCTACAACAGCTTCCGGGACGAGGCCGGGCGCCCGAACCCGGCCTTCGACGTGCGCGCGGACGAGGTAACCGCAGTCGAGCAGGTCCTGAAGCGCGGGCAGGCGAAGGGCCTTCTCGGAGCTTTCTCCGCCAGGGTCATGGCAGCGAGCCTCAAGGCTGTCCTCGACGACCTGCTCACCCAGTTCGCGGCCGACCCTGACCTTGACATCGAGGCCTACGGCACTGAACTTGTGGCCCTCTTCGAGCGCGCGGCCCGCCCGGACCCCGGCACCGGCACTGCCATCGCGCCGGGCCAGGCACCACCCATCTGACCGTCTTGGGGGAGAGATGAAGCCCTACTTCGACACCAACCACATCGCCGGCCTGCTGCTCCTGGTTGTCGTGCACGCTCGGCGAGCGGTACCGCGGTGATCGTCTTCCCGGCCTCGATCCGCTGGGTCTGGCGCGCCTACCGGATCGCCCCCAGTCTGATCAGCCGTCTCCTCACCCCGCTGTTGCTGAGGCGGATACGGGAACTGCGGAGCTATCGCCTGACCTCCGACGAGGCCGGAGGCAGCGGAGGGCCGGAGCTGAAGGCCAGATGACGACCGACCACACGGTAGGCGCGCGCAGATCACCACATCTGCGTCCGTCAGCCAGCCGCCGCGGACGGCAGGCACCTGCGCCAGACGGATTCGCGCACCATCCGCTGTTATACTGTCACCGTTGGTAACGAAACGTCAGTGCCTGGGGCAGGCAGGTCAGGTGTCAGGACGACGCTCTTCAGGCGAGCCGGACCCTCCCCCTGGGCAACCGGGTCACACAGATCCGCTAAGGTGGATGCTGAGGATCGGCTTTTGTGCTTCACAAGATCCCACAGGCTAGCGGTGGGTCCCCGGGGGGGTGTGATGACAGATGTGCAGAGGGCTGAGGGCCGGGTTGACCCGGAGAGGCCAGCGCCGGCCCGGATCTACGACTACCTCTTAAGCGGCAAGAACAATTTCCAGGCTGACCGGGACGCTGCCGAGCGGATCACCGCCCTGGTGCCGGAACTGCGTGATTGCGCGTGGGCCAACCGCGGGTTTCACCAGCGAGCCGCGAAGTGGATAGCCCAGCGCGGGATCCACCAGTTCATCGACATCGGCTCCGGGCTGCCGACGGTCGGCAACACGCACGACGTGGTGCATCAGGTCGATCCGCAGTGCCGGGTGGTCTACGTGGACAACGACCCCATGGTCCGCGAGCACGCCACAGCCATACTCGACAACGACGACACCGTCCGGGTCATCCTTGGCGATCTCCGTGACCCCGGTTCCATCCTGGCCGACCCGGCCCTGCGGGAACTGATCGACTTCAGCCAGCCGACCGGGCTGCTGATGACCGCGGTCGTCCACTTCGTGGCCGACGAGTACGATCCATGGCGGCTCGTGGCCCGCTACCTCGACGGCCTGGCCCCCGGCAGCTACCTGGCCCTGTCCCACCTGAGCGATGACCAGAAGCCGCCCCGGGCGGTGGCCGAGTTCCGCCGGGTTTTCGACCACGCCACCGAGCAGATGCACTTCCGCTCCAAGCCTGACGTGGAACGGCTGTTCGCCGGCCTGGATCTCATGTCGCCGAGCTACCCCGACGGTGGCGGCCACCTCGATTACGCCGGCGACTGGGGAGCCGAAGACCTGGCCCTGTCCGACAGCGACGGGTCACGCTGGCTCTACTGCGGAGTCGGCCAGCGGCCGATTGCGGATTGACAGGCTAACCCAGCCCGTCCCCCTCGCCTGGTCGATCTGAGCCTCCGGGAACGGAGGCACGCGGGTGAAGAACAGGTAAGGTAGGAAAACTGGCGATGAGGCTCGCCCTCAACCGCACCCAACGGTGCTGATGGCCTCTGCGGATTGACACGGACGCGGAGGCATGCATGGACATTGAGGTAATTGTCGAGATCCCGCAGGGTTCTCGGAACAAATACGAAATGGATCACGCGAGTGGCCGGACCCGGCTGGACCGGATGCTGTTCACCTCGACCCGTTATCCGGCCGACTACGGGTTCGTTACCGGCACACTGGCCGAGGACGGCGACCCGCTGGACGCGCTGATCCTGCTGGGCGAGCCCACCTTCCCCGGATGCGCCGTCATGGCCAGGCCGGTCGGCGTGTTCTGGATGAGCGACGAGCACGGGCCGGATGCGAAGATCCTGACCGTCCCGGCAAACGATCCCCGGTACGGGGACATGCAGGACCTGAGCGATGTTCCCGACTACCTGCTTGCAGAGATCAGCCATTTCTTCGACGTGTACAAGGAACTGGAGCCTGGTAAGGACACGGATGTCCGTGGCTGGCAGGGCCGGGCAGCCGCCGAGCAGGAGATCAGTGCCGCTACCGCGCGAAGCCACGGCGAAGCCGTCGCCGGACGCCACATCCGCTCGTCCGCGGACGCCAAACTCAGCCGCTAGGCCACCAACCCCCAGTTCGTGGAAACCCCGCAGGCCTGCCTACTCTCCCTGAACAGGTCCAGGGCCGGCACTAGGCAGTCATGCTTTCCCCTGCTCGGGGAGTTCCACCGGGAAGCACCCAATCATTCAGCCCGTCGTAACTGCGGTGCACGAGCAGCACGGTGTTCTTCCGGAACAGAATAGTCGAGCACCGCAGATCAATGTCGGACGCCACCATGGATGGTTCTCCTCCTGAATACGGGGCGAACGCTGATGCGCTTGGTCACATCAGACTTTCCGCTGCGCAGAAGTAGGAACCATCGGCCAGTGTGGCATTCGGGGCGAATTCTGCACGCCCCCGGCGGGATCCATCGCCGGCAAGACATTCTGATTTTACCGCGTTTGGCTATGCGGGATGGGCCTGGCGGAGGGGATCACCGCACTCCGGAGCGCCTTCCGGCAATAGGCACGTGCCGGCCGGGGAGGGTGCCCTGGTACCTCTGCAGGAACGGTGACCGTTCCCCAGATGGCCGGCTCGCGATGCCGCTGCGTCGCATGAAACCCCGGATGGTTGACGCTGGCTGGCCCGTAATCAGCTCAACGTGGCTGAACGCGAGGCCGCAGCCCCAGTACAGATCGGTCACGAGCCGCTGTGTCAGCGGGACTGGTTCGGGGAAGCGCTGCCAGATCGGGGCGCCCGCTGGGACCGGGGCGATCTTATGCCGGGCTAGTGCCGCCCGAACGCACTCATCGGCGTACAGTTCGCGGATCAGCCTGATCTCGGCCGGGGCAGCGGGCGGGACGGCCACGGCCGCCCGTACCGGCAGCCCCAGGTCGTGTGCACTGCGCAGGACTATCTTGCGGGAGGCATCAAGCTCGCGGCTGACCTCATCGGCGGCCAGCCCGTATTGCAGGTACAGCGTCCGGAGTGTGTCTGCGGGCAGGCCACGCCGGTCTTCCCGTTGCCAGGCGCCGCGGGTGCGGACCCGGATACGGTGCCGGCGGAGGCGATCACGCACTCGCTTCTCGGGCATGCCGAGCAGTTCTCCGATCTGGCGCGTGGTCAGGCGCTGGCCGAGGTACAGGTGAGCCAGGAGGGCGGCCAGGTCCGGGGGATCCGGGATACGGCGCTGCGGCCGGGTGCCGCCCGCCCCACGTGCCCGCAGGGGCACGCCAGCCCGGCGGAGCAGGCGGGTGATGCGCTGCCGGTCTACCCCGGTGATTTGCGCGAGGCCGTAGGTGGACAGCCCGTCACAGAGATACAGGTGCGCGAGTCTGGCCACCGGCCCGTCAGCGTGGACGGCGCCCGCGAGGCCAGGGACATCGCGGCACGCACAATCAAGGGCCACGAGGGACGAGACCCCGGGCCAGGCGCCAGCACCGCCACCAGGCTGCACGGGCACGCCGCCTCCCTGCCGGTTACCGAGCAGGGACCGTTGGCGATGTCCGCGATCAGGGCGGGCCCCTCCGCCGCGTGCCTTCCCCATGCTATGACGAGTGGCCCGGCGTGCCCAGGGGAACTTGCCGGGACCACCGGGATAGAGCCACAATGCAGGTGGCGATGAGGCTCGCCGCAACCGCGTATCTGCCGCTGATGGCCTCTACCTGTATTGCCTGCTAGCAGGGGACAGTGGAGGCGCCGGTGGCTGGTGTGGTTGTCCTTGATGTCGCCTTTGAGATCCGGTCCGCAGTTGCGCCGGAGGCCGACGCCGATCTGGTGCAGGCCCGCGGCGGCGCCCTGATCGGGCTCACCGGTGACGGTGACCCGGCCCGGCTGGCGGCGGAACCCCGGCGCCTGGAGCACGCGCTGGGCAACGGCGAACTCCAGCTTGGCTGGGCCCGGTTGTCCGAGAGCCCACGCGAACCCGTCGGCCCGGGGCTCCGGTGCTAGCACCCAGGCATCCGAGGTTTGTTCACGGCGGGCGCCAGACGACGGCCGCCCGCCTGGCCGGCACCGTGGCGTTGCTCGTCCTGGCTGCTGCGGCCGCCCGGGCACGCGAGCACACCCGCCTCAGCATCAGCCGGAGCATTGCCACCGGGGCCTCCACCCTCATCGACATCGCCGTTCTCTTCCTGGCCGGGGCCGCGGCCGTCATACTCGCCGGGCTCGTGGTCATGCTGGGCCGGCGTAAGCGCCGGCGCGACGACGGGTTCATCCGGGAACCCCAGCCTGCCGGCACGTGGTGGCAGCGTGCCGTGGCCCTCCTCGCGGTCGTGGCGCTGATCGCCTTGCTGGCGTCGGCGGTCATCGCTGTCATCCACGGGTCCCAGGGAGGCAGGAGCGGCAGCGCGCACCGGGCACCGGCCTGGCCGGCCGTGCCGCACCCGCCCGCCGCAAGCCCCGCCCCGGGTGCGGGCCTGGAGATCCTCGTGCCGCTCGCCGGGCTGGCTGTGCTCGCCGCCGTAGCCCTGGTCGTCCTCTGGCAGCACCGCCGCCGGGCAGCGCGCGCCGCCGGGCGGTCCACTGCCGGGCCGCGCACCACGATCTCCCCCCTGGCCGCCGCCGTCGCGTCAGGAACTTCCGCGCTGGCTGCCATTGCGGGGCCGCGGGAGGCGATCATCGGCTGCTACGCGGCCATGGAGGAGTCCCTGGCCACCGCAGGATCCCCGCGGCTGGCCGCGGACACCCCCGGGGAACTGCTGGACCGGGCGGTCAGCGGCGGCGTCATCCGGACGTCCGCCGCCGCGCGGCTCACTGCCCTGTTCCGCGAGGCACGATTCAGCCCGCATCCGCTCGGTGACGCGCAGCGCCGCGCCGCCGAGTCAGCGCTCGCCGACATCGCCCGGGACCTGGCGGGTGCCCCGTGAAGCTGGCCGGGATGTCACTGGCCGCGGTCGTCGTTCTCGCGGCCAGCTACGCAGCGGCCGGCGAGTCCGGGCTACTGGCGATCACCGGCCTGGCCGCCCTCGCCGCGCTCCTGACGGCCCGGCTGCGGATCCCCGGGGCGTCCCGGCCCGCATCCGGCTCCGCGCCAGCCCGGTTCCGCAACGCGGCGTTCCCCCGGTACCGGCAGATCCACGTGGCGCTCGGCGAAGCCCAGGTGTCTCAGCGGCATTTCGACCTGGTCACCCGGCCACTCTTGCAACGGCTGCTGGCCGCGCTGGTCGCTGACCGCCACGGCGCGGACATGAGCACAGACGTCACGGCAGCGCGCGAGGCGCTGGGCGGGGACGTGTGGCCCCTGCTCGACCCGGCCCGTCCCGCGTCGGCCGATTCCAGCGCCCCGGGCGTCAGCCTGGACACCCTCGCGGCGATAGTCGAGCGGCTGGAGGACCTGTGACGATCGATGAGGCGGCGGGCCAGTGCGCGGACATTCTCGCTGAGGTCGGCCGGGTGATCGTCGGGAAACGGGAGGTGCTGCGGCTGGTGCTGCTCGGCATCCTGGCCAGCGGCCATGTCCTCCTGGAGGACCTGCCGGGGCTGGGGAAGACCGTGATGGCCCGCTCGTTCGCCCAGGTCCTGGGCCTCCAGTTCACCCGGATCCAGTTCACGCCCGACCTGCTGCCCGCCGACGTCACCGGCGCGTCGGTCTATGACCAGCGCACCGGGGAGATCGTGTTCCGGCCCGGGCCGGTGTTCACTGGCCTGCTGCTGGCCGACGAGATCAACCGCACTCCGCCTAAGACCCAGGCGGCGCTGCTCGAGGCGATGGCCGAGCAGCAGGTCACCGTCGACGGGCAGACCCGGCCGCTGCCGCAGCCGTTCGTCGTGCTGGCCACCGATAACCCGATCGAGTACGAGGGCACTTACCCCCTGCCCGAAGCCCAGCTGGACCGCTTCATGCTCCGGGTCCGGCTGGGTTACCTGCCCGCAGCGGAGGAAGCCGCGATGCTCCGCCAGCATCTGGACCGGGCGGGCCAGCACCCCAGCCTGCGGGCCCTCACGGACGCGCGAGGGCTCGTGGGCCTGCGCGGCAGCCTGGATCAGGTGCACGTCGGTGACGACGTACTGGACTACGTAGTCCGGCTGCTGACCGCGACCCGGGAGCATCCCAAGGTGACCGTCGGGGCGAGCCCGCGGGGCGGGATCGCCGTCACCGGCCTGGCTCGCGGTCACGCCCTGCTGAATGGGCGCGACTATGTCGTTCCGGAGGACGTCAAGGCGGTGGCGGTGCCCGCGCTGGCCCACCGGCTGGTGCTGCGGCCCGAATTGTGGGTGCGCCGGATCACCGGGGAGGACATCCTCGCCGAGGTTCTCGCGGACGTGCCCACCCCGCCGACCCGGGCGCAACTGGCCGCGGAGCCAGGACGGTGACCGAGATTCCCCTCCGCTGGGCGGCGACCGGGCATTACCGGCGTCTGGCCACCGTCGCCCTGCTCCCGCTGCTCGCGGCGGTGGTGCTGGGCCGGCCGGGTTACCTGGTGCTGGCTGCTCCCGTGGTGGCCGCCCTGGCCGCCGCGGCCCGCCGTCCGGGTTACGGTGCTGGCGTTCAGGTCTCGGTTCCTGACGACCGCTGCGTGGAGGGCGAGGAGATCGTCCTCCGGGTCCGGGTGCGGGCCGGGGGGCCAGCCAGCTCGGTGGGGGTACGGCTCGCGGTGCCACCGGCCCTGCGCAGCGCCGGCCCGGCGGACTGCACGCAGGGCGGCGGGAATGCCGTCGAGACCAGCTGGCGGGTCACCGCGCAGCGCTGGGGCCGCTGGGACGGCCAGGTGGTGGTGAGCGTGACCAGCCGGGGCGGCCTCTTCTCGGGCACCGCGGTGGTCGGCCTGCCCCGGCTCACCGTGTTCCCGCAGCCGCCGTCCCTGGCCCAGCTGGCTCTGCCGGCCAGCTTGCGGGCCCGGATCGGTGACCACCTGGACCGCCGCCCGGGCGAGGGCGTGGAGTTCGCCGGAATCAGGCCGTTCGCAGCTGGTGACCGGCTCCGGCGGATCAACTGGCCGGTCACCAGCCGTCGCGGCGTCCTGCACGTCAACCAGCTGGCGGCCGAGCATGCCGCCGAGATCGTCGCGGTCATCGACGCTTTCACCGACGCCGGGCCTGCCGGGGAGTCGACGCTGGACCGCGCGGTACACGGCGCGGCGGGCGTCGCCCGCGCGTACACGCGGGCTGGTGACCGGGTGGGGGTCCTCACCCTCGACGCGCCCGTGCGCTGGGTCGCCCCGGCCAGCGGACCGGTGCAGTTCTTCCGCATCGCTGAATCCGTGCTCGACACGCGGGGTCACGAGAGCTACGTGTCCCCTGACCTTGCCCGCATCCCCCGGACCGTGCTGTCGCCCGGGGCCCTCGTCATCCTGTTCTCCCCGCTGCTGGACGAGCGGGCCATCGACGCCGCCACCGACCTGCGTGCGCGGGGCTATCCAGTCATCATCGCCGACGTGCTGGCCACCCGCCCCGAGCCGCCCAGGAGGTCGGCCAGCGGCGGGCTCGCCCTGCGGATCTGGCAGCTGGAACGGCAGGCGCTCCACTACCGGCTGGAGTCGCTGGGTATCCCGGTCACCGGCTTCCCGGGCGAA
>Ga0182024_10012380_pt1 | contig 16891 bp, 11 predicted proteins | sample P32metaG_FD_120480 | JGI IMG/M metagenome (GOLD analysis project Ga0182024, IMG submission 120480) | Permafrost microbial communities from Stordalen Mire, Sweden - P3-2 metaG (Illumina Assembly) | ecosystem: Environmental > Terrestrial > Soil > Wetlands > Permafrost | place: Sweden: Stordalen...
CGATTTCGCAAGCTCCTGGTCAGCTTCGAGAAGAAAGAAGCCAGCTTCGTCGCGCTGCTCACCTTGGCCGCAGCATTGATCAGTTGGAGGCAGACAATCACTATTTACGGATAAGTTCTAAGTACCTGTCCAGAAACTCTTGTGAGACGTCAAAAACGGACAGGAATACATCCCTCAGCTTACGGCACGACTAAAGTCGTGCCCTTTCAAAACAACTTCTAGGATGGCAGTTTCTGGACAGGTTCTAAGGCAGCTTGTTCAGGTAACACGGGTTGCTGAGGTTTTGCGATGGCGGCGTCGGCGGAATCACCCATTGCGGATTGTTGAAATCGAAGAACTCGGTCATATCGATCTGGGCTGCATCCCGCTTGGTTAGGGCGGGTAGATTGAACCGCGTCTCGACAAACTTGAGGATTGCGGTCGCATCCGCAACCGTGTGGGAAACATAGTTCTTTTTGGCAAATGGGGAAACGACGAAAAACGGTATGCGATAGCCGGTCCAGGTAAAGTTGCATGTCGGACCCGTCTCGGTAACACAGACTGCCCCCGTCGCGGGCAGGTCTATCGGCGGGATGCCATCGGGACTGGGCTCGGGCTGCGGCGATACATGATCGTACATGCCGCCGCTCTCGTCGTAGGTAAAGACAAGCGCCGAATCGCTCCAGTAGTTGTTGGGTGTATTGGCAGTGTCCATGAGCGCATTGATGAATGTAGACACATACCTCGCGCCGGCCTGGATGTTTTCTGGAAAGTTGTCTGAGTCGGATCCGTGTTCGTCGAGCCCGGCGTCGGATGCGGGCATAATCTCCGCGAACTGGGGCAGAGTACCGTTGGTCAGATCGCTGAAATACTCGGAGATGGGGGCGATGTTCTGCGGACTATCCAGCAGAATATGTTGAGCGTAGGTGAAGTTCTCAAGGTAGGTCGACTGGATCAGGCAGGAAGCCTCGTAGCTCGGTCCGGTACAACCGGTGCCGTCCGGATTAACGTACATCTTCCAGCTGATGCCCGCCTTATCCAGCTCCTCAAAGATCGTCATTGACGTCAGCTGGGGCGTATCCTGAGCGTCAAAGCCGTTTGGAAATGTATATCCCCCGGATGTGGCCGCGGTAAGGTATTCGCGGTTGATATTGGTGCGACTCATTACGGGTTGGAAGAAGCGGTCGGACGTGGCGAAGCTGGTCGCCATGAAGTAGTCGTAGTTGAGGTCAGTGCCGTCCCAGTAGCCCATGGCCCGGATGCCGTCCGCGTCGTAGAACGGAGTTCCAGGGTTGGTGCGGGCGTCGTGGGCGGCAGTGTGCACGAACCCATTATTCGTTGCCGGATACTTACCCACCTCGTCGTAGTAGTTCCAGTCCACATGGGCCTCGTCCCACGACGGGCTGGTGTTTTCGTTGCACACCGTTTTCAGGTGGTACGAAGGCACCAGGTTGGTCGTGTCCCAAACACAATCGCTTGGCATAGGGTCGGCGGGATTGCATCCGGGGAGCGCTGGAATGGGGCCCTTGAGTGGAGGATCGCCGCTGGTGGGGTTGAACTGAGGCAAGCCGTCGAATGACTGGTCGGGAACTTCGTTGTCGGCCCAGTATTGCCGCATCGCGCCGAAGTAGTTATCGAGCGAGCGATTCTCCTGGGCAAAAAATACGATGTGATTGAGCGACGTGATATTTGCCGTTCCGGTCTCGAATGTCGGCGTCACCTTAGTGCTGGCTTTCAGAGTCAGGTTGCACGTTCCCAAACCCGTGCAGAGGCCGGACCATCCTGCAAAGGTAGTGCCTGCCGCGGGAGCCGCCGTCAATACGACTTGTGTTCCTTTGGTGAAGCCGGCGGCGCAGGTTTGCGGGCAGCTGATCCCCGAAGGGCTGCTCGTGACCGTTCCCGCGCCGGTGCCCGCACTCTGCACCGTAAGCAAGATGCCGGAAGCGGTTAAATTGAACGTCGCGGTGACGGAGGTGTTGGCCGTCAGCGTCACAGCACACGTCCCCGTGCCGCTGCAGGCGCCGGACCAACTTGCAAATGTGGAGCCGGTATCGGGAGTCGCAGTCAGCGTGACGGATGACCCGGTGGCAAAGCCGGCGCTGCACGTTGCCCCGCAATTGATACCTGTGGGATTACTGGTGACCGACCCTGTCCCCGTGCCGGCGCTCTGCACTGTGAGCTGATTGGTCGGGAGATTGAATGTCGCGGTGACCGAGGCGGCCGCCGTCAGAGTCACGGCACACGTTGCCGTGCCGCTGCAGGCGCCGGACCAGCCTGCAAATGTGGAGCCGGTACCGGCAGTCGCGGTCAGCGTGACGGATGTTCCGATGCCAAAACTGGCGCTGCACGTTGTACCGCAATTGATACCGGAGGGACTACTGGTGACAGTTCCCGTTCCGGTGCCGACGCTCTGCACTGTGAGCTGAACGGGAATGACATTGAACGCCGCAGTGACGGAGGCATTGGCTTTCAGAGCCACAGCGCACGTTCCAGTGCCGCTGCACGCGCCGGACCAACCTGCAAATGTGGAGCCGGTACTGGGAGTCGCAGTCAGCGTGACGGATGTCCCGCCGGCAAAGCTGGTGCCGCACGTTTGCCCGCAACTGATACCGGAGGGATTACTGGCGACCATTCCTTTCCCTGTCCCGGTGCTCTGCACTGTGAGTTGGAAGTTGGGAATAGTGTTCGACCCGCAACCGCAAAGAATGGCCAAAGGCGCAAGACACCAGAGGACCGCGAGATATTTGTGGCTGCAGAAATATTTGGATATAGGCATTATTCCCCCCAGCGAATCTGATTATTGGATGCCATTTTCCTTAGAGATGTTTAAATCGGCCGGATGCTTTTACATTATCCCCACTCGTTCTGCGGAAATGATTCATTTTTAACGTATTCCCTCCGTGAATGGTGAAAATACGACCCCGATCATTGCTCGCCTGGGCTGCGGATTTGGATGGCGCACATCGACGCCGTTGCACTCCTTGATTGCCGGCTGCCCAGAATTTCGGGACTACTATCAGTCATTCAGGTATCAGTCATTCAGGCCGTAGGCGTTTTCGCGAGACTAACTTTTAGCTAGGATATTCAGTGAATTGCAAGCCTGTCTGATCAATATCGCACACGCAACGGAAGCAATCAAGCACACGATCCTGGTTCCGCGCAGCTATTGTCTGTTCAGTGCGGCCTCTTGGTCTCAAGTTGGCATGTATTCAACCGCAACCACGGACAACAGAGGGCACGGAGTCGTCATCGCCTGAAGCCTTTGGCGCGGTGTTGCCCTTCCACCTGCAGCGAACTGACAGTTGGAGTCGTTCCCGGCAGATTCGCTAGTTTATCCGGTAACGCGTGGTCGTTGATCCGCGATTGCGGGCGATTGACTCTCAGACCGGACAGAACTTAATCTTCGGCCTACCAGGGGTCGCCAGCGGGCAAAGAGCAATGTCAGGGACGGATCGGCGACGATGCATCCAGAACCCAGACATCGAACTGAAAACTCCCTACGTTACGCTCAGCTGACGGGGTATATTCTGAGCAACAAAACTGGCCCAACTCGCGCCAGAACCTGGGCTTATGCTTGCTTGAGGCCCACCGTCGGGCTCATCACTTGACGGCTGCCGATGGTGAGACTGGAATGACCCGCATTCCTCCCTCAAGGGCCCTCTGGACGGAACGTCTGGATGATTTTTCACGTAACCATCCTCAGGTGAATTAATAATCGTTCAGTTGAAGCGTCATCTCTATGACCAGTCCAGAAGGTGTTCCAGTGGCCGCATGCACCGCAACATTGCCCTTAACCGCGCTGTCTCAGCTATTCGGAGAGCATCACAGGCGCGTGCTAACGGCAGCCTATCGCATCACCGGCAGCATGGCCGATGCAGAGGACGTGGCGCAGGCCGTCTTCCTGCGGCTCGCAAGCGCGAATGGGCCGGTGACGAATGCCGGCAGCTATCTCTACAGAGCGGCCATCAATGGAGCGCTCGACTTGCTGAGGCGGCGGAAGACCGCCCAGACCGAGCCGCTGGAATATGCCGCGAATGTGGCGACGGCAGGGTCGGGCAGCTCGCCGGAGGCCGAGGCGTCAAGCAGGGAGCTTGGGGCGCTCTTGCGGATTGCAATCGGCGAATTGCCTCCACGGGCGGGGGAGATGTTCATCCTGCGCTACGTTGAAGAGCGCGGGAATCGGGAGATCGCAGATTTGATGGGCACATCGCAGGCAGTTGTGGCTGTGACGCTGCATAACGCGCGGTCGAGATTGAAGAAACGACTTTCGGAACTGGAACGGGGAAAACGATGAAACAAGACGAGATGCTTTTGAGAACCGCAGTCCGTGCGATTCAGGCCGATGAGCCGGACGATGCGCAGGTAGCAACTTCTTCCCGGCGCGTGGCCGACAGGCTCGGGATCGACAATGTGAACGAATCGAGAGTCGACGCCATCTCGAGCTGCGATGACGTGCAGCATCTCTTCGGTTCGTATCGGGCGGGCGAGCTTTCGCAAGCGCGCTCGCTTCTGATCGAGGCCCACATACACGACTGCAGCGCCTGCCGCCATCGGTTCAGGGGCGGGTCTGAAGCGGCTGTTCTGGATTGGTCCGCACCCAAACCCCGTCGCGTACTTGCCTGGCATCCTCAGACCTTTGCATGGTCGCTCGCTTCCGCCGCCGCACTCCTCGTCACGTTCCTTTTTGTCTACAAGGCCTATTGGCAGGTGCCGCCCGGAGTTCGCGCCGAAGTGCAATCGATCGACGGGTCAGCCTATCGGATTTCCGATACGGGCGATCGCCAGCTTGCCCCCGGGGAGACATTAGGTGAAGGCGAAACCCTGAGAACCAGCGGAGGAGGTCATGCAGTCCTGCGTCTCACCGATGGATCGACGGTTGAGGTGAACGAACGCAGTGTCGTCGGCTTTGGCGCCAGGGGACACAACATGACGGTTGCGCTCGATAATGGAGCGGTCATTGTGCAAGCCGCCAGGCGCACCTCGGGCCATCTGTACGTCAAGACTCCCGATTGCCGCGTTGCGGTGACAGGGACCGTGTTCTCAGTGAACTCCGGACTGAAGGGCTCGCGTGTTTCAGTTCTTCAGGGCACGGTGCACGTGCTGCATGCGGGCATTGACACGCTGACTACTGCAGGCAACCAGGTGACGACCAATGACAACCTGGGCCAAGAGCCAGTGTCAGAACAGATCGCCTGGAGCCATGATCGCGATAAATACCTCGTGCTCCTGGCCCAGTTCGCAACACTGCGACAGCAGGTTGAGCAGATTCCATTTCCGCAGCCACGGTATAGCAGCGATCTGCTGGCCCGGGTTCCCGCGAACACCACGCTGTATATCAGCGTCCCCAACCTCGGCGATTTTCTGAGCGAGGCGAACCAGACATTCCACGACCAGTTGAAGCAGAGCCCGGCGTTGCAGGAATGGTGGAACAGCGGACATGCGAGCAACACGGCCGATCTTGATGCACTGGTGGAGAATATCCACCAGATGAGCCAATATCTCGGCGACGAAGTCGTCATCGTGGGGGCCGGGCAGGCGAAGAATCCCGGATTCGCGATCATTACGGATGTGAAGCAGGGCGGACTTGACGATTTCCTGAAGAAGCAGTTCCCGGCGTCGAATTCGAAGCCTGGAATCACCGTGCTCGATCAGAATTCGCTGAGCGGCGCCAAGGCATCGTCGCAAAGCAATCGCGCGGGCTACGCGGTTGTGCGAGAACACGAGGCGATCTTCTCAAACAACATCACGACCCTGGCATTGATTAACGCACAGTTGAATGCCGGGGCGAGCGGATTTGCGACAAGCGGTCTTGGCCAGCAGATCTCGGTCGCCTATGGGCGCGGCGCGGGAATTATTCTGGCGGCGGATATTCACCAGATGGTCGGCAATCAAACCAATCGAATGGGTGCCTCGGAACACGCCAACCAAGCGATGGAAAAGAGCGGCATAGAGGGCGTGAGCTACCTGATTGCGGAACATCGAGAGGTGAATGGGCAGCCGGAGAATCGGGTTGACCTGCAATTCTCAGGAGCGAGACAAGGGGTAGCCTCATGGCTGGCAGCGCCGGCGCCCATCGGGTCGCTCAACTTTGTTACTCCCAATGCGGCGGTTGCCATTGCAGCGCTTTCAAAAGACCCCAAGACCATTGCCGACGATCTGATCGCAATGGCGGTTCCAAACGGCGATTCGCAAAACAATGGATTCACCGAGGCCGAGCAGAAACTGCAGTTCAACCTGCGCGACGACCTAGCGGCCAACCTGGGCGGAGACTTCCTGCTTTCGCTCGATGGGCCGGTGCTGCCGACGCCCTCGTGGAAGGCGGTGATTGAAGTCAACGACTCCGATCGCCTGGAACAGGCCCTGGAGCGGCTGACCGAGGCCATTCGCAAACAGCCCAATGCCAACGCAAAGCACTCCATCACGATTGAATCGAGCGACGCCGGTGGTCAGCATTACTACTCTGTCCACGACACGGTGACGGGCAACATCGTGGCTCAATACACCTATGCCAACGGGTACATGATTGTGGCGCCGAGTCGTGCCCTGCTGATACAGGCATTGCAGGCGTATTCGACAGGGAATTCGTTGGCAAATTCGGCAGCCTTCAAGGCATTGCTTCCCAAGGATGCGAATGAGAATTACTCCGCGGTTGCCTACCAGAATCTGGGCCCGGTGTTGACTCCGTTGCTGTCTCAACTCAGCGGCGAAACGGCGGATGCAGTTCGCAAGCTGGCCGCGGATGCAAGACCCACTGCCGTTTGTGCGCGCGGAGAACAAAGCCGCATTGAAGCCGCCAGCAACAGCAGTCTCTTTGGTTTCGACTTCCTGACTCTTGAATCTTTGATTCATTCCGGGAACAAGCATGTCGCCGCAAGCGTAACAGAGTGACATGGGCGTCATTGATCTTGATGCGTTAGAGGTCCGGCTCGCCAACCGGATCGTGCTGAACAACCTCACAGGAGAGTTGCAGGGGCAGGCTATTGGCCTGCTCGGCCCGAACGGCGCGGGAAAATCCACGCTGATCAATACGCTGCTGGGTTTTCATCTCCCTTCGAAGGGCAAAGCCCGCGTCTTTGGTTTGGACTCTCACAAAGACAGGGCACAGATTCGCGGCGGCATCGGCTACATGCCTGAGAACGACTCGTTCATCGGGAATATGAGTGGTGTCCGCTTCGTCCGTTACATGGCCGAGCTGGCGGGCCTGCCGCCGGGAGTCGCTCTGGAACGGGCCCATGAGGCTCTCTTCTATGTGGGACTGGGCGAAGTCCGTTACCGCAAGGTCAACACCTATTCACTGGGAATGAAGCAGTTGGTAAAGCTGGCCCAGGCGCTGGCGCACGGGCCGAAGCTGCTCATTCTTGACGAGCCCACCAACGGCCTCGATCCCGTCGCCCGTCAGCGCATGATTCAACTCATCAAGGATATTCGCAAAGAGGGCAGCATCCGGCTGCTCATCTCGTCGCATCTGCTGCGCGACATTGACGAGACCTGCGATGAAGTCCTCATCCTGAAGAATGGCCGCATTGCCTCGCTCTGCAACATCGAAGAGGAGCGGCGGTCGAACAGAAGCTTCGTGGAACTGGAAACAGTGGGCGCGACCGAGCGCTTTTCCGTGAGCATCCGCGGGCTCGGCTGCGAATGCGCAACATTTCCGGGCGGGCGCATCAAGCTTGTCATTCCCGACCATATTGAAGCGCGCGATCTTTATGTCATCGCCTCTGAACAGGGAGTGCAGATTCGGCGCATGAATCAGCGGCGCGATTCCCTTGAAGACATCTTTCTGCGAGCCATGGACAACGACCAGGGAAGGACCGCAAATGGCAGTCTATAAGCGCAATTACACGGCCTATCAAGGCACCGTGACGCCGGTGTGGTCGCGCGTCCTAGTGCTGGCCCGCTATGCCTTTGATGAAGCCTGGTCGTCGAAGATAACCGTTGGGTTATTTATCTTCTGCCTTCTCCCGTGCATCATTTCCTTGCTGGTGATTTACCTTGTCGATAACCCCGTTGCCCGGGCCCTAATCGGAGGCCGTGGGCCAGAAACGCTGGCAATCGACGCGAAATTCTTTTTGAAGGTCCTGCAAACTCAATCATGGCTCGCACTGGTCATGGCTTCATGGATCGCGCCCCGCCTCATCACCTTCGACCTGGCGGATAATGCTTTGCCGATCCTGCTGAGCCATCCCATTTCCCGCTTCGGTTACGTGTTCGGCAAGTTCATCGCGCTGTTCGGATCATTGTCGCTAATCACATGGCTCCCTTGTCTGTTGCTCTTTGTCGACCAGGCCTATTCTTCTTCGCAACCCTGGGCAATGAGCAATCTTCAAATTGCCATGGGCTTGCTGGCGGGGTCGGTAATCTGGATTGCCTTTCTTTCGATTCTAGGGCTAGCCCTTTCTTCCTGGGTCAAATGGCGGGTGGTGGCCACGGGTGTAATCTTTGCGGCAGTCTTTGTCCCGGCCGGCGTAGGGGCCATCTTCAGCGCGGTGCTCCGCACAAAGTGGGGGCTGCTGCTGAATATTCCTGTCATGATGTCGAATTTGTGGCAGAGGCTGCTCGGCGTTTCCGAGTCAATCGACGAGAGGCTTTCACTGCCAACGCTGGCCATTGCGGTCATGCTGTCCCTGGCCTGCCTTGTCTGTGTCGGCATGCTCAACAAGAGAATCAGAGCGCGCGAGGTGGTCCGGGGATGAACGACAGGATCATTTTCGAAGACGTGTCGAAGTTCTACGGCGAGGTTCTCGGAGTGAACCGGATCTCGCTGTCGATTCCGTCCGGAATCACCACGCTGGTCGGGCCCAACGGATCAGGGAAGACCACGATCATGAACCTCATGACCGGATTGGTTCAGCCTTCGAGCGGGCACATCTCCGTTCTTGGCCTCACGCCGGCTGACCAGTTGGAACTCTTCAGCATTGTCGGGTATTGCACCCAGTTCGATTTCTTTCCTCGCGGGCTCACCGGATGGCAGTTTGTATTGGACGGCCTGATGCTTCACGGAATGGAAAAGGCCATGGCCGTCGAATTTGCCGTCCAGGCCATCGAGCGAGTGCAGCTTGGCGATGCAGCAGGGCGAAAGATCGCAGGCTACAGCAAGGGTATGCGGCAGAAGATTCGCCTGGCCCAGGCAATTGCCCATCGTCCGCGCGTGCTGGTGCTCGACGAGCCGCTGAACGGGCTTGACCCCATGGCACGGGCTGAATCCATAGCGCTGTTCGAAGAACTGGGCCGCCAGGGAATGCATGTGCTGATCTCGAGCCATATTCTCGACGAGGTCGACCGCATCTCCGATCGAGTAATCCTGATAACCGGCGGATACCTGATCGCGGAAGGGAACATCCACCAGGTCCGGCAGGAAGTCCACGAGAAGCCGATGCAGGTTCTGATTCGCTGCGACCATCCCGAGGTGCTGGCATCGAAGATGTTCTCAATCAATCACTGCGTTGAAGCCAGGCTGCATGCCGATGGCAAGGGCGTTTTCCTGCGCACCGCGGATATCGACCAGTTTTATTCCATGCTCAACACCATCGCGGCGGGGGGGCTGGTCAAGATTGACGCAGTTGCTCCGGCGGACGACGATGCCAATGCGATTTACCAGTACCTGATCGGCACAGATGGGAGCCCATCGTGACGCAAACGCAATTAGCAACCCGTGCGAAATCGTTTGCCCAACAGCCGTGGGGCCTTTGGTGGCTGCAGGCGCAGCGCCTGACCCGCATTGAGTTGCGGCGCAATCTCTTCTCGTGGAAGGCGATCTGGATCTACTGCCTTGCTTTCATCCCCACCGTCATCATCTCCATTCACATGCTGATCGACAGGCATCCGGCCTCCGCGATGAGCGAGGATACAAACATATTGGCCGGCATCGTGCAGCTCTATTACATCCGGCTCGGAGTTTTCTTCGGATGCCTGGGAATATTTTCGCGGCTGATTCGTGGAGAGATGATTGAGCGCAGCCTGCACTTCTACCTGCTCTCTCCGGTGCGGCGCGAGGTTCTGCTGCTGGCGAAGTTTGCGGCTGGATCCATCAGCGCAGTGTTCCTGTTCGGAAGCGCAATCATCGCCGATTTCGCGCTGATGTACGCGGGCTTCGGTGCGGCCGGCCGCGATTACATTTTCAATGGGCCCGGCGTTGGACAGTTGGAAGCATACCTGCTCATCGTCGTGCTCGCCTGTCTTGGATATGGCGCCGTGTTTCTCCTCTTGAGCATGATGTTCAGGAACCCTACGCCGGCCGCGATGCTGGTGCTCGGTTGGGAGACAATCAACCCCGTGCTTCCGTCCTTGCTTCAGAAAATCAGCGTGGCTTCGTATCTTCGCCACCTGATGCCGGTAACCGTTGGCGCCGACGGCATCTTTGCGCTGCTGACGGTTGAAACCGAACCGGTATCCGGCTGGGCGGCCACGGCGGGGTTGCTGGTGCTGATCGCCATCGTGCTGACCTATTCCTGCTTTCGCATTCGCACGCTCGAAATCCGATACTCGACCGAGTAGAGAAACCCGAGACAGGAATAGCAGATTCGCCTGCAGCCCAGACCCCGGGGGCGGGCTGCCAGCTGAGCCCATTCGGATTCGTGAGGCGGGAGTCTACCTGATGGTCAATAGCAGTCTCGTCGTTGCCGTTGGGTTTTGTGGGGCTTTGAATCAGGACCGTTGCTGTAAGTGCTTGATATATTGGCTCCTCAGGTAGGACTCGAACACTCCCTTGGAACCCAGCCACTTACGCGAATCCACTTTGATTTTGCCACAAATGCTTGGAAAAACAAGAGCTGCACTGGATTTCCTTTCGCGTCGATTACATCCTCGGAAATCGCTGGAATCGCGCAAATCGGCAGGCTGGCGGTACAAAAGCGGTACATTTTTTTGAGGTTCAATTGGTGCAGCGCGGAGAATGTGGCGTTTTGTGGGTCTGAGTTCCCTGCTCTTTTTCCCTCCTGTTTGCACCGAACACTTACCGAATGCTCCCAACAGGTCAGAGCCCTTTGAAGACAGATGTCAGTCCGCCTTGGGGAGACCATGGGGGGTTCGAGTCGCCGTTCGGGATGGAACCTCTTGCGACCGTCGATTGGCTGATCAAGAGGGAAGCTGTGAGACTTCCCGCATGCCGATTCGCGAAGTGTCAATTTCAAATAAATCTCGCCTGGTTGTCGCGAAAGAGCATCGTCTTTCCCACTATTCGTATGGAGTCGTTTGAGGATTCACCAGATGCCAACCGTCATGGTGGATATTCGATCCTGCGATAGCTGGTGGCAAAGGAATGGAAAAGCCGTCCATTGCACCCCCGCACACGCCTCTCCCTCTGCGGGCAGCGCAATACGTATCTGGGCACGGTCACGTAGGTCAGTGACCCTAATACATACCGTGCTCGCGCAGCCACGGGCGTCTCGCTAACCAGCGCCAATCTCCCCTCTGAAGCCCTCCCAGGGCATCCCAATCATCTGGTGGCTAAATAAGCTCGAACGGGGTCACGCTGACGTGTTCGACCCCGACGCAGAAATACCTAGCCCGCAACGATACCTGATCTACTTAGGGGTCTACATCATTGCGGGGTTCCGATTTGCAAGGGAGCGTCAGGTTTCTATCCCTCGTCAATCGGGTGCTTCGTGATTAGCCAGGTAGCTTGACGATCATCTTTCCGATGTTTCTAGCGCCTGAATGGAGAAGATCAATCAGCGCCGCAGGTGCTGCATCCAGTCCTTCCACAAAGGTCTCCCTGTTGATGAGTTTTCCCGATTGGAGCGCAGGCATTGCCTCGCCCAGAAATGCCGGCATTTCTTTCATGTGATCCGAAACGATGAAACCCTCAAGCCGGAGCCGTTTGCCGATCGCAAGCACCAGGTTCCTTGGGCCGGGCACAGGCGTGTTGTAGCCGGCGATTCCGCCGCACATGGCGACCCTGCCATAAGTACGCAGCACAGTTAGCGCGGCTTCCAATTGCAGGCCGCCTGTGTTGTCGAAATAAACGTGGATGCCTTCCTGAGCACCTTGTTTCAAATGGTCCAGTGGTTCGCCATCCCGATAGTTGAAGGCGTAATCCACCTTGAGTTCGTCTCGCAGGTAGGCCACCTTATCTTCGGAACCGGCGCTCGCGACCACCCGGCAACCGTGCATTTTGGCAAATTGACAGGCAGCACTTCCAACGGCGCCCGCACCTCCAGAAACAAAGACAGTTTCACCTTCCTTTAAGAGCGCGATGCGAAACAGCCCAACCCAGGCAGTCAGGCCGGTGATGCCCAGGATGCCAAGGTAAGTTGACGGCGGTGCCACGCTTGTGTCCACGATTTGCATCTTCGAGGCTGATGCGACAAATGCCTCGCGCCATCCGTAGAAGCTTTGAACAAACGTCCCGACGGGCAATTTCTCATCGTGCGATGCGACAACCCTCCCCACCGCTCCGCCTTCCAATGACTGACCGATTTGAAAGGGCGGCACGTAGGACTTGCCTTCGTTCATTCGCCCGCGCATATACGGATCGACGGACATGCAAACGTTGCGTACCAGAACTTCTCCCGGTTTGGGGTCAGGGATATCGACGGTTGCAAAGGCGAAATTGTCGAGGGTGGGAATCCCGTTGGGGCGGCTTGCGAGTCGAACTTCACGGCTTTGAGTAGGCATATGAATTCGTCTAAAGCATAGCGCGTCCTGATCCGTGCATGCTCTTCAGTTGTTGGGAATACGCAACTCTGGGGTGAGAGAAGGGCCGCAGAAAGCTCGCCGGAGAGGAAGAGCAGATGCCCAACTCTGGAATTGTCAAGCGCCGGCGAATGGAACCTCAACAACCCCTCAAATCCTCACGAAACACGACTGGCTGCCGGTGTGAAATACACTTGCCGGGCGCCCGCCTCAAAAAACTCTACGCTTGCCGGGGAGAGTCGATGGCTATTACCCGCCGGACTGCGATACAGTGGCTTACTGCCAGTTCCGCTACGCCTGTGCTGTTCGCGTCTCAGCCCTTCCCGGCATCCCGAACCATCGGGCGCGAATTCTACCAGCCAGAGTGGAATTCCTTGCAGCAGCATCCCTGCCCCGACTGGTTCCGCGACGCAAAATTCGGCATCTACTTCCACTGGGGACTTTATTCTGTCCCCGCCTTTGGCAATGAGTGGTACCCGCACTGGATGTACTTGCCCGGCCGACCTGAGTACGAGCATCATCTCGCCACTTATGGCCCGCTGGATCGCTTCGGCTACAAAGATTTTGCCGCCGCCTTTACGGCCGACCACTTCAGTCCTGACGCCTGGGTCGCTCTTTTCAAAGAGGCGGGAGCCCGCTATATCGGATCCGTCGCCGAACATGCTGACGGCTTTTCCATGTGGGATAGCCGGATCAATCGCTGGAACGCAGCACGCATGGGTCCGCGCCGCGACATCGTAGCGGAAATGGAGCAAGCCGTGCGCAAGCAAGGGCTGAAGTTCCTGACCACCTTCCATCACCAGTGGCTTTGGGGATGGTACTCAAGCCCTGTGCCCGAAGCCGATATTTACCAACCTCAGTTTGCCGATTTCTACTGGCCGCAGAGGTACACTTCCGGCGATGCAGGGGCATTTAGCTACTTCCACCCTGATCCAGCGCCTTCGACCCGCTTTTGCGAGATCTGGCGTGACAAAGTGATCGAGGTCATTGATCGCTACCATCCGGACATCATCTACTTCGACACCCGCAGCTTCATCATCCCCGAGTCCCACCGGCTCCAGATGCTCGCGCACTTTTATAACTCCAGTCGCCACGCGGGACGGGACGTCGTCATGACTTACAAGGAAGCCGACTTCGCCAATGGCTCCGGACAGGTTGATATCGAAGCCGGGCAGTTGGGTGAGAAAACAAATTTTGTCTGGCAATCCGATGTCGTCCTGGATTGGAACTCTTGGGCCTATCTCACAAAGCCAGACTTCAAGTCCGCCGGTCGCATCGTCCGCCAGTTGATCGACATCGTCTCCAAGAACGGCAACTTGCTCCTCGATGTGGGTCCACGCCCCGACGGGACGATTCCGGAAGAAATTGAGAAGCGTCTCCGCCGGATCGGCGCTTGGCTGCGCGTCAACGGTGAAGCAATTTACTGCACTCGTGCTGCCTTCAGCTTTGGCGAAGGCCCAACCCACTTGAAAGAGGGCGCCTTTGGATCCGAGCGCAACAAAGACTTGACAGCGCACGATCTCCGCTTCACCACTCGCGCCGGGGCTTTTTATATCCACGTGCTCGGAGTACCTGGCAGCGAGGTGCGCGTTGCCTCTCCTACCCGCGACACCCCGTTGCCCATTGGCACACTCAATAAAGCTGAGCTGCTTGGATCTCCGCAGTTGCTCCGCTGGGAATGGAAGCCGGACGGCCTCGTCCTTCAGATTCCAGAAACCCGCCCTTCCGATGACGCGCTGGTGATTAAACTCAGCTAGTCAACTTGGTCTGCCCAGACGATCGCCGGCCTTCCTCGGTTTCAGGTTTACTTCGTAAATGTGACCCCGCCCATCGCCACTGTCGGCGCGGGCCCGATTGTCCCGGCGACGTTGGCCACCCGCTCATACGACTGCAGCCGATCCGCATGCTCATAGGCATCAGAAACCACAATCACCTCGCTGGCTCCGGTATCGGTCACCAGCTTCTCCAGTCCCGCCTTTACAGTTCGATCCGATCCCACAATCGCGGCGCTCATCTTGCTCTCGACTGCTGCTCGCTCCCAATCCTGCCAGAGTGGCTCCATCGAGTCTACAGGGGGCAACAATTCTACCGGCTGATTCCGGATCAGGCGCAGAAACCGCTGTTGCGAAGTTGTGAACAACCTCCGCGCTGCAGCGTCCGTCTCCCCCGCAATCACCTGTAGTGCCACCATCAAATAGGGCTTCGCAAGTACTTCGCTTGGTCGGAACTGCTCGTTGTACAACTCTGCCGCAGCGTAAAGATAGTCAGGAGCGAAGTGCGCGGCGAATGCAAACGGCAATCCCATCCTTCCTGCCAACTGGGCGCTGAAGCCGCTCGAACCCAGCAGGGTAATCGGCACATTGCTGCCCTGACCGGGAATCGCTTTCACTAACTGTCCCGGCCTTTCCGCTCCCAGGTAGCTTCGCAGCTCCTCCAGCAATTCGGGAAAATCCTCTCCGCTCTGGTGCAAGTTCCGTCGCAGTGCCCGCATAGTGTGTGAATCCCCGCCAGGAGCGCGTCCCAGACCTAGATCAATTCGCCCCGGATAGAGCGCGTCCAGCGTCCCAAATTGTTCTGCAACCACCAGCGGCGCATGGTTGGGGAGCATTACGCCACCGCTGCCCACTCGGATCGTCATCGTCGCCGCTGCAAGGTGCCCAATCAGCAAAGGCGTTGCCGAGCAAGCCAACCCTCCGATCGCGTGGTGCTCAGCCAGCCAGTAGCGCTTGTATCCCCACCGCTCCACGTGCTGTGCCAAATCTACTGAGCGAGCAATTGCTGAGCCCGCTGACTCACCTGCCCGCATCCCCACAAGATCCAGAACCGAAATAACCAATCCATCGCTCATAGGACATTGGATGAATCAGGCGGGTAATGCGATGCGAATCCCCGCCAATCCTGAACTCAGCGTTGATGTGCCAACGTCGCGAAAAAGAATCATCTTTTGCACTATTCGAATGGAGTCGTTTGAGGATTCACCAGATGCAGACCGTCATGGTATGGTCGTTAGAGTGCCAAGTATTGCCGATCAGCGAATAGAGCGTTGCAGTCACCGTAGCCCCGGTAGTCGGCAGCCCGGTCCGCACTTCTTTCATCTGCGATCTGTGAACGAAGATATTCCTGTATCCAGCTACGATAAAAAGCCCGGCCAAAAGAATCTGCGCAGCCCACAGCAAGGTATTCATCACTTCACCAGGCTTCTGTGTTCGGGTCTTTCTCTCGTTGCAAAAGGCACCTTCTTCTCTCGCCCTTGATTCAAGCAAGTGCTGCGTGAGCACGTGCGGCCATATGAGATCTCTACGGTTCACTCTAGAACAGGTTCCAAAGCGATTGGTTGTAGACTTCGTGGTGGTATTGGACCTCTGAGCCTTTGACAAAGGTTCCCAGCTCGCGCGGCGAACGGTTGGCAGCTGCCTGCTTGAGGTCGGCATACCGGCTTTGCACGTCTACTCCCAGAACCTCGGCAATCCATTTCGATTCCTTGAAATCGTCGATGGCTGCCTGGATGTTGTCGGGCAGATAGCGTCCGCCGGCGCGCAGGTTGTCAGCGGAAGAGATTTCGCCGTCGATGCCGGTCTTGAAGATGCCGTAGAGCGAGAGATAGGGGTTGGAGTCGGGCGCCACGGCACGGACTTCGGTGCGCATGGAGCGGTGATTTCCGATAGGCACGCGGACCATTGCGCCGCGGTCGGTGGCCGAAGCGCGGATCTGGTTGGGCGCTTCAAAGTGAGGGTCCAGGCGACGGTAGGCATTGACGCTCGAGTTAAAGATGAGGCAAAGGTCGAGGGCCCGGGTGAGAATGCGGTCGAGAAAGTCCCAGCCGAACTTGGAGAGCTGCTCGACGCCTTTTTCATCCCAGAAGAGGTTGGTTTTGCCGCTGGAAACGGAGACGTTGGTGTGCATGCCGCTTCCGTTTACGCCGACGACGGGTTTCGGCAGGAAGCTGGCCGTATAGCCCATGTTGTTGGCGATCTGGCGTGTGAGCAGCTTGTAGAGCTGAATCTGGTCGGCCGCGGCCACCACCTCTGCGTAGCCATAGTTGATCTCGAACTGGCTGGGAGCAACTTCGGGGTGGTCCTTCTCGTTCTGGAAGCCCATGGCGCGCTGCACTTCTGCCGCGGTATCAATGAACTGGCGCAGAGGATCGAGTGGCAGCACGTGATAGTAGCCGCCGGTGTTGATGAAATCGAACTTGCCCCTCTCGTGGTAGGTTTTTTCAGCATCGCGGCCCGCGAAGAGGAAGCCTTCAATCTCAGTGGCGGCATTCAGGGTGTACTTC
>Ga0182024_10012381_pt1 | contig 16889 bp, 16 predicted proteins | sample P32metaG_FD_120480 | JGI IMG/M metagenome (GOLD analysis project Ga0182024, IMG submission 120480) | Permafrost microbial communities from Stordalen Mire, Sweden - P3-2 metaG (Illumina Assembly) | ecosystem: Environmental > Terrestrial > Soil > Wetlands > Permafrost | place: Sweden: Stordalen...
AATCCATGCCTGAAATGCCCGCAAGACACTTTTGCATGATGTCCTGCGGCTTGCATTGCACGCTGCTCGCCCACCGGTTAGAAGAGCGCCCGGGGCAGCGCAAGGAACGAACGAGAGGCGGATGAGTGTGACCCTCGGTACCAAACGCAAGGAAGGCGGCATCGCCGAGACGGTGCGGGTGATCGTGCACGCGCTCATCATCGCGCTCGTCATTCGCACCTTTCTGTACCAGCCGTTCAACATTCCGTCTGGCTCGATGGAAGAGACGCTGCTCGTCGGCGATTATTTGTTCGTTTCCAAATATTCATACGGCTACAGCCACTATTCGCTGCCGTTCTCGCCGCCGATATTCTCCGGCCGCATCTGGTCGGCCAATCCCCAGCGCGGCGATGTCGTGGTGTTCCGTCTGCCCAAGGATGATTCAATCGACTACATCAAGCGGGTGATCGGGCTCCCCGGCGACCGCATCCAGATGATCAATGGCCTGCTCCACATCAACGGCGAGCCGGTCAAGCGGGAGCGCATCGAGGACTTCGTCGACACCGACGAGAACGGTCGCACGATGCGGGTCAAGCGCTGGCGCGAGACGCTGCCGAACGGCGTGAGCTACACCACTCTCGAGCTGATCGAGAACGGCTTCTACGACAATACCCCGGTCTATGAAGTGCCGCCCGGACACTTCTTCATGATGGGCGACAATCGCGACAACTCCACCGACAGCCGCGTGCTGAGCCAGGTCGGATACGTGCCGCTCGAGAATATCATTGGCCGCGCCCAGGTCATCTTCTTCTCGATCCGGGGAGGCGAGCACGCATGGGAAGTGTGGACTTGGCCGTGGAGCGTGCGCTGGGGGCGATTGCTGACGCTAGTGCGATGAGCCCAAGGCCGAGCGCCGAACGCATAACTGCCGCAAAGGAGGGATCCGAACCGTCGAGCGACGGCGATCCCGCGAGCCGCTCCGCCGCCGCTGGCGACGGCGCGGTTGCACCGAGCAAGGCCAAGCGGCCGCGGCGGCGCGCGTCGGGTCTGGAGACCCGCATCGGCTATCGGTTTCGCGACCCCGCCCTGCTCGATCAGGCGCTCACCCACATTTCCGCCTTGACCGGCGTGCGCAACCGCTCCGGCAGCTATCAGCGGCTCGAATTCCTCGGCGACCACGTGCTCGGCCTGGTCGTCTCCGACATGCTCTTTCGCGCCTTTCCGCGGGCGGACGAGGGGGAATTGTCGCGACGGCTTGCCGATCTGGTGCGCAAGGAGGCGTGCGCCGACGTGGCGAGCTCGATCGAGCTCGGCGCCGCCATCCGGCTGGGGGCGTCCGAGAGCAATGCCGGCGGGCGCAGCCGCATGGCGATCCTCGCCGACGTCTGCGAGGCATTGATCGGCGCTGTCTTCGTCGACGGCGGATACGACGCGGCGGACGAGCTTATCACGCGGCTCTGGGAGCAGCGGATGCGCGCGCCCAAGCGGCCCCTGCGCGACGCCAAGACCATGTTGCAGGAATGGGCGCAGGCGCAGGGGTTGCCGACCCCCGCCTATCGCGAGGTCGAGCGCACCGGCCCTGACCACGACCCGGAGTTCCGCGTTACCGTCGAGCTTCCCGATCGCATGCCGGCGGAAGGAACCGGCCGCTCCAAGCGCTCCGCCGAGCAGGCTGCCGCCTCCGTCATGCTGACCCGCGAGGGGGTGATGACGGACCGCCTCGATGGCTGAGCCGGAAGCCAGCCCGCCGGCCGTCCGGCGCTGCGGATTCATCGCGCTGATCGGGGCGCCCAATGTCGGCAAATCGACGCTGATCAATGCGATCGTCGGCGCCAAGGTGGCGATCGTCTCCCACAAGGTGCAGACCACGCGGGCGTTGTTGCGCGGGATCGCCACGCAGGGCGATGCCCAGCTCGTCTTCATAGACACGCCGGGGATATTCCAGCCGCGCCGCCGGCTCGACCGCGCCATGGTGGCGGGCGCCTGGACCGGCGCCGGCGACGCCGACATCGTCGGCGCGATGATCGATGCCAAGCGCGGCCTCGACGACGAGAGCACCGCCCTCATGGAGCGGCTCGCGGGCCTTGCGCGGCCGAGAATCCTCATCGTCAACAAGATCGATCTGGTGGAGAAGCCAATGCTGCTGGCGCTGGTCAAGAACGCGACCGAGCGCGCCACGTTTGCCGCCACTTTCATGGTCTCGGCGCTCAGCGGCGACGGCATTGCGGATCTCAAGCACTGGCTCGCCGGCCATGTGCCGGTCGGCCCGTGGCATTATCCGGAAGATCAGATCACCGACGCGCCGCTGCGGCAGCTGGCCGCTGAAATCACGCGCGAAAAGCTCTATTTGCGACTCCACCAGGAATTGCCTTATCAATCGACAGTCGAGACCAATTCGTGGAAGGAGCTCAAGGACGGCTCCGTGCGCATCGAGCAGACGATCTATGTGGAACGCATGAGCCAGCGCAAGATCGTGCTGGGGAAGGGCGGACAGACCATCAAGGCGATCGGCGCCGAGGCGCGGCGCGAGATCGCCGACATCGCCGAGCAGCCGGTGCACCTGTTCTTGTTCGTCAAGGTGCGCGAGGGCTGGGAGGACGACCCGGAACGCTACCGCGAGATCGGGCTCGAGTTTCCAAAGCAGTAGCGGAACGGGTATCGAGACAGGAAGCGGGTTCGATGCAGTGGGTCGACGAAGCCATCGTGCTGGGCGTCAAGCGCCACGGCGAGGCGAGCGCCATCCTCGAACTGATGACGCGCGACCACGGCCGGCATCTCGGCCTTGTGCGCGGAGCCGCTGGCGCGCGGCTGCGTCCCGTGCTGCAGCCGGGCAATCGCGTCAGCGTCACCTGGCGGGCACGGCTCGACGAGCATTTGGGTCATTACGCGGTGGAGGGGCTCGATCTCGCCGCGGCTCGCTTTCTCGATGCCGCGCACGCACTCTACGGGCTCATGCATATCGCCGCGCTCTGCCGCCTGTTGCCGGAACGCGATCCGCATCCGCAGATCCACGCGACGCTCGATTGCGTGCTCGGCGCGCTCCTCGATGCCCGGCTGGCCGGTCCGCGCATGGCTCGTTTCGAGCTGCAGCTGCTCGCCGAACTCGGCTTCGGCCTCGATCTCGAAAGCTGTGCGGCCACCGGCTCGACCGCGGAGCTGGTCTATGTCTCCCCCAAGAGCGGACGTGCGGTCTCGCGCCAGGCGGGCCGTCCCTGGCACGACAAGCTGCTGCGCCTGCCGGCCTTCCTGGCTGAGCCGGAGCCCGCGGAAGAGCCCTCCGCCGCCGATTTGCTTGACGGCTTTGCCATGACCGGATTCTTCCTGCAGCGTCACGTGCTCGAGCCGCGCGGGCTCACCTTGCCGGATGCCCGCGTGAGCTTCGTGAGCGCGGTCGTGAACGTCCATCGGACCCGCCCCCCTGATCCCCTCGCGGGATAAGCCGATCCTTGTTCACGGCGGGTTCGCGCGCTAACCATGCCGCATGGGCAAGCAATTGATTCCCCCGCCGAGTGGCAATGTGGAGGAGATCGCGCTGCGCGAGGCGCTTGAGCAGCGCTATCTCGCCTATGCGCTGTCCACCATCATGCATCGCGCGCTGCCGGACGCGCGCGACGGCCTCAAGCCGGTCCACCGGCGCCTCTTGTTCGCGATGCAGCAGTTGCGCCTCGATCCGGCCGCCGCCTTCAAGAAATGCGCCCGGGTGGTCGGCGATGTCATCGGCAAATACCATCCCCATGGCGACCAATCGGTCTACGACGCGCTGGTCCGTCTCGCCCAGGACTTCGCGCAGCGCTATCCCCTGATCGACGGGCAAGGCAATTTCGGCAATGTCGACGGCGATAATGCCGCCGCCATGCGCTACACCGAAGCGCGCATGACCGAGGTCGCCCGGCTGCTCATGGAGGGCATCGACGAGGACGCGATCGACTTCCGGGCGACCTACGACGGGTCGGAGAACGAGCCCATCGTCCTGCCTGGCGCCTTCCCGAACCTGCTGGCCAACGGCGCGCAAGGCATTGCGGTCGGGATGGCGACGTCGATCCCGCCGCACAATGCGGCCGAGCTCTGCGACGCCGCATTGCACTTGATCGAGAATCCCAATGCCAGGAGCCGCACGCTTCTCAAATACGTGCCGGGGCCGGATTTCCCGACCGGCGGCGTCATCGTGGACCCGCGCGAGACCATCGCGGAGGCCTACACCACCGGGCGCGGCTCGTTCCGGGTGCGCGCGCGCTGGCACAAGGAGGAGACCGGACGCGGCACCTATGTGGTCGTCATTACCGAAATCCCGTGGCTGGTGCAGAAATCGCGGCTGGTCGAAAAGATCGCCGAGCTGCTCAACGAGCGCAAGCTGCCGCTGGTCGCCGATGTGCGCGACGAGTCGGCCGAGGACATTCGCCTGGTGATCGAGCCGCGCTCGCGCACCGTCGACGCCGAAGTGCTGATGGAATCCCTGTTCAAGCTCACCGAGCTTGAAAGCCGGATCCCGCTCAACATGAACGTGCTGATCAAGGGGCGCATCCCCAAGGTCGTCGGGCTCGGCGAGGCGCTTACCGAGTGGCTCGGCCACCGGCGCGAGGTGCTGGTGCGGCGCTCGAATTTCCGTCTTGCCCAGATCGACCATCGCGTCGAGGTGCTCGGCGGCTATCTGGTGGCTTATCTCAATCTCGACAAGGTCATCAAGATCATCCGCAACGAGGACGAGCCCAAGCCGGTGCTGATGAGCACCTTCAAGCTCTCCGAGGTGCAGGCCGACGCCATTCTCAACATGCGGCTGCGCAATTTGCGCAAGCTTGAAGAGATGGAGATCCGGCAGGAGGACAAGGATCTGCGCGTGGAGCGCAAGGCGCTCAAAGAGCTGATCGGCTCGGAGAAGGAGCAGTGGCGGAAGATCGCCGATGAGATCAGGGCGATCCGCGACAAATTCGGCCCCAAGACCCCGCTTGGCAAGCGCCGGACCAGCTTCGCGCAGGCGCCCGAGCACGACCTCGCGGCCATCGAGGAGGCCCTGGTCGAGCGCGAGCCGATCACGATCGTGGTTTCCGAAAAAGGCTGGATTCGCGCGCTCAAGGGCGCGGTGACCGATCTCGCCGGCATCGCATTCAAGGCTGATGACCGGATGAAGTTCGCATTTGCAGCCGAGACCACATCGAAGTGCCTGGTGCTGGCGACCAATGGCCGCTTCTACACGCTCGATGCCGCCAAGCTGCCCGGCGGGCGCGGCCATGGCGAGCCGATCAGGCTGTTCATCGACCTCGAGCAGGAGGGCGACCTGGTCGCCGTCTTTCCCTATCAGGGCGGGCGCAAATTCCTCGTCGCCAGCGCGCAGGGGCAGGGCTTCGTCGTGCCCGAGGACGAATGCCTCGGCAATACCCGCAAGGGCAAGCAGGTACTCAACGTCAAGGCGCCCGACCAGGCTCGCGCCTTGGCGCCGGTCGAGGGCGAGCTCATCGCCGCGATCGGCGAAAACCGCAAGATGCTCATCTTTCCGATCGAGCAGGTCCCCGAGATGGCGCGCGGGCGCGGCGTGCGTTTGCAGCGCTTCAAGGACGGCGGCCTGTCCGACCTCAAGACCTTCAAGGCCGAGCAGGGCTTGATCTGGATCGATAGCGCGGGGCGGTCCTTCAGCTTCCCCCTCAAGGAGCTCGCCGACTGGCGCGGCAACCGCGCCGATGCCGGGCGCCTCGCACCGAAAGGCTTTCCGCGCAGCAACAAATTCGGCGCGGCCGCGACCAACGGAAAGGCTTCGGAGGACGAATAGGCAGCGCCGATATTTTGAACTTCAGGAATTGGTGCCCTGCAGCAACCGGCGCCCGTAAGTCCGGTTGGCGACGATCACGAGCGCGACCGCGAGCAAGTGCACGACCAAATCGGTCGCGCTTGCATCATTTCCCGTAAAATTCGCCGGCCGATCGACGATGGTTACAGCAGGCATGAGCCTCGATCCGCGCTCCAAGCAAATTCGGGGCCTGCCAGCCTAACGCCCTTAGCTCTCGACGCGCCGCCAACCTTCCGGCGACAAGCGTTCCTGCGGCAGAAAGCGCCCCTTGTAGTGCATTTTGCGCGAGCCCTGGACCCAATAGCCAAGGTAGACGAAAGGCAGTCCCATACGCCGCGCCCGCGCGATATGGTCGAGGATCATGAAGGTGCCGAGCGATCGCAGGCTCGGCTCCGATTCGAAGAACGAATAGACCATCGAGAGTCCGTCGCTGAGCACGTCGGTCAGCGCGACCGCAAGCAGTGGCCCGCTGCCGCGCCCATTGATGCTGCTGTCCGGGCCGCGCCGGCGATATTCGACGATGCGCGTCTCGACGTGGCTGTCCTCCACCATCATGGCATAATCGAGCACGGTCATGTCGGCCATACCGCCGTCGCGGTGGCGGCTGTCGAGATAGGAGCGGAAAACCGAATATTGCTCCGATGTCGGCACCCCGACCCGCATCTCTCCTAAGATGTCCTGGTTGCGCTCGAGGACGCGCCGCATGCTGCGCGTGGGCCTGAAATCCTCCACCACGACCCGCACCGAGATGCAGGCCCGGCAGGCTTCGCAGGCCGGCCGGTAGGCGATCGACTGGCTGCGGCGGAACCCGCCATGGGTCAGCAGGTCGTTGAGCTCGGCTGCCCGCTCGCCCACCAGATGGGTGAAGACCTTGCGCTCCTCGTGACCCGGCAGATAGGGGCAGGGGGAGGGAGCCGTGAGATAGAACTGGGGGGTGTTGCGCGAGTGCTGGGTCACGGGTCGATCATCATCGCTTTGGTCGCTGGCGGTCTCGCCATCCGCCAGTCTAGAGCGGTTTCACATTGGCTGGAAACAGAAACCGCTCGGGCATTCTTGCACTGCCGCATGTTCCCGGGGCGAAACCGCATTCTGCCGCGCACCGAGTCCGGGTCCGCGCTAGGCCGGCGGGTGCCCCATGCGCAGGGCCCGGGCGCGGACCGGGTTGTTGACGACCACGGTGCCGACCAGGATGTCGTGCAGCAGGCGATGACGCTCATTGAGCAGGCCGACCACCAGCACCAGCGGCGTCAGAACCGAGATCGTAATCCAGAACACGATCGCATGCACGGCGCCCAGTACGAAATACGCGGGTGTGCCGTACCAGGTGCGCATTTCGAGGTCCATGACCCGCATCCCGACGGTGGCCGAAGCCGGGCTGCCCAAGGTGCTGCCGCAATAGACCAGCGCCCAGACGATCGTGCCCGGATACAGCAGCCAAAACAGCGCCCAGCCGAGCAGGAAGGTCACCAGGCCAAGAAAGAATATGAACAGGGCGGCGAACGCGACCGGGAGCATGATGATGACGATGTCGATGACGAAGGCGATGCACCGCCGCGCCAATACGCCCTGGAACAGCTCGGGGTTGGCGAGGGGATCATAGGCGTGCGGCTTGAGATCAATCGACACGCCGATTCCTCTCGGCTGGCTGTCGGTCATGGCGGGATACCCTTCCTCGATGGCAGGAAGGAGATGGAGAAGGCGCCGCCCTGACGCAAGAGGGCCGCGATCGCGCTGTCCCCGGCAACCGCGCCGGGCCGGCAACGGAAAGCGCTTCCGGTTTGCACACGCTGCCGACATGATCGGGCGGGGTCGGCGAATCAGCAGCAGGAGCAGGCCTTGCGCGAGAAGGAACTGCGGATCGCACTCGTCTGTTCCGGCGGCGTTTCGCTCGCCGTCTACATGCACGGGATGACCAAGGAAATCCTCAAGCTGGTGCGCGCCTCGAGCGCGCTGCACCGGATCGCCGACCGGACCGAGCGCGCCAAGGCCTCATTCCTCGATCGAGCCGAGCAGGATGACAAGGAATGCGATACCGAGTCGGTCTACTTCGATCTGCTGCGCGACATCGGGCGGGTGCTGGAGCTGCGGGTCGTTGTCGACGTCATCGCGGGGGCCTCCGCCGGCGGCATCAACGGCACCATGCTGGCACGCGCGCTCAGCCACGACCTGCCCATGGGGGCGCTGCGCGATCTATGGCTCGACAACGCCGACGTCTCCGTACTGCTGGCGCCCGAAGCACGGGCAGGAAGCTGGAGCAAGTGGTTCATCAAGCCGCTGATCTGGGTGGCGGCAAGGACCGGCATGCTGCAGTCGGTCAGGGATTCGGAGGTCCGCCAGAAGCTCTCTTTGTTCGTGCGGTCGCGTTGGTTCAAGCCGCCGCTCGATGGGCCGCTCATGTCCGGCTTGATGTACGATGCGGTCACCGCGATGGGGCCCGGCCGTGCCGGAGCATCGCTGCTGCCGTCCGGCCATAGCCTGGACCTGTTCGTGACGCTCACCGATTACTACGGCTATCGGCAGCTGGTGCAGATTCACGATCCCCCGCTCATTCATGAGCTGGAGCATCATCACGTGCTCCGGTTCAGCTACCGACGCCGGCCCAATGGCGAGATCGAAAGCGACTTCGAGCTGGACAATGCGCCGGGCCTCGCCTTTGCGGCGCGCGCGACGTCGTCCTTTCCGGGCGCCTTTCCGCCGGCGCAGATCGTGGAGATGGACGCGCTGGTCGCGCAAAGACAGGCCGCTTGGCCGCGACGGGCGCAGTTCATCACCCGGGAGTTCGCGCCGCACCTGCAGGCTGAGGTCGACCCGACCAAGGCGTCCTTCATCGACGGCGCCGTCCTCAACAATCGACCCTTCCAGATCGCAATCTCCGCCATCCACGGCCGCTCGGCCTATCGTCAGGTGGATCGCCGGCTGGTCTATATCGAACCGCATCCGGCATCGTCGGACATGCCGGCGCATCCCGATGTTCCCGGCTTCTTTTCGACATTGCGCGGAGCGATGTCGGACATTCCGAGCTCCCAGCCGGTCACCGACGAGCTGAGCTGGATCATCGACTTCAACGAGCAGGTGCGCCGGCTGCGGGCGATCATCGACAGCGCCCGGCCGCATGTCAGCGAATTGGTGACCAAGGTCGTCCCCGCGAGCCTTGACCGGCCGATCTCCACGCACGAGCTGCGTGCTTGGCGCGAGCAGGTCAATTCCCAGGTCGCGCGCGATGCCGGCTTCGCCTACCAGGCCTATGTCCGGCTCAAGCTCGCCTCGGTGCGCGCATTCGGCGCCCAGCTGATCGTGAAGCTGCGCGGCGCGCCGGCGCAATCGCCGCTGGCGCGCGTGGTGGCCGAGATCATCGACGCCTGGGCGCTCGCCAAGGGGATCGTCTATGAGCGCGTCGACAGCGCGGCGCTGGAATTCGAGACCGCGACCGCGACCGCCGAGCACTTTCCCGCTTGGGTCAACTACTTGCTCGCGTTCGACGTGAAATACCGCGAACGGCGTCTGCATTTCCTGATCGAAGGCCAGAATCGGCTTTACGGATTGCTCGATCAGGAACGCTTCCGCGGCCTTAATCCGCGGGTGGTCGATCGACTGAAGCGGGAATTCTACCTGCGGCTCGATGCGCTGCGCCGCAAGGAGGATCCCTCCTATTACAGCCGGGAGGTGCGGGACCTGGTCGCGGACATCTTCCCCGCCGCGCCGTCGGCCGGCGCGGTCAAGGATTTGCACGCCAGCGCGATCTCGTTCGTGGAGATGCGCGTCGAAAAGCTCGACCGCCTGATCGCGCAGCTCGCCAGAGAGATCGATCTCGACGCGAGCACGCGCGATCTCGACGATCTATTGGCCGCGCTCGATCCGGACGATTGGCATCCGGAGGCGCGTCGCGAGGTCTTGATCAACTACTTGGGATTTCCGTTCTGGGATGTATTGGCCCTGCCGGTGACCAGCGGACGGGAAATGGGCGAGCTCAACGAAATCCTGGTGGACCGCATCAGCCCGCAGGACGTGCATGCGCTGCAAGGCTTTCAGGGAATCGAAAGCCTGCGCGGCATCGGCTTTGGCCATTTCGCCGCTTTCTTCTCGCGGGCCTATCGCGAGAATGACTATCTTCTGGGGCGATTGCATGCCGCGGACCGGCTGATCGAGATCGTTTGCGATTCGGCCGGAATGGACTCGACTACGGACGGGTTCAACAAGGTTGCGTTCAAGAAGATCGCCTTCAACAACATTCTCGACGCGGAGGAGAAGCATCTGCGTCACAGCAAGGAGCTGATCGAAGCGTTGCGCCGCTGCATTGCCGCAATCGAGGCCTGATATTCACGTCCTCAGGCGCGCGATCAGCCGCATCGCATTGCCGCTTTCTATCGCCTTGAGGTCGTCCGCCGGCAAGCCGACCTTGGCCAGGTCGGAGACATTCTCGGTAACCGATACATAGGAATAATCGCTGCCGAACAAGACTTGGCTGATCGACACATATTTGAGCAACGCCGCCATATTGGGGGCATAGGCGGCGTTGGCGGTCTCGTAATGCAGGCGCTTGAGCTCGAAATCGATGCCGTCCGGGAGCGAATCGGCATTGGTCTTCTGGATCTTGGCCAGCGAATTGACCCGACCTGCGAGCATCGGCACGGCTCCGCCTGCATGCGAGAAGATCCAGCGCACATTCCGCGTCCGCGTGAAGGTCGCGCTCAATAGCAGGCTCATCACCGCCCGGTTGGTGTCTTGCGGAAATTCGATGAACGAGGCCGGCACGTTGGGCATGAGATTGCCGCAACATTGCGGTGCCAGCGGGTGGACATAGACGATCGCCTTGCGACGATTGAGCTCGTCCATGACCGGCTTGAAGTCCGGATGCCCCAGCCATTTGTCGCCGTAGCTGGTGTTCAATCCGATGCCATCGGCCTTGAGCTCGTCGAGCGCGTATTCGATCTCCTTCAGGGTGCCCTCGACGTCGGGCATCGGCGTGAAGGCGAACAAGCCGAAACGGCCGGGGTGGTCCTTCATGGTCTCGACCACGTATTCGTTGACTAGGCGCGTCAGACGGCGTGACTGCTCCGCGTTGAGCTCGGGGATGTTCAGACCGATCGGCAACGACAGGATCGCAGTGGCGACGCCGCCGCGATCCATCTGGTCGAGGGTCGCTTCCAGCTTCCAGTTTTGCACCACCGGGGGGTTGCGAACGCCCGCCTTCTGCCAGACATCCAGCAGGAATTGCGGGTAGAAGTGATGATGCACGTCGATCCGATGCGGTGGCGACGCGGGCGTTGGAGCCGCGCCCTGACCCCAACCTGCCGGCGCCCCGAGCAGCGCCGTCGTGGCCCCGAACGCAGCCAAGGACTTGAGGGCGGAGCGGCGCGAGGCGCAATCGCACGCGACCGGCCCGCGGGCCTGAGCGGCTCCGGCGCGGGAAAGATCGATCGGATCGCGGCTCATGGGCGTTTGTTTCCAAAGGTCCGTTTCGGTTGCGGCGTCCGCCGGCCGGGCAAGCGCATCGTCAAACCGGGGCCTAGCCGAGCTTCTCGGCCACCCGCGGCGCGAAATAGGTGAGCACGCCGCAGGCGCCGGCGCGCTTGAAGGCGATCAGGCTTTCCATCATCGCCCGGTCGCCGTCGAGCCAACCGTTCTGGGCTGCTGCCATGATCATCGCGTATTCGCCGGACACCTGATAGGCGAAGGTCGGCATGCCGAAGGTGTCCTTGATGCGGCGCAGCACGTCGAGATAGGGCATGCCGGGCTTCACCATCACCATGTCGGCGCCTTCGGCGATGTCGAGCTCGACCTCGCGCAGCGCCTCGTCCGAGTTGGCCGCGTCCATCTGATAGGTGCGCTTGTCGCCGACGAGAGTTGCGCTCGAGCCGACCGCGTCCCGGAACGGGCCGTAAAACGCAGAGGCGTATTTGGCCGCATAGGCCATGATCGACACATCCGTGAACGAAGCCCGATCGAGAGCGTTGCGGATCGCGCCGATGCGGCCATCCATCATGTCGGAGGGGGCAATGATGTCGGCGCCGGCTTCGGCCTCGACCAAAGCCTGCTTCACCAGCATCTCGACCGTTTCATCGTTGACGATGACGCCGTCGCGCAAGAGTCCGTCATGGCCATGGCTGGTATAGGGATCGAGCGCGACGTCGCAGAGGATGCCGATCTCGGGCACGGCCCGCTTGATCGCGCGCACCGCGCGACACACCAGATTCTCAGGATTGAGGGCCTCGGTTCCGTCCTCGTCGCGCAGGCTCGGATCCGTGTAGGGAAACAGCGCCAGGCAGGGAATCCGGAGCTTGGCGGCGCGCTCGGCCGCATGCACCGCCTCTGCGATCGAGAGCCGCTCGACTCCGGGCATGGAGCCGATCGGGCTGCGGGTGTCATTCGCCACGAACAGCGGCCAGATCAAGTCGTCCACCGTCAGCACGTTTTCTCGCAACAGCCGGCGCGTCCAATCGGTCTTGCGGTTGCGGCGTGGACGAACGGAGAGGTCGAGGCGAAACCCCGCCTTGGCGGGCGCCGTCGCCCCCACCGGGCTGATCCGGGCTTTCGCCTCAAGCGGACGGCCGTATTTGATAGCCATTGATGCACTCCGGGCGGACAGATCTTCTCTTTAGCGGTTCCGGCAGGGCCTTGCCACTGGGGTCCCCAGGGGCTCGGCTCTCCAACCTGACGTTGACGGGCTTCTCGCGCCCTTCTATCGATCTGCGAACAGTGAACGAGCCCTGTGGCGGGCTTGCGGCACCGGCCGCCAAAAGCCTGCAACCGGTGGATGATGAATCGCCCTAATGGCGCCTGACTCCACCCGCCCTGAAATCCTGTTCGAGCGCCGCGGCGCTGCCGGGATCGTCATCCTCAATCGACCGCAAACCCTCAACGCCGTGACCTTGGGCATGGTCGGCGCGCTTACGAGGCAGCTCAAGGAATGGGAAGGCGATGCTGCCGTCAGCCGCGTGCTGGTCACGGCGGCGGGTGAACGCGCCTTCTCGGCCGGCGGCGATCTGCGTGCGCTGTTCGATCTGGGACGTGCCGGCCACTACCAGGCTGCGCTTGAATATTGGCGGACCGAGTATGCGCTCAATGCCTTGATCAAGCGCTACCGCAAGCCCTACGTCTCGCTCATCGATGGCATAGTCATGGGCGGGGGTGCCGGCATCTCCATCCATGGCTCCCACCGCGTGGCGGGGGACCGGTTTGCCTTCGCCATGCCCGAGGTCGGGATCGGCTTCATCCCCGACGTCGGCGCGACCTGGTTCCTGCCACGCCTGCCCGGAGAGCTCGGCCTGTACTGCGCGCTGACCGGGGAGCGGCTCGGACCTGCGGACGCGCTCGCGGCCGGCATTGCCAGCCATCGGGTCGCTTCACGACGGTTCTCCGACCTGCTCGCAGCGCTGTGCGGCAACGTGCCGGTCGACGCATTGCTCGGCGCCTTCGCCGAGCCGGCCGGGGAGGGAAGTCTCTCCGCGCGCCGGCCGGTCATTGATCGGCTGTTTACAGGCGACAGCGTAGAGGGCATCCTGGACGCCCTCGCCGCCGAGGCGAGCGGGCAGGGGGCGGATGCCGAGTTCGCGCGTTTCATCGCGGCCTCGATCCGGTCGAAGTCTCCGACCAGTCTCAAGATTACTTTGGCGCAGCTGCGGCGCGGTCGGAATCTGGATTTCGCCGAGTGCATGCGCACTGAATTCCGCATAGTCTCGCGCCTGCTGTTCGGGCACGACCTTTACGAGGGGATACGCTCGGTGATCATCGACAAGGATCAGGCGCCACATTGGCGGCCATCCACGCTCGAAGCGGTCAGCGCGGCCGAGGTCGAACGGCATTTCCAGCCGCAGGCCGACGAGCTCACATTGCCGTCGAGCGATCAATGAGCGATCCGGCCATCGACGAGCAGCCGCGGGTTCTTGAACCGGTCCATGCCGGCCAAGGCGGGTCGAGCGGCGAGAAATGGGCCAAGCGGCTGGTGCTGTTCCTGCGCGTGATGGCGGCGTTCGCTCTGCTCAAGGGACTGTACTATTGGGGCATCGTATGCGGCGTCGGCGCGCCGTCACCGCAGGGCTTCGATTCCTATGCCATGCCTTACCAGTCCGCGACCGTGTTCTTTGCGGTGATCGACCTCGTCGCCGCGGTGGGACTTTGGCTCGCGGCCCCCTGGGGGGCGGTGGTTTGGCTCACCTCGGTCATTTCAATGGCCGCGGTCGAGGCGCTGTTTCCGCAGATTTACGGCGGACGCCTATGGGTGATCATCGTCGAGCTGATGCTGCTTGCCATCTATCTGTCGCTCGCGCTTTTGTCCGCGCGCGAGCACGCGCAATGAAGTCGGCTTGAGCAAACTGATCGGGTTGTCGTTTCCATGGTCATCGATTTCCAGCAGCATTACACCCCGCCCGAGCTCCTGAAGGAGCGCGACGGCGTTTCGGTGCGGCTGGATGAGAACGGCAATCCCAATTATCTGCTCAATCCGCTGTTGTCCGATCTCAAGGCCCATGTCCGGATGATGGATCACGGCGGCATCGATGCGGGCGTTCTCTCCTGCGGCTCCGGCTTCGATCAGCCCGACCTCGCAATCTGCCGCTTGATCAACGATCGGATGAAGCAGGCGGTCGATGATCATCCCGGCCGGTTCATCGGGCTTGCGCACGTCCCGGCATTGAAGCCGCTCGAGGCCGAGCGGGAGATGAAGCGATGCGCCGTTGATCTCGGCTTTCCCGGCGTGGTCATTGCGTCGGAGCTGCAGGGTCAGGCGCTCGATGCGGAGAGCTTGCGGCCATTCTGGCGGGCGGCGACCGACCTTGGGCTCTATGTGTTTATCCATCCGCTGCCGCGAGTCATCAGCTGGGCGCACATGCATGCGGACGATCTGGGACGGATGCTGGGATGGCAGTTCTCCCTGATGGTGGCCGCGATCCGCATGATCAACAGCGGCTTGTTGGACGAACTTCCCGCGTTGCGGGTCCAGTTCTCGCACTTTGCCGCCGGCCTTGGCCGCTATCTGGGGCGTATCCGGGGATTTCAACAACGCGAAAAATGGGGCACCGCCGCCCTTGCAGGCCATAACCGGCGTCCGCAAAAGTCCTTTGATCATTACCTCGAGCACCGATTGTTCTATGATTGCGCAGGCTGGGCGGGCCCCGACCATGCGGCCGAATGGGGCGCCGAATGGGTGCGGTTCGGTCTGCAGGAAGTGGCTTTGTCACAAACGCTGTTCGCGACCGACTATCCGCAAGCGGTGCGCGATCCCGGCGAGGTCGCGGCCTATGTGGCCGCAGTGCGTGCGCTCGGGCCCAATGCCCGCGCCATGGTCGAGGGCATTGCGGCCGAGCGCCTTGTCCCTGGCCTGTCGCAGCGCCTTGACAGGCAGCGTCTTGGTAAACGAGCCATGTGAGCCGGAGGCGACATGGCCCAGATAGGCTTCATCGGACTTGGCAATATGGGCCTGCCGATGGCCCAGAACCTGATCAAGGCGGGCCACCCGGTCTGCGGCTATGATGTGTGCGCGGCCGCTCTCGACATGTTCGGCGCCGTGGGCGGAATTGCGGTGCGTTCCCTCGACGTGGCCTCCATGGGGGTCGAGGTGGTCATCACCATGCTGCCGGCGCGCGAGCAGGTGCGCGAGGTCTATCTCGGCCAAGGCGGGGTGCTGGCGTCCGCAGCGCCGGGCACGCTGCTCATCGACTGCTCGACCGTCGACGTCGAAACCGCACGCGCGGTGGCCGCCGCCGCCAAAGTGAACGAGCTCGACATGCTCGATGCGCCGGTCTCCGGCGGCGTTGCGGGAGCGCAGGCCGCCACGCTGACCTTCATGGTGGGCGGCGCCGACAGGGCATTCGAGCGTGCCAAGCCGGTGCTTGAGGCCATGGGCAAGACCATCGTTCAGGCCGGCGGCGCCGGCAGCGGTCAGGCCGCGAAGATCTGCAACAATATGATCCTCGGAATCTCAATGATCGCGGTCTGCGAAGCCTTCGTGCTCGCCGAAAAGCTCGGGCTCGACCCGCACAAGCTGTTCGAGATTTCGTCTCAATCATCCGGCCAATGCTGGTCGATGACGAATTACTGCCCGGTGCCCGGCCTGGTGCCGACCTCGCCCGCCAACCGCGACTACCAGCCGGGCTTCACGGCGGCGATGATGTTGAAGGATCTGAGGCTCGCGCAAGATGCCGCGCGCTTGACGCGTTCCGTCGCGCCGCTCGCCGCCGGCGCCGCCGCCATCTATCAACGCTTCGTCGAAGACGGCGGCGCCGCCGTTGATTTCTCCGGCATCATTCGCTTCCTGCGCGGGGAATGATCGGTGAACGCGCCGCAGGCCTTGCATCGGAGAAGCGCATGATCGACCACGTCGGCTTTCCGGTATCCGATTACGAAAGATCGAAGATGTTCTACGCCCATGCGCTGGCGCCGCTCGGCTATGCCTTGGTCATGGAGGTGGATCAGGCCGAGAACGATCATCGGGCGGCGGGCTTTGGCCGCAACGTCAAGCCCGATCTCTGGATCGGCGGCGAGGGCGGCCTCGGCGGCGTCCTGCACCTGGCGATCGCAGCCGACGATCGTGCCTCGGTCGATGCCTTCCATCGTGCCGCGGTTGCGGCGGGCGGAGTGGACAATGGGCCGCCTGGTCTGCGGCCGCATTACCACCCGAATTACTATGCGGCCTTCGTTCGCGACCCGGATGGCCACAATGTGGAGGTTGTCTGTCACCTGCCGGCCGCGCCGGCGGCAAGATGATCGTGAACGGAGCGTTACGGTAATCCCTCAAATCGAAGGTTCAATTGACCCTTCACCATGGCAAATAAACCTTCTTTTTATCGTGTTGTTTAAGTGGATTTTAGACCCTCGGCTCTAGGTTGGCATGAGAGCGGGGAACAGGGCCTCGCCACATAAAACAAAATCAACAGGAAGGCGTCATGATGAAAGCCGTTGCAAAGACGGTTGAGCCGGTCGATCGCGAATCGCGATTCGAGCACATCCGTCCGCTTTATCTCGAAGCCTTGACGCTCGTGGAGCGGCTGCATCGCCGGCTGCTCGATGTCATCAAGGACGAATTCGATCGCCGCAGCCGCGCTGACATCAATTCCGTGCAGGCGCTGTTGCTGTACAATATCGGAGAGAAGGAGCTGACGGCAGGCGAGTTGCGCACCCGCGGCTACTACCTGGG
>Ga0182024_10012382_pt1 | contig 16889 bp, 21 predicted proteins | sample P32metaG_FD_120480 | JGI IMG/M metagenome (GOLD analysis project Ga0182024, IMG submission 120480) | Permafrost microbial communities from Stordalen Mire, Sweden - P3-2 metaG (Illumina Assembly) | ecosystem: Environmental > Terrestrial > Soil > Wetlands > Permafrost | place: Sweden: Stordalen...
CGCGGTCAAATGCGGCGCCACCAAGAAGCAGTTCGACGCCACAGTCGGCATCCACCCGAGCGCCGCCGAGGAATTCGTCACGATGCGCGACAAATACGTGCGGCCGCCGGAAAAGGCAGCGGCGGATTAGCAATGGGAGGACGAGCGGCATGATCCGCACGGCGATTGTGGGAATCGGCCATTGGGGACGCACGCTGGTCACGGCGGTCCAGGGCAACAGCGACAAGATCCGCTTCACCGCCGGCCACACCCGCACCCGCCGCAAAGCGGAGGCGTTCTGCGCCGAGAAGGGCATCGCGCTGCACGACGATTTGGATGCTATCCTCGCCGACCCGGCGATCGACGCGGTCTATTTCGCGACACCGCATAGCGAGCATGGCCGCCAGGTCGAGCGCGCCGCGGCCGCGGGCAAGCACGTCTTCATGGAAAAGCCCTTCACCCTGGACCGAAAAAGCGCCGCCGCCGCGCTCGACGCGGTGGCGCGGGCCGGCACCGTGCTCGGCGTCGCCTATCCGCGGCGCTTCCACCCGGGGATGAAGGAGCTGAAATCGCGGGTCGCGAGCGGCAGCCTCGGCACGATCGCGCATTGCTACGGCGAGCAGAACACGCCGGCCGGGCTTTACATGGCCCAAGGGTCGTGGCGCGCGACGGCGCAAGAAGCGCCGGGCGGCGCGATGACCGCGCTCGGCGTCCACAATGTCGACGCGATGATCCATCTGTTCGGCGAGATCGACGAGGTCTACGCCTCAAGCCTCAAGCGCGCGGTGGCCTACGACGCCGAGGACACCACCAGCGTCATGTTCGCGATGCGGAACGGCATGTCGGCGAGCATGGTCTGCTCGCTGGTGACGACCGTCAGCTACCGGCTCGCGGTGTTCGGCAGCAAGGGTTGCGCCGAACTCAAGACGCCGAACCTCGACTTCCATTTCACCCCCGTCCCCGAGGGCCCGCCGACCGGGCGCCATGCCGCGCTGCCGCCGCAGGTCACCGAATATGGCGCGTTCAATGGCTTGCTCGCCGAGTTGGAAGCCTTCGCCGACGCGATCGAGGGCGGCCCGGCCTATCCGATCCCGGCGCAGGAAGTGCTGCACGCCGTCGCCGTGTTCGAAGCGATCGTAACGTCCGCCGCGCGGCGCCAGCCGGTCAAGGTTGCGCAGGATTGATATGACGATTTCAGATCTACTCTTCGTCTTTCCCGCGAAAGCGGGAACCCAGGGGCAACCGTTCCGTCGCTTGTCCTGGGCCCCCGCTTGCGCGGGGGAGACGAACTGATTGAAAGGAGTCCCATGCCCGTCACTGTCCTTTTCCCCGAAGCCCGCCAGCAGCCCGACCAGATGGAGCAGGGCGTGCTCGGCGCCGACGTGAAGATCGTGAAACGCGATGCCGCGAGCGCCCTGTCCGAAATCAGCGACGCCGATTGCGCCGAGGCCGACGGGCTGATGATCATGGGGTTTGGCGTCACCGGCGCCGACCTCGCGCGCTTCCCGAAGCTGCGCTGCATCGTCCGCATGGGGGTCGGCTACGACAAGCTCGACCGTCCGGCCGCGGCTTCGCGCAATGTCCTTGTCTGCAATGTCCCCGATTACGGCACCACCGAGGTCGCCGACCACGCGATCGCGCTGGCGCTGTGCCTGCGCCGCGGCATCCTCCTGCACCATGAATACCAGCGCCACGATCCGCCCGAGCCGTGGCGCTCGTTTCAGAACCCGCTGATCGAGCGGCTCGGCACGCAGACCTTCGGCATTGTCGGGCTCGGCCGCATCGGCACGGCGGTGGCGCTGCGGGCCAAGGCGTTCAATTTCCGCGTCGTGTTCTACGACCCGAAGCATCCCAACGGGCACGAATTGGGGCTCGGCATCGAGCGCGCCGCGACCCTGGAAGATCTGCTGCGCCAGACCAACACGCTGTCGATCCACGCGCCGCTGACGGTGGAGACCAAGGGCCTGCTCGGCTACGATCAACTATCGCTGCTGCCCCAAGGCGCCGTCGTGGTCAACGACGCGCGCGGGCCGATAGTCGATCTCGACGCGCTTTATAAGCTCTTGAAAAGCGGCCACATCGCCGGCGCCGGGCTCGACGTGCTGCCGGTCGAGCCGCCGGTCGAGCCGATCCCCGAATTGCTGCGCGCCTATCGCGCCAAGGAGGAATGGCTCGAAGGCCGGGTCGTGATCACCCCGCATTCGGCCTGGCTGACGCCGCATTCCTGGATGGATACGCGGCGCAAATCGGCCGAAACGATGCGCGCGGCGCTCTTGACCAACAACCCGCAGAACGTCATCACCCCCGATATGTTCTAGGTGTAGAAGCGGCCGCGGGAGGATCGCGGATGCATCAGCTGCATTTGCTGCGCCATGCGAAGTCGAGCTGGGACGGCGACGCCGACGACCACGGTCGGCCGCTCAACAAGCGCGGCCGCGAGACGGCGCGGCTGATCGGCGAGAGCTTGCCCAGGGCGATCGGCGCGCTCGACCTCGTGCTGTGCTCGTCGGCGCTGCGCACCCGCGAGACCGCGGAGCTGACGCTCGCCGGGTTCGCGAGGGCGCCGCTTGTGCTGTACGAGGACGAGCTCTACCTCGCCAGCGCGGCAACGCTGCTGCAGCGCCTGCGCCAGCTCGACGAAGAGGTCGGCTCGGTCATGGTGATCGGCCACAATCCCGGGCTGCACGAGCTGGCGGTCGCGCTCGCGGCGCCGGGCTCTTCCGGGTTCAGCACCCTCGCCAACGGCAAGTTCCCGACCGGCGTGCGGACCCGCTTCGTCATCGCCACGAGCTGGGCTGACATCGACGGCATGCGCCATCGCCTCATCGATTACGTCACGGTGAAGTCGCTGGGCGGCCGGGATTAATCGATTTCCGCCAGCACCGTGCGGGCCAGCGCGATCGTGACCGGCCGGCCGGTTTCGAGCGCATATTTGTCGAGCCGCGCCGCGAGCGACGCGGCCGCGGCGAAGGACCGCTCGATGCGCGGGATCAGATAGGCGAACACCTCCGGCGCGACGCGCAGCTGGCGATCGGCGAAATGCTTGACCAGCACGGCGGCGAGCAGCCCGTCATCGGGCGGCGCGATCCCCGCCACCGGCAAGGCGCGCAAGCGCGAGGCGAGATCGGCGAGTCCCATCAGCAACGATGCCGGTGGCGCCGGCATCGTCAGCAGCAGGCTGCCGCCCCGTTCAAGACAGAGATTGTAGAGATGCAAGAGCGCGCGCTCGGGGGCGCGCTCGGCATCGTCGATCGCCAGGGCGGGCGGCAGTTCCGCCGGCTCGCCGATCGCCGCCGCGTCGCCGGCAATCAAATTCGCGCCGCTTCGCTCGCACCACAGATGCGCGAGATGCGTCTTGCCGCTGCCGGCGGGGCCGTACAGCACCAGCGCGCGCGCCGGCCAATCGGGCCACCGCTCGATCAGCTCGAACGCCGCCCGGTTGCTGTCCGATACCAGGAAATCGGCGCGCCCGAACTGCGTCTCGACCGGCAGGTCGAGCGCCCCTTGCCGCATCCGCCAGGGCTTATCGCCAAGGTTCATCGCCAAGGTTCATCGCCAAGGTTCACCGATAGGGCGTGAGGCCGCGCACCGCCTGCGGCTGGCGCGGGTCGTAGACGGCGCTGCGCCGATAGCGGCTCAGCGCGAAGCGGATCAGCACGCCGGTCACCGCCGCGGCGGGCACCGCGAACAGCAGCCCGACAAAGCCGAACAGCGTCCCGCCGGCGAACAGCGCGAACATGACCCATACCGGATGCAGGTGGGTGCGGTCGCCGACCAGCTTCGGCGTCAGGAAATTGGCTTCGACACCCTGACCGACGGCAAAGATGATGCAGACCGTGATGATCGCCCGCCAGGTGCCGTATTGCGAGGCGGCGAGCCCCAACGCCAGCACAAAGCCGAGCGCGCCGCCGAGGATCGGGATGATCGCCAGCACCCCGATCAGCAAGCCGAGCGCCAGCCCTGAAGCAAGCCCGGCGAAGGATAGCGTCATGCCGTAATAAATCGCCAAGACCAGGCAGACGAGCGCTTGGCCGTGGGTAAAGCCGACCAGCATGTCGCTGATGATCCGCACCTGCGCGCGCACCGTGGCGAGCGACTGGCGCGGCAGGTAGCTGTCGATCTGGGCCACCATCTTTTCCCAATCGCGCAGCACCAGGAAGGTCACGATTGGCGTCACGACGACCAGCGACGCGATGTTGAGGATCGCGATACTGCTGGTGATCAAGCTCTGAAACAGCGAGGCGAGCCACGACAGCGCCTCGCCGAGCTTGGCGCCGACCATGTCCTGCAATTTGGTCATCTGGTCCGCCGGCAATTGCTGCTGCAGCAGATCCATGACCCGGCCCAGCTGGCCCTGAAGGAACGTCACGAGGCTCGGCAATTTGGCGATCAGCGTGACGATCTGGTTCTGGATCAGGGGCACCAGGAGGGTCAGCACGAGCGCGAGGCCGATCAGGAACGTCACCAATACCGCCAGGCTCGCCAGGCTGCGGTTCAGGCCCCAGCGCTCTACCCGCGCGACCGCCGGGGCGAGGATGAAGGCGATGACGAGGCCGGCCACGAACGGCAGCAGGATGCTTTGCAGCAGTCCCAGCGCGAAAATAAAGACGACGATGAAGCCGAGCCAGAACAGCAGGCGATATGCCGGCCCCCTCATGACACCTGCTCCGCGCCGGACAGGATGCGTGCCCAGCGCACCAGATAGGAAAGCCCCGACAGCACCGTGGTCACCGCGGTCACCACCACCAGGATATCGGTCAAGAGGCCATCGGCGAAGCCCAGCCCCAGCCGCCCGAGCACATAGCTGACCAGTGCGATCTGCACCAGCGTGTTGACCTTGCTGATGAAGAGCGGGTCGAATTTGCGCGGCGCGGCGATGGTTTGCAGCAGGATGAAGCCGCCGATGATGGTCACGTCGCGAAACACGACGAGGATGACGAGCCAGTCCGGCAACAGCTCGGCGATGCCGAGCGCGACATAGACGCTCGACAACAGCGCCTTGTCGGCCGTCGGGTCGAGCAGGGCGCCGAGCCGGGTGCGGCAATCGAAGCGCTTGGCGATGAACCCGTCGAGCGCGTCGCTGATCCCGGCGCCGACAAAGACGCTGAACGCGACGCCGAACCGCTCGCTGACGATCAGCCAGATCATCAGCGGCACCGACATCAAGCGCGACAGCGTGATCAGGTTCGGTAGATTGAGACCCAGTCGCGTCATCGCCGGATCAGGGCTTGTCGGCGGCGGAGCGCGCGAGGCGCCAGATCGGGTCGCCGCCCTGGAGGTCGAGCTTCGCCGCGGCGAGGTTCGCCTTCAACTGATCGATGCCGCCGACATACTGGATCACGATCGTCGCCTCCTGGCGCGACAGCGACTTGACGTCGATCTTGCGCACAGACGCCACCGCGGCGAGGCTGTCGCGCAGCTTGATCCAATCGTCGAGCCCGGTGATAGGCGCGACGACCTCGATGCTGCCCTGCTGGTCGCCCATCGCATTCTTCCAGCCATTGTCGATGTCCGCGGCGATCGCGTCGGCGGCCCGGCTGAACAGATCGGCATCGGCTTCGCCCGGTTTCGTGTCGCCGGACTTCGTGTCGCCGGACTTCGTGTCGCCGGACTTCGTGTCGCCGGACTTCGTGTCGCCGGACTTCGTGTCGCCGGACTTCGTGTCGATCGAATCGGCATGCACGTCAACAAGCTGGCCGGCGCGGTAACGCCGCACGGTCACGTCGAGGCCGGGCTTGTCGCCGGCCCGCGGCACCGCGACCATGACCAGCACATCGTCGGCGCCTTCCTTCTTGGCGATCGCCGCGAGCGCCGCCGCATCGCCTTGGCGCGCCTTGTCGGCGTCGATCGCGGTAACGTCGCTGACATCGCCGAGCGGCACCAGCAACAGGGTGCCGGAGGTGCCCACCGGGCGCTGCGACCACGCTTCGCGCCACGGGTTCGGATCGTCCCATAACAGCGCCGTGTCGCCGTCCTGGTAGATCGGCAACACGACGACCGGCTTGCCGGCGGCATTGGCCGGCGCTGGCGCGCTCGTGCCCCCATTGTTGACCGCGACGCCGGCGCTCTGCATCGCCTTCGCCACCTCGGCCGGCTTGAAGTGATAGGTGTAGTCGGCGACGTAGCGCACCGCCGACATCTTCTCGTTGGCGACCTCGAAGCTCGCGACCAGGTCGGTGATCTGGTTGTCGCTGAGCTTCAACGGCTTCACCTTGTCGGGTCCGCCCGCCAGCTTCGCCATGACAGCGTTGAGCGCGCGCCGAGCGCCATCGACGCGGGCGATATCGCGCGCCTTGGCGACCGAGTCCGATGTGGCGTCGACGCTGACCATCGCCGTGTACGGATCATCCTGCGCCGCCGCCGGGCGCGGCGGGACGAGAAGCAACAGCAGCGCGATGGCGAAAAGCCCCCGCCCCCGCGTCGAGGTCATCCCAGCGTGTTCCGGGCCAGATTTCGCCAACATTCCTTGGGCAAACCGCCCCTATTTTCGTATCCTCGCGGCTCCCCGACCGCGACCCGCCGGTCATACCGCAGATTTGCCGAGGACGCCATCGACAGCCGGATCGACAGCCTTGTGGGAAGCGAGGGGCACGCATGACGCGGCTGAGAGTCGGCGTGCTGATTTCGGGGCGCGGCTCGAACCTACAGGCGCTGATCGAGGCCGCCGCCGACCCCGGCTACCCGGCCGAGATCGCCACCGTGATCAGCAATCGCGGCGATGCGCTCGGCCTGGCGCGCGCCGCGGCCGCCGACATCCCGCACCAAACCATCGCCGATCCCGACCGCACCGGCTTCGCCGTCGCCGCCGACCAGGTGTTGCGCGGCGCCCGGGTCGAGCTCGTCGCCCTCGCCGGGTTCATGCGCATCCTCGACACCGGTTTCGTCGAGGCCTGGAGCGGCCGGATGATCAACATCCACCCGTCGCTGCTGCCGGCTTTTCCCGGCCTCCATCCGCAGCGCCAGGCCCTCGCCGCCGGCGTCAAATTCTCCGGCTGCACCGTGCATTTCGTGCGCGTCGCGGTCGATACCGGGCCGATCGTCGCCCAGGCGGTCGTGCCGGTCGAAGATTCCGACGACGAGGACCGCCTCGCCCGGCGCATCCTCGCCGCCGAGCACCGTCTCTATCCCTTAGCGGTGCGGCTGTTCGCCGAGGGCCGGCTGCGCATCGACGGCAACCGGGTCGCGATCGCCGGCGGGGTCGCGCCCGAAATCGTCGCGCTCAACCCCGCGGAAGCGCTCACCGAGCATCTTGCCTCGGGCGGCGGTTAGGTTATACAGGCGATTGGACGCCTGAAGCATACGGGGACGACGATGCTCACCACGATGGATGCTGAAACCGAGCGACACCTCCAGACTTGGCTCGGCTTCTGCCGTTTCGCGCGGATCATGATCGTGCTGATCGTGCTGCTCCTCCTGGGGATGGCGTTTTTTCTGCTGTAAATCGGACCGTCATCGCCGGGTTTGACCGGCCATCCTGAGATCCCTCGGTCTAGCCCGGGGATGACGATACCGAGGCGCGCGCCTACCCGACGATCTCGGTTTCCGCGAAAAAGAAGGAAATTTCCTGCGCCGCGGTCTCCGGCGAGTCGGAGCCGTGCACCGAATTCGCCTCGATCGACTCGGCGAAATCCTTGCGGATCGTGCCGGCATCGGCGTTGGCCGGGTTGGTCGCGCCCATGATGTCGCGGTTCCGGGCGATCGCCCCTTCGCCTTCCAGCACCTGGACGACGACCGGCCCCGAGCTCATGAACGCGACAAGGTCGGCGTAGAACGGCCGCGCCGCATGCACCGCGTAGAACTTCCCGGCGATGTCCTTCGACATATGCAGCCGCTTTTGCGCGACGATGCGCAGTCCGGCCTTCTCGAACCGATCGTTGATCGCGCCGGTCAGGTTGCGCCGGGTCGCGTCCGGCTTGAGGATCGACAAGGTGCGCTCGATGGGCATGGGCTGGCTCGCTGCGGTAAAGGGCGGCGGGTTATAGCGAACCCGCGCCGTGCCAGCAATCGAGCAGCGGACTTGCCTCCCCGGTCACCGGGTCGCAGGCCGGCAGCGCGACACGCGCGACATTGCCGGCGGCCTTGTCGTGCGACGCGGCGTCGGCCTGGCAGATGTCCGGGCGCTGGCCTTTCGGGTAGGAGCCGATGACCAGGAGGTCGCCGCTGGCGCTCTCGCGCTTGTGCGCGACGCCGGCCGGGATCACCACGACGTCGCCCGTGCGCAGCTCCACCGTGGCGCCCTTCTCGCCGCCGAGCCGCACCCGCGCCGAGCCGCGAGCGATGCCGAGCACCTCATGCGCGGTGCTGTGGTAATGATGGTGGCCGTAAATGCCGTTGCGCCACGCGCCGGGCCACCCATTGGCCTCGAACAGCGCCTCGCAGCGCGCCGCGAGATCGCCCTCCGCGCCGAGCGCGCCGCGATAAAGCACGAGCGGCAGCGTCGGGTTGTTCGGTACAGTGCCGTCATCGGCGAAGAAATGGGTTTCGATATTGGACGATAGGGTCACGACAGCCTCCCCGGCCGGGAATATCACCGACAGAATACTCTATCGAGATGGTCTGATGCTGGTTATCGACAAGCCGGCGGGCATTCCGGTCCATGCCGGTCCGCGCGGCGGACCCAACCTCGAAGCCGGGTTCGACGCGCTGCGCTTCGGCCTGCCGCAACCGCCGGCGCTGGCGCACCGGCTCGACCGCGACACCAGCGGGTGCCTGGTGCTCGGGCGCCACAAAAAGGCGCTGCGCCGGCTCGGCGCGCTGTTCACGGCAGGCAAGGTTGAGAAAGTGTATTGGGCCGTCGTCGCCGGTCTTCCCGCCGAGCCTGCCGGCATCGTCGATGCGCCGCTCAAGAAGGAGACGCGGCGCACCGGGTGGCGGATGGAGATGGATCCCGCCGGCCAGCGCGCGGTCACTGAGTATCGCGTGCTCGGCAGCGCCGAGGGCCGTTCCTGGCTCGAGCTGCGGCCGCGCACCGGGCGGACGCATCAGATTCGCGTGCATTGCGCTTCGCTCGGCTGCCCGGTGATCGGCGATCCGACTTATGGCGGTCCCGCGGGTGAACCCTTGCACCTGCACGCACGCGCTATCGCCATCCCGCTCTACCCGACGCGACCGGCGATCCAGGTCACCGCGCCAGTGCCGCCGCACATGCGCATGGCGCTGGTGCGGCTGGGCCATGCGGGCGCTTGATCTCCGCTAAGGAGTACCCGTTTCAGCCGAGCGCTTTGGCGATCGCAGCGACGTAATCGCGCATGGTCGCATTGCCGCCGCAAGGGTTCGGATTCTGCGTTCCTTGCCAGAGGATGTCGTCGATCGTCCACAGGAATGCGCCTCCGGTGCACGCCTCTCCCCTGAACCGCGACAGCATGCTGCCCACCTCCGACGGGCAGTTGCCTTGTCCGGTGGAATTCCTGACCCAGTCACCGGCGACGATGAAAGCGGTGGTATCAAAACCCAGGATTGCCGCAGCGATTGCATCGGCCCAGTGCTGCGGACTATTGCCGGCGCCCCCGTCATAGCATTGCAGGTTCCACCATTTGACCGCATCGGGATTGGACTGATTGAGTGCCGCCAGCGAGCCCGTCCAAAAGGATTGGTTCGTATAAGGGCAAAAGGTGATGCTGAAGCCATAATATTTGAGTAGCTGGCAGAACGCGACAAACGAAGGCTCGTGGTAATTGTCTTCCACATCCATGTCGATCAACTCGATCATGGGAAACGTCGAGAAGAGTGCCAGGCAATTAGCGGCAAAATTGGTGCCGACGAGGGAGTTTTCGTTGTTTTCATAGATGGTCTGAATGTTCTGGAAATCAGCGACCCCGCCCCCGCCAAACGACGCCAGCAGCCTCTCGATCGTGCTGCCCGGTCCCGATAGCAGTTGAGAGAGCTGGCTCGGCCATTCCGGGGCCCCTATATAAGCTCCGCCGGTGATGATCTGAGTGTCGTTAAAACTGATATCGCCGGCAGCGTCGACGTGAAACAGCCCCAGGATAACGCTTGTCCAGCCGGCGGTTTGGATCGCGGCAATGTTGGCAGACAGCTTGGGGGGATACATTACGCCTTCGCCGTAGGCGGCGATCTCGACCGTGGCCATTTTCGTGCTCCCTTCGCAGAGGAAAATGCAAACCTGAAGCGACACCATGACCATGACGGAGGCATTTCACAACTTTTCGCAGAACCGCCGCGCATGCTCGCGGCGTTAGCCCGGCTCGGCTACGACCCGACCCGCGATGCGGCGGAGCCGCCGTCATGAGCGCCGCTGCGATCAGCCTGCGCCGGTTGGGTCCGGAAGACGCCGCGCTCTACCGCGACCTCCGGCTAGAGGCGCTGGCGGATAGTCCGGACGCGTTCGCCAGCACGCTCGAAACCGAGCAGAGACGGCCGCTCGATTGGTTCGCCGGCCGGCTGGCCGACGCCTTCATCATGGGCGCGTTCGCCGGCGAGCGGCTCTCGGGGGTCGCCGGGTTTTACGTCCAGCCGGGGCCGAAGCACGCGCATAAGGGCATGCTATGGGGCATGTACGTGCGGCCGGAATACCGTGCAGCGGGGGTTGGCCGGCGCCTGGTCGAAGCCATTATCGGCCACGCCAGCGAGCGCGTGGAGCTGCTGCAATTGTTCGTCGTCAGCGACAATCTGGCGGCCCGCCGTCTCTACGAGAAGCTCGGCTTTGTCGAGTACGGCGTCGAGCGCCATGCCACAAAGTATCGCGGCCAATACCATGACGACGTGCTGATGGCGCTGCCGCTCGTGGTAGAGTGCGCGGACGATGCGCCTCACTGCGCCGCCTCCGAGATTTCGGCTGGGGAAATTTCGTCATGATCCCGCGCTACAGCCGCCCGCAAATGGCCGATATCTGGCAGCCGGAAAACTATTTCCGCATCCAGATGGAAATCGAGGCCTGCGCCTGCGAGGCGCAGGAGGAGCTCGGCATCATCCCCAAGGGCGTGGCCAAGGCGGTGCGGGAGCGCGGCGCCTTCGAGGTCGAGCGCATCCGCGAGATCGAGCGCGAGGTGCATCACGAGACGATCGCCTTCCTCACCAACCTCGCGGAGCATGTCGGGCCGGAAGCGCGCTTCGTGCATCAGGGCATGACGTCGAGTGACGTGCTCGACACCTGCCTCGCGGTGCAGCTGACGCAAGCCGCCGACATCCTGCTCGCCGATCTCGACGCGGTGCTGGCGGCGCTCAAAAAGCGCGCCTTCGAGCACAGACTGACGCCGACCATCGCGCGCAGCCACGGCGTCCACGCCGAGCCGACGAGTTTCGGGGTGAAGCTCGCCGGCCATTACGCCGAATTCGCGCGCAACCGCGAGCGCCTCGTCGCCGCGCGCAAGGAGATCGCGACCTGCCAGATTTCCGGCTCGGTCGGCACCTTCGCCAATATCGACCCGCGGGTCGAGGAATACGTCGCCGAGAAACTCGGCCTCGCACCCGAGCCGGTGTCGACCCAGATCATCCCGCGCGACCGCCACGCCGCGTTCTTCATGGCGTTGGCGCTGATCGCCGCGGCGATCGAGCGCTTCGCCACGGAATTGCGCCATCTTCAGCGCACCGAATTGCGCGAGGCGTCGGAATATTTCGCCGAGGGCCAGAAAGGCTCGTCGTCGATGCCGCACAAGCGCAATCCCGTGCTGTCGGAGAACCTGACCGGGCTGGCGCGGGTGATCCGCGCGACGGTGATCCCGGCCTTGGAAAATGTCGTGACCTGGCACGAGCGCGATATCTCGCATTCCTCGGTCGAGCGGTTTATCGCCCCCGACGCGACGATCACCCTGGATTTCGCGCTCAACCGGCTCGCCGGCGTGATCGAGCGCATGATCGTCAACCCCGAGCGGATGCAGGCGAACCTCGACTCGCTCGGCGGGCTGCCCGACTCGCAGCGCTTCCTGCTGGCGCTGACCCAGGCCGGGATGAGCCGGGAGGATGCCTATCGCCTGGTGCAAAGCCATGCGATGGCATCGTGGAACGGCGGCGGCCGGTTCGCCGACCTGCTAAAGGCCGACCCCGAAATCACCCGCTACCTGCCCCCGGCGGCGATCGACGCCTCGTTCGACACCACCTACCATCTGAAGCACGTCGATACGATCTTCCGCCGCGTCTTCGGCGAGGACGTCGTCTCACAGGAGAAGCGCGATGAGCTCGCTGCGCAGTAACAACGGCCCCCGCATCAAATACACGCCCGACGATTCGCCCTACGAGACGATCACCGTCGACAAGCTGACCCCGATCATCGGCGGCGAGATCGGCGGTGTCGATTTGCGCGAGCTCAGCAACCGCCAGATGGACGAGATCCACCGCGCGCTTGCGGAGAATTTGGTGATCTTCTTTCGCGACCAGCATTTGTCGCAGGACCAGCACCTCGATTTCGGCCGCCGCTTCGGCGAATTGCACATCCACCCGGCGGCGCCGACCGAGCCCGGCCAGCCCGCGCTGATGATCATCCACGCCGACAAGGACTCGTTCCGCGCCAACGGCGAGGGCTGGCACAGCGACGTCTCCTGCGATGTCGAGCCGCCGATGGGCTCCATCCTCTACATCAAGCAATGCCCGCCGCGCGGCGGCGACACGCTCTTCGCCAATATGTACGCGGCCTATGACGCGCTGTCGGATCGGATGAAGACCTATCTCGACGGCCTCACCGCGCGGCACAACGGCGAGCATTATCGCGGCCAGTACGCCAATTACGGCGTCCAGGACAAGGAAACCTACCCCAGCGCCGACCACCCCGTGGTACGCACCCATCCGGTGACCGGCAAGAAGGCGCTCTACGTCAACAAGGGGTTCACCCGCTACATCAACGGCATCCCGCGCGACGAAAGCGACGGCATCCTGCGCTATCTCTACGAGCACATGGCGCACCCGCTGTTCCAGTGCCGGTTCCGCTGGCAGGAGAACTCGATCGCGTTCTGGGACAATCGCTGCGTCCAGCACCACGCGATGTGGGACTACTGGCCGCACACCCGCTCGGGAAACCGGGTCACGGTGGCGGGCGACCGGCCTTATTAGCTCGCGTCCCAGCTTACACAGAAGCGCTTCCCCGGGCTTGACCCGGGGGTCTACGAATAGCTTCAACTTATTCGTGGATGGCCGGGTCAAGCCCGGCCAAGGAGATTACCCTGGGCCGCTACTCGCTCATCACCTGCTGCCGGGCGCTTTCGGCGAAATGGTCGAGCTCGAACTGGATCTGCGCCGTGGTCACGGCGTGGCCCTTGGCCGCGAGGTCGGCGATCAGCTTCTCGACGACATGCTTGTCGCCGCCGTCGAACTCCGCGGCGACCACGGTCTTGGCGTAGGCCTCGGCGGCCTCGCCCGCGAGCCCCATGCGCTCCGCGGCCCATAGTCCCAATAGGCGGTTGCGCCGCGCGGTGACCTTGAATCGCAGCTCCTGATCGTGCTTGAACCGGGCCTCGAATTCTTTCTCGCGATCCTCGAAGGTAGGCATGCTCGTCTCGCCAAGATTTTCTGGTGATGTTCGCCGCCGCACTATAGCCGCATGAGCGATCCATGTGCACGCTGGTGATCCTGCGCCGTCCCGAGCATAGGTGGCCGGTGATCATCGGCGCCAACCGCGACGAAATGATCGGCCGTCCGGCGCTGCCGCCGGCGCGGCATTGGCCCGACCGGCCGGAGGTCATCGCCGGGCTCGACCAATTGGCCTACGGCTCGTGGCTCGGGATCAACGATTGGGGCGTCGCCGCGGCGGTGCTCAACCGCCACGGCTCGCTCGGCCCGACGGCCGGCCGGCGCTCGCGCGGCGAGCTGGTGCTGGAGGCGCTCGACCATCCCGACGCGGTCGCCGCGGCCGAGGCGCTGTCGCATCTCGACCCGGCCGCCTACCGCACCTTCAACCTCATCGTCGCCGACAATCGCGACGCGTTCTGGCTGCGCCATGCCGACGGCGCGGATATCGAGGTGTGGCCGATCGCCGAGGGCCTGTCGCTGATCGATTCCGGCGAGCTCAACCGGCCGAACAACCGCCGCGTCGCGCTCGCCACGCCGCGATTTCGCGCCGCCGACCCGCCCGATCCCGCCCGCGACGACTGGGCGGATTGGCAGGCGCTGCTGTCGAACAGCGAATCGCCGCCGGGCGAGCCGCCGGAATCGGCCTTGCGCTTCCGGATGCCGCACGGCTACGGCACGGTGTCGAGCGCGCTGATCGCGCTGCCGCAACCCAATGCCGGCGAGCAAAAGCCGCGCTTTCGCTATGCCCAATGGCAGCCGACGCCGATCCCCTGGGCCGATGTTTCCGGCGCCGCCGCGTCGTCGCCGCAGTGACGTTGTTGGCCCCTGTCCGGCTTGCTATATCAAGGGACGAGATCACACGATCGCTCGCCGCTTAAAGGAGCCAGATGTCGCGACGCCGGCAGATCTATGAAGGCTCCGCCAAGGTGCTGTTCGAGGGCCCCGAGCCCGGCACGCTGGTGCAGTACTTCAAGGACGACGCCTCCGCCTTCAATCACCAGAAACGCGGCACGATCACCGGCAAGGGCGTGCTGAACAACCGCATCTGCGAATTCCTGATGCTGAAGCTCGCCGAGATCGGCATCCCGACGCATTTCGTGCGCCGCCTCAACATGCGCGAGCAGTTGGTGCGCGAGGTCGAGATCATTCCCTTGCGGGTGGTGGTGCGCAATGTGGCGGCGGGGTCGCTGGCGAAGCGGCTCGGCCTCGTCGAAGGCACACAGTTGCCCCGCTCGGTGATCGAATACCATTACAAGAAGGCCGAATTGGGCGATCCGCTGGTCAGCGAGGAGCACATCACCGCCTTTGCCTGGGCGAGCACCCAGGATCTCGACGAAATCATGCAAATCTCGTTGCGGATCAATGATTTCCTGACCGGGCTTTTCCTCGGCGTCGGTATCCGGCTGATCGATTTCGGGCTCGAGTTCGGGCGGCTTTACAGCGACGACGACATGCGCCTCGTCCTCGCCGACGAGATCAGCCCGGACAACATGCGCCTGTGGGACATCCGCACCAGCGAGAAACTCGACAAGGACCGGTTTCGCGAGGATCTCGAAAAAGTCGCGGAGGGCTATCAGGAGGTGGCGCGCCGGCTGGGCATCCTCCCCGAAGGCGGCCCGGCCGACTTCAAGGGCCCGAGGACGCTGCAATGAAAGCGCGGGTGCACGTGAGCCTCAAATCGGGCGTGCTCGACCCGCAGGGCAAGGCGATCGGCAACGCGCTCGCCTCGCTCGGCTTCACCGGCATCGGCGAGGTGCGCCAGGGCAAGCTGATCGAGATCGAGATCGACGAGACCGATCCCGCGGCGGCGCGCGCCAAGGTCGAGGCGATGTGCAAGGAGCTGCTCGCCAACCCGGTTATCGAAAACTACGCGATCGAGCTGGAATGATGATCCGTTCCGACGATCCCTTTTATCGTCTCCCCCGCGAAAGCGGGGGCCCAGGGGCGACCGTTCCGTCGCTCGCCCTGGGTCCCCGCTTTCGCGGGGAAGACGAGGTAGATGGATGAAAGCTGCGGTCATCATCTTTCCCGGCTCCAATCGCGAGCGCGATGTCTGCGCCGCGCTGAAGCGCGCCAGCGGCAAGGATCCGGCTATCGTCTGGCACCGCGAGTCGGAGCTGCCGGCGGCGGATCTGATCGTGCTGCCCGGCGGGTTCGCCTATGGCGACTATTTGCGCTGCGGCGCGATGGCGGCGCACTCGCCGATCATGCGCGAGGTCAAGGCGCGCGCCGCCAAGGGCGTGCCGGTGCTCGGCATCTGCAACGGCTTCCAGGTGCTGACCGAGGCCGGGATGCTGCCCGGCGCGTTGCTGCGCAACCGCTCGCTCAGCTTTCTCTGCCACGACGTGCATTTGCGGGTAGAGAATTCGCAAACGGTCTTCACCTGCGGCTACGCGGCGGGTCAGGCGATCCGCGTGCCGGTGGCGCATGGCGAGGGCAATTACACGGCCGACGATGCGACCCTCGACCGGCTGGAAGGCGAGGGCCGCATCGCCTTCCGATATTGCGGTGCCTCGGGCAAGCTGACCGACGAAGACAATGTCAACGGTTCCGCGCGCTGCATCGCCGGCATCTTCAACGAGACGCGCACCGTACTGGGGATGATGCCGCATCCCGAGAACGTCACCGACCCGCTCCTCGGCGGCACCGACGGGCAAGGGCTTTTCGACGGGCTGGTCAGTGCGCTGCAGTAGCCTCTCCCGTCATTCCGGGGCGCTGCGGAGCAGCGAACCCGGAACCCATGAACACCGTCTTCGAGGACCCGGCAACGGCGGCGCGAGTTCTGGAAACTCCGTGTTCATGGGTTCCGGGCTCGACCCTGCGGGCCGCCCCGGAATGACAAGGAAATGAACACCGGCTCGAATGTCACCCCTGCGCTCGCCGCCGAGATGGGGCTTTCGGCCGATGAGTTCGCGCGCTGCGAGGCGATCCTCGGCCGCACGCCGAACCTGACCGAACTCGGCGTGTTCTCGGCGATGTGGAGCGAGCACTGCTCGTACAAATCGTCGAAAGTCTGGCTGAAGACCTTGCCGACGACCGGACCGCGGGTCATCTGCGGCCCGGGTGAGAATGCCGGGGTCGTCGATATCGGCGACGGCGACGCGGTCGTCTTCAAGATCGAGAGCCACAATCATCCGTCCTTTATCGAGCCGTACCAGGGCGCGGCGACCGGGGTCGGCGGCATCCTGCGCGACGTCTTCACGATGGGCGCGCGGCCGATCGCGATCCTCGACTCGCTGCGTTTCGGCAGCCCGGACCACCCGAAGACGCGCCACCTCGTCGGCGGCGTCGTCGCCGGGATCGGCGGCTACGGCAATTGCGTCGGCGTGCCGACGGTCGGCGGCGAGTGCCAGTTCCACCCAAGCTACAACGGCAACATCCTGGTCAACGCGATGTGCGTCGGCATCGCCCGCGCCGACCGCATCTTCTATTCGGCCGCTTCGGGCGCCGGA
>Ga0182024_10012383_pt1 | contig 16886 bp, 15 predicted proteins | sample P32metaG_FD_120480 | JGI IMG/M metagenome (GOLD analysis project Ga0182024, IMG submission 120480) | Permafrost microbial communities from Stordalen Mire, Sweden - P3-2 metaG (Illumina Assembly) | ecosystem: Environmental > Terrestrial > Soil > Wetlands > Permafrost | place: Sweden: Stordalen...
ACCGGGTGTGGTGGCGACGGCGGTGGCGGCGGAGGCGGCTACTACGGCGGTGGCGGCGGTGGCGGGGGCGGCGAATCGAACAACAGCCCGAGCAGCTATGCCGGCGCCGGCGGCGGCGGGGGCGGCGGGTCAGCCTTCGCGGAGAGCAGCGCGACGCACGTGCGAATGAAGCGCGGCGTGCAGTCGGGTGATGGACTGATCGTCATCACTTGGTAAAGCGTTGTTTGGGAATAGCGATCTCTTTGTTGTGAGCAACGCCGGTAATCGTATGCGAATAATCACGGGCAGCAAGACGAGGCTGCACATGTGCGCCACCGGCATCGTCGTGCGTTAGGAAGCAAGCACCTAAGGAAATATTGCGTTCGACGCCGAAGCTTAACCAGACGAAAACTATGCGACGTTCCGTAGCAGCCTTCACCGTCGCGGCCGGTCTGGGCGCACTCGCCCTGCTACCGGCGTGCTCGAGCGGAGCATCGCCGGAATCAAGCTCAGTGCTTCCGAGCTCCGGCGTGAGCCGGCTCGAGCAATCGTGGATGGCCGGCGATGCGGCGAGTCAAGATCTCTTCTACATCTCCGATCGCGGCGACGACAAGGTGTACGCGTACGCGTATCCGCAGGGGACCTTGGAAGGTACGCTGCGCGGCTTTCATAGCCCGGCAGGCTTGTGCGTTGATAAGGCCGGCGACATTTGGGTCGCGGAGCAAGATTCAGCGCAGATAAAAGAGTACGCGCACGGGGGTACCAAGGTCATGGCGGTCTTGGACGATCCAGGCGAAATCCCGGTGAGCTGCGCGATCGACCCCGCCACCGGAAATCTCGCGGTCGCCAATTACTACCGGACGCGCGGGCACAACGGTCATGGCAGCATCGCGATTTTTACGGATGCGAAAGGCAAACCGACGTTTTATAAGGGTTCACGAGAGCTCTACGGTTATTTCTGCGGCTACGACGACAAAGGCAACCTCTTCGTCGATGGAACGAGCAACGTTAGCGGCGGATTCTTATTTGAGGAGCTTGCCAAAGGCAGCGCCGAGTTGCGCAACATCACGCTAACCGGTGGTACGATCTATTTCCCCGGGCAGGTTCAGTGGGACGGCAAGTACGTCGCCGTCGGCGACCAGACCTACGAGCGAAGGCAAGGCGCATCGGGGATTTTCAGGACCACGGGCGCAGGCGGAAAGATCGTGGGCGTGACGACGCTTACCGGCTACGGGGACGTCGTCGAGTTCTGGATTGAGGGCGACACGCTCGTGGCGCCGAACTATAGCGCTCGCATGGCGCTGCTGTACCGATACCCGGCGGGCGGTTACCCGAAGAAGACCATCACCGGGCTGAGACAGCCATTCGGGGCCGTGGTTAGTCTCGCGCACGACAAGGGGACCTGAAACCTCGCGCGGAAGGGTCGCCCTTTACTTGCTCGCTTCTCCGAGCTTCTCAGAGGTTTATTGCGTATGCATAGGATCTCGCGGCTCGCCGGCATTTTAGGATGCGCGGCGACGCTCGCAATGGTGGGTTGCGCTGCCAACAGCAGCATAGCGCCCACGACCGGTTCGACGGTGCCGGCTCAAGCCGGCGCGAAACACCTTATCCACTATATGCCGACTCGCTTAACGGCCCAAAATAACGGCACGTATAGTGGGGTTCTCTTCATCTATTACGGCGGCCCCGTACTCCTCGACCCCAAAGTTTACATAATTTTCTGGGGCTACAAGAAATACGGCGATCCCGATAAAGTAGCGTCGCTACTCGAAGCGTATACGAAGGTCATGGGTGGAAGTCGCCACAACAATATTTATACTCAGTACTACGATATCGTCAACGGTAAGACGAATTACATCACGAATCCTAAGGGACAGCAAGGCGGCATCTGGTTCGACAATACGAATCCCGTTCCGGCGAATCCGAACGACGCTCAGGTCGCTCAAGAGTCCCTTAACGGCGTCGCGAAGTTCGGCTACGACCCCAATGGATCGTACGTTGTGGCCACGCCGCACGGCCACAGCACGCAAGGCTTCGGGTCATCGTTCTGCGCGTATCACAGCAGCGTGGAAAGTGGTGGCAACCTCGTCTCGTACACGAACTTTCCGTATATGCCCGACGGCGGCATATCCTGCGGTTCCAACGACGTTCTGGCACCGAAGGATGAAAGCGGTGTGGACGAGGGCGTGACCATCGTCGCAGGCCACGAGTACGGTGAGTCGATTACCGATCCAGACCCGGACACCGGCTGGTATAACTTCCAGCACGGCGAGATCGGCGACATCTGCTCCTGGCACGATGTCGCGAACGTCAAGTTCGGTAAGAAAACCTACACGATGCAGCCGATGTACAGCAACGCCAGCGAGAGTTGCGTGCAAGGCTACAAATAACAGCGCAATCTGGGCAGCGCCAGGGCGCGCCCGTAACCTCCAAGGATGGGCCGCACAAACCTGCGGGCCATCCTTGTTTCTTGACGAGAGCGAAACTGAATGGTGCTAATGCAGACACGTGGAGATTTTCTCTCAACTGCCGGTGCGCTTGCGGCGCTGACTCCAACGTCCGGCGCGGCGCCGCAGCCCAGCGCATCGCCGGCGGGGGCGCCTTCGATGGAAGAGGTTCTTCCGCGCGGATTCGATATTGCGACGTTTGATGCGGCGCTCGCGACGCCGGCGAAGCACAAGCACCTTTTCGCCTGTATCTCGGAGGTAAGCGTAGCGCTGAGCGCTACCCGCAGCACGCTCAACGCGTACCGCGTGCTCGGCGTACCGGCGACCGAGGTTGCACCGTCGGTGGTCTTTTATCACGGGGTCTCGGTGCTGTATGGTTTCGACGATGCGATGTGGAGTCGCTACGTGATACCCACCAACAGCGTGCCGGCGAGCGACTCGAAGGCGAAGATCGCCGGCAATCCGATCTTGAAGAAGAAAGGCGGCGACTGGGATACGTCGGTTCCGGCTCTGATCGCCGACGCAAATGCTCGCTTCTTTGTTTGTAATCTCGCCACCCACGGCTACGCCTCGCGAATCGCCAAACAGCTCCATCTCTCAGCCAAAGACGTCTACGAGGATCTGGCCAGCCACCTGATTCCTAACGCGATGCTGGTTCCCGCGGGCGTGTGGGCGATTGCGGCGATCCAGGAGCGGCGGTACACGCTGCTGCAGTTTGCATGAAGCGGCCCGAGCGGGCGAACGGCTCTCTCGGCCCCGGCGACGGTGGGCGGAGGCGGAAAAAGCGAACTGGGGAATACTTTTGTATGAGCCTTCAGGGTCGCCGCCCGAGCCGAACGGCCGCGCCCCTCGTTGATATCGCCACGCTGCTGCGTCATGCGCTGCCGCATGGTGACGTATCGGGCGAAGTCGAACCATCGCAGGCCGCGGCGCTTCAGGCGGTGGATCGCCTCCGGGCCGGCCACGAAAACGGCGAGCGACTCCATGCGATCGTGAGCCGCTGCGACATGCAGGGCGAGTCGCACAAAGTTGTAGCCGGAAATCTGGGGCTCTCGCGGAGCCAGTTCTACCGCGATCTTGCACAAGCGCGGCAAATCATTGCCGAAGAAATTCGCGCGGGCATGGCGCGCGAACTCTCCGGACCAACGATAGATAGCACGCCGTTTGGTACGAGATTACAGACGGCGATTTCGCTTGCCGGCTGTGGCCACGGGAAAGCGGCCGTTGCGTATTTCACGCCGGTCGTAGCCACTTTGACGGGTGCAGAACGGATTTGGGGACACGCCGTTCTGGCCGAACTCTTCCTTGGCGACGGCGACTTCAGTGCAGCCGAACGCGAGCTCCAGCGTGCGTTCTCGCTCAATAGCGATGAAAGCGGGCTCGGCCTGGCGCGAGCGCTGCTGGCCAAAGCCGCGCTGCTGCTTGAGACGGGGCACGAGTCGGAGGCGTCGGCCTGCTTGGAGCGCTCGGTTAAACAGGTCGAGTCCCATGCGGCCGCGTCGCGCTCTCCGCTCGCGCGCGATACGCTGAGCACCGCGCTATCGAACCTCACGTTTTGCTACTTCGAACGATTCGACTTGAACGCCGCCGTCAGAACGCATGCGAAGAACCCGGCGGCCTCGGAAGGCGTATTCGTTTCGCCGGCGGTGCGCATGGCATACCTGAAGATTGACGCCATGCTGGCATGCGACAGCAGTGCAGGCCCGGCGCGGGCTCGTGAGGCCTGCAGCGCGTTCCACCGTTTCGCCGTAACCCACGGTCTTCTGGACGAAATCTCGCACGCGTTGCTCCAGTTAGGCGGCGTCGCGCGCATCGAGCGGCGTCTTGACGACGCCCAGCGGTTGGCGCAAGAGGCGCTGGAGCTTCAATACGCAATCGGTCGCCGCAACGCGCCCGCCCTGAGCATGCTCAGCTGCATCGCGTTCGACAAGGGCGAGTACGACGACGCGGTTCGCTTGGCTCGGAAGACGCGCGCTGAGTCGGCAAGCGGTTCGCAGACCTGGTGGCACTCGCACCTGAGCGAGGCCGAGGCCCTAGCCCAGGGAGGGCGGCACGATGAAGCCCGCGCCATCTGCGACCGGGTGAGGCATGAGACCGGCGACCGGGATGCGCGCATCTCGGCGTGGAGCCGCCGCGTCGAAGCGCGGATCTTCGAGCGCCTCGGCAACGAGAGCGCGGCGTACCGCGCGGCCGGAAGCGCGCTCGAAATCCTCGGAAAGGACGCTCCGCCGTTCTACCGCCTCAAGAGCCTCTTGATTGCGCAGCACCTCCGCCCGGCTCGTTCGCAGCGCGAACAGATTCGTGGCCTCGCCGCGGTGCTCGGATGGAGCGCGCATGGGACCTAGACGGGACCTAACCGCGAGGGTTTGCTTGGGGGGCGCCGCGTAGCTCAGTTCGTCACACACCGTTTCCAGCAATGACGCGAAGAGGACGAAATGAGATTTTTCCAGTTACTAGCAGGATGTTTTGCCGCGGCTGCGCTCCTCGCGGGGTGCAGCGGGCCCTTCGACTCCGCTCAGGGTGACAAGGGTCAGCCCTCCGTCGTTCCCGTCGCCCTTCGACAAGCTCAGGGTGACACGGGTCAGCGTGATCTTGCGCTGATGATGCCGCACTACGTGCAGCGCCCGGTCCATCCCGATCGTGGTGGATCGTCGATGTCGCCCAACGCCAAGAAGAGCAAGGCGCTGCTGTATGTGGGAGACGACGAGACGAACGACGTCTTCGTGTACGACTACAAGAGCGGCGCGTCGGTCGGGACGCTAACGGGTTTCGACGGACCTGAAGGCATGTGCGTCGACGCAAAGGGCGACATCTACATTACGAACTTCAACAGCGGAACGGTGGTCGAGTACGCGCATGGGGGCGACACGTCGATTCAAACGTACAGCCCCGGGGGTAACATAGTCGGCTGCTCGGTCGATGCCAAAGGCGACCTCGCGGCGACGAGTTTCGACCCGGGCGTAGTCACCGTCTATGCAAAGGGCAACCCCAACGATGGCACGCCCTACAGCGACAGCTCGTGCGAATACCTGTGGACCATGGCGTACGACAATAAGGGCAATCTCGTTGGGAACAGTGTCTTGTCATCCGGCAACGGCATATGTGCGCTCTTGGCCGGAGCGAAGACGATGACGGTACTTTCGACGAGTGGTTTCACGGTCGACTTCGCCGGGGGCACGTCGTGGGACGGTAAGTATTTTGCGCTCGGCGACCAGGAGATAGGTGGGCAGTTCCAGTCCGGTGTGATTCGGGCCACCCTCAAAGGCACGACTCTCACCGCCGCCGGCGGCGAGACGACTTTCAGCGACAACTGCTACAACGACTACACGGACCTCGTAAACACGTTCATCGTCGGCAAGACGAATACGCTTTTCAAGGGGAAGCAAGGCAACGCGGTCGTCGGGCCCAATTTATGGTGCGCGGACGCCGGTTCGGGCAAAGTGGACTATTGGCACTATCCTCTGGGGGGACTGCCGTATAAGAACCTTGATCCGTCACCCGCGAACCCATACGGCGCGGGCGTGAGCATCAAGTCGTGAAGCACCGTTCGTAAGGGAAGGTTGCCGTCGGCCCGGGTTGCGGCAACCTCACCGGCATTGGATTTTGGCGCTACCCGAAAGGCGGCGATCCATTCAAGAGCTTTAGCGGCGCCATTACAGGTTACGGCACTGCCGTAAGTATCTAAACATAAGCCTTTATGAGAAGCGGAGAAGACTCATGAAAACACTTTTGCGGACAGGTTTGGTATTCGCGGCGGTGGCGTTGCTTGGGGGTTGTGCGGGATTGCAGTCTTCGAGCCTTGCGCCGGGGGCCATGCCGCAAAGCGGCACCGCGCCAAGGTTCGTGGCGCACTACGTGCCGCAGCCGGCGCACCCCGACCACGGCAGATCGTGGATGTTGCCGGGGAAGAAGAAATCGATCTTGATGTATGGCGTGGGCACCAGCGGAGTTGACGTCTACGATTATTCGAACGGCAAACTTGTAGGAACGCTCACGGGATTCGATGAGCCGGATGGTGGTTGTGTCGATGCGAAAGGTGACGTTTACATCGCGAACTACGGCGCCGGCACCGTCGTCGAATATGCCCACGGCGGCACTAAGGTGATCAACACCTACGACTCAGGCGGTGCTCCGAGCGGGTGTTCAGTCGATTCAAAGGGTGACCTCGCCGTCACCATCTTTGATCTGGGTGGAGCCGTCGTTTTTGCCGGTGGTAACCCGAAGAAAGGCACGACCTACACCGGCGCGTGCACCTACATGTGGCCGATGGGTTACGATCACAGCGGCAACCTCATCGGCGTCGGCGAGACCTCGTCCGGCGGCCGCGCGTATTGCGCGCTACTGTCGGGTGCCAAGAGCATGTCGTCGCTCTCGTTCAGCGGAACGATCGACTTTCCGGGTGGCACGATCTGGGATGGCAAGTACATCGCGCTGGGCGACCAGGAAGCCGGCGGAACTTTCCAGACCGGTGCATATCCCTCGACCCTCGCAGGCTCCGTCCTCTCGCCGGTGGGAAGTGAAGTCACGTTCACCGATACCTGTTACAACGATTATACCGATATCGTTAATCCGTTTATCGTCGGGAAGAAGAACACGCCGGTTAACGATAAGCAAGGCAAGGTGTTCGTCGGTACGAATCTTTGGTGCCCTACTAGTGGAAGCGGCAGCGGCATCAAGTTCTGGCACTATCCGCAAGGCGGGAAACCGTTTAAGACCTACAGTCAGGATCCCGGACCGGTGCTGGCCGTCAGCATCGGGACGTAGGGGGACTCGCTATGGCAAAGCGATGGTTGCTATTCGCTGCGGTCGCGTTGCTTGCGGGCTGTGCGGGATTGCAGTCTTCAAGCGGGTTGATGCCGCTAGGGGTGCAGCGGGCGGCGCATCCCGATCGCAACAGATCGTCGATGTCGCCCGACGCCAAGACGACCAAGATGCTGCTTTATATTGGAGACGAAGAGACGAACGACGTCTACGTGTACGACTACAAGAGCGGTAAGTCGGTCGGCACGCTAACGGGCTTCAACGAGCCATACGGCGAGTGCGTTGACGCCAACGGCGACATTTACGTTTCGAACTACGGCAGCGGAACGGTGGTCGAATATGCGCACGGCGGCACGACGCCGATCAATACCTACAGCCCCGGCGGCACGCCGGACGGCTGTGCGGTGGATGCAAACGGCGACGTCGCGGCGGTAAGTTTCGATCCAGGCGAAGTCACCGTGTATGCGGGGGGCAATCCCAGTGACGGCACGACCTACAGCGACAGTTCGTGCGTGTACATGTGGAGCATGGCGTACGACCTCAAGGGGAATCTCGTCGGCGGCGGCGAGAGCGGCAGCGGCAAGGGCGCCCTTTGCGGGCTCCTGGCTGGTTCGAAGACGATGACGGTGCTTAAATGGAAGGGCTTCACGACCGACTTCGGCTCCGGCGCGGCATGGGACGGTAAGTATTTCGCACTCGTGGTTCAAGGCGGCACGTTTCAGAGCGGCATCGTCCAAGCTACGCTCAAAGGCAAGACGCTCACTTATATCAGCGAGACCGCTCTCAGCGACAATTGCTATAACAGTTACGTCGACATCGTGGACCCGTTCATCGTCGGCAAGAAAAATACGCCGGTCAACGACAAGCAAGGCAACACGCTTTTAGGCGCCAACTTGTGGTGCGTCGATGGAGGTAAGGGCGAAGTAGACTACTGGCATTATCCTAAAGGGGGATTGCCGTACAAGCACCTTAGCGGGGCGTCCGCCGATCCCTATGGCGCGGCCGTAAGCATCGGGCCGTGAAACAGGTGCGTTTTTGGTACGGTTTGCTGTTCGCGTGCGTGGCGTTCGCGGGCTGCAGCGGCGGTGCGCTGTCGCCGGGGCCGGGTAGTAATGCGACGGCGCCGCGCGCCGCGATGCGGGCGCTCTCGATGACGATGGCGCGTTACGTGCAACCGATCGTGCATACGGACTTCGGTAAATCGTGGATGCTGCCGCAGAAGAAGGGCGCCAAGGCGGCGCTGATCTACGCCGGAGACGAAGAGACGAACGACGTTTATGTGTACGATTATTCGGACGGCAAAATTGGTGGGAACCCTTACGGGGTTTGACGAGCTGTACGGTATGTGCGTCGATGCGAAGGGCGACGTGTACGTCGCCAACTTCGGCGCAGGCAACGCGCTCGAATACACGCACGGCGGAACGACGGTAATCAATACGTTCGACTCGGGCGGCACACCGATCGGCTGTTCGGTCGATTCCAAGGGCGACGTCGCGGTCACCAGCTTTGATCCCGGCGAAGTCACGGTGTTTGCCGGCGGCGATCCCAGCAAAGGCGCCACCTACGCTGGTTCCTGCACGTACCTGTGGTCGATGGGCTACGACAACCGCGGCAACCTCGTCGGAATCGGCGAGACGTCGTCCGGGGGCCGCTGTTACGCCGGACTGGCATCCGGATCCAAGAGCATGGAGGCTCTCTCGTTCAGCGGAACGATCGACTTTCCGGGCGGCACGACGTGGGACGGCAAGTACATTGCGCTGGGCGATCAGGAAGCGGACGGCAGCGATAATACCGGCATGATTGAGGCGACCCTGTCGGGTTCGACGCTGAAGTCTCACGGCGAAGCGATTCTAACCTGCGCCAGAGGTTTCAGCGACGTGGTCAATCCATTCGTCGTCGGGAAGAAAAATACGCCGATTAACGACCAGCAAGGGAAGGTCGTCATCGGCTCAGGCTGCGACGGCGGTATCGGGTTCTGGCACTATCCCAAGGGCGGCGATCAGTTCAAGAATTACAGCGGCGACGCTGATCCCTACGGTGCTGCCGTGAGTCTCGGAACATAAGGTTCATAAAAACCGGAATAGGTACGGAATAGGTAAATGAAGAGCCTCGCAACGGGATGTTTGCGGTTAGGCGCGGTGGCGTTGTTTGCGGGCTGTGCGGGATTGCAGCCTTCAACCGGTGCGCCGGGGTCCGTTTCGCAGAGCGGCAACACGATGGGGCTGATGCCGCATCACGTGCAGCGGCTCGCGCACTTAGATCGTGGCAGATCGTGGATGCTACCCCAGAAGGAGGGCGCCAGGTCGACTCTGATCTACACCGCTAACGAACAGACAAACGACGTCTCTGTCTACGATTATTCCGATGGTAAGTTTGTAGGAAAGCTCACGGGATTCGATGAGCCGTACAACGGTTGTGTCGACGCGAAGGGCGACGTCTACATCGGCGACTACGCCGTGGGTAACACGGTCGAGTTCGCGCATGGCGGCACCAAGGTGATCAACACCTACGACTCAGGAGGTACACCGATCGGCTGTTCGGTCGACTCCAAGGGTGACGTCGCGGTTACCAGCTTTGATCCGGGCGAAGCGGTCGTCTTTGCGGGTGGTAATCCGAAGAAAGGCGCGACCTATAGCGGCGGCGCGTGCACCTACCTGTGGTCAATGGGCTACGACCACAGCGGTAACCTCATCGGCGTCGGCGAGACATCGTCCGGCGGCCGTTGTTATGCCGGGCTGCTGGCCGGTGCCACGAGCATGTCGTCGCTCTCGTTCAGCGGAACCATCGACTTTCCGGGACGCACGATGTGGGACGGCAAGTACATCGCGCTAGGTGACCAGGACGCCGGCGGAACCTTCAATACCGGCATATATCCGTCGACGCTGACGGGATCGACCCTTTCACCAGTGGGAAGTGAAGTCGTCTTCACCGACACCTGCTACAACAATTATTCCGACATCGAAAATGCGTTCATCGTTGGGAAGAAAAACACGCCGGTTAACGACCAGCAAGGCAAGGTCGTCGTCGGCATAAATGGTTGGTGCGCCGATGGTGGAAGTGGCGGCGGCATCAAGTTCTGGCACTATCCTCAAGGCGGCAATCCGTTCAAGAACTATAGTAAGGACTCCGGAACGGTGCTGGCCGTGAGCATCGGGACGTAGCAAAAAGAAGGCTCACGCATGAAGCGACCACGTTTTGAAAATGCTGGCCTGCTGTTGGTGGCGTCACTGATTGCCGGTTGCGGCGGGTCGCAGATACAGGGCGCTCCCGGCGCGTCATCGCTGGGCGCGCAGGTGCTTCCGAACGATGGCCGCCTCATGCAAGGGTCCGACGGCGCCTCCTGGATGGCGCCTGATTCAAAAAAACAAGACCTTCTTTACGTCTCCAACCGAGGCTATGTGTCCGTCTACACATATCCCGGGGGTAAGCTCGTAGGAGCGCTGACCGGTTTTAACGCGGTTTATGGCCTCTGCGCGGACAAAGCAGGGAATGTGTTCGTAACGGACGCGCCAGGCCGCATCTTCGGTCAAGACGGTGCTGAGATCGTGGAGTACGCCCACGGCGGCACGGGGGCAATAAACGTGCTGGACGATACGGGTAACCGCCCGTTCGGCTGCGCCGTCGATCCAAAAACCGGTAATCTCGCAGTTACCAACTTTTGCGCGTCGCAAGGTGGCGGCTGCAGCGGCGGCGGCAATGTCGCCATCTTCAGAAAGGCGAAGGGGGCGCCTACCCGTTACACCGATGGAAGCATCTTACAGATGTGGTTCTGCGGCTATGACCCTCAGGGCAATCTTTTCGTGGACGGCTTGATCGGATATCAATATTCTGAAGGCGTTGAGGTTGCCGAGCTAAAGAACGGCAGCAGCACGTTTACTAACATCTTACTGGACCGAGTCATTTATGTACCGGGCGGTGTACAGTGGGATGGAAAATACTTGGCGATTGGTGATGCTGGGGCTGGAGGTAAGTTCGCGGCATCGATTCATCAGGTTCAGGTGACCGGCTCAACGGGCACCGTCGTGGGCACCACGCGGCTCAAAGGCGCAGGCAGTGTCTACCAGTTTTGGATTCAGGGTAGCAACGCTATAGCGCCGAGTCCACAGTGGGCAAACGATGTGAGATTTTATCCCTACCCGGTTGGTGGAAGCCCTACCAAAATCATTACGGGCGACCTCAAGAATCTCTGGGGCGCGACGGTTAGCGAGGCCCCACGGTGACCGGACTGATGCATTGGGGGGAGCCGATCTTGGATGGTGAGAATAGCGGGCCGGGGGCGCCCGAAGCCGGCGGCATCGAACCCCCCGCGCCGCCACAGCCCGCGACCAGCGCGATAACCGCGAGAGCGCCTGGATGCTCGAAAGCGCGAGCAATTCGAACCTCCTTTACGTCTCGGATATTGGGGCCGAGACGGTTGACGTCTTCACATATCCCAAAGGCAAACTGGTCGGAACGCTAACCGGGTTCACCGAACCAAACGGTGAGTGCGTGGATAAGACGGGCAATGTTTTTATCACGAACACCTATGCATCGACGATCCTCGAATACGCGCACGGCAGCGCAAAGCTGAAAGCAACGCTCAACGACGCCTCGTACCGCCCGGTGGGTTGTGCTGTCGATCCGACGACCGGGGACCTCGCGGTCACCAACTTCGTATTCGACACCGGTGGCTTAGCGATTTACAAGCATGCCAAAGGCAAGCCCTCGCTTCACCCAGGAGGGGTGTTGGATCAGGTTTATTATTGCAGTTGCGACGACAGAGGCGATCTGTTCGTCGATGGGTTTCCCGATACAGAGCCCTACTTGTCGCTTGAGGAGTACGACCCCCGCTTCTTTCTGCATAGTGTCGCACTCAGCGTCGAAGGCGGATGGCCGGGCGGCGTTCAGTGGGACGGTAAGTACTTGGCCGTGGGCGATCAGTACGCGAACAAGTTCGAGAAATCGCAGACCGATAGAAACGTGATCTACAAAGTAAGAGTAAGTGGTTCGACAGGGACTGTGGTTGAGACGGCCGGACTGAACGATGCCGGCGACATCAGCCAGTTTTGGATACGGGGGAAGAACGTCATCGGACCAGACGCTGAAAACGAGGTCGTCGGGTATTGGAACTACCCGACCGGAGGCGACGCAACAAAGGTGCTGCTCTTTGACTTCTATGAGCCCGTCGGCGCGACGGTTAGTTTGGCGGTGCCGCACGGTTCGGTTCGTCGGAAAAGTAAATGAGACGTTTCCAGGCCGGCTGTTTTGCCGCGGCTGGGTTCCTTGGGGGCTGCGGAGGAGAACCGCAGAGCAGCGCGGCGTCGTCGCCGGTCGGTCTGGTTGACATTGCGCTCACGATGCCGCACTACGTTAATCGCCCGGTGCATCGCGATCGCAACCGATCGTCGATGTCGCCAAACGCTAAGGCGAGCAATGTGCTTCTCTACGTTGGAGACCAAGACGCGGACGACGTCTTCGTCTATAATTTTAAGAGCGGAAAGTACGTTGGAACCCTAACGGGCTTCGAGGAGCCGTACGGCGAGTGCGTCGATGCAAAGGGCGACATCTACGTCGCGAACTTCGATGGGGGTAACGCCTTCGAATACGTACATGGCGGCACGAAGGTGCTCCAGACGTACGACTCGGGCGGCGAGCCGATTGGTTGCTTGATCGATTCCAAGGGCGACGTTGCTGTTACCAGCTTCATACCGAGTGAAGTCACCGTGTTTGCGAAGAGCAACCCCAATAAAGGTACGACCTATAGGGACAACTCGTGCGAATTCCTGTGGACGATGGGCTACGACGATAAGGGCAATCTCGTCGGCGATTGCGAGAACGCGTCCGGCACCGTTGAGTACCGAGGCTTGCTTTCCGGCGCAAAGAGCATCACTCCACTCGCGGCGAGCGGCTTCGCGATCAATTACGCCGGCGGCACGACCTGGGACGGTAAGTATCTCGTGCTAGCCGACCAAAAGGCGGGCGGTAATTTCCAGACCGGCCTCGTTCGCGCCAACCTCAAAGGCACGACTCTTACCTATGTCAGCGAGACGGTCTTGAGCGACGACTGCTACAACAACTACGTTGACGTTATAGATCCGTTCATCGTCGGTGAGACGAACACGCTATTTTACGGGAAGCAAGGCGATGCAATCGTCGGCGCCAATTTCTGGTGCGCATACGAGGGCTCGGGCAAAGTGGATTACTGGCATTACCCTGAGGGGGAATTACCCTACAAGCACCTTGCTTCATCCCCAGCCAATTCCTACGGTGCGGGCGTGAGCTTCGCCCCATGAAGCCTCCGTGTCTTAGATTCGGAGGCTCACTAATGGAGGACAACTGATGAAAATACTTTTGCTAGCCGCGATAGCATTCCTCGCGGGCTGTGCGGGGTTGCAGTCCTTAAGCAGTGCGCCCGGGGCCTTACTGCAAAGCGGCAAGGCGACGGGCTTGATGCCGCATTACGTGCAGCACCCCGTACACACCGACCACGGCAGATCATGGATGCTGCCGCAGAAGAAGGGCGCCAAGGGCGCCCTGATCTACACCGGAGACGAAGAGAATAACGACGTTTACGTGTACGACTATTCGAGCGGCAAAGCGGTGGGAACGCTTACGGGGTTCGACGAGCCGTACGGCGGCTGCGTCGACGCGAAGGGCGACGTTTATATAACGAACTATGGTGCAGGTACCGTGGTCGAATACGCGCATGGCGGGACCAAGGTGATCGACACGTACGACTCAGGCGGCACACCGGTCGGGTGTTCGGTCGATTCCAAGGGTGATGTTGCGGTTACCAGCTTTGATCCGGGCGAAGCGGTCGTTTTTGCGGGTGGTAACCCGAAGAAAGGCGCGGCCTATAACGGCGGCGCGTGCACCTACCTATGGTCGATGGGCTACGACCACAGCGGTAACCTCATCGGCGTCGGTGAGACCTCGTCGGGCGGCCGTTGTTATGCCGGGCTGCTGTCAGGTGCCAAGAGCATCTCGTCGCTCTCGTTCAGCGGAACGATCGACTTTCCGGGAGGTACGATGTGGGACGGCAAGTACATCGCGCTAGGTGACCAGGAGGCCGGCGGAACTTTCAACACGGGGCTATATCGCGCGACGTTAAAGGGCTCGACCCTTTCGCCGGTAGGCAGCGAAGTCACGCTCACCGACTGCTCCGATGAATATAACGACATCATTAGACCGTTTATCGTTGGGAAGAAAAACACGCCGGTTAACGACCAACAAGGCAAGGTCGTCATCGGAACAAACCAGTGGACCACGCAGGGCAATCAGTCGTGCCCGCACGGTATTGAATTCTGGCACTATCCGCAAGGCGGCAATCCGTTCAAGGGTGAGGGTTCCGAAACGGTGCTGGCCGTCAGCATCGGGACGTAGTGGAAAACAACTCGTGAGAATTCTTTTGCTTGGGTTGGTGGTGTTGCGGTGCCCCTGAAAGAGCCTTACAGCGTGGTGCTTAGCATCGGGAAGTAGGGGGAAGTTCGTCCTTCGTCCTTCGACTGCGCTCAGGACGACGTGGGGGAGCGCTTCGCCCTTCGACTGCGCTCAGGGTGACACGGGGGAGATAGGCAGGAAGGGCGGCTGCTTGGCCGGTATCCTTAGCGGGAATGCGCACGACCTTACCGAGGGGCCGCGGCTTGGTTCGGGCCGCTCCAAAGTGAATCGTTTGAGGGGCGAGCATCGAATTGGGCCCGAGGGGCATTCCCTCGGGGATCGCGGATTCCAGCAGGAGGCCGAGCCTATGGACCGCCTTCAGCTTTCCTATTTACCGATTCGGATTGGATACCAACGGGCGAAAATCGCCGCCGCCGTCGCGGGCGTGGCCGTCCTGCTCCTGGTCTTCCAGGTCTTCTTTCGCTACGAGTACTTGAGCGGCGGGAGCGCGGTCTATCGAATCGACCGCATCACGCACGAGGTCTGTCGCGTTGTGGACGGCCTGATCGATTGTGCTCCGAGCGCGAAGAAGAAGAGCTACAGCGTCAGCACCAGCACCAGCCTCAGCACCAGCACCGCCGTTCGGTAGCGAGGTTCCCTACACCGCCGGCGGCGGAATCGCGAGCGGCTTTTGGTTTGCCGCTTTGAGCGCGGCGTTCACCGCGGAAAGCGAAGCGGTCCACGCGTTGTAGGCCGCTGCGCGCGACGCGTAGGTGCGTTCGAGGCGAGCGTAGAGCGTGAGGCTCGCTTGTGCGAGCGGTTCGTCGCCGGTCAAGCCCGAAACGTCTTCGTGCAGTTGCCCCGGTTTCTGAATGAAATCCTCGAAGCTCTGCGGCGACGAGGTGAGGGTTGCGACGAGCGCGTCGATGGCAGCGATCGCCGCTTGCAGCTTGGCCGCGGTCGCCGTATCGGCCGGCTTGAGTGCCGCCTTGTCGGTAACCAGCGTTGCGCGAGTATCGTGCAGCGCATTGAGCATCGTATCGACGCGTCCTAAGAGGTTATAGACGCGGCGCTGTTCTTCGAACTGCGCCTGGTACTGCGCAGGCGTGGTGCGCGAGAGCGGATCGGCGAGCTTGACCAATGGGAGACGATAGGTCGTGCCGTCGAGGTGAAAGAGCATGACGTAATGGCCGGGCGGAAGCGCCGGGCCTTCGTCGGGGCCGCGGAAGAAGAAGGAGGCGCTGTCATAACGGGCCGGTCCGTCGATCGTGAAGTCGTAGTCGAACTGATTCTTGCCGTCGGTGCGAGTCAGCCAGTACGACGAGCCTTCCTCGCCGGTAAAGACGTCGTGTTCGCCCGCGACGTGGCGCAAGAGGTGACCGTGCAGATCGTAGATGTCGATCGTGGGGCGCTTCTTGGCCTGCGCCGGAAGCCAGTAATAGAGCGTTGCGACGGCGCCGCCTCCGCCCAGCAAACTCGCGCCGGGCTGTTGCGCTTCAAAATCGGTGTAGTTTCCTTCGTCGTCGCGATAGCTGATGAGATCGATCGCGGGTCGCGGACCGATGACCAGCGGCGCCGTTGGGCTCGAGCATGCCGACTGCTGCACGGCTCGAATGTCGTCCATCACCCAGATCGCACGCCCGTGCGTCGCAATGACGAGATCGTCGAACTGCGGCTGGATGCGAATGTCGCGCACTTCGACGGCCGGTAGGTTGTTCTGGAAAGTCTGCCAGTTTGCGCCGCCGTCGCAGGAAATGCGAATCCCGCGATTCGTGCCGGCGTACACGATGTTGCGGTTGACGGTGTCGGGGCGAACGGCGCGCACGTATTCGCCGGCGGGAATGCCACCGGTAATCTTTTGCCAAGTTGCTCCGTAGTTGTGCGTGACGAAAACATACGCGGCATCGTCGCCCATAGCGTGGCGATCGGCCGAGACGTAGACCGTCCCGTCGGCAAGCGTCGACGGGGCTACGGTTTCGACGGAACTGTCGGCCGGAAGAGCGGGCGGCGTTACGTTGCGCCAGTGCGCTCCGCCGTCGCGCGTGAGGTAGACCAGGCCGTCGTCGGAGCCGGTCCAGATTTCGCCGCTGCGCCGAGCGGAGGTTTCAATGTCGAGAATCGTGCCGTAGTTCTCGGCGCCGGACTCGTCTTGCGTAACCGAGTTCTTGGCGATCTGCTGTTTGGATTTATCGTTGCGCGTGAGGTCGGGGCTGATTGCCTTCCAGTGCTTGCCGCCGTCGCTGGTCTGGAAGAGCACGTTGGCACCGATGAAGGCGATGTGCGGATCGTAGGCGGCAAATGCAACCGGCGATTGCCAGTTGAAGCGATAGCGCGACGTCG
>Ga0182024_10012384_pt1 | contig 16886 bp, 15 predicted proteins | sample P32metaG_FD_120480 | JGI IMG/M metagenome (GOLD analysis project Ga0182024, IMG submission 120480) | Permafrost microbial communities from Stordalen Mire, Sweden - P3-2 metaG (Illumina Assembly) | ecosystem: Environmental > Terrestrial > Soil > Wetlands > Permafrost | place: Sweden: Stordalen...
GGCCGAGGCGATGGTCCTCGCGATGAAGTCGGGGCTCGATCCGGAGCTGGTGGTAAAGGTAATTGGAGATGGAGCGGGAAGTTCCCGCATGTTTCAGGTCCGCGCGCCGATGATGGTACGGGGCGACTATTCTGATGCGACGATGAAGGTGCAGATCTGGCAAAAGGATATGGCGATCATCGGAGAGTTTGCCAAAAAGCTTGAATGCCCTACTCCACTCTTCGCTGCCAGCGCGCCGATCTACACCGCTGCCATGGCGATGGGCCTCGGTGCACAGGATACAGCTGCAGTTTGCAAGGTCATTGAGTGCATGGCGAACAGCAAACGCGCCCCCAAAAAACGAGGCAGCCGCCGGCAAATTTCTGTCACGTAGTTCGGGCCGCACCCTTCGCTTCGCAGCTTGCCACGATCGCTTGCGCGGCAATCATCCTCCTCAACTCTCGAGTACCGGGCCGTTGTCTCTTCTGCCTGATCTCCTTTTTGTTTCCCGCTCAAGTGGTCGCCCGCCTGGAACACCTCGTTATACTTTTCTGCTATGCTGCGCTTGGCCCGCTATTCCAATCCAGCTCAAAGGAGGTCACGTTGAACTTGCTGACTAAAGTTCGCGTTCTTACTGTTTTCCTGCATTCTGGGACTTTTCTTTTACTGGCTGCGGCATGCTCCGCGCCTATCTGCGCCGCGCCCGCCGGACCTGTTTCATGTCCCACACTCGCCTCGCTAGCTTTGCCGAATACCATGATTACGCAGTCGCGTTTAATTGGCGCGGGAGAGTTTGCTCTTACGCCGGACGAGCATTCACAAGATTCCGTGAAGAGCGGATTCAAGGACCTGCCCGCCTTCTGCCGCGTGGCGGCGACTTTGCAGCCCACGAGCGACAGCGACATAAAGATTGAAGTGTGGATGCCGGCATCGGGATGGAACGGGAAATTTCAGGCAGTCGGTAACGGCGGATGGGCAGGCGCGATCAGCTACGGTGCGATGAGCCAGGCACTAAAGGATGGCTACGCAACCGCCTCGACTGATACAGGACACGCCGGCAATCGCGGCATATTCGCTCTTGGACATCCCGAAAAGGTCGCCGATTTTGGCTACCGCGCGGTCCACGAGATGACGGTTCAGGCCAAGTCGATCATCGAAACTTTTTACGGCAAAGCCGCGCGCATCTCTTACTGGAACGGCTGCTCCACCGGCGGACGCCAAGCGCTAAAGGAAGTGCAGCGCTATCCCAAGGATTATGACGGCGTGATTGCAGGCGCGGCCGCAAATCCGCGGACGCATCTTTCCACCTGGCAAATCTGGATTGGCCAGGCGATGATGAAAGAACCGGGAAGCTTCATCCCCAAGACCAAATACGCCATGATCCACAGTGCCGTGCTTGACGCCTGCGACGCGATCGACGGCGTAAAAGACGGCTTGATCAGCGATCCCACGCGCTGCCATTTCAGCCCGGCCACTCTTTTATGCAAAGGAGCGGACTCTCCGACGTGCCTCACCGCGCCGCAAGTGGAAGCCATGACCAAGATCATGACGCCGGTGATGAACCCGCGCACAGGAAAGGAAATTTTCCCCACTTATGAGCCCGGCACCGAACTCGGTTGGGGCCTACTGGCAGGCGGCACCGAGCCGTTCGTCTACGCGCTCGATCAATATCGTTATGTCGTGTTCAAGGATCCAAACTGGGATTGGCACACAATGAATTTCGATAGCGACGTCGAGCTCGCCGACAAGGTGGACGACGACACGATCAATGCGACGAATCCAAATCTGTCGGAATTCGCGGCGCATGGCGGAAAGCTCTTCATGTATCACGGATGGACCGATCCGAACGTCGCGCCGCGCGCGAGCGTCGAATATTACAATAACGTTCTAGAAGTGATGGGCGGCGCGCGAAAAACCGCGAGCTGGTTGCGTCTCTTCATGGTGCCGGGAATGGGGCACTGCGAAGGCGGCGAAGGGCCCGATACCTTCAGCAAGATGGCGGTCATGGAAGACTGGGTCGAAAAGGGAAAAGCGCCAGAGCGGATCGTCGCGTCGCACTTGACGAATGCTGTGGTCGATCGCACCCGGCCGCTCTGCCCGTATCCGCAGGTCGCCAACTACAAGGGCAACGGGAACATCAACGACGCCGGCAATTTCGTTTGCAAAGCGCCATGACCGTTCGCGAAGTGGAGCGAATCATTTAACAAATTGAATTGACACCAAAGATTTGAACGAATATTCTCCGCTTAATATTTCGTCTTTAAGACGCAATTCGCACTCGCGAGGCGCCGAATGAAAGCTTTGCTGATCTTCGCACTCGCCATTACAGCCGGTCTTCTGTTTCGTCCCGATCCGATGCTGGCGCACCATGGCACAACCGCTTATGACTTCTCCAAAACGTTGACGTTGAAGGGAACGGTTACGAGATTCGACTGGGTGAACCCGCACGCGTCGCTCGAATGGGACGCGAAGACTGAAAATGGCGGAGTCGAACACTGGGTCGTCGAGCTGACAAGTCCCGGGATGCTCACCAGATCCGGCTGGCATCATGACTCAGTGAAAGACGGGGATGAAGTGACTGTTTTCTTTCACCCCTCCAAGAATGGAACAAAATTCGGTCTTTTCCAGAAAGTGGCATTCGCTGACGGTCGTCCGGATCTGATCGATCCTCGTGCGCCATAAAGAGTATAGGTGTTTGGCTACGGGCAAGGTCTACGAAGGCGGAAAGGAACTTCCAAATGCGTCATCGATTTCTGAGTTCAATCCTTTCCCTGGTGGCCGTGCTCTGCTTTTCGCTTGCAAGCTTCGCGCAGGCTCCTGCTCCGACCGACGCCAAGAGTGCCAATGAGGCCATTTATTCAGGGAAACGCCACGAGGGTGCTGTACCGCCCCACGACCTCTCCGGGGTGTGGATGGTCAGTGAAAATTTCAGGTTTTCGCCTATTCACGAGCCGCCGAGCAGTTTCCTTCAGCCCTGGGCATTGGCGAAACTGAATGCTGAACCCATGGCCCTCCGAAAGGATTTGCCGGCGGGACATGCCGGCGGCACTACGGCGCTCGGGAAGGATGAGGACATCAAGTGCAGTCAAATCAGCCTGACGGATTTCATCATCAAGCAGAAGCCCATTGAGATTGTGCAAACTCCGCAAAGAATCTTTATGTTCTTCGAATACTCGCACACGTTCCGTGAAATCTGGATGGACGGGCGGGAACTTCCGAAAGATCCGGATCCCTCCTACTTCGGGAGTTCCGTGGGACGGTGGGAAGGCGACACCCTTGTCGTCGAGACCGTCGGATTCAACGATCAGACAGTAATCAATGGGATGCCCCACAGCGACGTTGCGCGTTTAGTGGAGCGCTACACTCGCACGAATCTCGATACCTTGGAGCTGAACATTACGGCCACGGATTCCAAGGCGTATACCAAACCTTGGACGGCGGGGCCAGTAAAGCTGGCGTGGCATCCGGATTGGGAGCTAGTGGAAGCCTTCTGTATTCAGGAGGACAACACTGCCTTTAAGAAGTCCATCATCGACTTGTCGTGGTCCCCCGGACAAGTCCCGAACAGCACCAAAGCCGACAAGAAGAGCGATCCGAAGTGAAATTTGATTCCGGCGGCGAAATCCACCTTGACCATTCTCTGCAGGTATGCCTCAATTTTTCAGAGTTTGAAAATCCTTGTTCAAGATAAAAGCTTGCGTCATCGCGGTAAAACTTGGAGGGGAAAATCTCTCAGCAGCCCTCAAATGGCCTTGCTGCGTGACAGATACTTTCGATCAGGGATTTGAGGCGCGCGGATTACAGGATTGCCAATGGGCCAATGAATGCCGCGGCGATCAGTGGATGATCAGATTCCCGCCAGCAACTCAGAGCGGTCGTTTCAAGCGCCGGGTCGATAATACCTGAGTCCCGCCCAATTGATGACGTGGAGAAAAGTTCCAAACGCCGATCTACTTTTTGGGCCAGACTACGCCTTGGTCTTCTTTCGTGACTGGGCCCAGCCCCTTGTAAACGAACTTCTGCAAGCGCTGCCCACGGTAGGTTTCGGTCGTATAGATGTTGCCTTTCGAATCCGTGGCAATGCTGTGCACGGCATAGAATTGACCCGGCTGTCGCCCGCCATCCCCGAAACTCGTCACAATCTGAAGCGTGTCGCGCAACAGAATGTGGATTTTTTCGTTGGCCCCGTCTGCGAGATAGATGTATTTCTGTTGCGGGTCCCGCGAGAAGGCGATGTCCCAAACGGATCCGTCACCCAGCGTCCTTTTCTCGATAATTTGTTCTTTGACGAAAGTGCCGTCCGGTTTGAAAACCTGGATGCGGTCGTTCACACGGTCGCAGACATACAGCAGGCCATCGTTCGCGAGCTGCGCGCAGTGCACCGGATTGCGGAACTGCTGAGCGATTGGCGCGTCCGGGTTGTAATTGCCAAGATCAGTGTCGTCCGGCTTATGCCCGTAGGCGCCCCAATGCCGCTTGTACTTTCCGGTATCGGCGTCGAACACGATGACGCGTCTGTTTCCATACCCATCGGCGACGTATAGTTCATTCGTCTTAGGATCAATGAACATTTTCGCCGGACCTTTCAAATTTTCGGTGTCGTTGCTGCCTTTGCTCTTGAACGGATGCCCGATTTGCATCAGGAATTTTCCATCCTGAGTGAACTTCAGAATTTGATTGTCCGCATAGGCGCCCGGTTGACTTGCTTCCGGCGCAGCGCTGGCTCCGTTTTCCTGCATTTTGGGGTCCACGACTCGGCCGTTCCCGCCAATCCACACATTGCCCTTGTAGTCGACCGTAATTCCATGATTGGAGTTGGGCCAATTATAGCCCTTGCCTGGTCCTCCCCAGTGTCCAATGAGGTTACCTTCCTTATCGAATTCGAGAACGGGAGGGGCGGTCACGCAGCAATCCGCGCCGGGCGGATTCGTGTTGCCATAGGTTTCCTTTGCTTCAAGCGAGCCGCCTCGATGAATGATCCAGATATTATCCTGGGCATCCGCGGATACACCAATCGTCATCCCCATCACCCAATGGTTCGGCAGCGGCTTCGGCCACATCGGGTCCACCTCGAACATCGGCGCCGTCACACCGGCGGCCTGCACTGTGGCCCTCCTCTGCATCACGGCAGAGCCAGCTCCCAAAACGGCGACCACTGTCAGCAATAGCCCACCAATCAAGAGATTTCGCTTCATGATTTCTCCTCAAATTTCGGGCGCGATGTTCGTTTGATGAGCCCTCAAATCTGATACGAGGCAGCAGATCTGAATTCGTTCTGAAAATTCCGGGCGCAATCTACACGGATCGTTTTGGCCAACATTCCATTTTGACCACCCCCGCCGACCGATAACGTACACCCACCTTCGTCAGTATGCAATGCTCCAGCCAGATTTTTGAGCAGGGCTTCCATTTCGATAATTTCTGTAATAGGGCGTGCACAGCGTCGCCATAGTCAAAAGATTCGGGCTCGGATCACGGGTCCTAACTTTCTTCCTTCGCGCGAGCCCAATCCTATTTCTTGAGTGCCGGATTCACATACCCATGTTGAAGGACCTTTTTCAGATCCGGCCGTATGCTCAAGTACGTGATGTGATCCGGGATGGCGGAAAATCCATGCGGCACGCGCTCCGGGATGATGATGATGTCACCCGTCTTGACCTTACGGCTCGTATATCCCACCATGGTGCCGCTGCAGGACGGCCCGTTCAGAATCGTCGTCACTTCGGCGTCTGGCGCGGAACGCCTCCCGTTGACGACGGTGCCCCCTGTGATCAGGGTTGCGCTACCCGATATGACGACATAACTTTCGGCCGTATCATCATGGGAGATTCCGGAGGGACCCGTCGCACCGGGACGTTGCTCGCCGCATGCCGGCGCGGGGTTCGCCGTCGGCGCGGGATTTGCCGGTGTCGCGCTGTCCCCCATCGCTCCACGGTGGATGACTGCGACTCCGAGCTGGTACTTGTCCATATCAATCACCCGGAGCGTGTTATCAGGGAGGGCGCGCTTCGTATCGACCGAGTGTTTCAAGACGGCCTTGATGTCCTCGTCGCTTATATAGACACCATCCTTTGGTGCTTGAGCCAATGCAACTACCGGACACGCCGCAATCCACATCGCCAGAATTCGCAGAGCCTTGTTTTTCATGTATTCCTCCTCAATTGGTTCGCGCGATCATTTCACTTCGACGATCTCAATTGCGACTCGATCGGGTCCCTCAATCATGGCCGCACGCGTGTTCCCCCACGTGTGAATCTCTTCCAGGAACTTGATTCCTTCGCTCTTCAACCGAGCCACGGTCGAATCCAGATCCGGGACGCTGAGGGCCCAGTGATCGACGATGTGCCCACGCGGGCTGACGAGGCCCCCGCCCGGCCACGGCCGGATCAAAATGTTAATGTCGTCGAACAAAACGCTTCCTGACGGCTCGCGAACAAAACCCGGAAACTTAAAGAACGAGGGCCATGTAGGCGCGCTGTAGGGCTGCTTGCAATTCTCAGTGGTCGGAGACACGGGCACGCCGCCGGTGCCTTGAGGGCTCGTGGCACCCAGGTGGGCGACATACCACTGGATCGCACAAAGCGGGTGCTCATGGTACATGTGGATGTGATTGAATCGTTCCACCGTGCCGCTTTGAGCGTTCTCAATCATTGCGTTGTCCGGCCCCCGCAGATACCCGAAGCCTCCTTCTCTCGTCGGCTGAACGCCTTTAGCCCTCATTTCGAGGATCTGCTCCTGCGTCGGCAGGCCTGGCAGTACGTCGCTGGACATGTCGACGAGCTTGCCGTCGGCTGCGTCCCACATCTGCGCGATTTTCAGGCCCTTTGCCCGGAACTCTTGATCGTATTTGCGCGAATCCGGTGTGTTCCAGCCGAAATGCCATACCGAAGATTGAGGTCCGTTAAGCTCCGTTAGAGGTGGCCTGTTGACCTTTGTGAAAAGCAAATAGACGTTGCCGGTCTTGATCGCCTCGTAGCCGTTGAACGTCGTCTTGGTGGTCGACAACGGAAATGGCTTCAAGTAGTACTCGGCCGCAGCCTTTGGGTCCACGGAATTCAGGTGGACATGATGAAAATGCATCGGCGCAACTTTGGCTTGTCCCTGTGCGAAGGCCGGTCGATACGTCGCTACGCAAACTGTCACCAGGACTGCGGACAAGCTCAGGAGGCGGTTACGCATTTTGAAACTCCTTCTCTGGCCCATTTATTCCTTTGATCACCCGGCCGTCGGAAAACGCCAGTTGCGCCGCATCCTATCACAGGTGTTTCAGAAATCTCCGTCATCAATATTTATCTAGTCGGGGGCACAGGGTTTTCTTCCCCCAGCTTAAACCCGGGGCCACTCCCCCAGCCCGGTATCTTCAATTTTATTTGCCGCGATTTTTGTCTTCTCTCAAGCGTTCGAAATCTGCCTGAGTGAGATGTTCAGTTTTGATAGCGATGACCACACGTGGGGGATGCACGGCGATGAGCTCTTTGATGGCAATTCAAACAAAGAGACACTAAATCCTCTGCCGTGCCGTTTCCCAGCCGTTAAATTGTCCGTTACATTTTCAATTCACATTCGGGAAGACCCGCCCCGGGAATAATCCCCAAGTCGTCGACCATCCTTCCTGCGTTGCTACTTGCAGGAGCCAGCTTGGTTGGACCATTCGAGTTGGATCGTAAAGTTGCCAAGAGTGCGGGTTTTCCAGGCACAGATGTCACCGATTTCACCATTCGTGTCATCGTACCAACCCTGGCCTGGAACGGGATCAGTGATTGATTCACATAGTTCATGCGAGGTTGTCGAAGTGAGAGCATCAAGGGCAGCCAAGCCTCCAGTGCAACCAGAGCAGCCGGGGTAGGGCATCACCGCGTAGTAGACGCCCTTCCCGAATGAGTCGTGATAACCGCAGAATGACTGGCACGAGGCGCTGTTTCCTTGGATGACTTTCACGCCTTCAGGCAGAAAGACGAAGTAAAGAGAGTTTGGGTTGTTGGCTGGCAGAGTGCCGGCGTCAATCTCTTGCTGAAGCATTTGCTGGATTGCGCTGTCTTGAACAGAAGTGCCGGGCGCCGGGGAAGTAAGAACAGTCGTGCCGATGCGTGAGCCATGGCCGATTGTTTGCCCGGGAACACTGTATTCGCCGAGCTGGTCGATGAGCTGGCTAGTCAGGATGTAATCGAAAAACTGATTGATTGGGCTGATGAGAGTACTGTTTGGAACTTGTTCCCAAGCCGAGCCCCAAAAGATTGTAAAGACCTGAACAGCGGTGAGGAGCGGGCCGTTGCGGTACGTGAGATGCGGCAAAGCTGCGGCGCGAGCCGTCGGGGCATCAGGGCGATGCAACGGAACAATGCGGATCGGATGTTGCCTTGTGTCTGGGGATTTTTCCTTGCGTGGTTTCGTGGCCATTAGAAGCTCCTTGTGAGGCATGAATTGAATGACGCGGCTGGGCACTAACAGGTGGGCAAAACTAATGTAACGAGCAGTCGACAAAAAGTAAATCGATACGGCGAGCCGCGGCTTCAATGGGTCAATGACTTGTGTCCTAGCTCCTCTGTAGCCGACAGTACGATAGCTACCGGGCTTGGCACTAACCCTTGGTTACGTACTGCGTTCATGTGAAAGTATGACGATGAATCGGGGAAACGTACTTCGTGTCTGGCTCCCACTGCTTCTGGGTTTGTGCTGTCTCTACTTGCTTTTCGTAAGCGGACCGGGACCGCACGATTTGACTCGTTGGATTGGGCTAGTCCTGAGTCTCGTCGGCCTCGCTGGGGTAATTTTGGCGCGCTACACGCTGGGCCGGTCTTTTTCGGTAAGGGCCCAAGCCACCCAACTCGTAACCACCGGCATCTATTCCAGGATTCGCAATCCTATATACGTTTCCGGCATGATTTTTGCCATTGGTCTGGTCCTCATTGACAGGTCCCCGGTTCTCGGGCTATTTCTGGTTATCATTATTCCGATCCAAATCATCCGAGCACGCCGAGAAGCGCAAGTCCTGGAAGCCAAGTTCGGCGAGTCTTATCGTCAGTATCGCGACCGAACGTGGTTCTAGAACGCGCGTAACCTTTCCGAGTCAGTGTCCCAAGTTTATGCGGCGCAGTTCAGTTGTACACCCTGCCACTCTTACGATTGCACCCGAATTACGGCGCCGAAGTCGTCGCTTGTCCCTTGAACACCGCGTCGATCGCCGCTTGGGCGCATTTCTCCCCGTCCGCACTCGACACGCCCATCGCGCCAATGACTTCGCCGTTGACCACGATTGGAAGCGCACCTGGTTGTGGGAAGTCACGCATGAAGGTCGGCGCCAAATTCTCTCCGCTCCGGACCATCTTGTTAGTCTCGGAAGTGGGGCGCCGCCAGCGCAGGGCCGACTTTGCTTTTAACAGCGCGGTGTCGATCGCGTTCATCGGCGCGCCTTCCATGGCGTGGGACTCGATGAGATTACCGCCCCAATCCAAAATCGCCATCGCTACGATTTTCTTGTTTTGGTCGGCCCAAGCGATACAGGCGTCCGCCAGGGCACGCGCGCCGGCACTCGATATGACTTTCATATCTCTGGTCGCCTTGAGGTCGCTGGTCCCCTGGTTCGCTGGCGCGGAGCGCGCTTGCTGCTGAGCGTGCGGTTGCACGGGTAGCGACAGCAGTAGCCCTGTGACTATTCCCGAGGTAACAAGTTTTTTCTTCACGGCAACCCTCCTCAAGTCCGGTACGCACGGTCGTAAAGGCGTTCGGTCTGCGTTTTTCCCGGTCTTTAGCGACACTCTATTGATACTGAATCTGCCATGTCAATGCGTATTTGAATGGCCTGGAATGCGTTCTGGATGACACGATCCATGCCATGTAGTCGGCGCAAAAGTTCACAACTGTTTCAAGTGGAAAACATCTGAGGACCCGACAGGAGCTTGGCGGCGCTAACGTCCGCCGCCCTGTCGTTTGGACACGGCAGTCTAAGCAGAAGAAGGGCGATTTGCCCGGAGGAAGGAACGTATCTGGCGCACTGCTAGGGGTATCCGCTCCTTTGGTTCCTTCCACGGGAAGATGCTCACTTCGGCCTTCGGCGCGAGCATCGCGGCTTCCATGGCGACGGCGTACGGATGCGGCGGGATATCATCCGGCAGGATCAGGACGGGCGTCTGGCAATGGCGCACGAAATCGCGTGTCACGGTAAAAACGAAGTCGGGGTTCGTGCGGTACATCCTGGTCAGAAATTTGTCGACCATCTCCATCGTGATGTCGGTCCGGCGCTTGACCAGTTCCGGACCCCAGCCCTTCATATTCGTTTCATAGAAAAGGTCGCGCATCTCCGGACGCGACCCGCTGGGCTGCGCCAGCACGCCCGCGACAACACGATCCGGCGCTCGCCGCAAGAGATTCCAGATGAAGGGGCCGCCAATGCAGAAGCCCAACACCATGAATTTCCCGATGCCCAGGTGATCCATCAGACCGAGATGGTCATCGGTATACGAGTCCCATGGCCGGTCGATCTCGAGGGGGCCGGACGACTGGCCATCATAAGCGTTGCGCAGGTCCGACGCGACACAGCGGTAATCTCCCTTGAACTCCTCGATCGGGTTAAAGGGCCCGCCTGCTCCCGTTAAACCCGATATCGTCGAATTCAAACCCCCGCCGGCGATCAGCAACAGCGGGAAGCCGGAACCGGCCTCCTCATAGCGGATTCGAACGGGTCCTTTTTCATACAAAGACATTGCAGCTCCTCCTTGCCCAGTCTGTTGAGGAAAAAGGCGCGGCGCTGCGGCCATCGCCGTTGCCGCGACGCCCGTTGCAAGTATGTCGCGTCTCGTCGGATCCATTATAATCGGCCTCCTTAATCATTGTCATGGCCGATGCGTTTTCTTGAAACGGCAGATTGATTTGCTGATGACAGATGTCCCACTCGTTTGAAACAAGCCCGTCAGATCCCAGCGTACCAGGCATAGCCTCCTTCGGGAGACGCGGAGCCCAGACCCGCTCCGAACCCTTTCATACTGTCGGTGACCGTCAGGTGGGTGATGAATTTCACGTTCTTGTAGCCGAGTTGGCGGGGGAGCCGCATACGAAGCGGGCCGCCGTTGCCCACGGGAAGTTCATTGCCATTCAACCCATAGGCGAGAAAAGTTTGCGGATGCATGGCGTCGGCCATTTCGATGCTGTCCCACCAGTCGGGATCGATGGATAAGTAGGCAACGTATCTGGCTTGCGGATGGATTCCCACAACATCCAGAATGTGGGAGAGAGGCACGCCGACCCACTCGGCTATGTACGACCAGCCCTCTTCACATGCCAGGTGAGTGATCTGGCTGCGAGACGGATAGCTCCTCAGTTGGGCAAGCGAAAACGAGGCGGGCCGGTCGACCATGCCGTCGACGGTGAGACGCCAGTCAGCGAATCCTCCGGCCTGAAGATGTTTGAACGCGTCATTCAGGGGCGGCATTTCGTTCGCGAACGGAGGGTTCGAAATCAAGTTTCGAGGGAATTCACGGGCCAACGAGTGCTTCGTCAGCAGCCGCTGGGCCGCATAGGTCAGTGTTTCGCCGAGACCGTAGATTCCGCCGTGATCGGGCGGGATCAATCCATACTTTTGCGCAATGCGCGCGGCCACGCCCAGGCCCGATACGCCCGCCGTCGCCGCGAGTCCGGTCATAATCCATTTGCGGCGTGAAAGATCGCTCATGTGCGTTCCACTCGTGCACGGGTCTGGCCCGTGACCATGGCTCGCATGCGGCTCCTGAATCCGGCAAGACAAACCATCACGACGTGGACCAGCAGGAAAAGGACGAGAGCAATGGTGACGAAAAAGTGTATCGTGCGCGCGGATTCCTGGCCGCCGAGCAAAGTGACGGTTACCGGAACCGCGGAAACAAAGGCGGGGGACATTGCCAAGCCCGTCCAGATTACTAATGGGAACAGTATGAAGACCACGAGAAGGTAGGTGAGACGCTGGAGCACGTTATACGACCAGGCTTCCGCCTCGCTGGGCCGTTCGAATCGCAAATGCCTGGCGATTGCGGCAGAGAACCCCCGCCATGAAAGATCAGCCCTGCCCGGGAGCAAGTTTTTCCGAAAATGCCCAGTTAACAAACCGAAAATCATATACAGCAGTCCGGTCAATACCGCGACCCAAGCAGCTTGAAAGTGGAGATACCGGCTCCAGCCGTTCTGGTCTGGCAGCACGTACCCGTAACCAGTCGGGACCAATGCTCTCGACGAAGGAATCGGCAGTTTAAACAACGTAGGAGTCAAATCGTTTCCGGTTTCGCCCCAATAGAAGCGTGGGTGAGAGATCACAATTTCAACTCCGCTGACCAGCAGGGCAAGAAAACATAGAGTAGTAATCCAATGAGTGAGGCGGACGAGTGCAGAATGACGCGGCGTAACCGTCGAAGCCGGGACGGCCGAGGCAGAACTTGGGAAGGAAGCTCCGAGCGGCCCCTGCACGGATCCCGATCTCGCCATTTCCAGCCTCCTGTTGGCGCTCCGGATTGCTTTCCCAGGATGGATGTCATACTACAACCACGCCACAGGGATTGAAACTGCTAAGTGCTGGATAACGGGCAACCCTTAAGTTGGCGTTGCTGACACGTCGCAATCAGCATTACTTCCGTATTGCCGACCAACCATAAACTATCCGCCCAAACCACCTCAAATCGTGGTTTTATTCAAGATTTGCAGTGTTAAACGCGATTGCAGTAATTTGCCGACCGGTACTTTGCGTCACAGTTCGTGGAAGAAGTTTTCGATGAAACTGGCATGGCTTTGCGACTGCCAATACAAAACAGCTTGAAGAATGCGGGTCGCTCATGTTTTTCAGGGCTTCAGATTCATGCGGCGGGCCAGGTCGGCGAAGCGCGCGTCGGAGCGCAGCGGGTCGAGCTTGGGATCGACGAGTATCTCTGTCAAGTACCACGAGCGGTCTTGATAGGCTTTCTCCAAGGCCACCATTGCCTGATCTTTGTCGCCAAGGGCAACATAAATGAAGGCGCGGTCGTAGGCAGTTACCCAGTGGCTCTTGGAAAACTCGTCGAGTTGGCGCAAAACTTCGCGGGCTTCGCGAGCGCGGCCAGAAAGGGCATAAGCCCTTCCCAAGCACGCCAACGGTTCGGCTACTTCAGGCTCGGACTGCGTTGCCTTTTGGTATTCAGCGATTGCCTTTACGAGCTCACCCTTCTGTTCATAAACCCAACCCAGCAAGTCTCGCGAAACCCAGAAATTCGGGTCCAACTCAAGGCTGGCCAAAAGTTGTGTCTCGGCGTCGTCATATCTTCTCGCGAAATAATAGCCTTGACCCAAAAGAAAATTCGCCTCTGGCGAAAGCGGGTCGATCTTCTGGCCCTCTTGCGCACGAGCGATTCCATCGTCGAACCTTTTCACGTCAACAAGGAGCCATCCGTACATGCTATGCGTTTCGGCGTTGCTGGGATCGAGTTCGATCGCAAGCTGATATTCCTTTTCCGCCTCCGCCGGCTTGTACTCGTACCAAAATTCCCCGTAACCAACCGAGCTGTGTGCGTCACCGAGGGTGCCCGCGAGGGCGGCGGCTCTTTGCGCCGCCTGTTCCGCTTCGGGCATGATATCGCGCGGTGGAGAGAACCAGTCCTCGGCGACCGAGAGGTTATAGGCAATCCCCGTATACGCCAAGGCGTAATTGGGGTCCATGGTAGTGGCTTGGCGGAGGTACTTGAGCCCCTCCAATAATTCCGGCTTGGTGAATTTCTTGGAATGGTACAAGCCCTTCAGATAAAGTTGGTAGGCCTCTGGACTTGTGGTGGAAGTTTTCGCCATGCGCCTCTCATCCTCGCCCGTGAGGCGCAGGCGCAGCATCGAAGTTATCTCTTTTGCGAGATCCCCCTGAAGCGCGAAAATGTCCGACGCCTTCCGGCTGTACTGCTCGCCCCAGATATGGTCATTGTTGCGGGCGTCGATCAATTCCGCGCTGACGGTGAGGTTGTCGCCCGCTTGAGTGACTCGACCCTTGAAGACGGCTCGCACACCCAGTTCACGCCCGACGGTCTCAGCGTCAGGATCCTTCCCCTTGTAGTGAAATGCGGAATCGCGCGATTTCACCTCCAGGTTCGGCAACTGAGACAGGTTGTTGATCAGGCTTTCGGTAATTCCGTCGCTCAAGTATTCCGCGTTCGGATCGCCGCTGCCGTTCACGAACGGCAACACCGCCAACGAATCAATCGTTTCGCCGCCACCTATTCGTGATCGGTAGAACCAGCCTGCTCCCGCCAGCACCGCCAACACTACGACGCCCGCAATCGCCACAGCAGCTCTACCACGCCACCAAGGACGTGGAGTAACAGCCGTCGTCTGCGAAGTTGAAGCCGACATTGCGGCAGGAGAAGTTACGCTCGCGATTGGCGATCCCGTTGGAGTCGCCGCTTCACTTGAACCTTGATTGGACCGGACGACTGCACTCTTGCCGGAATCAATCTCGCGCTTGAGTCGATTCAGGTCTGCTCGGAGTTCAGCCGCACTTTGGCAGCGCAGTTCGCGGTCCTTCTCTAACGCCTTGTGAATAATTTCTTCCAGTTTCGGAGGTAATTCTGGGTTCAAGCGAGTTGGTGGCGTGGGCGCTGTGTGGAGGATGGCCCCAAAGATGATCGCTGAGGTATTTCCCGAAAACGGTAGTCTTCCAGTCGCCATCTCGTACAACACCACGCCAAATGAGAACAGGTCTGTCCGAGCGTCTAATGCTTCGCCTCGCGCCTGCTCGGGCGACATGTACGCCACCGTACCCAGCATCGTGCCCGGGCTGGTCAGTTGCTCCTCGGGAACCTCCGTGGTTCCCGTGGACATTGATTGTCCAATTCCTGGCGGAATAGACTTCGGTTGAGACGTGAGCTTCGCCAACCCAAAGTCCAGAATCTTGGCGTGGCCGCGATCAGTCACGAAGATGTTCGCGGGCTTGATGTCCCTGTGCACAATCCCCTTGGCGTGTGCGGCGTCCAGCGCATCAACAGTTTCCGCTCCCAACTCCAGCAACTGTTCGATAGCGAAAGGCTTCCCACTGATCCGGTGCTTCAGTGTTTGCCCTTGCAGCAACTCCATGGCGATGAAATGCTGGCCGTTGGCTTCGTCGATCTCGTAGATCGTGCAGATGTTCGGATGATTGAGCGCCGAGGCAGCAAAGGCTTCGCGCTGAAAGCGCTCCCGCGCGGCAGGATCGTTTTCCATCTCAGGAGGCAGGAATTTGAGCGCGACATGGCGATGCAGCTTGAGGTCTTCGGCTTCGTACACTACCCCCATCCCTCCGCCGCCCAGCTGCGAGAGGATGCGAAAGTGCGAGATGGTTTTGCCGATCATTTGGGTTGCGTCGCGGTGCATCAACGGACTTCGTACGTGCCGAGTTCCGTACCTGCGCGAGCGGGCTGAGTTTACTCCATCAAAGACCGATAAAGTAATGGAATACGGGTAAACCGGAAGTAATCCTGGCATTCCCCCTGGTTTAATCGTGTGGAGTGATGTAGCGTTCCCGGAGAATTATCTTGGGAAACTCTTTGTGGAGAATCTTCGGGAATTCCTACACGACGCAACATGGCTACACGGACTCGGATGATCGCCTCTGACGACGCCCCACATAATATTGTCACTCGTCGCTGATAGTTGCTGTTCAAAAGGCGGGACCGGAGTTAGCATGCGCAATACCCATGAGACAACAACTATCCCGGACCACGGCTCGTCGTGAATTTCTGAAATTTCTTGCTGCAAGCCCGTATGTTGCGGCCCTTGGCGGAGTCACGGCTTTCCTCGAACAAAGTGGATTCGCGCAGTCCCCCCAGGAATCCTCGGGCGTCATTGCGAGCCCGGGCGAAGCCTTCGACGTTTTCGATTTCGAGGAAGCCGCTCACCGCAAGGTCCGCGATAGCCATTGGGCGTACATGGTGAGCGGCGTGGACGACGACGCCACATTGCGCGCTAATCGCGAAGGATACCAGCACGTGCAATTGCGTCCGCGCCGTCTGCACGATGCCACTAAAGTAGACATGCATGTCGAGTTGTTCGGCACCGTCTACGACAGCCCGATCTTCTTGTGCCCGACATCCGGTCACAAAGCGTTTTGGCCCGAGGGTGAAGAGGCGGTCGCGCGAGCGGCCAAGGCCCGCGGCACTTTACAGTTTCTGTCGTCGGCTTCCTCCACCGGAGTCGAAGATGTCAACAAGGCTCTGGGCCGGCCCGTGTGGTATCAGGTCTATGCGCCGAGCACATGGGAAGCTTGCGAACAGCTCCTGCAGCGCGTGCAAGCGGCCGGATGCCCGGTGATCGTCCTCACCGTGGATAACACCACCGGCCGCAACAGCGAAACCTACCTGCGCACTCGCCCCAAGGACATGAAGCAATGCGCGGCCTGCCATAATGGCGAGCCTTTCACGGATATGCACGAACTCCGCATGTTCGACGGCATCAACATGAATGGCGTAACGATTTTGAATCCGGCGCTGGATTGGGCCTTCGCCGATCGCATGCGCAAATTCTGGAAAGGGAAGTTCTTCATCAAGGGAATTGACACGCGCGAAGACGCGCGGCTCGCGATTGAGCATGGCCTCGACGGGATACTGGTATCGAATCACGGTGGAAGGGCCACGGAAACGCTGCGCCCAACGATTCAGGCGCTGCCCGAAGTTGTGGAAGAAGTCGGCAACCGCATTCCTGTATTCGTGGATGGAGGGATTCGCCGAGGCACCGATGTTTTCAAGGCGCTCGCGCTCGGTGCAAAGGCCGTGGGGATTGGGCGCCCCTACCTGTGGGGATTGGGAGCGTTCGGCCAGGCCGGTGTTGATCGCGTGCTCGAAATCCTGCAGGGTGAACTGAGACTAGCGATGGGCAATTGTGGCGCCCAGAAGGTGTCGGACATTAACCGCGCTTACGTGGCTACGCCCGATTGGAAAATTTAGAAGAGCTCGCTTTGGAAA
>Ga0182024_10012385_pt1 | contig 16884 bp, 11 predicted proteins | sample P32metaG_FD_120480 | JGI IMG/M metagenome (GOLD analysis project Ga0182024, IMG submission 120480) | Permafrost microbial communities from Stordalen Mire, Sweden - P3-2 metaG (Illumina Assembly) | ecosystem: Environmental > Terrestrial > Soil > Wetlands > Permafrost | place: Sweden: Stordalen...
AAGCCTTGAACGATGGCGATGAAAGGCTATTAGAGGGCGTTTGAATGCGCGTCGGAATTGATGCTACATGCTGGGCAAATCGCCGCGGCTACGGCAGATTCACGCGCGGGCTGTTGACGGCTCTGCTCGAATCGGACACGAAGCGAGAGTACATTCTCTTCGTCGACGATCATACTCATTCACTGGGCGATCTGCCGGTGCAAGGAGAATGCGTCGTGGTGCCGACTTCGCAGTCTCCGACCCAGGCAGCATCTAATTCGAGCCGCCGCTCATTTGCAGACATGTGGGCGATGACAAAAGCAGTGGCGCGTTGCAAACTGGATACGTTCTTCTTTCCCAGCGTCTATACATACTTTCCCACGTTCACCGACGCGTCGATCATTTTGGGCGTTCATGATGTGATCGCCGAAGATTATCCTCAATTGATTTTTCCCGACAAAAAACGACGCCAGCTGTGGGAGCTGAAAGGCTGGCTGGCGCACAAACAAGCCGACTTCATCATGACTGTGTCGGAGCATGCCAAAGGCGGAATCATTCGTCATTTCGGCCACGCGCCCGATAAGGTCTTTGTCATCGATGAAGCTGCAGATCCTATCTTTCGCCAGCTCAGCGCTGCGGAACTCGATCAGGATCTGCTGGCCAAATATGGTCTGTCGATCAAGGACCGGTTTCTTCTTTACCTTGGCGGTGTCAACCCGCATAAAAACCTGGTGATGCTGGCAGAATGTTTCGCCAAAGTGAAAGAAGATGAACGTTTCAGCGAGATGAAACTTGCCATCATCGGCGATATCAAAAGCGATGGCTTTACACCCGGTCTAAAAGAGTTGAGAGAGAGAATTGAAGATCTGTCGTTGACGGACAGCGTCGTCTTTACAGGATACATCGGCGATAAAGATGCGGTGCACTTCCTCAATGTCGCCAAAGCTGTGGTGCTGCCGTCGTTCGCTGAAGGTTTCGGTTTGCCGGCACTCGAAGGAGCTGCCTGCGGCACTCCGGTAATAGCGACGAGAAACAGCCCTCTGCCCGATTTGCTCGCCGGCGGCGGCATTTTCGTCGACCCGGAACACCCACAACAATTGCTCAGCGCCATGCTAGAACTGCTGGGCGACGACATGGAACGGCATAACATGGGTCAAATCGCTAAACAAAAAGCACAAAAGTTGACCTGGCAACACTCGGCTAATCAGATGCAATCAATGTTGTCCATGGTTGAAGATAGCAGGTCGTGACACCTTTAAAAATATGCATGGTGACTACGTTTTACCCGCCCTACAATTTCGGCGGTGACGGAATTTTCGTGCAGCGTCTGGCGACGGCTCTGGCTAATGACGGTCACGATGTGCACGTTGTGCATGACCGCGACGCGTATGCATTTTGCGCCGGAGGGAAAGCAGCTGAGCAAGCGGTTGTTGACGCACCGGGAATCACCAGGCACCTGCTCGGTGAGGGCGCAAAGAACGAAATCGATTTGGTCGCGGTGCATCAGCTCGGCCGTCCGGTGCAAAAGCTTGGGCAGCTTAAACAGCTGTTGAACAGTGATTTTGACGTCATTCACTTCCACAATGTATCGTTGCTCGGCGGCCCGGAAATTCTCAAATACGGCGGCAATGCGGTCAAGCTCTGCACATTGCACGATCACTGGTTCGTCTGCGCCACCCACGCGCTGTGGCGCTTCGGTCAAGAAGCATGCACGACCAGAACTTGCTTCAGCTGCACGATTAAAGCAAAACGTCCACCGCAGCTGTGGCGCTGGACCGCCGCCGTCGCTAATGCCGCCAAGAACATCGACGCCTTCATTGCTCCCAGTCAGTTCGCTCGGCAAAGCCACATCAACAATGGGTTTCCCGCGCCGATCCGAGTGCTGCCGCACTTCATACCAGATAGTTTTCTTGAAGATGCGGCGACTATGCAGCTTGATCGATCTGCCGCGCACCCCCGCCCTTATTTCATGTTCGTCGGTCGGTTGGAGAAACTTAAGGGAGCGCAATTTTTAATCGAACAGTTCAAGCAATACGATGCCGCCGATCTGCTCATTGTCGGCGCCGGCGATTACGAGCCGGAACTGCGCAATGCGGCCGCCGGGCTCAATCACGTTCACTTTGTCGGCAAGGTCGACAGCACGCGGCTTAATCAACTATATCGACAAGCGATCGCCATTGTCGTCCCCTCGCTCTGCTACGAAACCTTCGGTCTGGTGGCGCTGGAGGCTTTTGCCCAGGGCACTGCGGCAATCGTCACCAACCTCGGAGCGTTACCGGAACTAATTCGCGACGGCGGCGGACTGTCCTATAACAATGGCTCAGAATTGATTGAGGCCATGGAAAAATTACGCACCAACGATCAGTTGCGCCGCCAGCTGGGGCTGGATGGGCTGGCCAATCTCAAGTCAAATTACACACAACAAAGGCATCTCTTGGCATACTATGACATGATTGCCGAACTTACCGGCTCGCGGAGCATGCAGGAGGTTACATGAAGGCAGCGTTAGGTGTTGCACACATCGGCGCCGGCTCGATTGGGGTGCTCAGAGCCCAGGCGGTGGCTGAGACTGAACAGTTGCAGCTCAAAGTCGTGGCCGATTTACGCAAAGACGCGGCGGAAGCCATCGCTCGCCAACACGGTTGCGATTATACGACCAGCTGGCGAGAGGCAGTGACCAGACCGGATGTCGATCTGGTGATTATCTCCACGCCGCCGAGTTTGCATCCGGAAATGGCTATTGCAGCGGCTGAGGCAGGCAAGCACATCCTGGTAGAAAAGCCGATCGCGCACACTCTGGCTGATGCAGAACGGATGTGCGACGTGGCCGAGCGGTGCGGTGTTCTGATCAAAACCGGCTTTAATCACAGATACTTTCCGTCGATGGCGTTCGCTAAACAGCTGATTCAGTCAGGCAGAATCGGCGAAGTGATCCGCGTGCACGCCTATGCCGGACATCCAGGGGGCAAAGAGTTTGGACCCAATTGGGTGACCGATGGTGCCGTCACCGGTGGTGGCAGCCTGGTCGACAATGGCATTCACATTTTGGACCTGACCAGATTTTTCATGGGCGACGTCGAACTGCAAACTGGAAAAGGTTATGTCGCCAATCTGGTCTGGCCTTTCGAACACGCAGAAGACAATAGCTTCGCGCTGTTCCAATCGCCGACCGGAGCCATTGCTTACGTGCACGCTAGCTGGACTGAGTGGCGCGGTTATTATTTTTCGGTGGAAACAGTGGGAACGCGCGGCTATGTTCGAGCATCATATCCGCCCATGATTGCCGAATGGGGCGAAACGCCGGAACCCGGTATCCGCGCCAAGCGCCGCTACAACTTATTTCCAAAATTCCAAATTCTCGAGCGCCTGAAAAGCTGGCGCTGGACGATCGTGCAATCGTTTGTCGCTGAGATGAGCGATTTTGCTGACGGCATCATCGCCGGGCATGACGTCGCTCCCACCGGAAGAGATGGGCTTCGTACCCTGCAAATGGCGCACGCAATCTATCGCTCTTCGCGCGAAGGGCAGGAGGTAGCCGTTTGAGAGTTCCAATCATCACGTATCATGCCATTGGAGACAAAGGCGCGCCACTCTGGACGCCAGTTGATGTTTTCCAGGAGCACATTCGTGGATTGGCGGACAACGGCTGGAAAACCATGACGCTGGGTGACTTGATCGCCCACATTCGCAAAGGCAAAAACATCAAGGAAAAGACTTGTGTTTTGACCTTTGATGACGGATATGAAAGTGTTTATACCGAAGCCTGGCCCAGACTGCGCCGCTTTGGCTTTACCGGGACTGTTTTTCTGATCACCGGTTATTGCGGCAAAACAAACCAATGGCCTGGGCAACCAGATACGGTGCCAGTAGAGAACCTGCTCAACTGGAATCAAGTCAACGAATTAAGCCAGAACGGCTTCGAGTTTGGTGCTCACACCACGATGCATTCGTCTCTGACGACGCTTGCGCCCGACAAAGTCGTGGAAGAGCTGGCCAATTCTCGTGATGCGATCGAGCGTCATACCGGCAAAACCTCTCGCGTTTTCGCATACCCATACGGCGATTACACCCCGTCGGTGATCAATTTCGTCAGACGCTACTTCGACGGCGCTGTCGGAACCAGTCTCGGGTTGGCCGACGACACCAGCAGCCTGTATTTGTTGCCTAGAATCGATGCTTATTATCTCAATCCGCGATGGATTCCGCAGCTGCAGCGCAATCGATTCAAAGAATACTTGCGCCTGCGTCAAGCCATGCGCTCCATTCGCAGACTGGTCTATCCGGATTATCAGGCGCCAGCAGCCAGTGGTGCCGAAGCAGACGAATCGGTTGTTGCCACAGCAGCAACTGGCGTTGCAGACGACAGCTAGCTTATGCTTGATGGGATCGGCGGACAGATGAATTGTCCAAACTATTGCTGCCCCAAGTGCAAGGGAACGTTGACCATAGACGTTCCAGCCTCCGACGGCGGTGCGCAACGGGCCTATCAGTGTGCCCGTTGCGTCAGAGATTTCCCGGTGATCAAGGGCATTCCGGACTTCAGAGTTTACAGTGATCCTTATATCGATCTTGAGAGCGACAGGCTGAAAGGCATGCGGCTGGCGGAGAAGGCGTCCGACATGACTTTCGCCGAACTGGTTGCCTTCTACTATTCAATCACCCCGGAAGTTCCGCCCGACCTGGCGCGCTATTATCTCAATCATCACATCGCCGGCACCACTCGCGGTGCAGGCATTCTCGCTCGATTCGCTTCCTATGACTTGCCGCTGCCTTCAGCCAGGCATCTGGTACTGGACCTGGGATGCGGCACCGGCGGATTTCTCGCCGCCGCCGCACCAAAGACCGATGCCAGTTTGATCGGTGTGGATGTGGCCTTTCGCTGGCTGATAGTGGCCAGAAAAAGGCTGGAAGAACTGGGCTGCAACGATGCACAACTGGTGTGTGCCTGCGCCGATTATCTGCCGTTTCCCGATCAATCTATCGACGCGATCGTGGCTGAAAATCTGATCGAGCATGTTCGAGACCAGTCTGGACTCTTTGCCGAGATCGCCAGAGTCAGGCGCGTGGATAGCGCAGTGCTTGCCCGTACCGTCAATCGTTTTGCCATCGGTCCTGAGCCCCATGTCGGCGTCTGGGGCGTGGGATTCTTGCCGCGACCACTGATGAATGACTACGTAAAACTGGTCAAGGGCATTCCTTACGAACACATACATTTGCAGTCCGTGCGCGAGCTGCACGCTTCAGTCACCAGCTCAGGTCAAGCCGATTTGCGGGTTAAGTGTGCGGTTCTCAATCAACAAGATTACCAGCATCACCCGCCTCACAGGCAAAGACTGTTCAAACTCTACAGCCGGTTGGCAAACAATGTGGCACTCCTGCGCCCCGCACTAACCAACGTGGGACCCTATCTAGACATAGTCAGCACGCCTCAACCGGTAGCTCTACCCGCTGCCGAGAATATTTGCAAGGTCTGATGCCCTGGGGGCGCGGGCGTCCCGCCCGCTTCGAATGCGGGCAAGATGCCCGCTCCCGTGAAGATGCCGTAATCAGCTATTCGTGAGCCTTTAGCACATAGACATTGCGCTTAGAGAACGAGAGAGCGCTCCAGTACTTCTGCGTGTCGAACAGATCGTAGTCGGGGATGGGAGAAAAGCTGACGATGTACTTTTCGCCGGTTGCCGGCCACCAGCGCCATTGGTTGCGAGGAGGGGCACCTCGATTTTCCGGGCGCAGGTTCGTCCAAGTGAGATTATGGAGAAAGAAATACTCGGCACCACCGTCGATATCACCCGGCTTGATACCACGCGCTTCCAGAGAACGCAGGGCAGTCCAGCGGGCCCTGTTCCAACCCATGTAATCTTGCTGTGCGGCGATGGAATAAGCGGCTAGCAGCAAGACCAGAGGAATTTGCGCCCAGAGCAACGGTCTGGTATTGAGCCAGCGTGACAGCAGCGCGGCAGCCACTATGCATGGTGCAAGGGCGATCAGGTAATAACGGTCGATGTTGCCCATCCACACTTGCAGAGCCACGATGCTCAGGCTCAAAGCGGTGCAGGCAAGGCAGAACATGCAGGTTATCACTCGGCGGAACTTACCGTCGAGCGCAGTCCTTAACTTGCTATCAATTGGGATCGTCGCAGTCGCTTTGATGCCTTTGACGTACCGAACCAGCATCACGGCGCCTTTGAAGAATGCAGCAACAAGAACCGAAAGGAAGACAACTGCCAAAACAGCCGCAACAGACGTGAACCAGAAGGAGGCATTTCTGTGCAGCGGGTAGAAGTTAATCCCCATGATTGGAAGCGCCCCGAGGCTGGGCACTCGCAGCAAATTCAAACTAAAGGGCATCATCGTCTTATCTCGACCAATCAACTGCACAAGTGCAGTGGCAACAATTGAGATCGAAACAGCGACGGTGATTCCGAGCATCCGTATTCTCGCCATCGTCGATGCTTTCAGCCGACGAGGAATTGCAAGAAACACCGGCGCCAGGAACAATCCCATATAGCAGGCGGCAGCACCGACAAGCGCATCAAACTTGCAAAGACTTTTCCAGGGCTTCTGCATTATCGTCGACAGCAGTCCCCCAGACGACGTTCGTTTATACCAGTCGTACCCGGCATCGGTTTTAGCTACGGTCAACATGCGATCGGCGGCGAAGAACGTGATCAGAGGAAGAGCAACAAGCCAAATGAAAAGGCTCCATGACTGTTTTCGCCGCACGCACATGATTGACGCTAGCAGAAAGTTAGCAACGATAAACACGGCGTTCGTCTGCCGCACAGCCACTGCGCACATCAGGCTCAGTCCGCCGGCAATGAACGCGCCGGCAGAATTGCGGTTGATCCCGCGAATCACCGCATACATATACATTGCGATAAAGGCCGCCGACGGACCGTCGGTCATGTAGGAGAAAAAGATATTCAAGAAAATCGGATTGGCACAGTAAATCAGAGATGAAATCAGCGCCACAGTCTTGCTAATCTTCAACTCGCGCAGAGTCAGGTAAAGACATACCGTTCCAGCAAAGCCAAAAATCAAGCTGGTGACTCGCAGGGCTTCATACGAAAAACCGAAGATCGCGCTCACTGCCGCGCCAATCAAAACATGCACCGGACAAGCGGCGCAGCAACAGCCGTACAGGACAAACTGGCCGGTCTGCATAAATGTCTTTACGGCCTGCGTGTAAATCCAATCGTCGTTGAGGGGAAAGTTTCCCGCCGGTGATACCAGAGCCACACAAGTCAGATAAAACACCAATAAGATCAAAAACGGCGCCGCCGCGAGAGCATATTGCTGCCGCTCATTCGATCTTTCAGTCCGTTTTATAGCAGTGGCAGCGGTCATCCAAGCTGTTCCGTCGACACGTAGCGCCTGGCAACTTTAGCATTCCTAACTGTTGTATTGATGATAGACACTTTATTAGCGCGTTCCTGTCCCGTGCTCAGCCGATAACACCTTTTTTGTCGCTGATCACTTTTGCTGAGTGGCAACGGTCTGCTGCTTTTTGGCAGTCCAAACTGTTACAGCGCCGTCTCCGATGGTTCCAGGAAAGATCTTCGCGACTTGCCAATCTTTCGCGATCAACTGTTCTAATTCAGGATGATCCATGTGCAGCGCACGGGCAAAAGTAGTAAGCACGAGAACATTCTCAGGCTGACGGTGTGCCAGCACGGAATCAAATCGGTGTTGGTCGCGAACGACAAAGTAATCAGTGCCCGATTTCAATCCGGCTTCGTCGGCATAATACTCAAAACCACCCTCAGACGTGTAGATCGGCATTAAAACTTGATGCGGCCCGCGAATACTTTTCATATACTGCACGGCGGTTTTGAAGTCTTGCTTGGGCAAGGCATAATATCTGAGCAGTGACGGCGTGCTGCCAATCAGCAAAACAGACAGGGCTAAGATCATAAGCGGGCCAGCCACAGTCGGCCGCTTCAGCAATCTGCACACGTAAACACAGCAAATTTCGAACCCTGCAACACCAATGAGAACGGCGGCAGGCAGCGCCAGAATAAAGAACCTTGGCGAGACCGTCAGTTTCAAGGCGCCCATGAAGCCACCGAGCAAAATCTGCGGCAGGATTAATACCGCAACCAACACCCAGTTTTTGCGCCACAGGCTCGACGTTCCAACCGCCAAAATTATCAGCGCCGGTAGAAGCCCGATCAGAAGAATGCTGCCGTATCCAGCAAACAATCCACGAAAAGTCTCCTGCAAAAACTCCGTGGAGAATAGCGAAAAGCCTGTTGATGGGTGTTTGTAAGTTACCTCCAAGACAAGAAGCGCCTGCGGAAAAATCAATGCGTATAGATGCAACATCAGCAAACATGTGACCGCCAGAACAGAACTCAATCGAATCAACAGCGGGCGCACCGAAACGCCGCGCCGGCCCACTACGACCAGGGAGGCAGCGCCGACGAAAATGTGTGCGGACAGAACGGCGACGCTCGGTCCCAACAAAAATGCTACGTCAAACACCATCGATACAGCGTACAGAATCCAATCGCGAGCGCGGTCTTGCTTCAAGCCGCGAATGAAAAAAATAGTGGCACATAGAGAACAGAAGAGAAAACCGCTGTAGCCTCGAGCATTCTGCGAGAAGAAAACAAGATGAAACGATGTCGCCATCAGCAATGCGGTGGCAACGGAAGCAAATCGATTGACCACCAAACGGGCAATAACATATGCCAGCGGCACAGTTGCAATGCCGATCACCACCGCCGGCAGTCTCACTACCCACTCGGTCTCACCAAGCGCAAAGATCGCCGCCTTCTCCAAAATCGTGTAAAGCAGGTGATTGTTCGTGCTCGAGTAAACGCTCAGCAATCCAATAATTGAAGTGTGTCGATAACAAATCAGCGGCGTGATTTCGTCAAGCCAAAGTCCACTGTTTGACTGCCAAAACCGAAGTGCAGCAGCCAGGATCGTGATTGCAAAAACACATATGGTTGCGGACTTCCCGGACAGATCTCTGGGAAGTGAGGGCAAGTTCGATGTCCTGGACAGCTCAGTCGGAAGTGAGGGCAAGTTCGATGCCCCGGATAAATCAGAATCTGGATGTTCGGTCGTCTCGTTGCTGCCGAAGACTCTTTGTGATGAAGCAATTCGCGCAAAGTGCCGTCCGGGCGTGCCTAAGGCCACGCAGATCAGACCTTCGGCGGCAAAGCAAAATCTCAAAATCAGAACGCCGATTTGAAACGCCAGCGCATTAGCTGGTTGATTGATGGCTTCGAGAAACCAATGTGACGGAACGAATGCAGCCGCAATCAGGACGATGCCAAATGCGGTGGCAAGAAGACGGATATTGATCGGCGACGGATCAGACGGACGGGGGCGGCGCCTGGAAGTACGCCGGCGGGACGATGCCGAGCTGGAAGCGGTCTTGGTTGCTAGCTGCATCATTGAGTTGGCCACCGGAATCAGATCAAGCTACCGCTTGGAAATCGAATACTATCCAATTTCTGCTGCCCGAGACCTTACTGAAGACTCATTCTGCCTTGTATTGTTACGGTTATTTCATTGGCACGCAGTGCGATGTTAATGCCTGCTCATAGAGAAGGCACATTATCAATAGTTCGTTGTGTTTTTGCCCATCAACCGCCAAAATCAGTAGGTTGTTGACTTCCGACCTTCTAGACATGTCCGTTGAAGTGGTTGGCCATGGCGGCTTCGATTCACCGGAAGCCGCTCTAGTGCCCGAATTATCTCAGACCAGGCAAACGCGCGACGGCCAGCGGCTGCGCGATTGTTTAATGCTGCTTGCACTGTTGCTGGGCATTTGTGCAATTTTCGCCAAAACGGTTTTTCTTGGCGTGCCAATCTCGAAATTAGCTCGCTTGACGCTCTGGGACTCTGCATTTGCAAGTTACCGCCAGGGTCCGGGCGGGCTCATGGATCCATCGCTCGTTCAACTGATGATTCCCTACTATTGCATGGTAGCCAAACTCTGGCACGCCGGGCAGGTGCCGCTGTGGAATCCTTACAACGGTTGCGGCGTGCCGCTGTTGGCAGACCCACAATCTTGTGTTTTCTCGCCACTACATGCAGTGCTGGCATTGATACCGAGCTTGCGTGTGTACAATCTCGTCCTCGTTTTTCAAGTCTGGCTGGCCGCTGCAGGAAGCTTCTTGCTTGGGCGATCTCTGGGATTGAACCGAACGGCTTCTACCTTGGCGGCAACGGCTTTCGCATTCTGTCCGTTCGTTGACTGGAACATGGAACTGAACGGCAGCGGCTACATACTTTTCCCGCTTTTGTTCTGGCTCTTCGCCAGAGCTGCTGAAAAGCCCTCACGTTCAAGGGCGGCGCTAGCAGGCGTAGGAACGGCCGCGGTGATCTTGTCGGGGCATCCGGAAGTGTCATTTTGTGGAATAGTCAGCGCTTCATGCCTAATGCTGGCGTTGATCGTGTGCGGCGCCTATCAACAAAAAAGCACTCCGCTCATCGCTCGCATAAAAGACGGCTTCGTCCAGCTGACGATCGCAGCGGCAGTGGCATTTTGTCTGTCAGCGCCTCTTTTGCTGCCATTTTGCGAATACCTGATGCACTCAGCCTGTTACAAGTTCACCAGTGGAGCGCCTCAAGGTATTCCCTTTCTAATTTTCCTCATCAATCTGTTGCAGCCGGCGCTTGGCGGAGCGAGCATGTACCTTGGCTTTCTGCCGTTGCTCTGCCTGCCTTTCTGCATTGCCACCAAAAATGAACAACGACGCAATGCGGTCATCGCACTACTGACGGTGGCACTAGCGACAGAGGCTTTCACCTCACAGCTGTGGCCCGTGAGCTGGATCGTGCAGTTGACACCTTTGAAATCGCTGATTCCAAACTACTGCCAGACTGTGCCACTGTTGCTGTTGGCGGTTTTAGCCGGCTTTGGCATGCAGCACCTGATGGAAACGAACGCTTGGGCAAACAACCGGCGAGGCGTCGTGACATTGATCGGGGTTGCAATACTAGTTGTGGTGGCGCCTTTGTTGCTACAGAAATCCAAGCTCTCCCTGGCGTTCTTGAGCTTTGACAGCGCCCTGGCAGAGCCTCATTTGAGCAGTAATGAATGGCTATTGCTCGCATTGCTCACCGGAGCCGGGCTGGCACTACTACTCTCAAGAAGTCTTTGGAAGCAGCCATCGGCTCTAGTTCCGGTACTGCTCTGCATCGCTCTCAGTTTTTTCGGACAGTTCAACCAAGCGAAGCACGCGCTGCCTGCGCAGTCCAATTTTGATTACCCTATGGTCCCGGCTGTGGAGGCGCTCTCCGATTGCCCAAGTCGCTATATCGCCATCGGGGACCATTTGCTCAAGCCGAACACAAACGTAGTTTACGGGCTATGCGAATTTCGTGTTCACAACCCGATGTTTCCGCTCGAATTCAGAGAACTGATTCAATGTACTGGGGCTCAACTTGATGGTTTCAACCAATTATTCAATCCACCGCTAAATCCGAGGCTCGGGCTCGCCAGCGTTTCGCGCATCCTCAGCCTGCAACCGATCTGGTCAACGAACGCGTCTGCGCAGCTGAAGATGCAGGCTCCAGCTACTCCTTGTCAGTGGTCAGGATTGCAACTACGCTCCATCGCCTACGCGTACGATCCAAGCAATAAGCAAATCATCGGCAGGTTAGCGTGTCAATCCAGTGGAAACGAAACGGCAAAGCGCAATTGGAGTTATTCAATCGTCATTGAAGACAACGCACACGTTGTGCAGTGGTTCAGCGATTCCGAACCGATTCCCGCGGCACCATTCTTTGAAAGAGAATTTGCGCTGCCCGTTTCATCGAATCGCGGTGGCGCACTAACAGCTAATTTACAGGTTTTCGACCATCAGAAGTCGCAGCTTGTGAGACCGCTAGCCTCAGGTCAGCCGTCATCAAACCGGCACTGCAAGCTGTTTGAATTTATGCCCGGAAACATCTCAACGAACCTGCCGGTGATCAGGGACGACATCTTTTCGTTGTTGAAAGAAGTGCCCCCTAATCTACGAGTCTATGAAAACAGAGCAGCGCTACCTTCTGCCTACCTGGTCCAGCACGTCGAGACGGCGCAAACCCCTGAGCAGGCACTGGCAATCCTCAATTCAGCCACTTTCGACGCCAAGCGAACGGCAGTCGTCGAGTCCGCAAATACACCCGAGTCGCTCAGGCAATCAAGTCCTGCTCATGCTGAATTGATTGCAGCACAATCAAGTCCTGCTCATGCTGAATTGATTGCTGCAGCACAATCAAGTTCTGCTCATGGTGGATTGATTGCAGCGCCCATCGAAAGACCATCTGACACGGAAGTGTCGGTACAGACACATGGGGACGCGCCCGGGTTGCTTGTTTTAACTGACACATACTATCCCGGCTGGAAGGCAGAGGTCGACGGTAAACCAGCAGACATTGTCCGAACGAACGTGTTGTTCAGGGGCGTTTTTCTGCCAGCGGGCCATCACCACGTACGCTTCATCTATAGACCGTTGTGGTTTTATATCGGCATCACCTTAGCGCTTACCTGCAGTGCGGTTCTGGTGGCATGGAAACTGATTAGCCTCAGAAATGAAAGCACAGCGACAGGCAGAAACGCATCGTGAACCGAAGTTGATTCGAGAGCGAAACAACTATTTCTCTACGCTTTGGTCTAACTGGAAGCTGCCCTTTCTGGTTCTCGGGGGTTATTTTCTGCTCAACCTCATCTGCGTTGGAGCAAGCGGCAATTTCCCGCTCAACGACGACTGGATGTATGGTCTCGAGGTAAAAAAGTTGCTCGAGACCGGACAGCTCCGTCTTCTCGGCGGCAGCCCGTCGTGCGCGATTCACGTTCTGCTGGGTGCAATCGTCTGCAAAATATTTGGTTTTTCGTTTGTTGTTCTTAGAATGCTATGCATCACCTTATCCTTTTTATGTTGCTTTCTCTTGTACGCGGTGATGCGCGAACTTGGAGGCAGGCGCCGAGATGCTCTGTGCGGAGCAGCTCTGCTAGCAACGAATCCGTTGTACGTTAATCTGTCATTCGGATACATGACTGATGTGCCGACGCTGACGTATTGCCTCGCGTATGCATTGTTTTGTCTGCGCGCAATCAGGACCAGCAGCGCGGTTGATTGGGTGCTGGCTGGAAGCGCCCTGGTTCTGGCCATCGGCACCAGGCAGAACAGCGCAATTTTCATCGCCTGCAACGTTGTCGTCACAGCAATGCTCTGGTTTCGAAGACGCAGAGACGCAGTCTTTTCAGCAATTTTCCTTGTCGGCGCAGCTCTGGCATGCGCTTATTACATGGATCATCTGATGAGCGTAGTCAATGATTTTCCAGCTGCATACGATTGGTACAAAGAGGAAATCGCGCGTTTACTCAGGCTCGCTGTTCAAAAGCCCTTCGCGTTTTTCTTCGAGGAAACGATCAGCTCCGTGCGCACGGCCGCATATCTCGGGCTGTTCGCCTGTCCTCTTCTTGCGACAATTCTCGTGCCCAGCGCCTGGCTGAAACAGGGAGGTCCGCGAGCACCCGAAGCGCTCATAATTCGCAAGGAAACGGCTATATGTATGTTCATAGCGTTGATTCTCACAATGTGTGGAGTTACCTTTCTCGTCCTCTTCAAACATCAATTAATGCCATTCAGTCCCAATTTGTTCGATTTTCCGAATTTGGGATCGGTGACGATAATCGCCTCCAGAGAGGAGCGAAATTGGTACATCCAAGTTGGGTTAACTGTCGTTGCGGCTGTTTTTGCATGCATCCTGTTATTTACAGTAATTTGCAGTGTGTATCGCACAGCATTGCTGGTGGTGCGTGCATTCCGCCTTAGGCAGACAACGCGCTTGAGCCAACTTCGACGCGCGACTGCCTGCACCTTTGTGATTGGGCTTGCCTGCGCCAGTTTCGCTTCAACTGTGTTTCATACGACCATCGCCAACCTCGACCGATATTTTTTGTTGCCGTTGACTCTTGTGATTCCATGCTGCGTTCTCTCGATACGATGGCTTCGTATACGAATCTCCGCCGCATTTGCAATTGTCTCGATTGGCGCCATTGGTCTGTATTCGACTTGCGCCGAACACGACTACATGAGTTGGAACAGAGCGCGATGGGACGCTCTTAGCGAGCTACAGACTCAAGGCATTGCAGCGAGCGATATCGATGGCGGCGTTGAGTTTAACTATATGCAGGACCCTGGACTCAGCAACGATCTGCAACTGGGTCCGAAAACATTCAGGTGCATTCACCGTGGTACTGGCGAAACGGCAAGCCTGAGGGGCTGGTCCGTTCACGGCGAACGATTCGTGATCAGCATGCGCCCAATCAACGGTTATCGGATTCGGAGTCAACACACCTTTTTCAAGATATTGATGCCACCTGATCTACAACTGTTTATCTTAGAAGCAAGTCCAAATCAGACAAGCAACCCACGTTAGTTACTGCGCTATCGACTACGCGATCGACCACGCGAACGACAGATCTCAAGCTTAGTGCGGGACACAGCCGTCCTGCGAATTTTCAGCCCACGATTGCAATCAGTGCTATCCGAATTCATCTGCGTCACAGTCGGATTCATTTAGTATCGGCTCAGCCTTCGAGCGCATCTCTTGAAGATGCAACGCGAAGAGCCCACCAAGCACAACTGCGTAAACACAGATGAGAACAACTGCAGCACCTAAAACCAGAATTTCATGAATCATAATCTTCCCCCCGGTAAACGTTCTATGTATAGAAACGCTCGGGACATACGAATAGTTCAAAGCAAAACGATAAAATTTTACCCTTGGAAAGCTGCGGTACATTGTCCACGCGCAAGCAAACACCGCAATCGATTCAGCGCTTCATACACTCTTCCCGCGGAAGAAGTCTGCTCTTACCTTATGGAAGCAACCTCCGCAGTTGGCATCCACAACCAACGAACAACCTCAGCCGGACGAGAAAGAGGTAGAGGTTTCAAGTTAAGACGCGCGTATATTAACTGCGCACGCGGGCTTTAATATTGTGGCTTAGGATGCGGGCGTACGCGAGCCCCATGAGTCCGGCATAGGCAGGCGCATCGAGATACCATTTAGAGCCGCGGTAATGCTTGTGCCAGAAGCGGTAGAGACCACGATGGGATGAGAGAATCATCTTGGCTTTGACTTGCTTGATTGATTGTCCGTAGTGATGCAAGACCTTGGCCGCCGGGGTGAACCATATCTCCCATCCGGCTTTCTTGATGCGATAGCACCAATCCACTTCTTCAAACAGCATGAAATAGCCTTCGTCCAGGATACCGACCTCTTCGATCACTGCACGGCGCACCATCAGACATGCGCCTTCGGGTTGGTCGACCTGTCGTTCGTCGTTATGATTCCAGTCCAACATTTTGTATTGGCGGAAGCGAACGACATTGGGAAACAGCCGGCTCAGCCCCAACAACTCATATGACATTCCCAAGAATGTCGGGAACTGCCGGCAGGAATCTTGAACAGAGCCATCTGTGTTGAGCAGCTGTGGAGCCACCACTCCAGCTTTTGGGTGCTCGTCAAGGAAGCGCATCAACGTTGCCAGCGAGCCTGGATGGACTTCCGTATCGGGATTGAGCAAGAGAACATAGTTGCCGGTTGCGTTGGATAAGGCCTGATTGTTCGCCGCAGCAAAACCTCGATTTGAGTCGTTGGCAGTGAGTTTGACCCAGGGAAATTCATCTGCAACTATCGCTGCCGATCCGTCAGCGGAATTGTTGTCGACAACGAATACTTCGCAATCCAGATCAGCCAGCTCGGCATGGAGCTTCCTCAGGCAGGCGCGCAAGAGTGCCTGAGTGTTCCAACTAACCACGATGATTGAGAGCTGCATGAAAAAGCCAGAAAAACGAGAGACCAATCTCTCATTCTAGCGAAGTGGCGAGTGAAAACAAATCCAACGCTACTATATGCAAACTAGGCTATATAAAGTCGCACTTGTTAGAACGCGGTACTCATTCCAGCATAAACTGATCGCAATGTCTCCTCACAATTAGTCGCGCTAATCGCAGTAGCAGAAGAAATCAGTGCGAAACCAATCAAACGGTGCCTTGGTTACATTTAGTTCTACCAGAACACAAGAATGCATCAATTGGACTATATCCAAAAGATCTGTTACACACGATTGGTAGCACTGAATGCAACCGGTTCAACGTTAGGGAAAGCCCACATAAGTTTGGTGAGACTCGAAAACCACAGGCTATCCCGTTTAGTAGCACCAGTTCACAAGGTCCGAGACTTCGGATCGAGACGGACCAAATTCAGGTTATCTTTCATTTAGTGCTACTTTTAGAGCAACTGTTGGTTTAGCCGAAGCGATAGCGTTTTCTTCTTGCACTCTGAACTGTCTCAAGCGCGAATAAAATTGACACACCAATGTCAATAAAATGTCAAAACTAAGGATGATAATGGCTTCATCCTGCGGCAATCATCACAGTAAATACGGTTGCCCAGCCGTGACACGGTTCCTACTCTGGGGAGAATTCAGGCATGGCATTGAATGACAAAACGTATAACCAGGATCTGCATCTCGCGCAGCACGCGACTCCAGACCCGCTGCAGCAAGAGTTTATCGCCTTGCACATGTATGGCAAACAGCGCGCCGATTATGACAGTCAAGCTTGCCAGCAAGCGATCACTAGTGACGGACAGTCGATAACCAAATTAAATAACCCGGCCACTAGTCATCGGGATTTGAGAGCCGCTACTACTGCGGATTTAAGCACCGATGTACAGGCTGTTGGTGACACCCACAACCCGGGCGACGATCGCAAGAACGCATTGCTCGATCGACAAATCATCGCCGTCGACCGGCGATATCTGGCTGCACACACGGATCGGGCCGGGCACAACGATCTCGGTGCCACCGTAAGCCAGGACATTAAACATAACATCAAAGCCAGGCCGCAGGACATCGCATACTGCGACAAAGATCGAACCAAA
>Ga0182024_10012386_pt1 | contig 16884 bp, 16 predicted proteins | sample P32metaG_FD_120480 | JGI IMG/M metagenome (GOLD analysis project Ga0182024, IMG submission 120480) | Permafrost microbial communities from Stordalen Mire, Sweden - P3-2 metaG (Illumina Assembly) | ecosystem: Environmental > Terrestrial > Soil > Wetlands > Permafrost | place: Sweden: Stordalen...
GCTCCGGTGAACTCGGTGACGATGATCGCGACGATCACCGAAGTCGAAATCGCCCCGCCCATGCCTTGGAAGAATCGAGCGGTGATCAACATGGCTTGGCTCTGCGCCAGCGCGCACACCAACGACGAGATGGTGAAGATGGCCACCCCGCTCAAGAAAACCTTCTTACGTCCGAGCAAGTCGCCCAGGCGACCGGCCAACAAGAGGAAACTCCCGAAGGCGATCAAATAGGCGTCGACGACCCAGGTCAAATTGGAAGGGGAGAAATGAAGACTGCGCTGAATTGACGGCAGGGCGACGTTCACGATGGAGGAGTCCAAGGCGCTCATGAGCATGGCCAGACAGACCACGATCAGGGCAATCCAGCGCCGGTTGTTTGAAACTCCTGATGAAACGGTTAATGAATTTGGCATGGGCGATGTCCTTAGTGAGTAAGGTGGAAGTACTGAACAATGTTTCTTTATCATCCAGAAGTAGATATAATCACTATATCATGAATATCGACACCTCGCTACTATTAGAAAATATGGATGAAAATCCGTCCACCGGACCTATCTTGTTGCTCACGCAACTCTCCCGTCTCGTTAGTCGACGGAGCACTCCCGAGTTGCTCGGTCAAACCTTGAAGGAACTGGCCGCGCTTTCGTTCTTACGTGATTTCGATGAGTCCACCCAGCAGGCCCTTACCGACGGTCTTTGCATCGACGCCAACTACTGCGTGTTGCTGTTAAACGATTTGGAAGCGGCCGATTACCTGGAACGGCGACGCGACCCCACGGACCGGCGGCGTCACATCGTCACCATGACCGACAAAGGCCGTAAGGCGCTGCACCGTGCCGAAACGGCCCAGCAGACCCTCGAAGATGAAATCCTGGTGGCGCTTAATCCGGAAGAGCGATCAACACTGGCGCACCTTTTGCGAAAAGCAATCGACGGCCAGAATGCCGCGATTCCGGCGAACGAAGCAGCAGCCCGCTGACCTCCTCGAGGTGCCCTCGAGCGTGGCGTCGCGCGTAGCGGGCCGCCACGTTCAAATCAATCCGCCGTCGGCATAAATGACTTGGCCGTTGATCCAACGGGCCGGGCCCGCGAGAAAGGCCACGACGTCCGCTATGTCCTCGGGCCGACCGAGCCGGCCTAACGCCGGGCCGCTCGCGATTCGCTCGAGGGTGGCCTGATCCTTGCCGTCGAGGAACATTGAGGTCGCGGTAGGTCCGGGCGCCACCGTGTTCACGGTGACGTCGCGACCACGAAGCTCCTTGGCCAGGATCATGGTGAACGCGTCGACGGCACCCTTGGTGGCGCTATAGGCCGCGTAGGTCGGCACCGCGCGCCGGTTGATGGACGTCGAGAAGTTGATGATGGCTCCAGCGCGGCGCACCCTTCGCGCCGCCTGCTGATCGACCACGAAGGTGCCGCGAAGATTGGTTCGCACGATTTCATCGAAATCGTTCAGGTCGAAATCGGCGACCGTCGACAAGATCATGACGCCGGCGGTATGCACCACCACGTCGATCCCGCCGAAGCGTCGCTCGGTTTCATCAAACAGTGCGACCATGCTGTTCTCGTTGGCAACGTCACCACCGACGGCGATCGCGGTGCCGCCGCCAGCGCTGATCTGCTCGACGACCTGCTCGGCGAGAACCTGGTTTCCGGAATAATGCACGACGACGTGCATGCCATCGGACGCCAGACGTAGAGCGACGGCTCGTCCGATTCCGCCCGAACCGCCGGTGACGATGGCGACCCTGGGGCCGATTGAATCATTGGTGGTCATGTCGTCGTTCCTTCCGTGTAAAAAAGAGTCGTGTCCCAAAGTGGAGAGTTCGTTACACCATGATCAGGTGACCCCTGCTGTCTCGCTAAGTGTGCGAGTTGCGTTATGGAATCAGGGTTGGATGCCGGCGAGGACGATATTGACCAAACGCTCAAGGTCGGCGTCATCAGATCCGCTTTGGCCGGCCGCATGACAGCATCCGACCACCAAGTTGAGAATGTCTTTGGTGGCGACGTTGCTTCGTACCTCTCCGGAGATGACGGCCCGGGCACGCAGGGCGTCGAGCTTGGCCATCAACTCTTCGAACTGCGAGGAGAACTGCGCTTTGACGTCAATGCCGGCCTGGCTGAGCGCTTCCATTAGGTCGCGCTTCTCTGACGCGAGCGCCGCGAACTCGCGAAGGAAGGAGTACAGCGCCACTCCGGCGTCGGGGTTCTGGTCGTACACATCGGCAAGTGCCAAGAGCTCCGTGAGCCGCGTCATGACGATGGCTTCGTACAGCGCCTCTTTGGTGGGGAAGTGGCGATACAGCGTGCCGATGCCCACGCCGGCCCGTTCGGCGACCAAGTCAATGGGCACCGTGACGCCCTCCGTGGCAAAGATCTCTTCGGCCGCCTTGAGGATCTTTTCGTGATTCCTCACGGCGTCAACCCGCATTGGTTTGGGCGTCTCCGCCTCGGTCTGCGATGTCACTTTGGTGCGCATGATCCCACTTGATTCGCTGCCGGTTCCGCTATGAATTGCGGGCTACGAATCTTCTTCCCAAGAGTGGTTGACAAACGGAACCATCGTTACTATAGTGGCATTTATCCGGAACCATAGTTCCGATTCGACCGTAACTATCTCCAGAGTATCGGGGAAGTGCCCAGAAAGAGCGCCTCGGACCAAGCGGGCGTCGAACGAAGAGGAGAGAATATGTCAACCGAGACACTCACCGAAGGACTACCGGTAGGGGATTCCCAACTGGACCCCAAGCGCTACTGGTCGCTGGCGATCATCGCTATCGCCCAACTCATGATCGTGCTTGATGCCTCGGTCGTGGTGGTGGCGCTGCCTTCGGCCCAGCACGCCCTGCACATTTCCGTCGCCAACCGTCAGTGGGTGCTTGGCGCCTACACCCTGGCCTTCGGCAGCCTCCTCCTGCTTGGCGGACGCATCGCTGACTACCTGGGACGTCGAAAGATGTTCATCATTGGTCTGATCGGATTTGGCGTTGCCTCGGCGCTCGGCGGGCTGGCGCAGAATCAAGCCATGCTCTTTGGCGCCCGAGCCCTTCAAGGAGCGTTCGCGGCGGTCATGGCGCCCGCAGCCCTGTCACTCCTTACGGTCACTTTTACCGAGGCCCGCGAGCGGGCCCGGGCCTTCGGGGTCTACGGCGCAGTCGCTGGCGGCGGCGCCGCCATTGGGCTGGTGCTCGGCGGCGTCCTAACCGAATTCGCGTCGTGGCGCTGGACGCTGCTCATCAACGTGCCCATCGCCCTCTTCGCGGCCATTGCCGCCAGTCGGGTGATCCGAGAGAGTCGGGCCGAAGCCAGGCACGGTTACGATCTGCCGGGCGCGATTACCGCCACGGGAGGCCTCTTTCTCCTGGTCTACGGCTTCACCATGGTCGCTTCGCACGGCTGGGGATCCACGCTCACGGTGACGCTCTTCGCGGGCGCCGTGGCGCTGCTCGCCTCGTTCGTGGTCATTGAGCTGCGTTCGCCGCACCCGCTGCTACCCATGCGAGTGGTACTGGAGAAAAGGCGCGGAGGATCACTTCTGGCCTCGCTTCTGGTGGGCTGCGCGATGCTCGGGACGTTCCTGTTCTTGACGTATTTCCTTCAGGGCACCTTGGGCTACAGCGCGCTGAAGACGGGCTTTGCCTTCCTGCCCTTCTCGGGCGGCATCATCATCGGCGCCAGTACGGCTAGCAAGATCCTGCCCCGGACCGGTCCGCGAACACTCATGATCACTGGTCTTTCGATGGCGATGCTCGGACTGCTCTGGTTCAGCCGGCTCGGGGTGCACAGCGCCTACGCGGCCCACGTCCTCCTGCCCGAGATCCTGGTGAGCATTGGCATGGGCCTGGTGTTCGTGCCCATGAACAGCACCTCGCTCTACGGCGTGGACCCCGAAGATGCGGGCGTGGCCAGCGCGCTGGTGAACACCACCCAGCAAGTGGGCGGAGCGCTCGGCACGGCCTTCCTCAACACGGTGGCCGCCTCGGCGACCGCTGGCTACCTGGCCTCTCGAATCAGCAGCGCTTCGGTGATCCGGACCGCCGCGGTACACGGCTACACCACCGCCTTTGACGTGAGTGCCTTACTGATTGCCCTTTCGGTGGTCGCAGTTGCCGTATTCATTGGCCCCAAGACCAGCCACGTGCTGGCGGGTGAGGGAGTTGACCCGTTGGTCGACGAACGCCAGCCGGCCATGGCGTCGCGTTAGACATCTGAAGCCGGGATTCACCGCAAATATGGCGAACTGAAGGAATCTCAAAATATCGCTTGACTTTCGACTGCTAACGATATATCGTTATAGTAACAAATCTATCGAAAGGATACGATATGAGAAATCGAGAATTCAATCAATCGCCAAATAGGCGAACGAGAATCGTCGAAAGCAGTGAAGTGAATCAGTTTGATGGCCGCCCGGGCCGCCGAGGTGGACGCCACGGTGTCGGCCACGGCCACGGACATGAACACCAAGACGGCGAGACCTCTATGCGAGGTGGGCGCGGTCGCCGAGGTGACGTGCGCCTGGCTGTTTTGGCGCTGCTCAACGAGCGGCCCATGCATGGCTACGAAATGATGCAGGAACTGGCTGATCGGACGCAAGGATTATGGCGCCCCAGCCCAGGATCGCTGTACCCGGCTCTTCAACTTTTAGAAGACCAGGGACTGGTGCGCTCCGAGACCGCCGAAGGTCGCCGTCAGTTCACGCTGAGCGATGAGGGCCGCGCCGAATTGGCGAAGAACCCTCGTGCGGCAGCCCCCTGGGAAGCCATGGTTCGCGGCGCCGATCAAGGTGACGTGGCCCTGCGAGTCGCGATGCGACACGTGGTGATTGCCGTCAGGCAAGTGGCCGAGGCGGGCACCGCTGATCAAAAGGCGAGGGCCGAGCGTCTCATCGTGGAGCTGCGCCGACAGATGTATTTGCTGTTGGCCGAAGCCACGGAGCCGACCGTCGCGCCATAAGGTCATCGCGTTGATGTCCGAAACGCCTTCAAAGCCCTAACGGGCATTGATGGGAGCATTTCCGCAGATCGCTACCGAGCCCTCGTGGCTTCGGTAGCGATCTGTTTTTCTTTTCGTCCTCCACCGTCCGCCTGGCCGGGGCCGAGTGGCCCGAACCCTCTCCTCGTCGGTCAATCGTGGCCGGCATCGGCCCAATTAGGCTTCGCGCCATGTCGGGCAATGGTGGTGAACAAGCAATGAAGGTTCAGTCACTGTGGCGTTATCCCGTCAAGTCCATGCAGGGAGAAACCCGCGAAGAACTTAGGTTGGAGTCCCAGGGCGTGGCGGGGGACCGAAGCTTTGGTGTATTGGATCTTACGTCCCAGACCATCATCTCTGCCAAGCGCGACGGACGCCTGCTCGAAGCGTCGGCCACGTTGAGCGACGGAGAACTTTCCGTCCGGTTGCCCGGCGGCCAGACACTGAGTCCCGGTGACGTGCTCGACGAGTGCCTGACCCGATGGCTGGGCCGACCGGTCCGGCTGGTCGAGGCGGCGTCGCACGGCGTCGCCACCTTTGAGAGCCAAGGAGAGTTTGAACGCGACGATTCAGCGTCGGAGCAATGGGAGGGAACCGAGGGCTCGTTCGTGGACGAGAGCCCTCTGCATTTGCTGACCACGGCCGACCTCAACCAACTGAGCGCCGAACGACCCGATCTGCAATGGCAGGTCCGTCGATTCCGACCCAACGTGATGATCGAAGGCAACTTGAGTGCGTTCGGTCCGATTCAGTCTGGTCGTCGAATCCACATCGGCGAGGTCGAAGTGAAAATATGGAAGGGCTGCACTCGCTGCGTAATGACCACCAGGCCACAACCGGACGGCCTCGAACGTCAGCTGGACATTCTTCGCCACACCATCAGATCGCACAACAACCAAGTTGGCCTGAGGGCGACGGTGGTCGGCACTGGAAAGGTGCAGGTCGGTGATCGGGTGGTTCTGGTCGACTGATCGAACACGACATCCGACATCGGTCCGGTTGAAAACGAACGCGTAGATTTATTCTTTGGCGATGTGTGCCGTACACGACGGGAGGTGGCAGTGAAGATCGCGGTGGCCGGAGGAACCGGGATGGTCGGGCGTTACGTCGTGGAGAGCGCCACGGCGGCCGGCCACGAAGTGGTCGTGATCAGTCGCTCATCGGGCATCGACCTGCGAAATGGCGTCGGTCTCGCCGAGTCCTTGAAAGGCGTAGACGTCATCGTCGACACGTCGAACCCGGACTCGACGAACCGCGCGCGGGCCTCGGCGTTTTTCGCCGACGTGACGCGCACACTGCACGCCGCGGGATCCGAAGCCGGTGTTCAGCGGTTGGTTGCCCTGTCGATCGTGGGGATCGATCACTTCCCCTACGGGTACTACCAAGCGAAAGTGGCACAGGAAGAGGCGGTGTTCGCCGGACCACTGTCGGCCCGCGTGGTGAGAGCGACGCAGTTCCACGAATTCGCCGGGCAGATACTGGCGCGAACGAAGCGCGGTCCCTTTGCCGCGATGCCCGTCATGCACATTCAACCAATCGCCGCGCGAACGGTGGGCGAGGAATTATTGCAAGCCGCGCTTTCGCCGTCATCAAAAGAGATCGTCGAGATCGCGGGCCCTCAAGAAGAGAGGCTGGTCGCCATGGCCCATTCCGTGCTCCGTCAACGGGGTCTTCACTGCTTCGTGATTCCGTTCCGACTGCCCGGCAGCGCCGGAAAGTTGATGCGTTCGGGTGGTCAATTGCCCTCTAGCGAGGCTCGACTGTTAGGCCCCACGTTCGCGGAGTGGTTGCGATCCCACGACGCGCAGTTTCCTGCGTTCTGAACGTCCCCACCTTGTTGATCGGCGACAAGGATCTCTTTTGGCGGGGAGTTCGCACGTCGGGTGAATTGGCTCGCCTCAGATTAGTGCTTCAAGAGTTGTGAACTCCTCAGCTCTGCGTTTTTTTAGGAGTTAGCAGCATGGCGATAGCGGTATACGGCCACGCCCGACCAGATGATCTCGGCGATGCCGAAGGGCCACGCTCCGGCGAGGAAGCCGTAGACGCTCGATAGCAGGCATCCGAGGGCGAAGGCCGCGATGAAACGACGACCCCGTCGTTCGAGGGCGTACATGAGAATCATGAAGGTGACCGCGCAGACGCCGTAGATCGTGATTGCCACGCCCCTACCTTCTCACTCGTGGCCGACCGCCCTTGGACAACGTTTCTGAAACCTCTAGGGGTGCAGTCCCTCTTCGTGTGAAACGTGGGCGGCCGGTTCCAATTGAAAAGTGGCGTGTTCGACGTCGAAGTGCTCGGTCAAGCATTGTTGCAGAGCGTCGAGAACCTGGGGGGCGTGGCCGCTGTCAAAGCAGTGATCCTCGACGACCACGTGGGCGGACAAGGTGGTCTCACCGGACGATATGGTCCACGCGTGCAGGTCGTGGACGTCGAGCACGTGGCCCACTCCCGCCAAATGAGCGCGCACGTGTTTGAGATCGAGGTTGTCGGGGGAGGCCTGGAGGAGAATCTTTCCGGCGTCGCGTAAGAGTCCCCACGCCGTCCAGACCATAAGCACGACCACGAAGAGCGAGGCAATGGCGTCGGCTCGCTCCCATTTGGTGAAGATGATGATGAAGCCGGCAATGGCGGTGCCGATGAAGGCAAAGAGATCGGTGAGAATGTGCAGGTACGCGCCACGAATATTGAGGCTCGTTCGATTGGCCTTGGAAAGCACCCAAGCCACGACAATATTCACTACGGCGCCTACGGCCGCCACGGTGAGCACCACGCCGCCGTCGACGTGCTGGGGCGTGATGAGCCGTTGGATCGCTTCGACGGCGATGAGCAAGGCGATCGCGACGAGGGTTACTCCGTTCACCGCGGCAGAAAGTATTTCCGCGCGCTTAAGACCGAAGGTCCAGCGCCCTTCCGAGGGTTTTCGCGCGAGACGCACCGCCCATGCGCTCATACCCAGCGCGGCCACGTCGGTGAGCATGTGCCCTCCGTCGGCCAAGAGGGCCAGTGAGCCGCCCAGGATCGCGGCGAGAACCTCCACGACCAGGAATCCGGTTATGAGGCTCAGGGCCAACAGCAGGTAACGAATGTCAGCGTCGGAGGTCGCCACGTGCGAATGCGCGGCGCGCCCGTGATGTTCAGTCATGATCGCGAAGCGACGCAGTGCGGTCGGAGAGACATGACGTCATTGTCCCATGAAGCGAGACGTCATGAATCCCAGCGTCGGGCCAACGTGTGACGACCCGGTTCGGTTATTGCCTTTATTACTAGAAACTGAAAAGTCGAGAGGTTCTGGCTAAGCGCTGCCCACCGAGGTCGCGTATTCCACCGTGTTCGACTTGATGGTGTCGCGATACCAGCGGAAGCTTTCCTTGGGCAGTCGGGCTCCGGAAGGGAAGTCCACCCATACGATGCCGAAGCGTCGCGAGTAGCCGTAGGACCACTCGAAGTTGTCGAGCAGACTCCACACGAAGTAACCCTGCACGTTGACGCCGGCGTCAAGGGCGTCGTGCACCGCCGAGATGTGCTCTTGCAGGTAGGCCACTCGGTTGAGGTCAAGGACGTGTCCATTGGGATCGACGTAGTCTTCGAACGCCGCCCCGTTTTCAGTGACGTAGATCGGCAGCGTGGTGTACTCGTCGCGGATGCGCACCAGTAGTGAGGTGAGACCGGAGGCTTCTATTTCCCAATCCATGGCCGTACGGTCACGGCCGGGCGTTTCGAGCGACCGCAGGCGAAGGTCGGGGAACTGCTCGGTTAAGGGCACGCGGTACCCAGCGACACGGGCCTCCTTGGCGCGCGACTCATCGACCACCGTGGACGGGAAGTAATAGTTCACCCCGAGGAAGTCCAGGGGCTGGGAGATGAGTGAAAGATCGCCATCCTTGACCACCGAAAAGCCCGGTTTGGACGTGGCGTAGTGCACCAACATGTCCTGAGGATATTCGCCATGAAAGATCGGATCTAGGAAAAGTCGGTTGAGGTTGCCGTCCGCCCGGCGGGCCGCCGCGACGTCCAATTCGTGGTCGGAACCGGGCTGGTGGTCACCGAGGTTCAGGGTAATACCTACTTTGGCCGACGGCACGGCCGCACGAAGAATGGGAATGGCGAGGCCGTGGGCCAGCAGCAGATGGTGGTTGGCTGCCGCCGCCTTACCAATGTCCTGAATCCCGGGAGCGTGGCGTCCCACGCCGTAGCCCAGCCACGACGTGCACCAGGGCTCATTAAGGGTGATCCACCGTTCGACGTCACCGCCCAGTGAACGGGCCACGATGTCGACGTACTCGGCGTAGCGCTCGGCGGTGTCGCGCACCCACCAACCGCCCTCGTCTTCAAGAGCCTGGGGAAGATCCCAGTGGTAGAGCGTGACGGTCGGTTCAATGTTGCGCGAACGTAGTCCGTCCACCAGACGTCGATAGAAATCCAGCCCGCCCTGATTGGCCGGACCCTTGCCGGTGGGCTGTATCCGCGGCCACGCAATGGAGAACCGGTAGGCGCCGACGCCGAGCTCGGCTAAGAGATCGAGGTCTTCGTCCATGCGGTGATAGTGGTCACAGGCCACGTCGCCGTTGTCACCGTTCCAGATGTTGCCCGGGGTATGGCAGTAGGTGTCCCAGATCGAGGGCCCCCGTCCGTCGGCCTTTACGGCCCCTTCGATCTGATACGAAGCGGTCGCGGTTCCCCAGAGAAAGCCCGGTGGGAAGCGTCGATTGAGGTCTTCGGAGTTCAAGTCAAGTTTGTTCACTGTAGGTACTTCTCCTCGTTGGGGGTAGTCAATATATGCTCGGTTACCTCTACGCTCGGCCCCTCCAGGTTGGAGTGGCGAGGCCGCGCGTAGAGGAAGGCTTTATGGGCCTTCTTGAAATGCAGCCCTAATGTGCGGCCCCCCATCCTTCAGGGTTGGAGTGGGGGCCGCACGATGTTCGGGTCGGTTAGACCTTCTTAAGGTGCATCAAGATGATGGGCAACTCGGGGTCATTCGGCGACGGGTCCATGTACTGGTTACTTGAAGTCACCCAACCGGTGAAGTGTGCCGTTGAGTACACGTCCCAGTCAGCTCCGTACAGCAGGGGAGCATCAGGAACCTGCGTCGCCATGAGGGTGCCGAGCGCGGAGATGGCCGTCTTGACCGCCGATGTGTCCGACGGGTTAGTCGTCTCCAGGGTCGTTAGCGCTGTCTGGGCCGCTGCGCTCTGGTAACGACCGAAGTCGGCCGACGCGTTGGAAGGACTAGGCGCTACAAACGTGCTGTAGTCGAGCCAGTTCTGGTACTGGACGAATGGATTGCTGCCACCCGCACCCCAGTGAATGGCCGTCTGGAACGTACCGGCTGCGAGGTCCGAGTACCACTGTGTGGCCTGGACCCCGTCCACGGTGCAGTCAATGCCGACGGCTTGGAGCTCGTTGGACATCAACTGGTCGTCAGCGTAATAGTCCGAGTACGCCGTCGGGTCTTCAACCGTGAAGGCGATTTCCACACCGTTCTTGGCCCAGAAACCCTTGGCGTCCTTGGCGTAGCCGTCGGCCGTCAGGATCGACGAGACCTTGGCCGCGTCAGCGGTGGGCGAGATATTGTTCGCCAACGAGGACGGCAGGTAGGAGCTCTGCGCGGGCAGGATGAGCGCACTGGTTGACGTCGCCGGGAGCTCGTAGCCAAGTTCACCTTCGGTGCTGAGGGCCGAGCGGTCGATGCCCGCACTGATCGCCGCACGCACCGCGGGGTCACTCAAGGGTCCGGTACCAGTCGTGTTGAACTCCAACGTCACCGTACTGCCGGGCGCGTAGAAGTAGTGGTTGGTCTTGGGATCCTTCGAGACGTAGACCGTGTTGAGGTTGGCTATCTCGTTTCCGGCCCACTGCAACTGACCGTCAGCGAGAGCGGTAGTGGCCGCCTGGTTCGACGAGTAGTAGGTGACGTTGATCTGTGTCGCGGCCGGCTTGCCACCCCAGTACTTGGGGTTGACCGAGAACTCGACCACCGTCGACGAGTAGTTCTTCAACACGTATGGTCCGGTGCCTACTGGCTTAGTGATGGTCGCCGTCGCCGGGTTGGCGATCTTGGACCAGATGTGTTCGGGCACGATCAATGTCGATCCGGCGATGTTGGTGATGTCCTGGTAGGCCGGCTCCGCGAAGTTCAACACCACGGTGTAGGCACCCTTGGCGACGGCCGCATTGGACAGCGCGGGCACGCCGGAGTAGTTGGCCGCTGGGTTCTCCGCGATGAGGTTGAACGTGTAGGCCACGTCAGCCGCCGTGAAGGCCTTGCCGTCGCTCCACTTAACTCCGTGACGCAGGGTGAAGGTCAGCGTCTTACCGCCGTTCGACCAGGCGTACTTGGTGGCCAGCCACGGGTATTGAGTGTTGGCCTTTAGGGTGTCGAACTCAAACAGTGGCTCATAGGCAAGTGACTTGACGTTCATTTGCGCGGCGAAGGAGTTGCCATTGAACGGGTTGAAATTCTTGGTGAACGTCACCCCGACGTTATTCTCCATCGTCAAGATGCTGGGCTTAGCCGAAGAGGCTGACGCCATACCGACGCTCACGATTCCGAGCATCAAGCAGGACATCGCCGCCGCGGTGATTGCTATTTTTCTAATCATTAGTATCCTTTTTCTTGTCCAGTCGGTTTTGGCCGACTTTTTTTGACCGTGTGGGTCTTGATAGGTACTTCCGAGGCCGGCTGGACGCTTTTTAGGTGGATCTCACTAAAAAAGCGACCGATTACTGCCGTTACCTGAGGGCAGTGGTCATTTCTTCGTAATAGTCCCTCCTCTTTGAGTTTCAGGTAGTGCTACGTCTACGACTTCTCCCGACTTACTGTGCAGCCAGCACCGTGAGACGTGGCCGTCACCGACGTTGAACATCGGTGGCTCCGTGGTGCGACACACGTCCATGACGTACGGGCAGCGCGGGCTGAAGCGACAGCCCGTTTGGGCGATCGAGACCTGGGTGTGATCGGCCATCTCCGGCGTGGCCCGGGCGGGATCGGCCGGGTCGGGCACCGAGGCGATCAGCAGTTGGGTGTACGGGTGGGTGGGCTCGTCAATCAGTCCCGTGCCGTTGGACTGTTCGACCACTTGACCGGCGTACATGACGATCGTCTCGTCGGCGATGTAACGGGCCGACGCGATGTCGTGAGTGATGTAGAGGATGGCCAACTTCTCGCTGTCGCACAGACCTCGCAGCAGATTAAGCACGCCCAAGCGGACCGAGACGTCGAGCATGGAGATCGGCTCATCGGCGAGCAGGACCTTGGGCTTTACGCAGAGGGCCCGGGCGATGGAGACCCTTTGCAGCTGACCGCCGGACAGTTCGTGGGGATAGCGGTCCATGAACCTCGCCGGCGGCTCCAGGGAGACCCGTCGCAGGGCCGCGGCCGCCAGCGCTTCGACGTCACTCTTTCGCGCGCCATGGATGAGCAGTGGCCTTTCTAGACTGTGGCGCACTCGGTGCACCGGGTTGATGGAGGCGAAGGGGTCTTGGAGGACCAACTGCACCTGGGAGGCGTAGTCCAGGGTTCGCTTGGAGCGCACCGGTACCTCGGTGCCCTGCAGCACCAGATCACCGGACGTCGGCACCACGATGCGCGCCAGCATGCGCGCGAGGACTGACTTACCCGATCCGCTTTCGCCCACCACCGCGGTCACTCGCCCGGCGTTGAGACGCAAGCTCACGTCGTCGACGGCCCGTACGATCCGCTTCGGTCCAAAGAAGCCCGAACTACTTCGTACGCTGAAGTGACGGGTCAAGTGACGGGCTTCTAATTGGGTAGTCGAGGTTTCGTTTTGGCTCACGAGACGTCCTTTGGATTGGGACTGGCCGGCGCGGAGGGTGCGTGCAACTTGGTCGTCGCCGAGAAGGCGACCATCTGAGCTAAAGGTTCGGGCACGCTCACGCCGCCGCCGTGCAGCCAGCAGGCGACCAAGCGACCAGTGTGGTCGACGGGAAGCAGCGGCGGCACGTCGGTAACGCACTTATCCAACTTGTAAGGACAACGTTGGTGGAAACTGCAGCCGGTGGGCATCTCGGCTAAGTCGGGTGGTGAACCGGGAATCCCTTCCAACTCGACCCGGGCGCCGTGCAGGGGCGGCGAGGAGTTGAGCAGTCCCAACGTGTAGGGGTGACGGGGAGCCGAGTAGAGCGCGCCGGCGGGAGCGCGTTCCACGATGGCCCCCGCGTACATGACGGCAATCTCGTCGGCCAATTCAACCAGTAGCGAGAGGTCGTGGGTGATGAAGATCATGGCGAAGCCGAATCGGGCCCGAAGTTCGGAGAGTTCATTGATGATCTCTCGCTGGGTCACCACGTCCAAGGCCGTGGTGGGCTCATCCATGATGACCAGCTGGGGGTCCAGGGCCAGCGCCAGGGCAATCATGATTCGTTGACGCTGACCACCGGAGAGCTCGTGGGGATAGCGGGCCAGACGGTCCTCTTCGAGACCCACCATGGCGAGCAGTTCAACCGCCCGGGCGCGGCGCTCGCTCTTGGACATGTCGGGACGGTGGGTCTTCAAGATCTCCTCGAACTCTTTGGAGATTCGCAGCACCGGATTAAGGGCGTTGAGCGCGCTTTGCAGGACTATCGAGACTTGCGACCAGCGAATCTTGCGCAACTCACGTTGCGAGGCCTTGAGCAGGTCGACGGTGATCTCGTTGCCCTGGTCGTCCTTACCAAGATTGAGTTTGACGTCGCCGCCGGAAATGACGCCCGGGGCTCGCAGGAGGCGGGTCAAGCCGTAGACCAGGGTGGACTTGCCGCTGCCACTCTCGCCAGCGATGCCGAGCACCTGGGAGCGATGCACATCGAGGCTGACCGCGTTGACCGCGCGCACGGCGTGCTCGCCCCAGCCGTAGTCGACGCTCAAGTCCTTCACTTCCAAGACGAGACCGTTTATGGGCGTCGTGTTAGTGGGTAGGACTCCCGCGCCGTCGTCGCTGAGGGGAAGTTGCTTCTGGATTTCGAGGGAGTCAGTGGTCAACGGGTCGCTCACTTGCTGCTCGAGGTGGAGAGTCGGGCCGTGACGACCGTCGGGCGCGGGGTGCGGAGCACGGGCGTGAACCCGAGGCGCGGACGACGGGGCAGACCGCTGCGCCGGCGCATTTTCCCGCTCAAGCCGCTGGCGCGCAGACGGGGATTGATGAACTCGTCAATGCCGAAGTTGAGCAGCGCGAGACCCGTGCCGACCAGCGCGATGCAGATCCCCGGCGGTACGAACCAGTACCACTGCCCGGCCAGAGGCGCGTTGTTGGATTGGGCCCAGAACAACATGGTGCCCCAGTTCCAGACGGCGGTGCTGGTAAGTCCCACGTAGGCCAGGGTCACGTAAGCCCCGATGGCGTAGAGAATGGTGAAGAGCAACGAGGAGGCGAGGACCGGCAAGAGGTTGGGCGCTATCTCGGTGACCATTATGCGCAATCGACTTTCGCCGATGATGCGCGAGGCTTCGACGAAATCGCGGTTTCGCAGCGAAAGGGTCTGGGCGCGCAGTACGCGCGCTCCCCAGGCCCAGCCGGTGAGACTTATGACCAGCCCAATGACGTACTCGTTGGAGCGGCCAGAAACCGGTAAGTAGCTGTCGATCACGATGAGCAGGGGCAGACCGGGGATAGCCAGGAAGACGTTGGACAACATGGTGAGACCCTCATCGGCCGGCCCACCGAGGTAGCCGGCCGCGACGCCGATGGTCACGGACAGCGCGGTAGCGACCAGACCGGCCAACAGGGCCACCACCATGGTCGCTCGTGCACCGACCAGTAGTTGGGAAAAGATGTCCTGACCGAGACTGGTGGTGCCGAACCAGTGGGTCGCCGACGGCGTCAAGTTGGGCAGGAAGTTGGTGGCGCTGGGGTTGTAGGGAGCGATCCACGGTCCGATGACCGTGAGGATCAAGAAGAAGCCCACGATAAAGAGACCCAGCAGTACCTTGGGCGACCGAGGCAGGCGAAGGGTCTTCATACCGCGGCCTCGGTACGAGTTCGCGGATCAAGGCCCAAATAGATCAGGTCGGCAATGAGGTTGGCCGCTAAAACTGTCATGGTGATCACCAAGAAGATTCCTTGAATGAGGGGATAGTCCTCATTTAAGACAGCCTGCAGGAGGAGATTGCCCACGCCAGGGTAGTTAAAGACGAGCTCCACCAGCAGCGCTCCCGATACAACCAGTCCAATGGCCAGCGAGAGATTGGCCACGCTGGGCAGAACTGCGTTCCTGGCGGCGTGCATGATGACTTTGCGCCTCGGTAGCCCCTTGGCCACGGCCATGAGGACGAAGTCCTCACCGATCATGGTGATCATCATGTTGCGCATGCCCAGCATCCATCCCGCTATTGAACTGAGCACAATCGTGATTACCGGCAACTCGCCGTAGCGGATGAGACTGTAGATAAAGGTCCAGGAAAGATTGGGTGTGAGCGTCGGGCTGTAGGCACCCAGCACCGGGAACCAGTGCAGCGTGCTACCGAAGACTAAGAGCACCACGGTGCCCAAGAAGAAGTAGGGCACCGCCTGAAAAAATGTCGCGACGGGTATGACGGTATCGAAGCGAGAACCGCGCGTCCAGCCGAGCAGGGCTCCGCCAAAAGTGCCGATGATGAAACTTAAGATCGTCGAGACCCCAATGAGACCGACCGTCCACGGCACCGCCGCGCGCAAGATGGAACTCACCGGCGAGGCCAGGGTTATCGACACTCCCAGGTTCCCCTGGAAGAGCTGCGAGATATAGCCGGTGTACTGGTGAAAGAGATTTTGATGAAGTCCTATGCCGAAGGACAGTTCGATGGCGTGGACCTGCTGGGGCGTGACCCGTCCAGTCAACTGACCGATGAGCGTTTGGACGGGATTGCCGGGCATGAGACGGGGAAGCAGGAAGTTGACCGTGATGGCGACCCAGGCCGTGAGCGCATAGAGCGAGAGTTTGCGAGCGATCATCCGCATGCTCAGCCGACCTCACTTCGCAGGGTCACCAGTTCGGCTAGCGGCGATCTGGTGTCAGCATCCGTCACACAGCCACAACTCCCGCGCACCACAAGTTCGGTGGGCAACACGACCGTTCGATTGACGACTTCGGAGCCGTCGAGCATCGCTACTAACGCGTCGACGGCGGCCTCACCAAGGAGGCCTCCTGATTGGCGGATCGTGGTGAGGGGTGGATTGAAATATCTTGTCAGCGTGATGTCGTCGAAACCGGTCACCACCACGTCGTCGGGAATCTTGAGGCCCGCGGCGTTGAGCGCGTAGATCACACCGACCGCCGTTTGATCGTTGGCGCAGGCGAAGGCCTGAGGCAAAGGCTCCGGGCGCCTGAGCCGCGCCTGCATCGCCACTTCTCCTCCGGCCGACGTCCAATCTGACTCCAGCAGGTCAACCTCTTCGAGAGTGGCGCCCAACTCTTCAATGGCTTGTCGGAAAGCGACCACTCGGGCGACACTGTCGGGACTGTCATGGGATCCAGCTACAAAACCAACTCGGGTGATGCCGTGCACCTTGACCAGGTGCTCGGCGAGACTCTGCATGGCGTGTTCATTGTCGACTCGAATGGTGACCGCAGAAGGAGAATCACCCTTACCGGCCAGCAAAACCACCGAGATCCTTTTGGCCAAATAGGCCACGTCGTCGTCGCCCAGTACGCGGTCCAAGAGAATGAGACCATCTACGGTGCCAGTCAGACTGAGCAGCGCCGTCATCCCCGAAGGATGGGTGTCGTAGGCGCTACTAAGCAGCAGCGAATAACCGTGCTCGGCGGCCCGGGTCTCGGCCCCTCGGATGACGATGTCGGTATAAAGGAGGCTGGCTTCTTCAACGCCGAGCACGCTGCCATCAACCGGGGCTCGCATAAAGACCAGGCCTAAGATCCAGTGCTTGCCGCTGGAAAGTCCCCGAGCGACCACGTTGGGCACGAATTCGAGTTCGTCCA
>Ga0182024_10012387_pt1 | contig 16882 bp, 12 predicted proteins | sample P32metaG_FD_120480 | JGI IMG/M metagenome (GOLD analysis project Ga0182024, IMG submission 120480) | Permafrost microbial communities from Stordalen Mire, Sweden - P3-2 metaG (Illumina Assembly) | ecosystem: Environmental > Terrestrial > Soil > Wetlands > Permafrost | place: Sweden: Stordalen...
CATTGCGGGTAGCGCGACGGTGACTGCGGTCCCATCGATGAAGGCCATGCTGGAGCCGAGAATGGTCGCGGCCAAAACCCACTTGCCATTCGGAGCGTGGGGAAGACCGTTTTCGTCCTTAGAATCGGGACCGGCTGGCGTGATTTTGATAGGAATGGACACGGTGCGCTGTGGCCATGATATCCGGCGTTGCCATAGCGTCTCCATATGGAGTACCGGAACTCTGGAAGAGTGGGTCCATTCTTCCAGAGTGGCCGGCAAGCAGGAAGTAATGCGGTCGCGGAGGTTCACTTCCGGATAGCCCGTGACTCGGAAGTGACTGTCACTTCCCACAAGCCGACTTGAACGAAGCCGCGTGCGGCGGACGCGTTCGCGTGTGGCTGAGGCTGTCCTCTGGACAAACCACGCCGGCCGGCTTCCGACCGAACTCAACTCCTGTCTCGCGATCGAATGCCCCACTAGCACCGGCCACTGCTTCAGCTTGTCCAGCACCGCAATCACATCGTCGCTTAACGATCGGAACTTCTTTCCAAATCTTCTTCCTGAGCAACAGTAATTCCAAACACTAACTTGAGAGATAAAGTCTCGCGCTGATTCGTTCAATGTGCCCGCCGGAAGCTCGGAGTTATCCCCAGCGATTCGTTGGAATTCAGCGGACGAAGTGGCATCTTCGACAAACGGGCAGGAGAGACGAGCGATCAAGCGAGCCGCTGGGGAGAATGCTGAATCGTTGGGAACCGGACCTACTGATAACGAAACTTTGCAGACAATGTGGAGTGGAAATTACTCCTAGATAGGACACTATGCCAAGGTACCCAAGGCCAAACGCGGTATTGTCCCGCTAGACCCGAACGCAGCGGGCTTACGTCAACCGTTCGAGACGGAGAGCTAACAGCTAACTTTGCGCCCCAGCATCGCAACTTTCCCAGCAGGATCGCCCTTCCTGGCAGATTGAGTGATGGACGTAGTGATCGTCCGGGCCTGCCTTGCTCATGGTCTTGAGGCACCAGTAGGTCGCTGTGGCTCCCATCAGGTCGGCGTGCTCCTCATGAAATTCACCGTAGGCGGCGTAGGAAGACTTGCTGCGGAGTGAGGCACAACTAAGTTGCACAAGGGAAGTCGTCATCTCGGATCTCCTTAACCGATGGAGCTTGGGTCGCGCGGCATCTGCCCAGCCGCTAGCAACACGGTGCGGTAGATGGCGGTCTGGAAGAGTTGCGTCTTGAATCCGTTCTGCGAGAGCGGTGTGGCACCCTGCATGGCGGCGCTCGCAGCTGCGCGGGCGATGGCCTCATCGATTGTTTTGCCGGTCAGGATGGCCTCGGCCGCGGCGGAACGGATGGGCGTCGGGGCAGCGACACCGAGCACGATCGACGCCTTTCGGCAACGGGTTCCGTCCATGACTAACACGACGCCGGCATCGGCGAGGGGCCAATCGAAGCTCTCCTTTTCGCCATATTTCTGATAGGCAGAGCGGGTACCGGGTTCCGGCACCGGCACGAAGATGCCGGTGATCAGTTCGCCAGGCTGTACGACGGTCTCGTTGAGGAGGCTCTTCTCGGGCGGCACGTAAAAGTCGCTCATGGCTACCGTTCGCTTGCCTCGCTTGGACGTGAGTTCCACCTGCGCATTCATTGCGAGCAGCGGCACCGCCGTCGAGGAGGGATGCACCATCGCGCAGGTGCCATTGTTCATGATGGCGTGGTATTGGTTCTCGCCGGTGTGCGCGTGACAGTCGTCGCTGGCGCCGTTCTTCTTTTTGCAGTCGAAGTCGCTGGAGCGAAAGTACCAGCAGCGTGGGCGTTGCATGATATTGCCGCCAAGCGTGGCCATATTGCGCACCTGCGGCGTGGCGGCGTGGCCGGCAGCGTCTGCCAACGCTGTATAGCTTTTCTGGATCTCCGGATGGTCTGCAATCTCGCTCAAAGTAGACAGCGGTCCGAGGTGCAGGCCATCGTTGCCGGAGGCGATACCGCGAAGGCTGCCAACATTGCGAATATTGACGAGCTTCGGCGGCGATACGATGCCATCCTTCATCAGGTCGAGCAGATCAATGCCGCCTGCCTTGACGGTAGCACCATCGCCGAGTTGGCCGAGAGCTTCATCTACTGTCGTGCAATCGACGAATGCGAACTTGTTCATGCCTGAACCTCCTGCACTTTTCCAAGCGCGGTAAGTACGTTTGCGGGAGTCATGGGAATCTTTCGCATGCGGACCCCAGTGGCGTTGTAGAACGCGTTGCCGATCGCAGCGGCCAGGGTGATGATGCCGGCCGACTCGCCAATGCCGGCAGCGTCGGTCGAGCTTTGCGCGATGTAATTCTCGACAAGAACGATGTCGATCTCGGGGACCTCACGGGCACCGAGGATCTTGTAGTTTTCAAGATTCGCATTGAGCATGTAACCGGCGTTACGGTCCATAATACGTTGCTCGAAGAGCGCGTAGGAGATGCCTTGCAAGATCCCGCCGTTGATCTGGCTGATGACGCCCAGCGGATTGATAGGACGGCCGCAGTCGTGCGCGCCAAAGACCTTCTCGATATGCACGCGTCCGGTCTCGGTGTCGACGGCGAGTTCGACGTAATCGACTCCGCCGTAGGTGATGCGCTCTTTCGAGTATTCGGCAACGCGCGTTGCCCGAGCGGAGATCTCAGCAGTCGGCAGCTTCGCCGTTACCTGCTTGAGCGTGTAGGAGCGCGACGCATCGTTTTTCAACACGATCCGTCCGTTTTGGAGTACGAGGTTTTCCGCAGTGGTGCCGAACTGCGGAGCAACCGCGGCGAAGAGCTTCTGCTTTGCTTGATAAGCCGCATTGCGGGCTGCGGGCGTGATCGAGCCGGCAGTGACGCTGCCTCCGGAATCGGGGCCGATGGGAAAACGCGTGTCGCCGATGCGGATGACCACGCTGGAGGGAGGAATGCCAAATTCCTCGGCCACGATGATCGCAAGCATGGTCTTGGTGCCCGTCCCGAGGTCCTGTACCGCGGACATCAGTTCGACCGATCCGTCGCGCGAGACACGCACCTCGCACGATGAATTCATGCTGACGAAGCGGTACCAGACCGACTGCGCAATACCCATGCCCCGTTTGATTGGGGCGCCGTCAGAACCTGCGGCCCTGCGATTGCGCCAGTTCGTACGCTCGAGAATAACCTGTCTCTCGGCCTTTCGAGCCGGACTTTCATCGATCTTCTCGCGGAAGGTGAGGGGGTCCATGTTGAGCTTGACGGCGAGCTCGTCGATGGCCTGCTCAAATGCAAAGCATCCTTGCGGGTGGCCAGGAGCCCGGAACGCCGCACCGGGACCGGCATTCACAAAGACGTCGTACTCCTCGGTGAGCAGGTTGGGGCACTTGTACAGGTTGGTTGCGGGTCCAGCAGCTCCGGCTCCAGTGCCTACGCCTGCCGTGCCGTAGCTTGTGAGCTGGATTGCGGTCAACGTTCCATCGTGCTTTGCGCCGATCTTCAGCTTCTGGTGCGAGTCGGGCCGGTTGGAGACGATATGCTCCTGTCGACGGTCGAGCATCAGCTTGACGGGTGCATTTGCTCTTTGCGACAGGTTCGCCGCAACGACCCCCTCGTTGCCGGCGCCGAATTTTGCGCCGAACCCCCCGCCCATGAATTCGGTGATCACGCGAACCTTGCTCTGCGGCAGCTTGAAGACGTCGGCGAACTCGTTGCGAACGCTCGACGTACCCTGAGTCGAGGCGTAGACGGTCACCTCTTCCGGCTTCCAGTCCACGACAAAACCATGTGTTTCGAGAGCGGAGTGCGTCTGCACCTGCGTGAAATACTCGCCCTCTACGATCACGTCGGCCTCGGCGAAACCCTTTTCGGTATCGCCGATCTTCTTCTGCTGCGGCCCATGGACATTGCCCTTCTGTGGAACACCCTTCGGTCCGCCGCCGCCACCTGCGCTACCGCCTTCATCGGCGGGTCCGGGAAAGACCATCGGAGCATCGTCAGCTCGCGCGTCCGACCGATCGACCACAAATGGCATCGTGTCATACTGCACCTTCACCAGCTTAGCCGCATCGTCTGCGATCTGTTGTGAGACAGCGGCTACGCCAGCTATAGGCTGTCCGGCATAACGGACAACGGGATACCGTGAAGGAGCCTCCAGCTTCGGATCGCGGAGCTCCGCGACGCCATAGACGTGCTCGATGAGATGGATCGCACGCACACCGGGCAGCTTTTCAGCCGCGCTTGTGTCGATCGAGAGGATGCGGCCATGGGGAATCGTTGCATCGACCATCCGCGCATAAAGCATCCCAGGCAGATTGACGTCGGCAGTGTACTTCCCGGTGCCCATGGCCTTCGCCGGTCCATCGTAGCGTTCCGTGGGCTTGCCGATGTAGGTGAGTTCGGCGTTCGACGGGAGCGGCGGCGGCTCGTCCAGCAGCACCTCCCGCGCTTTTTGTTGAAGCCCGTTTTGTGGAATGCCCCATACAAAACTTTCTGTGCGCTTGGGAATATCCGGCTTTGCTGCGGTGGGAGGAGCTTGAGCATCCTCGTCCGGGTGGATCAGCGGTTCGAACGCCATCTTATGCCTCCCTTCCCGTAACGAGCATGACAAGACCAGCGGCCTGCTTCCGTTGCTGTGCAACATCCAGCGTCGCCGCAAACACCTTCGGGTAGGTTCCACAGCGGCAAAGATTCCCGCTGACCGCATGCTTTACGTCGTCCAGATTAGGGTTCGGATTTCGCTCAAGTAGTGCTGCGCAACTCATGACCATGCCTGGAGTGCAGAAACCGCATTGCATGGCATCATGCTTCACGAAAGCAGCCTGCACCTCGTGCATCGCGTCGCCATGCGACAGGCCTTCGATCGTCGTGATCTTGCGGCCAACTGCATCGATCGCCAGCGTCATGCACGCAAGCGCCGGCGTCTTGTCGATCCACACCGTACAAGCCGAACATGACCCGCGGTCGCAGACGACTTTGGTTCCAGTCAGGCCCAGGTTGTCGCGTAGCGTGTCGGCGAGGGTATAGCGAGGCTCGATCATCACCGAATGCTCATGCCCGTTGATGAACAGTTTGACGGGAAGAGCTTCGGGACCGACTGACTGGTCGTGGCGCAAGGCGTCTTTCGTCTCGCGAGCCAACGCATTCGCGGACTCGATGACGGTCGTCGCGGCAGTTACGCCAGCGCCCTTCAGAAATCCACGACGAGAGAACTTAGTCTTGGGAGCGTCTGCCATAGGAGCGGCCTTTCGGATGTTTGATTGACTTGATGAACGGCTGCGAATTGCCGCCCGAACTTCTATATGTGTACTTTACATCCAGCCGCAAGCAGTGTGCCACACGACGGGGGTGGGTAGATTCTTACTAATTAGAACGTAGCGGTCCATTCTCAGATTCAGTCGTCCGCTCGGGCGCGGCGGAAGTTGGCTGAACCAAACCATGACGCGGCCGCCCACATGCGAACGCTCGAAGCCGAGCTATCGGTCAACACCTTGCTGCCTCGATGAAGTAGGGTTGTTGCGCCAATGGCAGCCAGACATCCGGGGTCTGGCCTCCCAGGCTGGCAAAAGTAGATGGCAGAATGCCGACCACAGTTGCGGCCTTGTTGTTGAGATGAATTGTTCGTCCGACAACCGATGGATCTGCGCCGAAGCGCCTCTGCCACACACCATAACTCAGCACGGCGACTGGAGACGCATCCGGCTTGTTCTCCGAGACTGGGTCGAAGAGCCTGCTTAGGGCGGCCGGAGTTCCCAGTTCGTTGAAGTAGTTTCCCGTAGCAAAGCTGGTATGCACCGGCTCCGCGCTGCCTTCCAGGTTCATTGGTGGAACACCTATCACCGCCATCACGGCTGACAACGTCTTCGCATGTTCGGCATAGAACACCACGGATGGATAGGGCATCTCGCCCTGGATAATCTCCGGGGAACGCCGCTGTAGCTGGACAAGCGAATCTGGGTCGCGCACGGGTAGCGGCTTGAGCGCGACCATGTTGAAGAGGCTGAACGCCGTGACGTTCACGCCGATGCCAATCGCAAGCACCAGAATCGCCGTCGTCGTGAAGCCGGGTGACCGCATCAGCGTCCGCGTCGCATACCGCAGGTCCTGCCCGAAATGCTCGATCCAGGTCCAGCCCCATGCCTCACGCGCATCTTCGCGCAGCCGAAGGGTATTGCCAAAGCTTCTTCGCCCGTCGCGCGCCATCATTTCGCGATGAAACTCCATATCGTCCTCCAGCTCCTGATCAAGCTGACGACGGTGAAACAGATAATGCAGACGGCGGAAGAGGTCACCCATATCGGCCGTAGTCGGAAAGCCCCGACTGAAGCTGTTTGCGACCAGTCGATGTAAGGGAATAGAAGCGAACCTTGAAGGAAGAAATCAACGCAGCCCGAAAGCGCTCCGCCGCAATCGACTGATTCACCATAGCGTCCATCGTCGTAAAGCGCAGAGCAATCAACGGATTCATCTCCACGATCTTCTGCTGCACCGCGTTCATCAGCAAGAGCGGCTTCACCCCTGTCCGCAGCACAAGGTGAATCTGGTTGGCATAAAACGGATGCTGCGTCATCGGCATGTAGAGCGCCGGCCCTGGCTGCTCCGCGGGCGACTCCTGCCGCACATCGCCCACCACCCCCACCACCGTCATCCATTTGTCTGAGTCGAGTCCGCACTGGATCTGCTTGCCCACCGGATCGGCATCCCCGAAGCTTTGCTTTGCCAGCGACTCGCTGATCACCGCCACGAACGGACTCTCATCCGTATCCTGCGCGCTGAAATCGCGTCCGTGCTTGACCGCACTCAGATGCGAATAGCCGTTGAGCTGCCGGCAACTAGGAACCGAGCGGCTCCATGTCCACGGCGACTTTGAGTGTATGAGCTCCGCCGCCTAGAATCAGACCGCGCAGAGGACTTACGTCGCCGTAGTCCCGGCCCCAGGCGAGCGTCACATGGCCGTTCGAAGGGACAACGTTGTTAGTGGGATCCATGTCAAGCCAGCCAATTCCCGGACAATAAGCAGACACCCAGGCGTGGGATGCATCAGCGCCCACCAGCCTCGGCTGCCCGGGAGGTGGATAGGTTCGAAGGTATCCGCTTACATAACGGGCCGCGATGTTCAGGGAGCGGAGGCAGGCGATTTGCAAGTGTGCGAAGTCCTGGCACACTCCCCGGCGCTTCCGAAAGACCTCTTCAGTGGGTGTTCGGACGTTAGTCACTTTTGAATCGAAGCGAAAGTCCTTGTGGATGCGCGCGGTCAGATCCAGGAGCGCCTCCGGCATCGGCCGTCCGGGCGTAAATGACTCAAGCGCATAGGAGGCAAACTCCGGCCGTATCCGGATGCGCGGCGACTCAAATCCAAACTGGTAGGCTTCGAGCCCCGCGGGGCTGTGATCGTCTGGAAGCGATCTGGCAGCCTCTTCCCAAGGGAGCGATTGTTGCGGCCACGGCGTCGCATTCCCCTCCATTGTCACTTCGCTCCGCGACTCCACAACCAATTCCTTATGCGCCTCCTGTACGGTGAAGAAGCAGAGCAGGTTGCCGAAATAATCCACCCTCTCGGTACGCGTCGTTGGGGACGGTTGGATGCGCAGTTCGCTCCGCGCCAACTGGTGGTGCAGCAAAGTCCGCGGCTTCAGGCACGCCACGTGGTTCCCGACCGAGACCGGATATTTGTATTTGTACGTGGTTCGGTGAACGATTCTATAAATCATTGGCCTATGGAGATCGGTAAGGTGCGAGCGTGGCTAAAGTACCTGCTCGATAAGTTATTCGACCAGGAAGGCAGCAATCGTTCCAGATCTAGGAGGAAACGCTCCAGCCGGGAAAGCCCCTCGGAACCGTTCGCTACCGTCGCGGCACCTGGCAACGGGTATGTCAACTCTCGCAGATCGAAGCTGCGTAACAATGCCAGCGCGTCCCGCATCGCCTGCAAGTCATCTGGCAGGTGCCGAGGAAGCTTTTGATAGAGATCCACAAGGTGGCTCAGCTGAAAGTCCAAAGACCTGGGATTCGTCTCATCGGCCATCAGCACATCCATCACAGCCAAGGGCTGCAGAGTCGTGTAGTACCGCGTTCGGTAGGTCATGGAGCTGTCCGCGACCTCGAGCAGGCATTCCAAAAGCGACCAATCCTGCTCAGAGAGCGGCGTGGTGATCTCGCGCAGTTGCCTCGTCAGATAGATTGCTCGCTCGAGACGCCGACCGGTGGTCAGGAACAACCAGCCTAATCCGCGGTTAATATTTTCGCGCTCCATCCCGGAGAATGCGGAAAGTAGTTCCAGACAATAGGTCAGCATCGCTGGATACTCGAGAAACCGTTTGCCAGGTTCGACCAGGATTGACTCCCGTAGCTGGCCGATGAGAAACGTCATGTCGGCCGACAACCGCTCGCGAACGTTGCCCCCAACCCGTGATACCTCCGCCAGAGTCGAAACCAGGCTGTCCGGTCGCTTGACGTCCGTCATCACCGAGATCATCTCCTGTTCGAGTTCAAGAGAAGTCGGCCGCCTGTCCTTAGCCTTTGGCAACTTGCTGTGCCGCGAGTCCAGGCAACTGTGCAGCCGAATGAGGCACCCGAGTTCCGCCTCGTCGGCGCGACGGACTCGCGAGATCATAGGGCGCAAGATCCTAGCGATGTTTTCCGCCCGCTCGACATATCGACCCAACCAGAAAACATTGTCGGCTACACTGCTTGGAACACCCCGCGAGACGCGGCGCAACTCCACTGGCTCATTGCGCGGGCGCAGCATACTGAACGTATCCACGGGGCCCTCCCAGAGAACCCAGGCGTCCTTACTGTGGCCGCCCCGCTGCATCGAGACGACCGACCCTTCCGCTTCGGCAACGCGTACCAGTCCACCTGGAATCGCAGTCCACCCGCTGCCGGTATTAAGCACGTAAGTACGCAGCACCACGCTTCGTGATTTGAGTCGTCCATTATCCCAGACCGGCGCAGTGGACAAAGCGATCTGCTCTTGTGCCACATACTCATGAGGGCGGGCGCGCAATTTCTCGGCAAACTTACCCTTCTCGGCGTGCGGGAGTTCGGCTCCGAAGACCGGCTCCATGCCCCGTGATGGAAACGCCGGCTTTACCACGACGGAATCGAGATGGTTGAGCACCCAATCCAGCGCGTACTCCTGCCCGCACCACCAGGTCGCGACGGATGGAAGTTTGAGCTTCTCGCCAAGCAGGTGCCGGGAGAGGCTGGGAAGAAAGGGCATGACCGCGGCCGTCTCAATCAGTCCGCTTCCCAATGCATTTGCAACCTTCACGTTTCCAGCGACGATGGCGTCGACCAGGCCGGGCACACCCAAAAGCGATTCGCTCCGCAATTCGAGAGGATCGCAAAAGCTATCGTCCACCCGGCGCAAAATGACATCGACCTGCTCCAACCCGTCGACAGTCTTTAGATAGACGCACCGGTTGCGCACCGTGAGATCGGCTCCCTCGACCAGAGTGAAGCCCAGGTATCGCGCGATATACGAGTGTTCGAAGTAGGTCTCGTTCAACGGCCCAGGAGTCAGCAGAACGATTCGAGGATTGTTGCACTGGGCGAGGCTGGTAAGGGCTTTGCGTTGTGCACGAAAGAAAGGAGCGAGGCGCAAGACGTTCGAGGTACGGAAGAGACTCGGTAGAACATCGGACACAATTGTCCGGTTCTCCAGTGCATAGCCGCTGCCCGAAGGCGCTTGCGTGCGATCGGCCAGCACCCACCACTGGCCGTCGGGCGAACGCGCAAGATCGACGGCGAGCATATGCAGATAACTGTGTGCAGGAACCGGCACGCCCACAAGCGGCCGAAGGAATGCGGGGTTTGCGTAGAGAAGCGCGGCTGGAAAGTGGCCCTGCGCCACGAGATCCTGCGACCCGTAGAGATCCTCGAGAACCAGGCTCAGCAATTGTGCGCGCTGAATGATGCCGGCTTCGATGAAACGCCACTCGTCCGCCGAAATCAGTAGCGGAACGATATCGGTTTTCCAAGGCCGATTTGCCCCAAGCGGATCGCCGTAAATGTTGTAAGTGATCCCGTTCTCGCGAATGCGACGCTCGGCACGTCCCCAGCGTCGTCCCAACTCCTCGGGGCCGATCTCCCTAAGCGACTCCATGAGGTGTTCCCAGTGCGGTCGAGGAGTCACACCATCAGCCGACAATTCATCGTAGGCGGCTGCGTAGTGGAGCGAAGTTTGATACAGGTCCACGGTCATGGGATAAGCCCCGGCTTCTCGATGTGGGTCTTTTGTCCTGGCGCCAGCCTCCGCAGGTCAAGAGTGACAGGGAAGATCGGATTGCTCTCATCCTCCGGTGCCGCCATCGGGCCGAGCGTGTGACCGGACTCTTGAAAGCGTTCCAAACGCCGTTCTTCGGCCTCCGTAGCGTTAACTGGCCGAGCAGTATACGTTCGGCCGTCGGGCGGTCCCGCGTGGTAGGTGCATCGGCCAATTGAACGCTCTTTCCAGCGGTCGATGATGTCGAAGACAAGGGGGGTGTGCACTGGGATTGTGGGGTGCAGTGTCGCAGAAAGTCGTCGGGCGCGATACCGTATGCCCGCTACCGCCTCTCCAGGTTCGCCCGTGGGAGTGAGAGGCACTTTGCGCCCATTGCATGCAACCACGTAGCGGGATTCCGTCGTGAACCCTGATACCTTCACCTGCATCCGCTCGAGCGATGAGTCCACGCTGCGAACCGTTCCGCCGGAAATAGTCTCTTCCGCGAGCACGTTCCAAGGCTCAAGAGCCTGACGCAGCTCGAGTTCTACTCCCTCTGCAGCGATCGACCCGATCTTCGGAAAGCGAAACTCCAGGTGCGAGGCAAACCACTTCTCCTCGAAGTTGTAATCCGACTGGCGCAACTCTGTGAGCACATCGGAAAAATCGCGTCTGACATAATGCGGCAGCATAAAACGGTCATGGAGCGCCGTGCCCCAACGGACCAGGCTGCCCTCGAATGGCCGTTTCCAAAACGTACAGACCAAAGCGCGGATTAGTAGCATCTCCACAAGAACCATTCTGACATGCGGAGCCATTTCGAAGGCACGCAATTCGAGCAAGCCGAGCCGCAATCCGAGACCCTCGGGCGGATAGAGTTTGTCGATGCAGAATTCGGCGCGATGCGAGTTTCCTGTGACATCGACGAGGAGATTGCGGAACAATCCATCCACAATGAACGGCGGGCTGCCGTGCGAAGGCAACTGACTGAAGGCAATCTCCAACTCATACAAGGCATCCATGCGCGCCTCGTCCACCCGCGGATATTGGCTCGTCGGTCCGACATACATGCCGGAAAATAGGTACGACAACGACGGATGGTTCTGCCAGAACGCCACCATGCTGCGCAGCAGATCGGGGCGGCGCAGGAATGGGCTGTCCAACACGGTCGCTCCACCGATCACTATATGGCTGCCGCCGCCGGTTGCGACATGGCCGCCATCGTAATTGAATTTTTCAGCAGTCAACTGATTTTTGCGCGCCTCTTCAAAGAGCACCGTGTTGATTTGTTCGAGTTCGTCCCAATTGCTCGCGGGAGGCAGATTTACCTCCAGAACGCCAGGGTCGGGAGTAACGCTGAACGATCGCAGCCGTGGATCGGAGGGCGGAGCGTAGCCTTCCAACCACACCGGCTTATGCAGATACTGGCACGTATCCTCGACGGCTGCGACCAGATCGAGATAGTCTGCGAGCCTGGACGCATACGGCAGAAACACGTGGAGGCGGCCCTCTCGAGCCTGTACGCACAGCGATGGCCGGATCAGTTCCAGCGCTGTTTCGGCCGTGCTCGAAAGAGCGGGCAGCGGATCGGGCATGGGGCGTCTCTCAAAAAGGTCCATGCGGCGAGTCGGGCCTGATGGGAGCTTGACTCGATCTGCGAAGGGCGCAGCCTCGAACTCGTATTCGAGCTCATCGGGCGCTACCCAGGGCATCGACGCGGTTGGTATGCGATAGCCTATAGGCGAATCGCCCGGCGTCAGGAGCAGGCGTTCCGGACGAGGGAACCATAACTGACTCGACCAGGACAGCACACCCGCCGGCTGGCGGCGACGAATGGGCAAAATGTACCCAGCCGGCTCCGTCGATTCCCCTTCGGCGTTGTAGGCAGTCAGCACATTCTCCGAGCTCACCTGGAGGCGGCGCGTTAGTGCTTCAACGAAGCCGAAGGCATCGACCGCACCGAAGCCGTAATCCTGATCTTCCCGAGCGATGAGATCGATTTTCTCCCATACGGGAACACCGTCAACTCGCCAAAAGCAGCTCAGCGCCCAACGCGGCAACGGCTCGCCCGGATACCACTTGCCTTGTCCGTAGTGAAGCATCGCGCCGGGTGCCGTCTTCTCTCGGAGGCATTGAATCAGGGCCAGGCCGCGCATTCGCTTCTCTGGTCCGAGGGCATCGATATTCCATTGCGAGCTCTCGGGCCCGTCGATGCCGACGAAGGTGGGCTCACCGCCCATGGTCAGGCGTACATCCTGCGTCTTCAAGTCCGCGTCGACGCGATGCGCAAGCTGTCGAACTTGCACCCAATCCTCCTCGGTGAAGGGTCGGGACAGTCGTGGCGCGTCGTTCAAGCGGCGAATGGACATGGAATAGCTGAAGTCCACGTTAGCCGGCTCGACCGTTCCCCCGATTGGCGCGGCCTGGGAAGCGTTCGGCGTGCAGACGAGCGGGATGTGGCCTTCGCCTGCGAACAGGCCAGAGGTCGGATCAAACCCAATCCAACCCGCACCAGGTAGAAACGCCTCCGCCCATGCATGCAAGTCTGCGGAGTCGGTTTGCGGACCGCTGGGACTCTCCAACGCGCGCTCGTCCGCCGCCAACTGAATCAGATACCCGGAGACGAAGCGTGCCGCGATTCCCAAATGCCGGAGAATCTGCACGAGCAACCATGCAGAGTCACGGCAGGACCCCGTGCGCTTTTCAAGGGTCTGCTCGCATGTCTGGACGCCCGGATCCAGCCGCGTTACATAGTAAATTTCGTCTCGCACCTTTCGATTCAACTCGACCAAAAAGGCGATCGTTCCACGCTTCTCGTCCGAAAAGCTCTGAAGAAAAGCCTGGAGTAGAGGGCCTGCCGGCTCGACCGAGCAATAGGGTTCGAGATCCTTGGCCAACTCCGGCGCGTATTCGAAAGGGTAGTCTTCGACTCCTGGTTCGAGGAAGAAATCGAACGGATTGAAAGGGGATAGCTCCGCGACGAGATCCACGTCAACCACAAACTCGTTCGTTCTGTCTGGAAAAAGAAGGCGCGCAAGATGGTTATGGTGGGGATCGAGCTGCCAGTTGAGGATGTGATCGGCGGGAGTGACGCTAAGCGAGTAGCTGAGAATTGGCATTCTACAATGCGGGGCGGGACGCAACTGTATAACTTGTGGACCGAGAAAGACCGCCTTGTCGTACCGGTACTGTGTCCGGTGATTGAGAGCAACCTGTATTCTCATCCACCCTCATACGGCGCACATCTGGAGTGCTGGCTCATTCTCACTGGGCACTCCAAGCTCGTGAAAGCGCCAAGCGTCTCGCGGAAGCAGCTGCTGTAAAGCTACCTTAACATATCAATCGCAAGAACGATATCGATTCTGTTCATGAATCCTCGACAGTCGAGGAACACTTATGAATTCAGGCGGCTTGCGGCGAGAAGGATAAGACTCAAAGATTGGCCATTCCGCGCCGAAAGATCGGCCAGCTGACTCCCAGAAATCGGGTTCCATGGGAGGCGCTGAGTATTTTGAGAGATGTGATGAAGACTCTGGCGTTGAGTTCAGATTACTTTCGTCAATTAATGATAAATCGCCAAATCACTCAATGAATGCCAAACCCTGCTCGCGCCAATGGAGACTGAACCTTCTGGGCTTGATAGTCAACCGGCAACAACGACAGACGAGTTTGCGCGCAACTGTACATTGTTAGAAATCATCTATCTAAGTGGGTGATAGCGACTCCTTGCCCGGGCCGCGTAATCGTTCACAAGGCTCGCACCGCGTTGCTCTGACCATATCTTTGGATGCTCAACTGTTTCGCCTAGGAGAAGACATGAACGCGTTCAAGACATTCGTCGATCGCCGCGCCTTTCTGAAGGGCACGGCCTGCAACTGCGGCGGCAGTTTATGGACGAAGCTTTGTCATCGCAAAAAGTCATAATGACGATGCGCTCCTCGATGATCTCTCTCCTCAGGAACAATTCGCCCACAATCGATTTGGTTCTGGCAAGGTTCGGACTGCAAGAGAGAGTTCAAGACATTCTCTCCTTGACAGTTTAGGAGAGTGTGCATTAGACTCCTAATCATCTTAGGGGGCAATATGACTGGCGAAGCCCAGATTCTCCCTGGCACTCTCGATCTGCTCATTCTGAAGGCAGCTTCTCTCGGCCCCCTCCATGGCTATGGGATTCTGTTGCGGATCGAGCAAATTTCCGGTCGCGCCCTGCTCATCGAACAGGGCGCGCTCTATCCCGCATTGTTTCGTTTGGTGCGCCAAGGGCTCATGACTGCAAGCTGGGGCACGTCGCAGAACAATCGTCGCGCCAAGTTCTACGAGCTGACGACTGCGGGCCGCGAGCGTTTACAAGAGGAAGCGGAAGGCTGGAATCGCCTTGTCGCGGCCGTGGCCTCCGTTCTCGCCGCGCAACCGGAGGAATCATGAAGCTACTAGCTTACCTTCGCTCCCTTGCCACCGCTCTTTTTCATCGTTCCCGGATTCAGGGCGAGATCGAGGATGAACTTCGTTCGCATATTCAGTACCGCGTCGACGATCTGGAACGTTCCGGCGTTCCCCGCACCGAAGCCGAACGCCGCGCGCGCGTCGAGTTTGGCGGCTACCAGCGATTTAGAGAAGAATGCCGCGAGGCGATGGGCGGCCATCTGGTGGAAACCATCGTTCAGGATGTACGCGTCGGCCTCCGGATGCTGCGCAAGTCTCCCGGTTTCGCCGCGGCCGCCATTCTGACGCTGGCACTCGGCATCGGCGTCAATACCGTTATCTTTTCGATTGTGAACGGCGTGCTTCTAAATCCGCTGCCGTTCCCGCAGCCCGACCGGCTTGTTACCCTGCACGAGAGCAAGCCGAACTTCGCACAGGGCTCGATCTCATATCCAAATTTTCTCGATTGGCAGAAGGACAACCGCGCCTTTTCAGCGATGGCTCTGGCTCGTCGCTACGCCTTCAGCCTCACCGGTAGAGGCGACGCCGAGCAGGTGAATGCTGAATTCGTGTCGGCAGATTTTTTCTCATTACTGGGGGTTAATCCCGTTTTCGGGCGAACTTTCACGTTAGAGGAAGAGCAGGCCGGAGCGGGTCCGGTTGCCCTCATCAGCGAGGGATTATGGCGACGGAAATTCGATGCCGCTCCGAACGTGCTGGGCCAGACCATCACCCTGGATGGAAGGAATTACACCATCGTCGGCGTGATTCCGGCGAGCTTTCATTTGCGCCTGCCCAGTTTCCACGAACAGGATGTGTATGCACCCATCCGCCAGTGGAATAATCCTTTGCTGATGAATCGAGGTGCCGGTCTAGGATTCCACGGAATTGCGAGACTCAAACCGGGCGTCACCCTGGAGCAGGCCCGCGCCGACATGGATGAAGTTACGCGCAACCTCGCGGCGGACTTCCCCGACACGGACCAGGGTGCTAGCGCAAGCATCGTCCCACTAAAAGAACAGATTGTGGGCGATGTGCGGCAGATCCTGGTCGTGCTGCTTGGGGCGGTAGGGTTCGTGCTGCTGATTGCGTGTGTGAATGTTGCCAGCCTGATGCTCGCGCGATCGGCCGGGCGGAGCCGCGAATTTGCCGTACGCACGGCACTCGGAGCCAGCCGTGGAAGGGTCATCCGCCAGTTGCTCACCGAGAGTCTTCTGCTGGGAATCGCGGCAGGCGGCATCGGGTTGTTTCTGGCGATATGGGGCACGCGCGCCGCGCTCAAGTTTCTGCCCGCCACGCTGCCACGCGCAGAGGAGATCGGGCTCGATTTTCACGTCCTGGCTTTCACCATGGCGATTTCGCTGCTGGTGGGCACTCTCTTTGGACTGGCGCCGGCGCTGCGCGCCTCTCAATCCAATCCGCATACGGCGCTCAAAGAAGGCGGCCGTGGCTCAAGCGGTACTCAGCACCGAGCACTGAATACGCTTGTCGTGGTCGAAATGGCGGTTGCTCTGGTACTGCTGATCGGCGCGGGGCTCATGGTCCGCAGTCTGATACGACTCTGGAGCGTCGATCCCGGATTCAATCCAGGCAATGTGCTGACCTTTGGCTTGTCGCTGCCGCCCACGATGATGAATGCCTCCCCGGACAGGATTCGTGCTGCATTCCGCGAAGTGGATAACAAGCTGGCATCCACGCCGAACATCAAGGCGGTTTCGCAGACGTGGGGCGCGCTTCCGATGAGCGTCGACGACGAGCAGTTGTTCTGGCTCGACGGCCAGCCCAGGCCAACAAACCAAAACGATATGAACTGGGCAGTGGACTATATTGTCGAACCGGACTATCTGCGGGTAATGGAAACTCCACTAAAGCGTGGCCGTTTCTTTACATCGCAGGACAATGAGCATTCTCCGCTGGTTGCCGTGATCGACGAGGTCTTTGCCCACAAGTACTTCCCGGGCCAGAACCCGATCGGCAAGAGGATCACGTTGAATAATTCCGGGAAGACGATGGAGATCGTTGGCGTCGTCGCGGCAGCGGCAATGCTCTCCCGGCGGACGGCCGCTCCATTCAGTCATGAATCGGCAAAGAATAAGAGTCAATTCCGGTGAGTTAAACCACCGCGAATTGTATCTATATACATGCGCGGGCATAACCCGCAAATTGGGCGCCTTTGCTGAACAAAGGACCTATCAGCCCCACGGCTGGCCCACCTTGATCTTTGAAAATTCAATAGTAGGCTTGAGCAGCCCCGCTACCCGTATGAAACTTGGAAGCGGGAGGCCGCCGGC
>Ga0182024_10012388_pt1 | contig 16881 bp, 22 predicted proteins | sample P32metaG_FD_120480 | JGI IMG/M metagenome (GOLD analysis project Ga0182024, IMG submission 120480) | Permafrost microbial communities from Stordalen Mire, Sweden - P3-2 metaG (Illumina Assembly) | ecosystem: Environmental > Terrestrial > Soil > Wetlands > Permafrost | place: Sweden: Stordalen...
CAGCGCAGCGCCGCGGCGTAGAGCGATTTCGCTCTGATCAGGTTCGCTCTGATCCGGTTGCTCTGATCAGATTCAGTGTGCGCTTCGGCTACGGCACGATCGCAAAGGCGCGCGCCGGGAAGCCGAGGCCGTCCTTCACTTTCGGCCAGGTCACGACGATGACCGCGCCGGTGGCCGGCACTTGGTCGAGGTTGGCCATGACTTCGATCTGATAATGGCCGTGCTGCAAAATGTAGGTTTCCGAATCCATCTTGTCGGTGGTGTCGGTGTCCATGGCCTCATGGCCGGTCGCGGTGACATCGCGCTGTTCGTAGAGATATTTGATTGTTTCCAGTGCCCAGGCGGGAAATGGCTGGCGCTTGAAGCGCTCGGGGTCTGAGTCCCAGTCCTTGTACATGTCGGTGCGCAGCGCGGCGAAGGCGCCTTTCGGCACCCGGCCATGCTGGCGCTCCCAGGCCTTGAGATCCGCGACCGAAAAAGCGTGGTTCGGGTCCTTGCCGAGATACGGCGTGTCGTCGAGCACCACCAGCGGCAGGATCATCTGCTTGAGCGGAATCTGATCCATGGTGATGCCGTTGTCGGCGAAGTGCGCCGGCGGATCGACATGGGTACCGTATTGGCCGACCATCTGGTAGTAGGTGGCGCGAAATTCGTCCTTGGCGATGGTGTAGGGCTCGTGCGTCTTTGGGTCGGCGGCGGGAGAGAATTTCGCCTGACCGAAGCCGGCCCAGACCGGCGTGTCGGGGCTGAAGCTGTGGGTGAGGTCGACGAACTTCTTGGATTCAATGACCCGCAAGGCGCGCGCGAGGTCGGACTGCGCCAGCGCCGGCGGCATGGCCAGGAGCACCGCGCCGGCGAGACCGATCAGGATGACAGCGGCACGATGGATGGGACGTCGCATTGTTACCTCCGCAGCATGCTCCCGAGAACGGGACGCCGGTTTTTCGTCAAGGATCGCGGTCGCTGAAATCCGGCTGCATTCCCAGCATCTCATTCCGGCAGTGGAATGAACTCGGCGGTATCGCCGGGAACGAGATCGAAGCGGCCGGCTTTCCAGTCGGCCTTAGCGGCTTCGATGCGGTCCTTGCGCGAAGAGACGAAATTCCACCAGATGTGGCGAGGCCCGTCCATCGCGGCGCCGCCGACCATGACGACGTGGGCGTCGGTCACGGCGCGGAGCACGATGCGGTCGCCGGGTCGCAGCACCAGGAGCTGCTGCGGGCCGTGCCGTTCGCCGCCGATCTCGATCTCGCCGGCAATCGCATAGACGGCGCGCTCCTCATGCTCGACGTCGAGCGGCAGTTCGGCGCCCGCTTTCAGGCGCGCCTCGGCAAAAACGGTTTCCCATGACGTCGCGACCGGCGAGCGCTGGCCGTGCATGGTTCCGGCGACGACGCGCAACGTCAGGCCGTCCTCGCTGAGCTCTGGGATGTCGGCGGCGGCGGTGTGAACGAAGGCGGGCGCGGTCTCCTCGTCCGTGATCGGCAGCGCGACCCACAATTGCAGGCCGTGCAGCGGCTCGCCGCCGTCGCGCCGGTCGGCGGCGGTGCGCTCGGAATGGACGATGCCGCGCCCGGCCGTCATCCAGTTCACCGCGCCGGGGCGGATCGGCATAGCGCTGCCGAGGCTGTCGCGATGCACGATCTCGCCGTCGAACAGGTAAGTCACGGTGGCAAGGCCGATATGCGGATGCGGGCGCACGTCGACGCCGTCGCCCGCCTTGAATACGGCCGGGCCGAAATGGTCGAAGAAGATGAATGGTCCGACCATGCGCGAACGCGCCGACGGCAGCGCGCGATGCACCTGGAAGCCGCCGAGATCGACGGTGCGCGGCACGATCAGCTGCGCGATCGCCTCGCTCGCTGGCGCATCGCCGGGAGCAGGGTCCTTGCCGGGGAAGAAGCTCATAGGATCACCTGGGTAGCTGATGACAGACGGCAGACGACAGACGACAGAGGACAGACGACAGATAAGAGTTGCGGCCAGTACACACAATCTGCTCTCTGTCGTGCGTCCTCCGAATTTTTTGATTTCAGATCGCATGGAAAGGTTGGCCTTTCACCGAGTCGACCGAGCCATAGATTCCTTTTCGATCACGCGCCATGACGGGCTTACTCTAAAGCATTTTTGCGGCCGGTCGAAGTGGGGTCTCGCCGTCCTGAGCCGCTCCTACAAGGTGCGACCTCAGCCGCAAACCTCCGCAGCAACAGCCGTCATCAATTCGACGGCGGCGGACCCATATTCGGCAACGACGTGAACGCGCTTAGCCCCGCGATTTCTCGGCCTTTGCCACTGCTTCGGCGATGAAACGGGGCAGGGCGAAGGCGGCGGCGTGCACCTCCGGGGTCCAATACTTGGTCTTGAATCTGCCCGCCTTGCGGTAGCGCGCGGCGACGGTTTTGACCGGCGTGCGCGATAGCTTGGCATTGTCGGTGACAAAGCCCATGGCCAGATGGCCGCCGAGATGGCTGGGTATGGCAGCAACGAAGCAGGTGCAGGCGGCAAACAGGCGGCGAAATTTTTTTATCGTCGCCGTCAGTTCGCCCGGCTCAAACAGCGGCACGCCGTTCTGCGTGACAAGCACGCCTCCCGGCGCCAGGCTGCGACGGCAACCGGCATAGAATTTCTCGGTGAACAGGATTTTGCCGGGGCCGCGGCGACCGGTCGAATCCACGATGATGACGTCGAAACGCCGATCGGTCTTGGCGACATAGCGCATGCCGTCATCGATGATGAGGTCGAAGCGCTTGTCGCGTAGCACCGGTCCGGTGAATTCGGGAAAATGCTCCTTGGAAAATTCCACCACCGAGGCGTCGATCTCGACCTGGGTGAGGCGTTCGACCGTCCGGTGCTTGAGCACTTCCTCGGCGCTGCCGCAGTCGCCGCCGCCGATGATCAGCACTTGGCGCGCATTGCCGTGGGCGAACAGCGGCACGTGGGTCAGCATCTCATGATAGACGAATTCGTCGCGCGTCGAGATCTGGGTGGCGCCGTCGAGCATGAGCACCTTGCCGAAGAACGGCTGCTCGAACAGGACCAGATGATGATGCTCGGTTTGCAGTTCGTAGAGCAACTTCTCGACCTGAAATGTCATCCGGAAACCGAGGTCTTCGAACAGGGTTTCGGCGATCCAGCGTTTATCCGCCATTGCAACTCCTTGGGTGGCAACGATGTTCGGGAACACCGAATGGCCGCGGACTCGGCCTCGCAACGTAAACCTTGTCAATGGGCAGCCCGCCGGGGCGCCAGCCGCGCGCGCCTTGTTGCGATGCTGATGGGCGGCAGCGCGCCGCATCGATCGATGCCGGACACTGCTTGCCGCGGCCGCGGCTATCGCTAAGCTCAGGCTCCGCGACGCAAGCAACCAAGCACAGAAGAGAAATAGGGATGGACGCCACCTTCGCACGACCGCAATCGGCGGTGAACAAATCCGCTTGGCTCGGCGGTTTTGGCGGCTGCCGCTGCTGCGATGGGACGCAGCTGCCGGCAAATCCGGGGCGGCGCAATTTCCTCGCCGGCGGCATTGCCGCGCTGGGTCTTGGCGCTTCCGCGGCGGCGCCGGCCGTCGCGCAGGCTGCCGCACCGGGCCAGACGCGGATCGACGTGCATCATCACTATGTGGCCGCCGGCCAGGCCGCGGTCATGACGAACAAACGCGTCGGCGGGCTGCCGAAGTGGTCGCCGCAATTGTCGCTCGACGATATGGATAAAGGCGGCGTGACGACCGCGGTGTTGTCGCTGGTGCCGCCCGGGGTGTGGTTCGGCGACGTCGAACAAGCGCGCAAGCTCGCGCGCGAGTCGAACGATTACGGCGCGCAACTGCGCAAGGATCATCCCGGCCGCTTCGGGCTGTTCGCCGCCATCCCGCTGCCTGACACCGAAGGCAGCCTGCGCGAGATCGAATACGCGCTCGACGTGCTCAAGGCCGAGGGCATCGGCTTGTTCACCAGCTACGACGGCAAATATCTCGGCGATGCCGCCTTCGTGCCGGTATTCGAGGAGCTCAATCGCCGCAAGGCCGTGGTCTACACGCATCCGGTCGTTCCGGCGTGCTGCACCAACCTGGTCAAAGGCATCTCGCCCGGCGCTATCGAATTCGCCACCGATACCACCCGCACGATCGGGAGCCTGATCTTTGGCGACGGCGGCACGGCGTTCCGCTGCCCCGACGTCCGCTTCATCTGGTCGCACAGCGGCGGCACGCTGCCGTTCCTGATCGGCCGTTTCATCCGTGAGCAGGTGGTCAACAAAGACCCGCGCATGCCGGACGGGCCGGTGCCGATCGTGCAGCGCTATTATTACGAGATCGCGCAGGGCAATCTGCCCGGGCAGTTCGCCGCGCTGTTGAAGCTCATTCCGCTCTCGCAGCTGATGTTCGGCTCCGACTATCCGTACCGGGAGGCCACCGAGGCGGTGGAGGGGCTGGACGGCTACGGCTTCAGCGCCGCCGAACGCCAGTCGATCAACAGCGAAACCGCGCTGCGCCTGCTGCCCGGGCTGGCCGGCTGACGGGACCTCGGCCAAGGAACGCGCCCCGACCGCCGGGTCACATTTTCGCCAGTGAATTGCCTATCATGGCCGCGATCGGGTATGGCACGAAGCGTTTTGAGATCCGGCCGGGGCCGGCCCGCCGCAGCGGCGGGCGCGGCAAGGAAGGGAGAACGGACATGGTGCGTGCATTGGTGGCTGGCGGCTTTTTGGCGCTCGCGGCTTTGATGCCGGCGCAGCAGGCGGGGGCCCAGGATCCAGTCGGCGGCGCCATCCTGGGCGGCGTGCTGGGCGGTATAGTCGGCGGCGCGGTCGGCCGCGGGCCGGGCGGCGTGATCGCTGGCGCCGCCATCGGCGCCACGACCGGCGCGGTTATTGCCTCCGAAGCCCAGCGCCGCAATGGCGGCTATTATTGGTGGCACGGCGGCTGCTACTACCAATATCCGAACGGCGCCTGGGTGCAGATCCAGCCGAACTATTGCAGCTACTGACGCTTGTGTTCGCCGGCGCAGCGCGACGTGCTGCGCCGCGGCCCGGGATCGTCGCATCCGCCGAGCCTTGTCGGGCCCAGCGTTCAGCCGTTGACGGCGACCGCCGGCGGGATCGTCAGCTGCGCCGGTTTTTTGACGCGGGTGCGAAAGAAGCCGAGCACGCGTCGGGCGGTTTCGGTCTGCAATTTATTGAAGCTGACCAGCGCCCGTTCGAGGTCCTCGGTCGACATGCCGCGGTCGGCGGCGCGTAACAGCAGGATCGCCTTGGTCGTCGCCGCGGACAGGCCGGCCACTTTGGCGAGAATAAGCACGATCTCGGCGCCGGGATCGAGCAGCGCCCGCTCGACGACGTCGATCGGCGTGTCGCACATGATCGACAGCGCGATCGCCGTTTCCTCAAACTTGCGGTCGCGGGCGTATTGATAAATCTCGGCTTCGCCGATGCGGCGGATGCGGTTCTGCCGTTCGACCGCGGCCTCCGCCGCGGCAAAAGCCGGCGATGCATTGCGGGCCTCGGTGCGGATGCCGCCGGCCACTTCGGCGACGACCCCGTCGATCGCGGTACCGGCCTGGGGATTCTCGGCGGCAAGACGGGCTCGCACCGTGTTCGAAGCCCGGTCGAGCAGCATGAGGAAATGGCGGCGCGGGATATCGCTGCGCGCGCCGACCTCGCTTGCCAGCGCGTCGTCGCCGGTCGAGCGGTCGACCAGGCTGCGAAAGCCGTTGTCGGAGAAGCGCGCGCCCCGGTTCTTCACCACGGCCTGGACGACGTCGCGATCCCCGCGCTCGACCAGGATGTCGGTCAGCGCCTCGCTGAGCGAATTGCGCTGCGAGATGGCGAACAAGTGCTGCTGGCTCTTGCTGTTTGCCGTGGCCATCAGGCTCTGTTCGCTGAGCCGCTCCGACTGCGCCAGCACCGGACGGGCGACCTCGATGTCGTCGTCGAAGGCGAGAAGGTGGATGACATTGGTCGGGGCGTTGGCAATGGGCGCCAGGCGCTCGGCGAGCTTGACCCGCGCCTTGGCTTCGATGGCATTCACCAGGCGCACCATGACGTCGTCGAACACGCCGATCTGATCCTGCGAATAGCGCGGCGCGCCATTGATGAAGAGATCGGTGAGGCTGGTCAGGATCTCGATGCGGCGGGCGATGGTGCCGGACGTGAGCACGCTGTCGAGTTCGTCAAGCAGGGGAAGGGAACTCATGGGACTTCAGGTCGCCGGCCACGCCTTTGAATTAGCGCCGAGAATGCCTTGAGAAGGGTGAACAAACCGTTGTGCACCGCCGTTCGCCGGAACGCCGCAAGGTTAACGAACGCTGAATCGGGCCTAGAGCGCATTCGTTTCAGATTGAATCGATTGGCGCTCCAGCATTTGATTGAGCATGACCTTTTCGGAAAACCGGTTTCCACTTTTCCGGATCATGCTCTAGCGTCGGCCGAATGCACCCATGCGGTTGTGCACCTCGGCCGGCACGCGATAATCGCGAATGACCGGCCGCGGATCGCGCAAGCCTATCGTCTCGCGCTGCACCATCAAGCACCACAAGGCGTCGCTGGCATCCTGCACCAGCTTGGCGCGCACGGCGTCCCGCGTCTGGTGGCGGCGTTCGTAATCGGCCAAGGCCACCAAGGCGGCTTCCAGCGCGCGACCCAGGCGGCCGAGCGCGCTGACCTGCTCCTGCGCGATTTCGTAATCGAGCGCGGCGAGGCGCGCCGACTGCGAACTTGAACTGCGCGAGGGTGGGCGTAAAGTCATGCCATCACGATAATCGGCAACGTAGCATCCGTCATCGCCGTGGAGGAAATCATGCGAAGACTGGCCGTTCTGGTCCTTTCCATCATGGCGCTGACGGGGATCGTGCGTCCCGCCGCCGCCGAGGACGCCCTCAAGGTCGCGATTCCCCAAAAGGGTGCCTGGGACGCCGGCCTCGTCGAGCTCGGCCAACGCGCCGGCATTTTCAAAAAGCACGATCTTAATCTCGATATCCTCTACACGGTGGCCGGTCCGGAATCGATCCAGGCCTTGATCGCCGGCAGCATCGACATCGCCGTGGCCTCGGGCGTCTCGGCGGCGCTCGGCACTTTCGCCAAGGGCGCGCCGATCCGCATCATTTCCAGCGAGATGACCGGCGCGCCGGATCTGTATTGGTTCGTTCCGGCGGATTCTCCCATTCACACCGTCGAAGACATGAACGGCAAGACGGTCGCCTTCTCGGCGGTCGGTTCGTCGAGCCACGGCTCGCTGCTGGCGCTGATCGCCCAGTATCATCTGACCGCCAAGCCGACGCCGACCGGCAACATCGCCTCCACCATCACCCAGACCATGACCAAACAGGTCGACGTCGGCTTCGGCGCCGCGCCGTTCGGCCTCGACCTGGTCGAGAGCGGCAAGGCGCGCATCATCGCCACCGGCAACGATGTCGCGGCGCTGCGCACGCGCGCCGTGCGCGTCAATCTCACCGGTGCGGCGACCTTGCAGACCAGGCACGACGCCATCGCGCGTTTCATGCAGGGCTATCGGGAGACCGTCGACTGGATGTACTCCAACGCGGACGCGCTCAAAATCTACGGCGAATATTCCGGCCTGCCGGACACGATCGTGCAGCGGGTGCTCAAGCTGATCCCGAAGGATGCGCTGCAGACCCAACAGGTCATGGGCATCAACGACATCATGGCCGACGCGGTGACGCAGAAATTCCTCGCCGCGCCGCTGACGCCGGACCAGCTCAAGGAGCTGATCCAGATCCAGTAGGGCGCCGCTAGAGCGCAATCGTTTCGGATTGAATCGATCGGCGCTCTAGCATCTCGATCGAGCATGATCTTTTCGGAAAACCGGTTTCCACTTTTCCGGACCATGCTTTAGCGTTGCCACGTCACGACATGGACGTCCGCCGTGGCGTCGAGTTCGCGCCGCGGGCCGGGCTTCAGCCCGTGGCGCATGAGCACGTCCTCGGGCGTCGCAGCCGGCCCGACCTCGGTGAATACCGGCCGGCCCCCGGGAATTCTGGCATGGCCGGCGCGCGACAGATGAAAGCTGTCATAGTGCGGCAGGAACATGCTGAACACGTCGGTGCCGCCGATGACCGCGATGATGCCGTCGGCGCCGAGTTCCGCCAGCGCCTCGTCCAGCGTGGCGCCGCTCGGATTCCATAACAGCGCATTGGGATGCGACGGATCCGGCGCGGTGGCCGCGACCTGCAGCGTCAAGATCAGCCGCTTCCGGCGCGCCGCGCGCGGGCCGCCTTCGTGCGAGTGCCGGCCGTGCAGGACCGCCGCGGCCTGGTCGAGCCCGGCTTGAAAGAATCTCTGGTCGGCGTCATTGCGGATGGAGGCCGGCATGATGCCGGCGACGTCGGCGATCATGCCGTCGGCCGAGACGATGACGTAGCCCTCGATGCGGCGCAAAGCGGCCTGCCGAACTTAGAAGGTCACCAGGTACTGCAGCAATGACAGCACGCCGACGATGATCACGATCACGCGCACGATCTGTTTGGCGCGGCCGTCGATCGGCAGCATGTTGATGAGATAAAGCACGAGAATGACGACAAGGAAGGTGATCAGCACCCTGATGAGGAGGTACATGCAAAGCCTCGCGGGCAAATTTGAGAACGTCGGTCACATTGATTGCACGGCAAATCCATTGTTACCATAGGGGAGTGGCCAGCGCATAGCCGCGCGTCGTGGCCAGGCGCCGACGCCGATCACCGGCTCCGTCGTAGCAGCGACGGCCGCTGCGGGAGCACCGCCAAAGGGGGGGCAAGCATGGCATCCGGACCTGCCGCACCAAGCCTGATCATGCTGCAATTCCTCGCCTGGGTCGCGGACCGGCCGCGCAACTATCGCGACACGATGGAGGCCTGGCACAGTACCTGCCCGCGATTGTCGGTGTGGGAGGACGCGATCATCGACGGCTTGGTGCGGCTCGAGAACAATGCGGATCGAGCGGTGACCCTGACGCCGCACGGCCGCGCCGCCCTTGAACAAGTCGCCCTCGAAAAAGCATAGCGCAGCATTAAATGAACGCAACGCCGCCGGACCCGCCGACCAAGGCGCTCGAATTCGTCAATCAAGCCAGCAGCTATGTCCTGCTGGCAACCATCGCATTGTTGGCCTGGGTGGCGTCCGGGGTGGAATTTTCCAATGAGGTTTTGCGCCACTCGTCCATGGCATGTCTCACCCTCTCCGTCGTATTCGGCGTCGCGACGCTGGCGCTGGTGCCGCTGGTGGCGGAGGCGCGGCGGCCGGGTCAGTCGAACTTCGAGGTCGAAGCGCGCTTCATGATGCTCGGGCGGCGCGGCGTGCGGCTGAAGTCGACGCTCCTGCCGCAATACCTGTTGTTGCTCGCGGGCCTTATTCTCTACGTGCTCGGCATGGTCGATTAGCCCGTTCACGCCATCGCATAGCCCGGCAGCGGCGCGATGTCGAAGGCGTTGAGCACAAACCCGATCATGCCGTAGAGGCCGGCGCAGGTCACGGCCTCGATCACGCCCTCGAGCCCGAACGCGGCTTTGGCGCGCTCGAAAGTCTCAGCGCTCAGCGTCTTGGTGGTGACCAGTTCGGTGACGAGGTCGTAGACCAGCCGCTCGTCGTCGTGCTTGAAATCCGGCCGCCGGCGCGCCCGAATGGCGTCGATGGTGTCCTGCGTCAATCCCGCTTGGAGGGCGTTCGGCTCGTGCACCGACCAGGCATATTTCGCCGTAGCCTCGCGGACCATCACCAGGATGATCAATTCGACAAGCCGCCTGCCCAATCGGGGATCCTGGCGGTAGTAGTTGACCAGCCGGTCGGCCGGTTCGGCGATATCGGGCATGTGGATCAGCACCGAGAACGGCCCGCTGAGCGTCTTGTGCGGCCGCGACCGCAAGAAGTCGTCATGGAGCTGTTGTTGGCGCGGCGACAGGTTCTCTCGTTCGATATCGTCAATGCGAGCCATCCGGCGTTCCTTCTTCCACGGTCATGACATCATTTCAGATCGGCCGTGCCGTCGCCGCGAACCGCGGCGACGTAGCGGGTGATCGAGCGTTGCACGACGGCCTTACCGTCGCGCGCAATGGTGCGGTCGAACCAGGCGCCGTGGATGACCTCGAACGGGTAGGGTTCGAGCAAAGCGCCGATGCGCTCGACGGCGGGCGCCGACAGCGGAATGAGGTTCGGATAGCTGCGCATGAAGCTGACGAATGTGCGGTCCGGGATCACCTGCACGATGTCGCCGGACAGCAGCGTGCCGCGGCCGTCGCCGCCTTGCGCCCAATGCAGCACCGTGCCGCCGGCGAAATGGCCGCCGCAGCGGATCAACGTCACCCCGCGCGCGAGCGGCAGCGTGTCGCCGTCCCAGAACTTGATCGCCGGATCGGAGCGCATGACCCATTGGCGGTCGCCGGCATGCAGGTGAATCGGCGCATCGAAGGCCTTCGCCCATTCCACCATCGACGCGTAATAGTGCGGATGGGAAATCGCGATGCCGATCAGGCCGCCGAGGCCCTTGACGATGGCGATGGTCGCGTCGTCAAGCAGCGAGATGCAGTCCCACAGCACATTGCCCTGGTCGGTCATGAGCAGCAGCGCGCGCTGCGCGATGGCGAAAGCCGGCACCGTGCCGATGCCGATCAATCCCGGCTCGTGCTGCTGAAAGCCGTTCATGTGGCGGCGCGCCAGGGCCTCGTGGGTGGTCCAACTCTGCCCGGACGGCGGCACGAACTGCCGTTCCTCGTCGCAGATCGGGCAACGCTCCGGTGGTTTCTCGGAAGCCGCGAACTGAGTGCCGCAGGTGACGCAAATAAAGGCGGGCATTGGCGTAGCTGACACGAAAAGCGCGGCGCTGGAAAGCGCCGCGCGGTTGTTGCGTCCGGTGCGGTTAGCTCAGCACGCCGTACTTTTTGAACCAGCCGACCATGCGGTTCCAGGCGTCCTCCGCGGCTTCCGGCCGGTAGCTCGGCCGGTAATCGGCATGGAAGCCGTGCGGCGCGCCTGGGTATTCGTGAAACTCCGCGGTCTTGCCGGCGGCCTTGAGCGCGTCTTCCATCTGCTTGACCTGGTCGGGCGTGATGCCGGTGTCGGCCTCGCCATAGAGGCCAAGCACCGGCTCGTTAACTTCTGGCGCCAGCTCGATCGAGCTCTTCGGCGCGGCATCGCTCTTGTCGGTCAAGGTGCCGTAGAACGCGACGCCGGCTTTGAGGCTGGGATTGTGCGTCGAGTAGTGCCACACGGTGCGGCCGCCGCGGCAGAAGCCCATGATGCCGAGCCTGTTGCCGTCACCGCCCTGCGACTGCGCCCACGCCACCGTGGCGTCGAGGTCGGAGAAAAGCTCGGTGTCCTTCTTGGCGTTGACGATGGGGAAGAGCTTCGGCATTTCGTCGATCTTCGTCAGGTCAACGCCGGCGCGGAAATAGTAGTCGGGCGCGACCGCGAAGGCGCCGAGATGGCCGAGCCGGCGCGTCACGTCCTTGATGTATTCGTGCAGCCCGAAAATCTCCATGGCGACCAGAATGATCGGCGGATGCGCCACGCCGGTCGGCCGGGCGTAGTAAGCCGGCATGTCGCCGTCGGACACCTTGATCTTGGTGTCGCCGGCATCGAGGCCGTTGGTATCGGTGTGGATGGCATCGGCGCGTACCGGGCCGGCGGCGAGCGTGTAGCCGGCGGCGGCTGCCCCGGAACTTGTCATGAAGCCGCGACGCGACAGCGGCGGCATCACCTTGGAAAGTCCGATGACGTCGGACGGCAGGCGCTGGATATTCATTGGCGGTCTCCCCTATGAGTTTTCGCGAGGTTTTATGGCTGCAGGATAATACCGCCGTCGAGCGGCGTACACCGGCCAAACGTGGCATCGCGGCCGCAATGACAAATTGCATTTCGCGCGGCAACGGCTTATGTGGAATTCAAACGGAAGTTTGAAAAGTGGCGCAACCGTGACGCGACCCTCGGAAGTCACCCGCGAGCGGATCATGAAGGCGGCCGAACGGCTGTTCGCCGAACGCGGTTACGACGGCACCAGCATCCGCGCCATCGTCGCCAAGGCGCGCGTCAATCAAGCCGCCATCAATTATCACTTCGACGGCAAGGACGGGCTCTATCGCGAGGTTTTGCGCGCGTCATTCCGGGCGCTGACCGAGCACCAGCTCGATCATGCCGCGGAAACCAAGGCGATGTCGCGCGAGGCGGCGCTTGCCGAATTCATCCGCCGCCAGCTGTGGCCGCTGGTGGCGCGCGACGAGCTCAGCCGTCATCTGCGCATTTTCAATTGGGAAACGGTGCGGCCGACGCCGGTGTTCCGCAAGCTGTTGAGCGAGGAGGCCACCCCGTTCATGGGCCTCGCCGTCGATCTTGTCCGGCGCTTCCTGCCCGAGGCCGATCAGCGCACGCTTGTCGTCGCCGCGGTCTGGCTGATCGGCCAGTGCAGCGTCTTCGTGCGCAACCGCGAACAGCTTTCCGGGCCGCCGATCGGCCTTTCGCTCGATGAATCGTCGGTTGAATCGCTCAGCGAGCTGATCAGCCGCTGGGTGATCGGCGGCCTCGCTCAGGTCGCCTGATCCGGCCAAGCAGGTGAATTATTCGGGGGATTGCCGCAAAAATTCCTTTTTCCGGGCCATCGGGCGCCCTGAACGGATGTTTGAAATTCAACCGGTCGTTTGAAAAACTTGGCGGCTCGAGAGGGAGCGGGGGCGACAATGCAGTATGTGGGTACCATGCAGACCGGAAGCATTCGGCAGGAGATACCCTTGCTGGCGCGTTTTATCGCCAAGCTGATCGTCGACGCGCTGCCGGCGGCTATGGCGAGCGTCATCGGCGGCTTCCTGATCACCCAGTACCAGGTGAGCCACCAGGCGCCGCGGCCGGCGGCCGGACAGGTCGCCCCGGCCTCGGCCGAGATGATGGCGCTGGTGCGCGATGAACATAGCATGATCGTCGATTACCTGAAGACCCAGATGGCGGCCGAGAAGAGCCGCCATGTCGCCGAAGACCAAGCCGAAGCGCGCGCCGCGGCCAATGCCCGGCTCGCCGCGGAGGCTGAGGCGGCGGCAGCCGCGGCGGTGCCTGTGCCGGCGCCGGCCATGCGGGTCCTGGCCGCAACGGCCGCAGCCAAATCCGTCGCAACCCGGCCCAAGGTGGCGGCGGTCGCCACGGCGGCGCCGCCGCACCAGCCGCTGGTGACGGCGCAGACCGATACGGCGGCCGTGACGGTGCCCGCGGCAACGGCCGCGCCGGAATCGAGATCGCTTCTCGCCAAGACGCTCGACATCAAGGACAACGTAGTCCACGCCACGTGGCACGCGGTGTCGGCGATCGGCAGCATTCCGTCGTGGATCGCCGACCGCATCGGCGGCAACAACGCCAATTCGAACTCCGATGCGCGGCAGTTCATGACATCGTCGTGATGTGATTGGCAAAGCCTAAAGCGACGCCGGCGTCCCCATGAAATCGCGTTTGCCAAGCTCGACCCCACAATGGCGCAAGATGTCGTAAGCGGTGGTGCAATGGAAATAGAAATTGGGCAGCGAATTATTGAGGAGCAGCGACTGGCCGGTGAAGTCGCGCGTGGCGCCGCTCGGGAACGTGATCTTGATCGACTTGTCCTCGCTGCCGTCAATTTGCCCTGGCTCGAAACCTTTGATGAACCCGATCGCCTGATCGAGGCGCTGGCGCAACTCTGACAGGCTCGCTTCGGTGTTGGCGAACGCCGGCGGCTCGGCACCGGCGAGCCTGGCAGTGGCGTTCACCGCGTGGTCGGCCGCTGCGCGCACCTGACGCGATAGCGCAAACATATCGGGAAAAAGCCGCGCGTTGAGCAGCGCGGCCGGCTCGATCTTCTTCGCCGCGCAATGCGCCGCGGCCTTGTCCAGCACGGCGGCGAGCGCGGCGAGGAATTGAACAAAAATCGGAACGGAAATCTTGTACATCGATATGGTCATATCTCATCCTCTGTTTTGTGGCCGCGACCCGTTGGCGCCGCCCGCGCGGGCCTGAACGCTGCGGAAATCTAGCGGCTTTTGCGCTGGCCATGAACGTCGCGCTTTGGCGCTGTCGACATTGTGTGGGAATCGGGGCGGCGGCCGACAAACGATCGCCACCAAAATCTGGTGAGCTTCGCGCGCAGAAGGGAGGGGGGCTACAGGAAGAGGAGCTTTCTATGTGCGACTATAGTCTGCATCACGTCGCCAGCCGCCCTGCCCGAGTTGGCGACAAGCTCGTCACCACCCGTTTCGTCAACACGCCGACCGGCGGTTTCGCGGCGGTCGACAATACGCCTGTCGCCGTGTGCCTGCGTCCGGGCACCGAGCTTGCATTCGATCAGGATGTCGCATGCGAGCCGGCGCTCGGCATTTTGCCGGCCCGCAGGATCGGCCAGCGGGTGGCGCGCTTCCGGCAAATCAACATGGACCAGCCCTGCGTTCATCACGATGCGCTGGAATTCCCCGATGGCAAGATCATTCTGGTGACGCGATTGTGCGAAGGCCAGCATGCGACCGTGCTGCAAATGCCGGCGGTGGCGCGCGGCACCGAGCGTGAAGTCAATCCGGCATCGGCCCATAAGAGAGCCGGTGGTGAGACAGCCGAGGGACCGGCGCTCGACCGGCTGGCGTCCCTGACCGAGTAGGGCGGTCAGCGTGGCCGATTCGCCCGGGCGAATCGGCGCGAATCACTAACAAGGTTAAGCGGCTGCGGGAGTTCGCCGGCGCGAGGCCGCGGACTTCCGCAGCACGCTGTCGTGTTGCGCACAAAAAGTCCTTTCGACGCCCGCATGGGACTATTAAATCGCGCATTTTCGTGTGATCTCCGCGGGAATTGGTGCCGATTGGCCACAGGTTTCAACTTTCATGTTTGCCGCTGTTGCCGACCCGAAAGATGGTGGTTAATTCCTGTGATCCAGGGCAGGGGGAACAGCTCCACAGCGGACGCGTTTGAACGTTACCGGCGGCCTCCACATCGAGGCATTGTCGGGTGACGGGGAGACTATGATCGATGCGTTTCTCGGGAAATTTCCAACCCGAATGGGGCTATCTGGCGCCGGCGCCGAATTTCATGCGCACGGTCCGCATTGTCGCCGTCGCGACCGCGATCGGCGCCACGGCGGGCGGAGCCGTTGTATTCTCGCTGGCCGACCGTTCGGCGCCCGGCGTGGTGGCCGACGCCGGTAAAACACTCGTTGTCGTACGTTCGCTGGTGCAGCCGGCCGAGGCCGCAGTGGCGGCGCCATCCGCAGTGCCGGCGGCATCCGTGCCGGCGCCAACTGTCGCGTCGGCGCCAACTGTCGCGTCGGCGCCGCCTGCCCCGCCAACTCCGCAGGCTGCGTCGCCTGTCGCCGCATCACCGCCCGCCGCGTCGTCGGCCGCCGCGCAATCGCCTGCGAGCACAGCTCCCGCGGCATCGGCTCCGGTCCAGGCAAGTACACAGCCAATCGCATCATCGACCGCGGCGACCTCGCTCGCGCATCTGCCGCCGCCGCTCCCGGCCATAGCTCCTGCAGCAGCGAGCGACGCCAGCACGACCGCAACCGCCCAGGCGCCGGCCAGCGTTGCAGCGCTGGCCGAGAGTCCGCCGTTAACCGATGTCGCACCGGCGTCAACGAACGATGCGGTTGCGATTGTTCCGGCGTCGGCGAACAACACGGCGACTGGTGCGCCGGGCCTCGGCGCGGCACCGATCGGCGCCAGCAAGCCGCATAACGTCCCCATCGCACAGCACGCGCCGCCGCCGTCCGTGGTGCCGGCAGTCAAAAAGAAGCTGGGCAACGACAACGGGCTGGGGCCGCTTTTGCGCCACCTGTTCAGCGCTCACGCCGCCACGTCGTACTCCCAGAATTGAGATCAGCCTCGGCTCAGTGATCGCCCGCGGCGACTAAGCCGAGTGATTGCTCTCGGCGACTAGGCTTCATACGCCGCTGCAATGCAGAGCGGCGGAATCTGCCTAGTCGTTGCAGACGCGATCCCTGACCGCCGCCGCATAGGCGGCCCACGCCGCCGGCCAGTCGGGCGCCAGCGCGATCTTGGTCCATCCAGCACCCCACGGGGTGCCGCCGGCATCCCACCAGATATGGCAATAGCCGTCGCTCCATCGGACTACGGCGTAATCGGCGCGGGCCGGGCTCGATGCGGCAAAGCCGATTGCCAGAATGCCGAAAGCAAACGCCAACCGTTTCATCGTCAGCTCCCTGTTGTGCATGGGCGGAAACTTTCCGATAGTACGCGCCCTATTGTGGGGCAAGGCCGTTGCGGCTCCGACTCGCGCCTTTTGCGCGGGGCCGTGCGGTCCGCGAACGTCCGCAAACAAGGAGTGTTTCATGCCTGAAGTCGTCGTTTACATTCTCGAGGGCCGTACCCAGGATCAGAAGCGCGGTCTGATAAAGGATATCACCAGCGCCGTGGTGAAGAATGCCGGTGTGTCCGCCGACGCCGTCGTGGTGTCGCTGGTCGAAACCGCAAAGACCGATAAGGGCAAGGGCGGCGTGCTGTTCAGCGAGATGACGGCGCGTTAGCGCGGCTGGTATTGTTAATCTCAGGCATCGCCCACACATGAGTCGCCGACGCGCGCATCGGTGCGCGTCGGCAGTTGCTGTTGCCGATATAAACTACCATTGAACTTCCCGTGAGTGCGACGCACAATTTTCTTGCTGCACTGCAATATATAGCCGATAATTGAGCCGGCTGGCAGCGCGAAAACAAGACAAGGTGTGCCATGAGCAACGAATGGAATACGAAAGACGGCCGGCGCCGGGTGCGGCGCGATCCGCCGACCGTCGAGGAGGCGGTGCTCGCGGCGCAAGGGCTCACCGAAGAGCTGAGCGAGCAGATCGAGATCGTAGCATCGCTTATGGAAGTCTCGCCCGACGAGGCGCGCGTAGCGGTGTTGCGCATGGGTCAGCGCAAGGACGTCAACCGCCTCACCATCGCCGGCCGTAGCGGG
>Ga0182024_10012389_pt1 | contig 16880 bp, 17 predicted proteins | sample P32metaG_FD_120480 | JGI IMG/M metagenome (GOLD analysis project Ga0182024, IMG submission 120480) | Permafrost microbial communities from Stordalen Mire, Sweden - P3-2 metaG (Illumina Assembly) | ecosystem: Environmental > Terrestrial > Soil > Wetlands > Permafrost | place: Sweden: Stordalen...
AGGATCTCCGACAACTCGTCGAAGTGCGTATACCACGGATTTTGTTCGTGGCGCTGCAACATCCACGCGCCCATCAGCGCGCCGCCGCGGCTGACGATGCCGGTCACGCGCTTCGTCGTCAGCGGCAGATACTCCAGAAGGACGCCGGCGTGGATCGTCATGTAATCGACGCCCTGTTGGGCCTGGTGTTCCACCATGTCGAGCATCAGGCGCGGCGTGATGTCGGCCACGTCCTTGACGTTCTGGATGATCTGGTAGATCGGCACCGTGCCGATCGGCACCGGCGAGACGTCGATGATCGCCTGGCGGATGGCGTCGATGTTGCCGCCGGTGGACAGGTCCATCACGGTATCGCTGCCGAGGTGGACGGCGGTGTGCAGCTTCTCCAGCTCGTCGTCGATCTTGCCGACCACGGCGGAGTTGCCGATGTTGGCGTTGATCTTGCACTTCGACGCCACGCCGATGGCCATCGGCTCCAGCCGCTTCGTCAGATGCACCGTGTTGGCCGGGATAACCATGCGGCCGCGGGCGACTTCGTCGCGGATCAATTCGGCGTCCAGATCTTCGCGTTCGGCGACGAAGCGCATCTCGTCGGTGACGACGCCCCGGCGGGCGGATTCCATCTGCGTCATGGGACACCCTTTCAAAACGGCGGCGCGCTCAGGCGTGCAGCACGAACCGCACGAAACTTTCCGGTTTGAGGAAGGAGGCGAAACAGACGACCAGCACCAGGATCGGCGGGACGTGGTGGATCAGGAATATCTGGAACCCGTCCAGCAGGTCGTCGAGGGCGTAGGCCCAGTTGTAGAGGTAGACGGCCAACACGGGATACGGGAGCATCAAGGTCCCGAAATAGGCGTAAGCCGTGGGGGAGACCAGCACCAGCGAGAAGAAGGCGGCCAGGGCCGTGTAGCCGGCCAGGGCGAAGCCGGTCAGCAGCGAGCGCATCCAGTACTCGCGCGGTTCCATCGGGAACTCGGCGGCGCCCAGGTTGACGCGGAACGCCAGCGCGGCCAGCAGGCTGTTCATTACGCCGAGCACGGCGAAGACGCCGGCGTACCACAACAGGATATGCAGCAGGTCCCAAACGGAATCCATGAAGAGCGCCCCCGATCGGACTTCGGCGTGCGGGGTCCACGGCGGGAGGGGGAGCGGCGGCCCGTGACGTGCGGCGGTTCGCTTCCCCACGCCGGTGTGAACCGGGTCAGGTCCCAAGGGTTTGTTCTCAGCCCACGGTCGTCCCGCCGCGGACACCCCTAGCGAATACCCGCGCATTGTACGCCGCAACGCGCGCGGCGGCCATAATCGGGGCGCGGGAATCCGTCCCGGCGTCGTCCACGGCACGGACGGAACCGGCGGAAAAGAAAGACGGGTCGATGGCCTGGAATATCGTTGCGGCGGTCGTGCGACGCCGGTAGACTTTGGGAGATTGGCGGAAGCCAATGGCCGAAAAGCCGCCCCCATCCGCAACGTCGGCGAAGATCCCGCCGGCCGGATCGAACAACCTTTAGAGGCTGTAACTATATGGCGAGCGGCGCGGCGTAAGCCCGCCGGTAAGGCCGCACCGGCGGGCTTACGCCGCGCCGCTCGCCAATACTATAGGGCAAGGGGACCCATCCGTCATGGATACCATCTTTCTCATCTGCGCCGCTGTCGGGGGCACGCTCCTGCTGTGCCAACTGGTGCTGACCGTCTTGGGATGGGGCGGCCATCACGACTTCGGGCACGACAATCTCGACCTCGGGCATCATGAAACGGGTCATGACGCCGAGTCGTCGTGGTTCGCCAGCCTCCTGACTTTCCGCACCATCGTGGCGGCCCTGACGTTTTTCGGGCTGGCGGGGTTGACGGCCGCGTCCAGCAAAGCGGAGCCGCCCCAGGCCCTCTTGATCGCCGCGGCCGCCGGGGCCGGCGCCCTGTTCCTGGTGGCCTGGATGATGCGCGCCCTGCGCAACCTCCGCTCCGACGGCACCGTCCACGTCGAGCGCGCCGTCGGCAAAAGCGGCACCGTCTACCTGACCGTCCCCGGCCGCAAGGCCGGCGCCGGCAAAGTCACCCTGACCCTGCAAAACCGCACCATGGAATACCAGGCGATCACGGCCAACCAGGAACTGCCCACCGGAGCCAAGGTCGTCGTCGTGTCCGTGGTCAGCCCCGACACCGTCGAAGTCATCCCTGCCAACGATGTTGAGAGTGCCACCCATGCTTAATGCCGTTCTGTTCGCCGAAGAGCCGAACTACGTCTGGCCGGCCCTCCTGGTCGCCGCCGTGGCGGCGGTGTTCTTGATCTTCCTCATGATGATGATCAAGCAGTTCAAGCGCTGCCCGAGCAACCGCGTCCTGGTGATTTTCGGCAAGGTGGGCAAGGGCAACACCTCGCAGTGCATCCACGGCGGCGCCGCCTTCGTCATGCCGATGATCCAGGATTACTCCTTCCTCAACCTGGAGCCGATCCAGATCGAGGTGCCCCTCAAGGGCGCCCTGTCCATCGAGAACATCCGCGTCAACGTGCCCAGCGTCTTCACGGTGGCCATCGGCACCGAGCCGGAGCTGATGCAGAACGCCGCCATCCGCCTGCTGGGGCTGGACACCGAGGCCGTCAAGCAGCAGGCCGAGCACATCATCTTCGGCCAGATGCGCCAGGTGATCGCCTCGATGCGCATCGAAGACATCAACCGCCACCGCGAGCAGTTCCTGCAAAACATCCAGACGTCGCTGGAGCCGGAACTGAAGAAGATCGGCCTGGTGCTGATTAACGTCAACATCACCGACATCACCGACGAATCGGGCTACATCCAGGCCATCGGCAAGAAGGCGGCGTCGCAGGCGGTGCAGCAGGCCACCATCGACGTGGCCCAGCAAGAGCGGATGGGCGCCATCGGCGTGGCCGAGGCCCAGCGCGACAAGACCATCCAGGTGGCCAACGCCAACAAGCTGCGCGAGATTGGCATCCACGAAGCCCAGCGCGAACAGGCCGTGCGCATCGCCCAGCTGGACAAGGAACAGAAGGTGGGCGAGCAGACGGCGGGCTTCGAGCGCGACGCCCAGGTCAAGGACGCCGAGCGGCAAATGCGCATCGCCACGGCCGAAGCCAACGCCAAGGCCATCACCGGCGAGAACCTGGCCCAGGCGGACGTGGCCGCCGCCCAGGCGGCCTTGCAGGTGAAACAGGCGGAAGCCTTCCAGCTGGGCGAGACGCGCAAGCGCGAGGCCGAGGCCGCGGTGCAGGAAGCCCAGAACCGCGCCCTGGCCAAGGCCGCCCTGGCCCAGGCGGAGCGGGTGGAGGCCGAGCGCCGGGCCGCCCTGGAAGCTCCGGCCAAGGCCGAGAAGGCCAAGGTCATCGTCGAGGCCCAGGCCGAGGCGGAAAAACGCCGCATCGAGGCCGAGGGCCAGGCGTCCGCCATCTTCGCCAAGCTGCAGGCGGAGGCCAACGGCAACTACGAAATCCTGGCCAAGAAGGGCGAAGGTCTGCAGCGCATCATCGAGGCCTGCGGCGGCGCCCACGAGGCGTTCCAGATGCTGATGCTGGAACACCTGGACACCCTGGCCGAAACCGCGGCCAAGGCCATCTCCAACATCAAGTTCGACAAGGTGGTCGTCTGGGAGAACGCATCGACCCTCGGCGACGGCCAGAGCAACACGACCCGCTTCCTACAGAGCATGGCCCGGAGCTTGCCGCCGCTCCTGCAGGTCATGAAGGACATCGGCGGCGTGGAGATGCCGGAGTACGTGGCCCGGTTGACCGCGGACGGGGAACCCAAGAATGGCGCGACGGCCGAATCGGCGCCCGCGGGCCCGCCGCCGAAGGGATAGCCGTCGATTCCCCCGGCTGAAGGACCGGGGGCGGATTGAAACGATTGGAACGATTGAAACCCGAACCCGTTTCCTGGTAAGGTAGTCTTGGAGAAGGGGCGCGACGGGCGCGCCCCTTCCCTTTTTCCGACACGGACGCCCGCTCCGAGGACCGCCATGAACGCCGACCTCCGCCGCCGTACCGATGACGTGCTCAGCCGGTTGACCCAGCTGCGGGACTCTCTTTGACGTGGCGGGCAAACAATCCCAGCGCGACGAACTCACCGCCAAAATGGGCCAGCCGGGCTTCTGGGACAACCCGGAAAAGGCCCAGGAAATCATCGCCCGGCTCAAGCCGCTCAACGGCCTGCTCAAACCCTACGAGGACCTGGCCGAACAGGGCGGCAACCTGCAAGCCCTGGCCGAACTGTCCGAGGAAGAGGCGTCGCTGGACGCCGAACTCGACGGCGAGTTGAACGGCCTGCAAAAGAAGCTGGGCGAGTTCGAGATGCGGTCGATGCTCAGCGGCTCGCAGGACGCCAGCAACGCCTACCTGCGCATCCAGGCCGGCACCGGCGGCACCGAGGCCTGCGACTGGGCCGAGATGCTCATGCGCTTGTACGGCCGCTGGGCCGAGCGCCACGGCTTCGAGGCCGAGATCGTCGATAAGCTCGACAACGAAGAGGCCGGCATCCGCAGCGCCACGCTGCACATCGTCGGCGACTACGCCTACGGCCTACTCCAAAGCGAGGCCGGCGTGCATCGGCTGGTGCGCATCAGCCCGTTCGATTCCAACGCCCGCCGGCAGACGTCGTTCGCGGCCGTGGACGTGACGCCGGAGATCGAGGGGACGATCAACATCGAGATCCGACCCGACGACCTGCGGCGCGAGACGTTTCGGGCCGGCGGCCCCGGCGGCCAGCACCAGAACAAGACCGAAAGCGCCGTGCGCTACACGCACATCCCGACCGGGATCGCTCAGGAGAGCCGTAGCCAGCGCAGCCAGCACAAGAACGACGATCTGGCCCTGAAAATGCTTAAGGCCCGTCTGTACAAGATCGAGGAGGACAAGCGCCGGGCCGAGTACGAGAAGTTGTACGACGAAAAGGGCGAGGTGAGCTTCGGGTCGCAGATCCGCAACTACGTCATGCAGCCGTACACCCTGGTCAAGGACGTGCGCACGGAAACGCAGACCGCCCAGGTCGGCAACGTGCTCGACGGCGACATCGACGACTTCATTCAGGCGTATCTGCGGATGCGGGCGGAGAAGATGCACAAGAAGGCGCCGAAGTAAGGCCGCGAACTGTACAGGCGAGCGGCGGGGTTTATCCCCGCGGTTTACGCCATAACCCGCCGGCTCGCCGAGGATGCCAGAGCAACCTCGAAAGAGCATCTGAAACTGCCCTCCCTCCCGCGTCGGCTGACGGCTATAAGTCCTTTCCGAATGCGGGTCGTCTCGTGGGAACCTGGGGAGCGCAGGAGGTGCGAATGAGTTGGCGAAAACGGATCCTTGTAGGCTTGGCCGGCGCGGCGGCGTTGACGTGCGTTGGCGCCCGAGCTTTCGCCGAGCCTACTCCGACGACGCCGACGGCCGCCGTCCAGGCGGCCGCCGTCGTCAACGGCGATGCCGTCACGCGGGCCGAGTTTGACGCGGCCGTGAAGCAGGCCGGCCTTAGCGTGGCCGTCCCCGAGGGCCAGCGGCGCGCGCAGCTGCGGGCGGTGCTCGACATCCTGATCGATAACCTGCTGCTGCAACAGTACCTCGCCAACAACGCCCCGCCGATGACGGTCGCCGACGTCAACGCCCACGTCGCCGAATTTGAGGCCCAACTGAAGAAAGCCAACAAAACGTTTCCGGAATATCTCAAGGACACGAACCAGACCGAGGGCGAGTTCCGCGGCGATCTGGTCCAGTCGATGCGCTGGGACGCTTTGGCGAAGGCCAGGATCACCGACGCCTACCTCCAGCAGTACTATACGGCGAATAAGGATTTCTTCGACCACGTCGCGGTCCACGTCAGCCACATCGAGCTGCTGACGGCGCCGAACGCCACGGAAGCGGACAAAGCCCAGGCGCGACGGCGGCTGACCGACCTGCGCGCCGATCTGCTGGCCGGCAAGATCGAGTTCGCCGAGGCCGCCAAAAAGGTTTCGCAGAGTTCCACGGCCGCCAACGGCGGCGACCTGGGCTTCATCGGGCGAAAATTCATGGTGGACGAGTCCTTCGCCCTCGCCGCCTTCAGCACGCCGGTCAACGGCGTCAGCGAGGTGGTGCAGACCGATTCCGGTTTGCACCTCATCAAGGTGACGGAGCGCAAGGCCGGCGAGCCGTCGGACTTCAGCAAAATCAAGGAAGAAGTGCGAAAGTGCTGCATCGAGGAGATGCGGATGCACCTCGTCGGCGAACTCCGCAAAACCGCCAAGATCGAAGTCCACTTGCCGTAAAGGAGTGGCGCCGTTTAGCCGCGACCCGCCAGGGGAGCGCTCTGTCGGAGCGCTCCCCTGGCGGGTCGCGGCTAAACGGTTTTTCGCGTTCCATCGGACCTTACGCACTCCCCTTCCGGGACGACTTGCCAAAGTAATTCTCCCGCTTCTCCCGCCTGTGCCGTCCGGCTGATGCCCTCGACTTGCGCCGGCCGATACAACCCTTCAGTTAGAGTCAGTCCCGCCGGAAACACGGCCCACGATGAGGAGCATCGTGGAAGCGCCCGCGTCACGGACGACGCGCGCCGGGACGGCACGGACCCCCCAGGTCGGGAAAGCCGCTCATGAAAAAGCGCATGTGGAAGCCGGGCCTGCGCCTGGCATTCGCCCTCGCCGGATTCGGCTCAGGTGCCCTGCCCTCCATGGCCTGGGCGCAGCAGCCATCCGAACCTGCCCCGCCTGCCCAGGCCGCACCGGGCCCGGTGGACGACATCGAAGCGCGCCTGCGGAAGTTGGAGCTTCTGAACGCCAAGCTCGAAGAGCAGAACAAGAAACTGGCGGAGCAGAACGACAAGCTGGAAAAGGTGAATCAGCAGATCCAGAACGCGCCGCCGCCCGCCGCGGAGGCGGGGGCCGCGGCGGACCCTCCGGCCGTCAAGCCGGATGAGGTCAAGAGCCTCGTGGACGGCTACCTCAAGGAGAAGGACGACAAGAAAGCGGCGGACGCCGAGGCGCAAAAAGCCGCCAAGGAGGCCGCGGGCTATGAGGTCGGCTCCGACCTGAACTTCAAGACGTTCTGGCAGGACGGGTTCGTCGCCGAGACCGCGAACAAGGACTTCCGCATCCACATCGGCGCCAAGATGCAGCAGGACTACGGCTTCTTCAACCCCGACGCCAATCTGCGCGCCGCCTTCCCGGCCGGCACCGCGGCGGCGCCCGGACCCGGGCCGAACGCCTGGCAGGACGGCGCCGACCTCCGCCGTGCCCGCATTCGCATCGACGGCACCGCCTGGGAAAACATCGACTTCGTGTTCGAGTACGAGTTCGCCCAGACCCAGCAGGTCAGCAGCGCCGGCACCACGCTGGCCACGGTCAGCGCGACCGGCCCCACCGACGCGTACGTCGATGTCAAGGAACTTCCGTGGCTGGGCCACGTCCGGGTCGGCCACTTCAAGGAGCCGTTCAGCCTGGAAGACTACGGCACCAACGACGTGTACCAGACGTTCATGGAGCGGTCGTCCGCCAACGACGCCTTCAGCCCCAACCGCAACTACGGCATCATGAACTGGAACGACCCGTTCGAGCAACGTATGGTGTACGGCGTCGGCATTTTCAAGGAAAACACCAACACCAACATCGGCAACGCCTTCGATTACGGCGACGGGTCCTTCGCCGCCACCGGGCGCCTCGGCTTCAACCCCTGGTACGCGCACGACGGCCGTTGCGTCCTGTTCGTCGGCGGCGCCTACAGCTACCGCAACTTCGCCGACCAGGACGCATTAGACCGCTACGGCTACGCCACGCGCATTCCCCTGCGCGTGGGTTCCCCGGTCATTCTGAACACCACCTCCTTGCCGGCCAACAACGTCCAGCTGTTCAACGCCCAGGCGGCCCTGGTCTACGGCCCGTTCTCCCTGCAGGCCGAGTACTACAACAGCCAGGCCCAGGGGTTACAGCGGGGACTCGTCGCCCCGGGGACGCCCGGCCTGTACAACCCGGACGTGGAAGGCGCCTACGTCCAGGCGAGTTTCTTCCTGACCGGCGAAAACCGCGTCTATCTACGGGACATCGGCGGCTTCGGTCGGGTCCGGCCGCTGGAACCGTTCTACTTCGTGCCGCGCGGCGGCTTCGGCAGCGGCCTGGGCAACATGCTCGGCAAGGGCGCCTGGGAAGTGGCCGCCCGCTACGACTACCTCGACCTGAACAGCCCCGCGTTCGGCGCCATTCCGGCCGTGAAGGGGGTCGCCGGCTCGTCGGCCGCCGCGCTGCCCCTGACCGGCTTCGAGCACGACGTCGATCTGGGTCTGAACTGGTACCTGAACTCCAACGTCAAGGTCCAATGGGACTACGTCCACGCCCTGCGCGAAAGCCTCACGCTTCCCGGCTCGGTGGATGCGTTTGGGATGCGGTTGCAATTCGACTTCTGAGGAACCCGGAGCCGAACAGGACATCAATGGGCATGACGCCCGAGAAGGAGACAACTGCAATGAAGAAATATGTGTTGGCCTTGCTGGGCGCGGCCCTGACGGGCCTGGCGTGGGCGGCGGACGCCCCGCCGCCGGCCGGCCCCCCCGCGCCGGCGGTCGTGCTTCCCCCCGCGGCGCCCGTCGAGTGCGCGGCCCCCTGCGTTCACAAGGTTTGCGTCCCTGAACCGACGACCGTGGTGAAGGACAAGGTAATCTACGACGACCGCTGCGTCGATTACTGCCTGCCGAAATGTTCGCTCTTGTCGATCCTGAAAGGCGGTTGTGGCTGCGGCGCGGGCGGCTGCGCCGACTGCGGACATCCGCGGTCTCGGCGCGTCCTCATCAAGAAGGTCGTGCAAGAGGAATGCCCCGACGTCAAATGCGTGGTTCAGGAGCAGCTTCCGTAGAGACGCTAACGCGAAGGCGAGCGGGGGGCGTCAGCCTCCTGATTTTTCATGCGGTCGCCGACGTCGTGCTAAATCAGGGGGCTGACGCCCCCCGCTCGCCAAAAAGGCGCCTCCCCGCCCGGCACGGCGTTCGCTATACCCTCTCCGGCGGGCGATCGCGGCAAAAGGGGGAATGCATCATGAAGTACACCTTCCTGGGGCGGACGGGCGTGAAGGTTTCGCGGCTCTGCCTGGGCTGCATGAGCTACGGCAGCCCGTCCTGGCGGCCGTGGGTACACGACGACGCCGCCTCGCGCCCCTTCTTCCGCCGCGCCGTCGAATGCGGGATTAACTTCTTCGATACCGCCGACATGTATTCGCTCGGCGCCAGCGAGGAAGTCACCGGCCGCGCCCTCAAGGAATACGCCCGCCTCGAAGAATGCGTGGTCGCCACCAAGGTCTTCAACCCCATGTCCGACGGCCCGAACATGGGCGGTCTGTCTCGTAAACATATCGTACAAGGGTGTGAAGCGAGCTTGCGCCGCCCCCGCTTCGGACCACCGGCCGGCGGCCAACGCCCGTTGCACCACCAGGGCGACTCAAAGATTCAAGATGCCCAACTTGGTGAGGATTTCACCGACGTGGTAGAGGTTTTCGCGCAACGCCTCCGCGATGTTCGTTACCCCGGACAGCCGTAACAGGCCGATGGCCGCGTTGCGAAGCCCGGCCATCACCTGGGGAGCCCCGTCGGTGCGGATGCGGACGCCCCTATCCCGCTTGACGTTAGCGGCGAACTTTTTCTTCCAGAAATCGACCCTGGTTTTCGGAGTGCTTGCCTTCCGGCATCCGGGGCGCCGATGCCAGAAACACCCATGAATAAAGACGACCGCTCGCCATTTGGGCATGACGACGTCGGGTTTGCCTGGAAGGTCCTTGCCGTGCAAGCGAAAACGGAACCCGAGACGATGCAAAATCCTGCGGACGGCGATTTCCGGCCCTGTGTTGCTTGTTTTCACCAGTCGCATGATGTGCGACCGGCGTTCCCGGTTGACGTGGTCCATAGCGTTCGCCGGTCGCTGTTTGGGGAACTCGATTCTAGCGACGGCCCAGATGTTCAGATAGGTGTTGTCCGTTCACCGCGGCGCCCACGTCACCGGCACGTCCACCGTCTGCGCCGCCGGCTTCCCAAGGTGGATATGCACCGCCGTCTCGGTCCCCGCGGCCGGCGCCTTCGCCGGGTCGATCCGCAGGCGCACGGCCGCCGTCGGCCGCGGACCCGCCGCCCATTCGCAGCGCACCTCGGGAGCGTCCGCGTCCACGCCCGCGATCTCCACTTCGTCACCGTCGCCGCCGCGCAGCAGCACCAGCCGCGCCGGCGCCGCCGCGGTCAATTCCACCGCCTCCGGCGTCGCGCTCACGCGCCGGCGCGCCCGCTTCACGATCGTAAACGGCATTTTCAGATCGGGATATTCCGGGTCCGATGTGTACAGATGCAGCGTCTCGTCGTGGCGGCCCTCGGGCAGGTCAGCCGGCGCCTCCAAATGGACGACGTAGGTCCGACAACCTTCCTTGTCCGTGCCCGGCCCGTCCAGCCGCGCCCGCACCCGAGGCGAGGTCGTTTACGCCTTGAGGACCGTCAACGGTTGGGACCGCCGGTCGGTCAGCGTTACCGTGCGTTCCACCGCCCCCTCGGTGACGACGACCAGCGCCGTCGGCTCCAGCGTCACGTCGGCCCGCACGGCGGCCGTCAGCGTCAGCGCCGTCTCCTCGGTGCGTTCTCCGCATTGGCAGAGCAGCGTCACGCGCCACGACGCGGGGCCGTCCGGCTGGGTCAGCGAGTTGACCTCCAGCAGCAGCGACCCGGTTTCGCCCGGCCCGAAGCGCCGCCGATCGGGCGTCGCCGTCACACAGCCGCAGCTCGGCCGCATCTCCACGACCTCCGCCGCGTCCGCGCCCCGGTTGACGAGGGTGAAACGGTGAGACAGCGGCGCCCCGGCATGGACATCGCCGGCGTGGAACAGCGGCGGATCGCCCTCCAAACCGGCCCGGCCGACGACGCAGGCCGCCAGGTCCGCCGCCAGCACCAGCGCCAACAACCGCACCGCCCGATACATCCTTGCCTCCGGCTTTTTCGCCCCCGGAAACGTCATGGCCCCTGGAAGGGGAATAACGCCCGCCGCGGCCGTCCGCAATGCCAGTCGGCCGATTTTTCTCCTGGTACGGGTGTGCCTCTCGATTTCGGCGAGCGGCCGGCGTAAGCCGGCTGGTGCGTCGTCAATTCCGCGGCGCTAGGCTATACCGGCCGGCTTACGCCGGCCGCTCGCCTACGGTTGCCTAAATCGGGAGGCACACCCGCCGGCGGCGCGGCGGTCAAACGGTATTGCCCCGGCGCGGCGGGACGGGTACACCTTGGGCCGGGCGCGCCGGCCGGCATGGCGTCGTCGGGCGCCCGTCTTTCCCGGATGGAGCCGCCGTGTACGGACGCGCCTGGCCGAGAATTCTGTGGTGCTGCCCGCTGCTATTTGCGGCCGTGCTGATCGGCTGCGAGGCGGAACTGCCCGCGCGGCACACGAAAGACGCGCCTCCGGCCGACGCGTCCACCGAGTACGACAATTCCAAGGTCGGTGCCGTGGTGGGTCATGTGACGTGGACGGGCGATATGCCCGAGGCGCCGCCGTTCCGGGCGCCGTTCAGCCCGCAGTCCGAAGAAGTCCGCGGCCCGGATCACGACTGGACCAACCCCAACGCCCCCTTGATCGATCCGCAAAACCGAGGCGTCGGCAACGCCGTCGTCTTTGTACGCGGCGTCGATCCGCGCCGGGCGCGGCCGTGGGACCTGGCGCCGGTCCACGTCGAGCTGCGCGACTTCCAGGTCCACGTCCGCCAGGGCGACGCCGACGGCCCTTACGGCTTCGTGCGCCGCGACGATGGAATTACTCTTTCATCGAAACAAGATGTCTTTCAATCCGTCAAGGCGCGCGGCGCCGCGTTCTTCGCCTACACACTCCCCGTGTCGGGGCCGCCGCGCCCCCGCGTCCTCGACGACCGGGGCGTCGTGGAACTGTCCAGCGGCGCCGGCCAGTTCTGGATGCGCGGCTACCTCTTCGTGGACGACCATCCCTATTACGCCCGCACGGACGCCGACGGCCGGTTCGCGCTGCCGAAGGCGCCGCCGGGCGACTACGACCTCGTCTGCTGGATGCCCGACTGGCGCGAGGCGAGTCACGAGATCGACGCCGAAACGCGCCTCGTCACGCGCCTGACGTTCCGTCCGCCGCTACAGGTAGTGCGGCGCGTCCACATCGAACCGGGCGCAACCGCAACCGCGGACTTCAGCCTTTCTCTGGTAACATTTGGGCGTTAAACGGTCCTACCCTTGAGAGGGAATCCGGGAACCATTCCTACGGCCACGCGGCGCGAAGGGCCGCAATGGCGGCCGTGCGTCGCGCCGGATCCGCTTCGATGCGGTCGAGCAGTTCAATGGCGGTTCGAGACAGGGCGACCGCCTGGAGTGATCGCGTGTCGGAGGCGAAAGGCCCGGGCCGGTCGAGGCGGTAGTCGGCCTGGTTCCGTAGCTGACTGAGTTCATCAAGGGCGCTGCCCACTTGTTTCAATTCGGGGTGCGCCGCATATCCGAACCGTAGCCGGACGAAGTTGTGAATACTCTCGCGGGGCGGCAGGGGGAAGCCCCAGCGGTCTAGCGCCAGTCGGCCCTCATGCAGTAGCGCGTAATACGCCCGGCCCACCGCCGACCGACGGTTCGCTTCCGACGGCGCGCCGGTCAGCAACAACGCCGATCGCAAAAAGGCCCTACCGTCCATCGGCGTCCCCGTATACGGACAACATCACGAAATGGCGGCAAACGTCCGGCGAGAACGACGTGGTTTGCCACCCTCCCCAGTCCCAGTCCGTAGGGTCGAATCCCGTGTCGGCGGGGAGGTCGTCCCGGTGCGCCCAGATGACCAGCCTGGGGTCGGCGCCGGGACATGCGGGGTCGCATTCCAGCGTGACGCGGACGGCGCGCAATCCCGGCACGCTTTGCAGGGTATGTTCCAACATCTGATCCAGTTCGCGTCGCATTCCCAGGTCCGCGACGCGGGCCTCGGCATCGGCCGCTACCCCGGCAGGAATGGTGGAGGTCGCCATCGCATTTCTCCTTCCGTCAAACGCTTCGCCCCTTGAACAGCTGCCGGTTGAGCACCGGGTCGCGGTCGGTGAACGGCCCGTCCGCCCGGTCGCGGCTGAGACAGCGGACGTACATCTCCAGCTTGGCGTCCAGGTCGTCGGCGTGGTGGATGATGAGACACTCCGGCACCAGCGGCAGCCTCGGCGATCCCCATTCCGGCAATCCCAAGTGCGTCAGGACGATGTGTTCGAGCATCCGCACTAACTCGGGATTCACGTCGCCGAGTTCGCGGGCGGCGTCGCGCACCAGGTCGCGGCCGAGCAGCAGATGACCGGCCAGCCGGCCCGGCACGGTGACGGACGGCGCCTGCGCCTCGTCGCCATACTCCAGCACGCGGCCGATGTCGTGCAGGACGGCGCCGGCGGCGACCAGATCGCGGTTCAACGGCGGTTTTAACTCCGTATAGTAGGCGGAATAGCGCTCCGCCAGCTGAACGGCGGAGCGCGTCACGGCCAGCGTGTGTTCGAGCAGGCCGCCGGCGAACGGGTGGAACTTGTCGCGCGTGGCCGGCAGCCGTTGCAGCGGTTCGGCGTATTTGTCGAGCAGCGTCAGCACCAGCCGCCGCAGCGGCTCGTCGGCGATTTGGGCCGTCGCCAGCTCCTTTAACTCCGCGAGCATCTTGGCCGGCTCGTGGCGCGAGCTTTCGACCAGTTCGGCCGGCTTGAACCCGTCCGCCAGGTCGGCGTCCGTCGCCGGGCGGAGGGCGACGAGGTCGGTGAACTGCGGGCCGTAGCGTTCGTGTTCGCCGTAGACGGCGCGGAGCTTGTAGAAGTGGCCGGCCTGCCAGTCGGTTTCGCACGGCCCGAACCACGGGCCGTCGCCCCAGGCCATGAACGAGACGGTGCGGCGGGCGTCGCGGAAGCGGCAGACGTAATAGGCCTTGCCCTCGCGGGTGACGCCGCGGGTCTTTTCGGCCAGCAGGGCGAAGAAGTCGCCGAGCTGGCCGGGGGTCAGATCGCTCAGGCGGACCTGGACGGGCTTGGGTTTGGCCATGACGACGGTTCCGGTGTCAGGGGATGCGGCCGATGGATTTCAGGAAACGCTTCGCGCCGACGGCGATCTGGGCGGCCGGCGTCGTCGGAAGAAGCGCTTGAAAGTCGGCAACCAGCTTGCCGGAGTCGCGCGCCGCGCCTAGCGCCTCTTGCTGATCGACGAAGCGCCGCAAGTCATAATCGGCCCAGGTTCGGGTCTTTCGCAGGTCGTTGATCCGGTCGGCGATCAGCGCCACGACGCCTATCCCGCAGTTGTTCAACCCGACGTACAGGTTCGAGTGGCTCGTCCCGCTCTGACCGATATCCACACCGTTCGTCAGCAGAAACTCGCGGAAGAAGTGAAAAACGCCATAGTACCCGCGGCTGACGGCCGAGCGCCAGTCCCCCTCGGTCGAACCGCGCGCCAGGCGACCCGCCGTGTCCAGGAATTCATGCCATCGCATCGCTACTCCGGCTGGTACTTGCGGATCGTGACGAACAGCGAGTTCTGAGCATGGGGTATCCGCTCCGAGCGCAGCTCATGGTAACGCTTGTGTTGCTCGTGGCAGACGTCCGTGGATACGGAGGCTGGTAGGGTGATGACCACGACCACCTGCCACCAACCCGGCTCATCATAGTCCTCTTCCAACAGGGTTTCGATGGCCACGGCCTGGGGGAAGCATTCGCGGATGATTTCACAGATCGTCGGTAAGGCCCCTTCCGCGTCGTGTTTCCGCAGGAACTCCGGCACGCCGGGTCCGACCGTCACTTTCGGCGAGGTGGAAACGCTCATTTCTCCCTCCTTCCAGGGGCGAATAGAGTCTACCCCTTCGTGATCGTCTCGTCCAGGTTCAGCAGCACGTTGGCCACGACCGTCCACGCCGCCAGTTCGGCCGCCTCCACGCCCTTGGGCGCCTCGCCGCCGTTCTTCACCATCGCCTGCGCCGCCGCCGCGTCCTTCTTGTATTTCTCCAACGATGCGTCGAACAGCTTCAGCAACAGCCCGCGCTCCGCCTCCGTCGGCGGCCGGGCCGTACAGAGCCGGAAGCCGTAGGCCGCGCGCTCGCCGGGACCGCCCTTCGCCTCCGTGGTCATCCGCCGCGCCAGCGCCGCCGACGCCTCCACATATACCTTCTCGTTGAGCACCGCCAGCGCCTGAAGCGGCGTATTGGTGCGCGGCCGCCGCTCCGTGCAGATCTCGCGGCTCGGGGCGTCGAAGGCCGTGAACTCCGCGTAGGGGGCCGTCCGCCGGGCAAAGGTGTACAGCCCGCGCCGGTGCTGGTCGCCGTTCGTGCTCATCACCCACCTGTCGCCGCTGTAGGGATTGAACCAAACGCCGTCCGGCTGGGAGGGGAACACGCTCGGGCCGCCGATTTTCCGATTCAAAAGACCGCTGATGGCCAATGCGTTGTCGCGCACCATCTCCGCGTCCATGCGGAAGCGCGGGCCGCGGGCCAGCAGCCGGTTCAACGGGTCGCGCTTCAGCAGTTCCGCCGGCGCCTTCGACGCCTGCCGGTAGGCCGCGGACATTACGATGAGTTTGTGCATCGCCTTCATGTCCCATTTTCGGTCCATAAACTCCACGGCCAGCCAGTCGAGCAGTTCGGGATGCGACGGCGGCTCGCCCTGCGTGCCGAAGTCCTCGCTGGTTTCGACAATTCCCTTGCCGAAGTGCTGCGCCCAGATGCGATTCATGGTCACGCGGGCCGTGAGCGGGTTGTTGGCGTCCACCAGCCATCTGGCCAGGCCGAGGCGGTTGGCCGGCGCCCCTTCCGGCAGCGGGTTCAGCTTGGCCGGTACGCCCGGCTTGACCTCCTCGCCGAGGTTCTTGAAGTTGCCGCGGAGCATGACGTGCGTCGGCCGCGGCTGCGACAGTTCCTTCATCACCAGCGCCGTCGCCGGCTTGACCTCGGCCGCCTCCTTGTCCAGGGCGGCGGCCCGTAGCCGCACGGCCTGGGCGCCGGCCCCGCCGAGCAGAGGGGCCGCCCCGTCCGCCGTCTTCTTCAGCGCCGCGGCGCCGTCCTGCAATGTTTTGATGCGGGCCGTCTGTTCCGGCGTCGGCAGCGGCAGTTCCGGCTCGTTGCTCCTGCCGTGGTCTTCGGCGCCGTTGAAGAAGGCGAACAGCTGGTAAAACTCTTTCTGCTTAAACGGATCGAATTTGTGGTTGTGACACTGCGTACAGGCGCTGGTCGTGCCCATCCAGACCGTCATCGTGGTGTTCACACGGTCCACGATGGCGGCGACGCGGAACTCCTCGTCGTCCGTGCCGCCCTCGGTGTTGACCATCGTGTTGCGGTGGAAGCCGGTGGCGATCTTCTGATCGAGCGTGGCGCCGGGCAGCAGGTCGCCGGCGATCTGCTCGACGGTGAACTCGTCGAACGGCATGTTCTTGTTGAAGGCGTTGATGACCCAATCGCGGTAGGGCCAGGCGCTGCGGCGGTCGTCCTTCTCGTAGCCGTTGGTGTCGGCGTAGCGGGCCAGGTCGAGCCAGTACCGGGCCTGGTGTTCGCCGTAGGCCGACGACGCCAGCAGGCGGTCCACCGCCTTTTCGTAGGAGTCCGGCGACGAATCGGCCAGGAAGGCGTCCAACTCTTGCAGTGTCGGCGGCAGGCCGGTCAGGTCGAGGCTGACGCGCCGCAGCAGCGTCGGCTTGTCCGCCTCCGGCGACGGCGCCAACCCTTCCTGTTCCAGCCGGGCCAGCACCCACGGGTCGATTCCGTTGCGCGGCCAGGCTTGGTTCATGACCTCCGGGAAGGGTTTCCGCACCGGCTTGACGTAGGCCCAGTGTTCCTCGTACTTGGCTCCCTGGTCGATCCAGGCCTTGAGGACGGCGATCTGTTCCGGCGTCAGCGGATCGCTTTTGGGCGGCATGCGCCGTTCCGTCGCCGTGACGCGCCGGATCAAGCCGCTATGGGCGGAATCGCCGGGTACGAAG
>Ga0182024_10012390_pt1 | contig 16879 bp, 13 predicted proteins | sample P32metaG_FD_120480 | JGI IMG/M metagenome (GOLD analysis project Ga0182024, IMG submission 120480) | Permafrost microbial communities from Stordalen Mire, Sweden - P3-2 metaG (Illumina Assembly) | ecosystem: Environmental > Terrestrial > Soil > Wetlands > Permafrost | place: Sweden: Stordalen...
CGCTTGGTCAATACCGCGCGCATCATCGACGAAGCCCATTTCGGCGCGGTCGCTTCGGTGTCGTTGTAATGCGCGATCAGTCCGCACACCGGAACGCGGGCGAACGCGTTGAGCAGCGGAAACACCGCCTCGAACACCGCGCCGCCGACATTCTCGAAATAGACGTCGATGCCTTTCGGGCAAGCTTCCTTCAGTTTTGCGGCAAGCTGGGGATCGCGGTGGTCGAGGCAATCGTCGAAGCCGAGTTCGCTCTTGACGTATTGGCACTTGTCCTTGCCGCCGGCGATGCCCACGGCGCGCGCGCCCTTGATCCTGGCGATCTGCCCGACCGCCGAGCCGACCGCGCCGGAGGCGGCGGCGACAACGACGGTTTCGCCCGGCTGCGGCTTGCCGATGTCGAGCAGCCCGGTATAGGCGGTCATGCCGGGCATGCCGAGCACGCCAACCGCGGCCGAGACCGGCCCGAGTTTCGGATCGATCTTGTTCAATCCCTTGCCATCCGAAATCGCATGAGTTTGCCAGCCGGCGCGCGACAACACGATGTCGCCTTTGGCAAAACCGGGATTGTGGGAGGCCATCACTTCGGAAACGGTGCCGCCCTCCATCACGCCACCGATCGGCACCGGCGCCGCATAGGACGGTCCATCGCTCATCCGGCCGCGCATATAGGGATCGAGCGACAGCCAGATGGTGCGCAACAGAACCTGGCCCTCGCCGGGCACCGGCTCGGTATATTCCTCGATGCGGAAGTCTGACGCCTTGGGCTCGCCGACCGGGCGAGAGGCGAGAACGACGCGTTTGGCGTGCGACATGGTTGGTTTCCTCCGATGTTGTCCGTCATTGCGAGGAGCGAAGCGACCGAAGCAATCCAGTTCCTGTTTTAATGAGATGGATTGCTTCGCTGCGCTCGCAATGATGGGTTATGCCAAGCCGTTCTTCAGGAGCGGCCGGACTATCCCCCGCCCGGATAATTCGGGGCTTCGCGGGTGATGGTGACGTCATGGACATGGCTTTCGCGCAGGCCGGCGCCGGTGATGCGGACGAATTCCGCCTTTTCGTGGAATTCGGCGAGGTTCCTGGCGCCGACGTAACCCATCGCCGCGCGTAGCCCCCCGGCGAGCTGGTGCATGACGTTGCCGACCGGCCCCTTGTAGGGCACCTGGCCCTCGATGCCCTCCGGCACCAGTTTCAGCGTGTCCTTGATGTCCTGCTGGAAATAGCGGTCGGCGGAGCCGCGCGCCATCGCACCCACCGAACCCATGCCGCGATAGGCCTTGTAGGAGCGGCCCTGCCACAGAAATACCTCGCCCGGCGTCTCGTCGGTACCCGCCAGCAGCGAGCCGACCATGGCGATGTCGGCGCCGGCGGCCAGCGCCTTGGCGAGGTCGCCGGAATATTTGATGCCACCATCGGCGATGACCGGCACGTTGGCCTTTTTCGCCGCCTCGACCGCATCCATGATCGCGGTCAGTTGCGGCACGCCGACGCCCGCGACAATCCGGGTGGTGCAGATCGAGCCGGGACCGATGCCGACCTTGATCGCGTCGGCGCCGGCGTCGATCAGCGCTTGCGCGCCTTCCCGGGTGGCAATATTGCCGGCGATGACCTGCACCGCATTGGAGAGCCGCTTGATGCGGTTGACGGCTTCCAGCACCCGCGATGAATGGCCATGCGCGGTGTCCACCACGATCACGTCGACGCCGGCGTCGATCAGCCGCTCGGTGCGCTCGTAGCCGCCCTCGCCGACCGTGGTCGCCGCGGCGACCCGCAGCCGTCCCTGCGCGTCCTTGCAGGCGAGCGGATGCGCGACCGCCTTTTCCATGTCTTTCACGGTGATCAACCCGACACAGCGATACTGATCGTCCACCACCACCAGCTTCTCGATCCGATGCTGGTGCAGCATCCGCTTCGCCTCGACCTGACCGACGCCCTCGCGTACCGTCACCAGGTTTTCATGCGTCATCAATTCGGAGATCTTCTGGCGCGGATCGGTGGCAAACCGCACGTCGCGGTTGGTCAGGATGCCGACCAGCTTGCCCGGCACACCCTTGTCCCCGCCGATGACCACCGGAATGCCGGAGATGCCGTGATCCTTCATGAGCGTCAGCGCGTCCGACAGCATGGCGTCGGGAGCGATGGTCAGGGGATTGACCACCATTCCGGACTCGAACTTCTTGACCTGCCGCACCTGGGCGGCCTGACCGTCGATATCGAAATTGCGATGAACGACGCCGATGCCGCCCGACTGCGCCATCGCGATCGCCATCCGCGCCTCGGTGACGGTGTCCATCGCCGAGGCGATGATCGGAATATTGAGCGGGATCGAGCGGGTGACGTGGGAGCGTATGTCGGCTTCAGAGGGCAGAATATCCGACAGGCCGGGCTTCAGAAGCACATCGTCGAATGTGTAGGCCTCGCGTATCCCCTGCATTCCCTGCATCAGTACCATTACCAACTCCATTCGGCGGCCGGTTCGCCGCGGTAGTCCCGGGGGATGAGCGGATTCGACGGCGAAGCATCAGCATCGTCGGCGAATCGAATCCCATCGATAGGGTTGGCGCTGGTCGATAGCACGGTGGAACACCGAATCAAAGCGTTTGCCTGCCATGCACAGGCTTTTCCTCGCTGGCTCCCGCGCGTTGCTGTATCAGCCGGTGGATCCAGCGGGCTCGGCCGGCTGACCGCCCGCGCAATCACGCATGATTTAGGTGTTTTCGAAGGAATCACAATGGCCTGCTCCACGATCGGGTGATACAGCCCTTGCTCCCGCCCCGCTCCCTTCCTGTTGTCCTGCCCTCATTTTGATGACCAAAGAACGCCTGATCCCGCTTATCGTGGCCACCGCCCTGTTCATGGAGAACATGGATTCCACGGTCATCGCGACTTCACTTCCGGCGATCGCGGCCGACATTGGCACCAGCCCGCTGACGCTGAAGCTTGCCATCACCTCCTATCTGCTGGCGCTCGCGGTTTTCATTCCGGCGAGCGGCTGGACCGCCGACCGGTTCGGGGCGCGCACGGTGTTCAGCGTGGCCGTCGCTGTCTTCATGGTGGGATCGATCGGCTGCGCGCTGTCCTCCTCGGTGACCGATTTCGTGATCGCGCGCATCCTGCAGGGGGCTGGCGGCGCCATGATGACGCCGGTCGGGCGGCTGGTGCTGCTGCGCTCGATCGACAAGAGCGCGCTGGTGAATGCGATGGCCTGGGTCACGGTGCCGGCGCTGGTCGGGCCGGTGATCGGTCCGCCGCTCGGCGGTTTCATCACCACCTATCTGTCCTGGCACTGGATCTTCCTGATCAACATTCCGATCGGCCTGCTCGGCATCACCCTGGCGCTGCGCTACATCGACCCAATCCGGAGCGATGACCCCGAGCGCTTCGATCTCTACGGGCTGCTGCTGGCCGGGGTCGGGCTCGGCGGCATCGCCTTCGGGCTTTCGGTCGCGGGTCTCAACCTGCTGCCATGGCCCGTGGTCATCGCGCTGATCGCGATCGGTTCCATTTCGATGACGCTCTATGTGATCCACGCCCGGCGCACGGCCTCGCCGGTGCTGGATTTTGCGCTGCTGCGGTTGCCGACCATGCGCGCCAGCATCATCGGCGGCTTCATGTTCCGTCTCGGCATCGGCTCGTTGCCGTTTCTGCTGCCGCTGTTGATGCAGGTCGGATTTGGCCTGTCGCCGCTTCGCTCGGGCCTCGTGACTTTTGCCTCGGCCGTCGGCGCCATGGGCATGAAGACGCTGGCGGCGCGCATCATCCGCACCTTCGGCTTCCGCAACATCATGACCATCAACGCCGTCGTCAGCTCGGTCTTCCTCGCAGCCTGCGCGCTGTTCACGATCGCAACGCCGCTGCTGCTGATCATGATCCTGCTCGTGGTCGGCGGCTTCTTCCGTTCGCTGCAATTCACCGCCATCAACACGCTGGCCTATGCCGAAGTCGAGCCGGCGCTGATGAGCCGTGCCACCACGCTGGTCAGCGTCAACCAGCAATTGGCGGTGTCCGCCGGCGTCGCGGTCGGCGCCGCCTCGGTGGAATCCACCATGTGGCTGCACCATGTCAGCGAACTCAGCGCAGCCGATTTCGCCCCGGCGTTCATCGTGGTGTCGATCATCTCGGCCGTTTCGGCGTATTTCTTTTTCGAGATGCCGGCCGATGCCGGCCACCAGGTCTCCGGCCGCGGCGTGATCGTGGTCGCCTCCCCGGAACGCGACGCCGAGCCGGAGGAGACCGCCGCCAGCGAAACCGTCAACGCCCGCGATCAGCGGCTGGGGTGAGCCAGCGCCGTTTCTCACCACCGTCATTCCGGGACGCGCCTCTTGGCGCGGGCCCGGAATCCATACGCCCGATCGTGGTTATGGATTCCAGGCTCGCTCGCTTTGCTCGCGCCCCGGAACGACGGTGACATGCGTGGTGAACTAACCGCGAAATCCCGTCGCCAGCACGTAGCGTTCGGAGGAATCCTGCCGGCTCGACGCCGGCTTGACATGGCGCACGCTGGCAAAGTCGCGCTTGAGCTGCGCCAGCAGGTCGGCGTCCGCGCCGCTTTGAAACACCTTGGCGACGAACGCGCCGCCGGGATTGAGAACGTCGGCAGCGAACGCGGCGGCACCCTCGACAAGACCAAGTATGCGGAGTTGATCGGTCTTGCGGTGGCCGGTGGTGTTGGCGGCCATATCCGACAGCACCACGTCGGCGCGGCCGTTCATCATGCCAAGCAGCCTGCTAGGCGCGTCGGCGGCAAGAAAATCAAGCTGCGTAAAGCTGACGCCCGGTATCTCGGGCATCTCCAGCAGGTCGATCGCGACCACCTTGCCCTTGCCGTCGACGGCGGCAACGCGCCTGGCGGCGACCTGGCTCCAGCCGCCGGGTGCCGCACCGAGATCGACCACCGTGAGCCCCGGTTTGAGCAGGCGGTATTTGTCGTCGATTTCGATCAGCTTGTAGGCGGCGCGCGAACGAAAGCCGTCCCGTTTGGCCTGCGCCACATAGGGATCGTTGAGCTGCCGCTCCAGCCAGAGCTTCGACGACAGCTTGCGCTTGCCACCGGTTTTGACCGTGACATGCAGCCGCCCGGTGGTGTCTTTCGCCATGTCGGTATGCTTGCCCTATACGGCACCGTGGCTTCATCCTTCGAGACGGCGTTTCGCGCCTCCGCGGGATGAGGTCTGCCGTCGGACCCTCATGGTGAGGAGCCCGGCTACGCCGCGCGTCTCGAACCACGAGGCCACAAGCCGCGCCGCCTGAATCGACCTGCGCAATGCTCTAGCACATCGCCGGCGGAAGCGCCTATCGGCATCCGCCGAGCGCGCCATCCTCGCGCATCATCTCGACCAGCATGCCCTCGCGCAGGCCACGATCGGCGACGCGCAGCCGCGGCAGCGGGAAGGCGTCGCGGATGGCATCGAGAATGGCGCAGCCGGCGAGCACCAGATCGGCGCGCTCGACGCTGATGCAATGGTTGCTGGCGCGTTCCTGGTAGCTCATGCCGAGCAGGCGCGCGATGGTCGCGGTGACATCGGCATTGTTCATCCAGATGCCGTCGATCCGGCGCCGATCATAGCGCGGCAGATTGAGATGGACCCCGGCGAGCGTCGTCACCGTGCCCGAGGTGCCGAGCAGGTGCATGTCCCGGAGATCGGCGCCGTGCTCGGCCGCGAACGGGGCGACGTGTTTCGCGACCTCCTGCACCATCAGCGCATAGGATTGTGCCGTGACGTCCCTGCCGCCGAAATGCTCGGCCAGCGTGACGACGCCGAGCGGGATCGACATCCAGGCCCTGATCCGCGGCACCGCGTTTTGCTGCTGCGGATTGCGCTCGATCCGAACCAGTTCGGTCGACCCGCCGCCGATGTCGAACAGGATTGCGCCGCGTCCGCTCTGGTCAAGCAGCGGCGAACAGCCGAGCACCGCGAGCGCGGCCTCGGTCTCGCGATCGATCACTTCGAGCCGGATGCCGGTTTCGGCCGCAACCCGATCCCGAAAACCTTCCGCATTCGACGCCGCGCGGCAGGCCTCGGTCGCAATCAGCCGCAGGCGTTTGGCCTTCCTGGACGCGATCTTGTCGCGGCAAATGCTCAAGGCCGCGACGGCGCGCTCGATCGCGGCTTCGCTGATGCAACCGGTCGCCGAGATGCCTTCGCCGAGCCGGATGATCCGCGAGAACGAATCGACCACGCGAAAACCGTCCCCGGCCGGACAGGCGATCAAGAGCCGGCAATTGTTGGTCCCGAGATCGAGCGCGGCATAGACCTGGGAGCCCGCGGTCCGCCCCGCTTGCTCGCTTCCGCCCGCCGCAGCCGATCCCTGCGGGCTTCCGCGCGGCCAGGAGCCGTCGCGAAGCCGCGTGCCGTCGTTCATCCAATTTCTTTCCGCGGCCAGCTGCGGCCGCCGGGAATTTCCGTTCACGGAAACTTTAGCAGCGCCGCCACGGGGCGCAACAGGCGTGCGTCTCCGGACCGGCAGGGAAACGCTATCGCACTGCAATATTCGGTCAATCCGGGGCATGGCAAGGGGTCGGCGCGGAGCGCGCCCCGGAATGCCGGGGCGACGGTTGCCTGTTAACGCCCTTACGCCGCCGCCCGTTCGCGCGGCTGGTAGATCGCGGTGTGCTGGCAATGAGCCACCGGCGTGCGGCCGTTGGCGATCACCAGCGCGTCGAGCTCGACGAAGCGATGGCCCTTCTTTTCGTAGTTGCCGGTCACTTTGGCGCGCGCGGTCAGCTCATCGCCGCTTTGCGCGGCGGCAACAAGCTGCATCCGGCTGCCGACATGGATCCATGGCCCGAGAATGGCATTGTCGACCAGCACGCTGTTCATTGTCCGCAGCAGCAGGCCCGGATGGCCAAGGCCTTCCGTCGCATAGATCGGGCTGGTTTCGCGGATATCCGCCAGATACTGCCTCGCGGCATCGTCCGCCCAGGCACGCGGCACCGTACCGAGCCAACTGCCGACCGGATAGGACGCCGCGTTCACCGGGCGGCGCTCGCTGACTGCAGCGGCTTCGCTGAAGTCCGAAATCGAGAGCGAGGGCGACGATGCCGACAGCGACGCGCTGCCGGCCGCGCACGGCTCGCCCCGACTTTCGACGCGAAGCGAAAGCACGCCGTCGCGCTCCTCGCCGCTGACCTCGGCGATCTCGCCGTCATAGACCGGCTTGACAAAACGCGCCTCGATCAAGCCGCGCTCGAGAAAGGCGCGGCCCCATTTCGCGATCGGCAGGTGCATCATGTAGGCGATGACGTCGACACCCGGCACCAGCCCGCCGCGGAATCCGTAGCGCCGCGCCACGGCGTCGTCATGAATCTTGTTGTCCGATTTCCTGGAGGTGTTGTAGGCCGACACGCGGTACGTCTCGGTCGGGTGTGTCATGCCTGTTCCCCTGATTCTGATGGTCTTTTCAGCACTGATCGTACGCAAAGCAATTGTCGTGGCAAGCGCGTTCCCGAGTGCGTTTTCCTCGCATTTTTGCGCCCCATGGGCTACCACCCGGCGACGACCGCAGCCGCCAGCCAAGAACCACCGATGACGCCAAGCCCGAACCCCACCCGCATTTACGTCGATGCCGACGCCTGCCCGGTCAAGGATGAAATCTACCGCGTCGCCATCCGGCACGGCCTGCCGGTCAGCGTGGTCGCCGGCAATTTCATTCGGGTGCCGCTGGACCCGCTGATCGAGCGCATCGCGGCGGGTTCCGGCATGGATGCCGCCGATGACTGGATTGCAGAACGTGCCGGAAGCGGCGATATCGTCATCACCTCCGATATCCCGCTGGCAAGCCGCTGTGTAAAGGCTGGCTGCGAGGTGATTGCGCCGAACGGCAAGCCGTTTACCGAGCAGTCGATCGGCATGACGCTGGCGGTTCGCAACCTGATGACCGATCTGCGCTCCTCTGGCGAAGTGACCGGCGGCCCCAGATCGTTCGCCTCGCGCGACCGCTCGGCATTTCTGTCGGCGCTTGACCAGACCATTCGCCGCATCCAGCGCCAGCGTGCCGAGCAGAAGCAGGATTGAACCAGAGACGATGGCGCCTCCCCTGATCCAGCTGAAAGACATCGCGCTGACCTTCGGCGGCACGCCGCTATTGTCCGGCGTCGAATTGTCGGTGTCCGCGGGCGAGCGGGTCGCCTTGATCGGCCGCAACGGGTCCGGGAAATCGACGCTGCTGAAGATCGCCGCAGGCCTGGTCGAGCCCGACCGCGGCAGCCGCTTCGTGCAACCGGGCGCGACCATCCGCTATCTGCCGCAGGAGCCGGATTTCGCCGGTTATGCCACCACCTTGGCCTATGTCGAGGCCGGACTTGGCCCCGGCGACGATCGTTATCCGGCGCGCTACATCCTGGAACAGCTCGGCCTTCGCGGCGATGAGGATCCGGCGCAGGTGTCCGGCGGCGAAGCCCGCCGCACCGCATTGGCGCGCGTGCTGGCGCCGTTGCCGGATATCGTGCTGCTCGACGAGCCGACCAACCATCTCGATCTCACCACCATCGAATGGCTGGAAGGCGAACTCGGCAGCCGCCGCAGCGCGTTGGTCCTGATCAGCCATGACCGGCGGTTCCTGTCGAACCTGTCGCGCAGCACGGCGTGGCTTGATCGCGGCCAGATCAGGCAGATCGACCGCGGCTTTGGCGCCTTCGAGGCCTGGCGTGACGAGGTGCTGGCCGAGGAAGAGCGCGATCAGCACAAGCTCGACCGCAGAATCGTCAACGAGGAGCACTGGCTGCGCTACGGTGTTTCCGGTCGCCGCAAGCGCAACGTCAAGCGGCTCGGCAATCTCCATGCGTTGCGCCAGCAGCGCCGCGACCATCGTGGCGCCACCGGCAGTGCCAACCTTGCCGCCGCCGAAGCCGACAAGTCCGGCAAGCTCGTCATCGAAGCCCGCAACATCGGCAGGTCCTATGGCGATCGCAGGATCGTCGAGGACTTCTCGATCCGCATCCAGCGCGGCGACCGCCTTGGCATCGTCGGGCCGAACGGCGTCGGCAAGACCACGCTGGTCAACATGCTGACCGGGGCGCAGCCACCCGATACCGGCTCGATCCGGCTTGGCGCCAATATCGAGATGGCAACGCTCGACCAGCACCGCGAAAGCCTCGATCCCAAATCGACGCTGGCCGAGGCCCTGACCGGCGGTCGCGGCGATCATGTCATGGTCGGCGGCCAGCCCAAGCACGTGGTCAGCTATATGAAGGACTTCCTGTTCGCGCAGGAACAGCTGCGCACGCTGCTCGAAGTGCTTTCGGGCGGCGAACGCGGGCGCCTGATGCTGGCACGCGCGCTGGCCAAGCCCTCCAACCTGCTGGTGCTCGACGAGCCCACCAACGATCTCGATCTCGAAACCCTCGACGTGCTGGAGGAAATACTCGGCGACTATCAGGGCACCGTGATCCTGATCAGCCATGACCGCGATTTCCTCGATCGCGTGGTAACTTCGGTGATCGTGCCGGAGGGCAATGGCCGCTGGATGGAATATGCCGGCGGCTACACCGACATGCTGGCGCAGCGCGGCGCCGACCTGAAACGCGAACCGGCCAGGCCTGCTCCCGCCGTCGAGAGCGCCAAGGCAGCAGCCAAAGGCAGCGCGCCTGCCAATGCTGCGAAGCGGCGACTCAATTTCAACGAAAAACACGCGCTGGAAACGCTGCCGAAAACCATCGCCAGAATCCACGCCGAGATTGCGAAGCAACAGCGGCAGCTCGACGATCCCAATCTCTACCGGAACGATCGCCAGAAATTCGATGCTGCTTCGGCCGCGCTCTCCGCTGCGCAACAGCAATTGCAGGCCGCCGAGGACAAATGGCTGGAACTGGAAATGCTGCGCGAAGAGATCGAACAGGCATAACCGATGACGACACCGCTTGCCGCCAAAATCGCCCGCGACTACGGCACACCCGCGGCGGTGATCGACATGGACCGTGTCGAGCGCAATATCGCGCGCATCCAGGCGGCCTGCGATGCCGCCGGCGTTGCCAACCGGCCGCACATCAAGACCCACAAGAGCCCGATGCTGGCAAAACTGCAGATTGCCGCCGGCGCCAAGGGCATCACTTGCCAGAAGCTCGGTGAGGCCGAGGTGATGGCGGATGCGGGCATCGACGACATCCTGATCAGCTACAATCTGATCGGCGAGGAAAAAATGGCGCGGCTCGGTGCGTTGCAGGCCAAGGCCAGCATGACGGTCGCCGTCGACAATTCCGTCGTCATCGCGGGTCTGCCGTTGGCCGCGAAGGCTTCCGGGCGGCCGCTTGCGGTCGTGGTCGAATGCGACACCGGCCGCAAGCGGGCCGGCGTCGAGACGCCCGCCGAGGCGATCGCGCTTGCACGCGAGATCGCGGCAGCGGATGGACTGCGATTTGCCGGGTTCATGCTGTATCCGACCGAGACCGGCTGGCCGGAAGCGCAGCGCTTCTATGACCAGGCGCTGGCCGGCGTCCGCGCGCACGGCCTTGACGCGACCATGGTTTCCACTGGCGGCACGCCGAACCTGAAGAATGTCGGCAAGCTCAAGGGTGCCACCGAACATCGGCCCGGTACCTACATCTACAACGACCGCATGCAGGTCGCGGCCGGTGTCGCCGGCTGGGATGACTGTGCCCTCCATATCTACTCGACCGTCGTGAGCCGCGCCGGACCCGACCGTGGCATTCTCGATGCAGGATCAAAGACGCTGACCTCCGACACTGGCGGCGGATTGGACGGTCACGGCCTTATTCTCGAACATCCCGAAGCCCGGATTGCACGCTTTGCCGAGGAGCATGGCTTTCTCGATCTGGCGCGCAGCAACACCCGCCCCCAGGTCGGCGACGTGGTGCGGATCGTGCCCAATCATGTCTGCGTCGTCGTCAACATGATGGACGAGGTGGTAATGGTGCGGGGCGAGGAGATCATCGGCGCACTGCCGGTCGCCGCGCGAGGCAGGCTGCGGTGATGTTTCCACCGTCATTCCGGGGCGCGCGATAGCGCGAACCCGGAATGACTGTGGTGGGTTCATGGTTCTGGACACGCAACCTGATTCCCCCCTTGCGCATCCAGCCATTTCAGCACACCCCTGCCCGCCGCCGCGCCGGTGGCGAACGAGGCCTGCAGCAGATAGCCGCCGGTCGGCGCTTCCCAGTCGAGCATTTCGCCGGCGGCGAAGGTGCCGGGCAAGCGACAGATCATGAAGTCGGCGTCCAGTTCGTCGAATGCAATACCGCCCGCAGTCGAGATCGCCCGCGCGATCGGCGCGACACCGTTGAGGTCGACGGGCACCGCATTGATCCAGTCGGCCAGTTCGGCAGGCGATAGCGATGTCAACGACACCGCCGAGGCCGTCGCCGCCTCCTGCAGCAATCCGATGCCGACCGGGGCCAGATGCACGGTTTTGCGCAGCCAGTTTGAAACCGATTGCTTGCCTCTCGGCATCGACAGCCGCCCGACCAGGTCGCCGCGTGCGAGATCTGGCCGCAATGCAATGCGCAGGGTCGCCTGCCCGGCAGCATCGATCGCCTCGCGCAGGTCAGGCGACAGCGCGTAGACGGCACCGCCCTCGATGCCCGTGCGCGTCATCACGGCCTCGCCGCGCACGGTGCGCGCGCCGAATGACAGCGCCGCGCCCTTCAGCGGCTGGCCTTCGAAGCGGTCGCGGAAAATATCGGACCAGGCGACGGTAAAGCCGCAATTGGCCGGTCGAAGCGGCGATACCGCCACGCCCCTTGCCGAAAGCGTTTCGGCCCACGCTCCATCGGAGCCCAGCCGCGGCCAGCTTGCGCCGCCGAGCGCCAGCACGGTGGCGCCTGCTTTGACGATCTGCTCACCCGCCGGCGTCCGAAACCAGAGACGCCCGTCCCCTTTCCAACCAATCCAGCGGTGACGCAGACCGAATTGAACGCCGAGGGCATCCAGCCGCCGCAGCCATGCCCGCAACAGCGGCGAAGCCTTGAACGCCCGTGGAAAGACCCGGCCGCTGGAGCCGACAAACGTCGGCTGGCCCAGCGCGTCGCTCCACTGGCGCAAGGCATCCGGCGCAAAGGCCGTGATTGCGGCGGCAAGCTGCGGCATCGCCTGGCCGTAGCGGGTGAGAAATTGCGGCAGCGCTTCGCTATGCGTCAGATTGAGACCACCGCGACCCGCCATCAGGAGTTTGCGGCCGGCCGACGGCATGGCGTCGTAAACGGTAACCTGCACGCCGGCCTGCGCCACCGTTTCAGCCGCGATCAGCCCGGCGGGACCGGCGCCAATGACGGCAACCTGGGTTTCGGAAGCTGGCGACATCGCGCTCATGCGTCCCGCAATGACAGCCGGCTACAGCTTGATCCCCGCCTTCGCCGCGGCCTGCCCGACATATTTCTGGGTTTGCTGGAACGCGCCCTCCAGCGCCTTTGCCGTCGACATGTCGCTTATTTCGGCAAAATGTGCGGCCACCGCGTCCGGCGTCCAGTCCGATTGCGACAGGTTGATGCCTTCGGTCTCGACAAGCCTGATCACGGCGAAGGATCCCGCACCGGCGCCCATGATGGTGCGGGTCGGCGCGTCCTCGCTGAGCAGATACAGCACCGCCGGCGTGATGGCCTCGGGCTTCATCAGCGCCAGCGCCTGCGGGGGCAGCAATTCTTCGGTCATCCGCGTCGCCGCCGTCGGGGAGATGGTGTTGACCCGAATATTGTTCTTGCGGCCTTCCTCGGCCAAGACATTCATCAGGCCAACCATTCCGGTCTTCGCCGCGCCGTAATTGGCCTGGCCGAAATTGCCGTAGAGCCCCGAGGAGGATGTGGTGACGACGATACGGCCGTAATTTCGCTCGCGCATGCCGGCCCAGACCGCCTTGCAGCAATAGAATGTACCGGTGAGATGCACATCCAGCACCTTCGCGAAATCGGTAATCTCCATCTTGGCAAAAGATTTGTCGCGCAGAATGCCGGCATTGGCGCACAGCAGATCGACGCTGCCCCACTCCCTGGTGGCGCGCTCGACCATCGCCTCGACCTGCCCATAGTTGGAGACATCGGCGCCGTCAGCCATCGCGATGCCGCCGGCATTGCGGATTTGCTCGACCACGGTTTCCGCCGGTGTCAGCGATCCGCCGGTGCCGTCGCGGGCGCCGCCGAAATCGTTCACAACCACCCTGGCGCCGCGCGCCGCGAGTCCGATCGCATGCGCGCGCCCGAGCCCGTTGCCCGCGCCGGTGACGATGGCGACGCGTCCGTCAAACCTGATTGTCATGAGTGTCGTTCCTGAATGTGAATGGCCGCGGCGGGAGGATCAGGCAAAATAGATCAGGCCGATCCAGTCGGCCACCAGAGCGGGCCTTTCCTCGCCTTCGATCTCGACCGAGACATTGGTGCGCGACAGCATCTCGCTGGGCTTGCGCAACTTGGCTTCCATCAGGGTGAAGCGGCCGCGAACGCGCGAACCCGACCGCACCGGCGAGATGAAGCGAAGCTTGTCGAAGCCGTAATTGACCCCCATGGTGGTGCCAAGGATCACCGGCATGACCTCATACGACATGATGCTCATCAACGACATCGTCAGGAACCCGTGCGCGACAGTGGTGCCGAACGAGGTTTCGCGCCGCGCCCGCTCGGGATCGACATGGATGAACTGGTGATCCTCGATGACGTCGGCATAGCGGTCGATACGGTTCTGATCAACCAAATGCCAGGACGACACGCCGACCTCACGGCCGACCATGCCCTGATAGGCCTCAAGCGAGATCGGCGGATTCTTCCAGACTTCGTTCATCGATCAGCTCTCCGCCGATGATCGCAGCTTCTGCAATTCCGGAAAATCCTCTTCGCGGAATTCCTGCCCGCGCAAGGCGTCGCCGCGATCATTGTCATGCTCGAGGCGGCGCAGCTGCACGCGGCGGATCTTGCCGGAAATTGTCTTCGGCAGCTCCGTCACCAGCTCGATGCGCCGGATGCGCTTGAACGGCGAGAGCCGCGTGTGCAAATGCCGGAAGATCGACAGCGCGGTCGGCGCCGACCGCTCGACGCCCGATACCAGCAGCACATAGGCCTTGGGGATGGCAAGCCGGATCGGATCGGGGCTTGGAACGACTGCGGCTTCCGCGACTGATTCATGTTCCAGCAGGACGCTTTCGAGCTCGAACGGGCTGATGCGATAGTCCGACGACTTGAAGACGTCATCGGAGCGGCCGACAAAGGTCAGATAGCCGTTGTCGTCGGCGAATACCACGTCGCCGCTGCGATAGAGGTCGCCGTCGGCGCCGCTAAGTTTGCCGTCATCGCCCTGGTAGCCCTGCATCAGGCCCGCCGGACGGTCGGCGCCGAGCAGCAGGCTGACCTCGCCTTCCCTGGTGGCGTGCCCATCCGCGTCGGTGATCTGGACGCGATAGCCGGGCAACGGGCGGCCCATCGATCCGACCTTGACCTTCTGACCGGGCGAATTTCCCGCCAGCGCGGTGGTCTCGGTCTGGCCGTAGCCGTCGCGGATCGTCAGTCCCCAGGCGGTGCGGACCTGATCGATCACTTCGGGATTGAGCGGCTCGCCGGCGCCGCAGACCTCGCGCAGCGTTACCTTGAAGGAGGCCAACTTCTCCTGGATGAACAGCCGCCATACCGTCGGCGGCGCACACAGCGTGGTTACGCCGCATCGGGCGATGGTCGCGAGCAGGCCCTTGGCATCAAAGCGGGGCTGATTGACCACGAACACGGTGGCGCCGGCATTCCAGGGCGCGAACAGGCAGCTCCAGGCATGCTTGGCCCAGCCCGGCGAGGAGATGTTGAGGTGAATGTCGCCGGGCAGCAAGCCCAGCCAATACATCGTCGACAGCGCGCCAACCGGATAGCTGCGCTGGCTGTGCCGCACCAGCTTCGGCTTCGCCGTGGTGCCGGAGGTGAAATAGAGCAGCATCGGATCGTCGGACTTGGTCACGCCCTCCGGCTTGAAGGTCTCGGGCATGCCGGCGGTTTCCTCATAGGATAACCAGCCTTCATGAGCCGATGTGGCGCCGACCACGATCCGCAGCAAATCGCCGCCGCCCCCGGCGAATTTCGCCACCTGGTCCTGCGATGCCACCACGGCCCTGGCACGGCCGCGATCCAGCCGGTCGCGCAGCTCGTCCGGCGTCAACAGCGTGGTGGCGGGGATCACCACCACCCCGAGCTTGATCGCCGCCAGCATGGTCTCCCATAACGGGACGACGTTGCCGAGCAGCAGCAGCAGATGGTCGCCGCGCTTGAGGCCGTGGGCGCGCAGGAAATTCGCTACCTGATTGGACCGTCGCGACAGCGCCGCAAACGACAATTTGGTGTCACGATTGCTCGCGGCGTCGACGATCCAGAGCGCCGACCGGTCCTTGCTTTGCGGATCGCGCGCCAGTTCGGCGTCGAACCAGTCGAGCGCCCAGTTGAACGGCACCGGATCCGGCCAGCGGAAGCCCTTGATCGCCGCATCGTAGTCGGCGCGATGCTTCAGCAGGAACGAACGCGCATCCTGGAATGTGGTCATGTCTCGCTCCTGTCAGAATGATCGATCGCGAATGCCAGGGCGGCGGTCATTTCCCCGCCAGGGCGCGGACATGGCGGATTATGCCGGAAAAATCGCTGCCGCCATTTCCGGCCGCATCGAATGCCCGGTAGATTTCCTGCGCATGCTTGCCCAGCGGCGTTGCCGCGCCGGCCGCCTTGGCCGCATCCTGCGCCAGCGTGAGGTCCTTGACCATCAGGGCCGAGGCAAAGCCCGGCTTGTAGTCATTGTTGGCGGGCGATGTCGGGACCGGCCCGGGCACCGGGCAGTAGGAGGTCAGCGACCAGCACTGGCCCGACGAGGTCGAGGCGACATCGAACAGCGCCTGATGCGACAGCCCGAGTTTTTCGGCGAGCGCAAACGCCTCGCTGACCGCGATCATGGAAACGCCGAGGATCATGTTGTTGCAGATCTTGGCCGCCTGCCCGGCGCCGGCGCCGCCGCAATGCACGATCTTCTTGCCCATCTTTTCCAGCACCGGCCTGGCGGCCGCGAACGCCTTGTCCTCACCGCCGCACATGAAGGTCAGGGTCGCGCCCTTGGCGCCGCCGGTGCCGCCCGACACCGGCGCATCGACCGATGCGACGCCCTGCTTGGCGGCCAGCGCATGGGCCTGCTTGGCGCTTTCGACGTCGATGGTCGAGCAATCGATGATCAGCGCGCCCTTGGTCATCGCCGGAATCACCTCGTTCCAGACCGACAGCACATGCCTGCCCGCGGGCAGCATGGTGATCACGATGTCCGCGCCCTTGACCGACGACGACGCCGAGTCCGCGATCGCAGCGCCATCGCTCTTCGCCTGCTCCCGCGACGCCGCCATCAGGTCGAATGCGATCACCTTGTGACCGGCCTTGACCAGATTGGCCGCCATCGGGCCGCCCATGTTGCCGAGGCCGATGAATGCGATGCTTGCCATGATAGGTTCCTCCGCAGCGTTTCTATTTTGGTCGGCCGAATACCAGCTCGTCGGCGCCGATTTCCGCGAAATACGGCGCCACCATTTCCGGCGTAACATCCTCAATCCGCGGCGGCGACCAGCGCGGGTTGCGATCCTTGTCGATGACCGCCGCACGCACGCCTTCGCGGAAATCGTCGCTGGCAAACACCTGCAGCGCGGCGCGATACTCCCGAACCAGGCACTGCTCGAGCGAGGTCGAAGCCCGCGCCAGCCGCAGCAGCTTGAGGGCGACAACCATGCCGCGCGGCGATTTCTCGTTCAAGGTCTTGCGCGTTGCTTGCGCGAGCTCCGAGCCGTCGCGCTGCAGCGCTGTGAAGATATCCTCGATCCGGTCATGCGCGAACCAGGCATCGATACCGGGCTGCATCGCCGCCACCGGGCCCGAGGTCTCGCCGGTCGCAAAGCCGTCGATCAGCGGCTTGATTTCAGCAGACGCCGCGCCGGGACGGACCCC
>Ga0182024_10012391_pt1 | contig 16879 bp, 15 predicted proteins | sample P32metaG_FD_120480 | JGI IMG/M metagenome (GOLD analysis project Ga0182024, IMG submission 120480) | Permafrost microbial communities from Stordalen Mire, Sweden - P3-2 metaG (Illumina Assembly) | ecosystem: Environmental > Terrestrial > Soil > Wetlands > Permafrost | place: Sweden: Stordalen...
CTCGGAATCGGGTTTCTCTGGAAATGGGGCCAGCACGGTCTCATCGGCTATGTCGTCGTTGGTCCCATAGCCACCTTTGCGGTTGGTCACTTTTATGTTTCGCGGCTGCCAAAGGCGGGAAAACACGCCATTGCCTGGCCCGAAGTCACCCGGGAGTGGTCTGCTCTGTTGCGCCTGGGGGTTGCCTATGTCGGCGCCGGATTGTCCCTCACCCTGACGCAGCTCTGGATTCGCATCTTCCTCAGCAAAGCTCTCGGCCGCGCGCCACTGGGACAGTATCAGTCTGCCTGGACCATCTCGATGTATTACGTATCGTTCATCCTCACCGCCATGGCAGCCGACTATTATCCGCGACTAACGGCGGTCATCCACGACCATGAACGGGCCCGCCGCCTGGTGAACGAACAAAGTGAAATCGCTCTGCTGCTCAGCGCCCCGGTCTTCGTTGGAATGATGGCCATCGCCCCCTGGGTCATGCATCTCCTCTATTCGGCACAGTTCGCACCGGCAGTGGTCCTGCTGCGATGGCAGGTACTCGGTGATGTCCTTAAGGTTGCCAGCTGGCCGCTCAGCTTCGTTATCCTCGCAGCCGGGGACGGCAAGACGTACTTCTGGTCGGAGTGCGCGACCAACCTGTTAACCGCGGTTCTGATCATCACCCTCGCCCCCGTGGTCGGTCTGCGCATCACAGGAATCGCCTATCTCGCAACGTACCTTTTCTACCTTCCTCTTGTCTTTTGGCTGGCTCGCAAGCGCACTGCATTCAGCTGGTCGCGTCCCGTATACCGTCTCGTGGCCGGCGCTTTTGTGGCTTGCGTCGCGGTCTGGGGCCTGGCCGTCTTCCTGGGCCGCTGGGGTATGCTCATCGGTATCGTATTTGCTGCCTGGCTGGCTGTCTTTGCACTTGGCAGGATTTCCCATATGGGCGCACTTACCGGGCCCATGGGCCGGCTCGGTGAAATCGCGCGTCGATGGACGCACTGGAGGCAGGCATGAGCGCGGCGCAGTTGCCGACAGCCGAGCCTTTGGTTTCGGTTCTCGTTCCTTCCTTCAATCAGGAAAAGTATATTGTCGACTGTCTGGAATCGATCCGCAATCTGGATTATCCGAATCTGGAGCTGATCGTCAGCGATGATGCCTCTCGCGATGGCACGTTCGAAGTCACAAATCAGTGGATCGAGGAGCACCCGGAACGTTTCGTCCGAGCTGTCGCCGTTCGCCAGCCCGTGAATCTCGGCATCGTTCGCCATTTCCAGTACCTCTTCGATCAGGCGCAGGGCGAGTTTCTGGTATATCTTGCGGCAGATGATTGTCTGGTCCCTTACTCGATCCGTTGCCGCCTGCAGGTTCTCCAGCAAGATAGCTCCATCGACGCAGTTTTCGGCAATGCCCAGCAGATTCAGGAAGATGGAAATGTGCTGAACCCGCAATTTATTCCCCCGGATCTTGCGGCACAGCTTTCCGACAGACGCCTCCTGCTTTCGAGCCTGATCCTTAACTGGCATGTTCCCGGCCCTGTGATGATGTTGCGGCGTAAAGCCACGTTTCGGGACGGGAGCCTTGGGCGCCTGCCGGAAGATCTCAAGGGAGAGGACGCTTATATATATATACGGCTTGCCGCGCTCGGCAAATTGACCTTTATCAATGAGGTCGTCGCGAAATGGAGATTCGTTCCGGGCAGCTCATCCAACCCAGTCCAGCGGAATGACTTTACCCGTCGCTACACGATGGAGAGCGATCGCAGAAACCGATCTCTGGTGCAAGGGCTCGACCGTCTCGCACTCGATCTGCGCATCGCGGACAGTGAAGCGGTCCTGAACCCCCGGACGCGTTTGCAGGCCCTGTGCCAGAGGATTCTCTTTCGAGTGGTTCTCGTGCAACTCCGCTTCCTGCTGCGTCTTCGCACTTGGGCGGGCGGTACAACGTGAAACGTACGCCGTGGCGGAGCGATATCGCTCCGCCACGCAGCATAATCAGCAACAAAGGCTAATTTGAGTGCGTTCGGTAAATGTGCAGCAGACGCGCCGGGTTGCCACGGACGATACCGTAATCGGGCACATCCCGATCCACAACCGTGAGCGCACCGATAACAGCATACTTTCCGATTCTCACGTTGGGCAGGATAACGCTCCCATACCCAATCAAGGTGCCTTCGCCCACTTCCACAAAAGAATCTTCGTCGCGCAATCGCGTAACGATTGGCTGATTCTCCCGCGGGTCATCGAACGGATGCGAAGTATCGAGGATGCAGCAATTCGCCGAAATCGATACCCGATCGCCAATGGAAATACGAGACTGGCACACGATGTGGATATTCTGCTCGATGCTCACATCGCTGCCGATCCGCAACTCCGGTCTGCGATGAGGAAAGGGGGTTATTGCCTCAAGGCGCGCCCCCTTCCGGATGGCAACACGATCTCCCAGAAAGATGTTTCCCGGATTGTTGAGAAAGAGGGGGCGGCCAATCAGACAACCCTTTCCTATCCTTCCAAAGACCCATCGGTAATAAACCATCGTCCTGAGCCGGACCAGGGCCGTGGAAAGCTGTTGAAGCTTGCCGTACAACGGCCGCCGCAGGAAGGCTCGAACTCTTTGCGCGAAATGCATCCCATTGATTCCTCAGACCTCGCGCTCAATTCTACAGTGAGGCGATCGGCGCCTCACGCGGGCCACTCCTGAAATTGGCTGAATCAAGGCACACTCCTGGCACTTCGCGTAGACTAGCGTGGGGGGGGGCAAAAGCGCCTTCATATCGCCTGGTCGTTACGATAAAACCCAGCCCGCGAAGTTCGGCCACGTGCGCCGCTTGATCCAGCGGGAATCTGACAGGAGACCAGAATCCTGAGATGGCCCCACTCGATTTCATTCTGCTGGTCTTCGACCATCTTACCCTGATCACCGTGCTGTCCCTTGCATTACCCCTGCTGCTCTATCTCGCAACGTACAAAACCGCAGGCGGCCTGTTTGATCCATTCCATTTTTTCTACTCGTTCACTTATGGAACTGCTTATGCGGTCGTCGCATTGCTCGCATGTACAGGCCACATCGGCATCATGGAGATTTCCATCGTCGCTGGCTATGGGCTCCTCTTTCTTATCGGGTATCTCTTCTTCTCGCGAGTCTCCTTCGGAAAGCTGTGGCCGAGAAAGACGGTCCTCAGCCTTGGGGGAAAAACGACGTTCCTTCTCGCGCTCCTTTTGTATCTGGTTGTAGCCGCGATTTTTCTCAAAGATGTAGGTTTTGCGGCGTTTCTTCCTTCCCGTTTCCAGATCGGAAGATACAATCTGCTCGCGCTCATCATGGACCCGTTGCGGCTGTTTATCGCCGCATATGTAACGCTGCTGATCATCAAATGCAGCGGCGCGAACAAAAGACTCAAGCGAGTCCTGTTATCGTGCATCGGGCTGATCTTCATAGTCCTGTCATCGCTGATCAACGGATCGAAGGTTTCGTTCCTGGAATCTGCGTACGCCGGGCTCGTTGCAGTTGCGGTCAGCGGTGTCGAAATCCCCTGGAAGAAAGCCATCAAACCTATACTTCTCGTCCTCACCATAGCCACCGCCTATGCGGTAGGCCAGCAGTACCTCAATCTTCAGGCATCAGGAGGAACAGAGAATCAACCGGGCTATGACATGTATAGCAAGGGACCTCTTTTGCTCGATCTTTTTGCCATGCGAATCGTCAACAACGGCGACATATATTATTACGCTCTGCCCGCCCCGGTATTTAGCAATATCGTAATCGACCACCCTTTTGCTCTGCTCTTTGGAGACATCTTCGGCGGGAAACTGCTGGGATCGCTCTTCGCAATCGACATGGATCAGTCTGTCGACATAGGACATCAGACGATGGGCTATTGGTACGGAAACTACCACGGCGACGTCGGACCCACGGATCATTTCGATCTTGACGCATACAAATTCTTTGGACCTTTGGGCGGAATCGTATTCGTATTGTGTCTGGCTTTTATTGTTTCCAGCGTGAGCCGACTAAAGAAAGGCCGTTACGACATAGCGGGCTGCTCGGCCGTCGCTGCCGTCTATATGCGGAGCCTCGTGATTCTCCTGTCTCCCCATGTGGGGCTCGCATATCTGGAGGAGAGCGTTGTCCTGTTTGTATTTCTTGCCATCCTGGCCAAGTTGCTGAATTATGCGGCAGGCCGGCCCCGCACGCTTATCCCGGAAAAGCTGGGAAGTACGGCGTGATGAGCAGATCATCGATCCGGGCCTGGCATGTGGACTGGCGGTCAGCGGCGGCCCCGCAGATGCAGCCGGCGGGCCACTGGAGACCTAGCCCGCAGCGGGCCCGCGCAACGCCTGTCCCTGCATCATCCGCTTTCCTTCTTTCCATGCCGCCAGTTTGATTCGATACCACTGCCCCGCGGGGTCGGGGCGAAGGGTGGAAACCCGGAAATAGGTCTCAAACAGCAGGCTGGGCAGAAAGGCGTGCAATCGGGGAATGTTCTTCACAATAAAGTAGGCCTTGTTACGGGCCGCATAGTGAAGAGAAAACTTCGAGATGTCCGAACCCGTTAAGCTTGCCACCTTGTGCCGCAGCTTCGCTTCGGGAATATACCACAGCGAAACGCCCTGCTTCAGACAGCGGTAGAGGAAGTCAACGTCGTCAAAGTAGACGAAGTACCGGCTGTCCATCATCCCTACTCGGTCGAACACCGCCGCCCGAATCAGCAGACAACAGGTCGGCGAGTAGGTGACTCGGCGCGGGCGATCGAACTGCGCCCTGTCTTCCTCGTCCAGGCCAGCATGTCGTGCACGATAGGCCAGCCAGGGCTGAAAGCTTCCGCCTGCGCACCAGATCCGTGTGGGCTGGTCGTAGTAGTACATTTTGGCCGTAGTCATCTCGCAGCCACATTGCTCGAGGCCACCGTAGAGACGTTCGAGAAGGTCCGGAGGGAAGACCGTGTCATTGTTGAGCAGAAGGATGCAGTCGCAGCCGTCGGCTAATGCTGCCCGAATACCCTGATTATTGCCCTCCGCAACTCCCAGATTCTCCTCATTGGCAATCACGACTATGGGCAGATTAGTCCGGCCTCGCACAATTGCCAGAGTGTGGTCTTTCGAACGATTGTCGACGGCATACAGGGTGAAGTCCCGCCATGTTTGTGCGGAGAGAGAGTCAAGGAATTCGGGAAGTACGGATTCGCTGTTGTAAGTGACAGTAACGATGCCAATCCGTGCTGCCTGAGAAGGCTTTGCTTCAGCCATGGAGCAGGCCCCTTGTACGCAACTCGGTGAGGGACTTTTCATACCCATCGACAGAAGCCTCGGTCTGTTTGGTCCAGTTCAGGAACTCCCCGAGTCCGGCATCAAAGCTCCACGCAGGCTGGTAATGCAGCAACTTCCGTGCCAGGCTTAAGTCGGCGACTCCGTGCCGAATATCTCCCTCCCGAAACGCGCCGGTAACACTAACCGCAGATCGCCCCCCAAACCAGTCATTGATTTTCGTCGCTACTTCAAGAACGGTGGTTCGGGTTCCGGAGCCGATGTTGAGGGAGTGACAACCTTCGACAGGCCCAAGGACGGCCTCTTCCGTGGCAGCTACGACATCGTCGATAAAAACGAAATCCCGGCTCTCCTGTCCATCTTCAAACACGCGAATGGGATTGCCCACACGGGCCAGATTGGAGAAGATGGCGAGGATCCCCGTGTACGGGTTGATCAGAGATTGACCCGGCCCATAGACATTCTGGTAACGAAGCGCGACCGTGGGTATGCCGAGCACGTCGCCAAAAAGAAGCGCCATTTGTTCCTGGGTCAGCTTGGTCAACCCGTAGAAGGAGGAAGCTTGCGCAGGTGCGCATTCCGGCGTCGGGGCCGGCGAGCATACCCCCCCGCAGACAGGGCAGAGCGGATCGAATAAGCCGGACTGCTTCTCTGTGGACGAGCGCGATTTCGGATAAACCAGCCCATCCTGGGAGCAGCGATACGCGCCCTCGCCATAGATAGCTCGGGACGATGCGATGACGAATCGGTCGATTTTGCGGCTGGCCTTTCCGATCAGGTCGAACAACTGCGCTGTACCCTGCAGATTAGTGCGCGAATAGCGAGCCACCTCGTACATGGACTGACCGGTACCGGTTTCCGCTGCCAGGTGGACAACGCGCTCGACGCCCTCCAGGGCGGCTGCTACCGCATCCGCGTTCGCCACATCGCCGACTATCAGTTGCGTGCGATCCGACAGAACAGACGGAAGCGCTCGTGATCCGCTGTGCACCTGAGGGTTGAAGTTATCCAGGACCGAGACGGAAACTCCTCTCCCGAGAAGGGACCGAGCGAGATGTTGCCCGATGAAACCCGCTCCCCCTGTGATCAGTACTCTCATGAATATGTAGCCTTCCGAACATTTTAAGGGACTTGCAGACCCGCGCGAGAGCCACTGGGGAGGTGTTTTCAGGAATCAAAGCCAATCCATCGGCTTGACTTGGATATGCCTCCTTTATAATAACGGGTTATGAGTGAGGGTATGCGTTCGAGATGCGAAGGACCAAACAATGCATGCGCTTCTGAGGGCCTTGGCAGTCCATTTGCCAAGCGGCAGGCTGACAAATGAGCAGTTGCAGGCCGAACACCCGGACTGGAACATTGCGCAGCTTGCTGCGAAAATTGGAATTGACGAGCGCCCCGTTGCCGCGGAGGACGAGACCGCTGGCGACCTTGCGTATGCAGCGGGAAATAAATTACTGGGTCAATGCGGGATAGATCGCGGCTCCATTGACTTTCTTCTGTATTGCACACAGAGTCCCGACGTCATTATTCCAGCCAATGCATGTGTTTTGCACCACCGACTTGGTCTTCGCGATAATTGCGCGGCAATCGACATCAATCAGGCATGCTCAGGATATGTTTATGGCCTGCATCTGGCCAGATCGCTTGTGATTTCAGGTAGTTCACGTAACGTCTTGTTGATCACGGCAGAAACCTACAGCAAGTACATCGATCCCGGGGATCGCACGACCCGGCTGCTTTTTGGAGATGCAGCGAGCGCTTCCCTTATTTCGGCCGAAGGTCCCGGAGCAATCATCGGCAATGGCTGTCTTGGGACAGACGGAAGCGGGGCGTCGAATCTGACTCTGGTCCGCGGCTGGAATGGGAATTCTGCCGGCGGTGTTTGTTGCCCGAACCCCGGCACATCCCATCGCCAAAACGGAATTCTGACCATGAATGGGTACGCACTCCTGCAGTTTGCACTGCGAAGGGTACCTGAGGTTGTGCAACAGACACTCGCCGCCAACGGCCTGGCGATGGCGGATGTGAACTGGTTTGTTCTGCACCAAGCCAATCGTTTTATGAATGAGCACCTGCGGGTGAAGTTGGGTCTCGATGCGACGCGGGCTCCAGAGTTCGTTCGATCGGTTGGAAATACCGTTAGCAACACGATTCCAATCGTTCTGGCGGAGTGGAAGGATCGATTTCGTCCAGGCGACAAGACCATGGTGATCGGATTCGGGGCTGGTTACTCGTGGGGGGCGTGCGTTCTGGACTGGGGGCCTGTGCTTGTGGCGTGAGAAAGGCGAAACCAGCACAAGAGCGACGCACAGATGATCCCGATCACCCAGGTCGATGGCAGGTAGGGTTGATCAGGCTTTCGCAGGGAGCTGGAGGAATTTGGCCGTCTTCGCGGGGAAGAAGGGCCGGGCGCGGAAGAGGGAAGAGGTTCCTCTTAGATCTGATCGGCGGCCAGGATCTCGGTGACATTCCAGGGTGAAAGCCTGGCCCCTGTCCGGCGGGTGCCCGCGGCAAGGAGTCGGCGTGGCATATCGCCCTTGGGAAAAAAACGAGAGAGGGCGAAAGGCTTCATCCGGCAGGAGAAGACCCGCAGGAGTTCGGGAGGCAGACCGTCGGCCGTAGTGTGGAAGCCAAGCGACAAAGCACCCCGGGTGGCGCACCAGAAGAAGAGGGCTTCGAGGGCTTCTGCGAGCAGGTCGGGACGCTGCGGGAAGACGTAGAAATCGAGCAGATGGAACGCAAGGGGATTGGAAGAGTCGACGATGAAGTAGGCGCATGCGCCACCGGGCCACGAGCAAGTCAGGGTAGAACAGGTAAATCCGGGACGCTGCCAGAAGGTCCAGGCCAGGTCGGCCGGATCGCGGCGCGGGGCCATGCCGGCGGTTTGGCGAGCTTCAGTCCAGAAACTGGCAAAGAAACTCGATGCTAGCGCCTCGGACGAAGTGTACTCGACGAGATCCCGAGACGAAGTTCGTTCCGGCGGCTGGGTCATGGCGGCCAGGGCGCGGCAGAAATGCCGGCGGGCTCCGGGGGAATATTTGCCGAGGAGGCTCGAAATGATGCGGGGGAGAAGATGGAGAGGCTGGAGGCCGCGCTCAAGCCAGAGCCAGGGGCCGAAATTCTGGTAACCGAGAGCGCTGCGCAGGCGAGCGGTACCTGGGGCGGTGGAGTAAAGAGCATCGAAGCGTTGTGCGGCATCGGCGAGACGTTCCTGCTCGAAACGGAGATAGAGAAAGCGATCGCGGTATTCGGGCATGAGGAATGTGCGCATGGTTTTGGCGCAGAGCCAGTCCTCATCACCACAGGTGAAACGGATTGGACAGAGGCCATGGTGGCCGACGATCTTCCATTGGCCGGCTTCGCGGGCTTCGACGATCCAGCTCTCTGCGTCGCCGCCGGGCGCGCCGTGCCAGATCCAGCGCATGTGTTCGAGGGAGCGGGGGCGGCGGTGGTAACGGGTGCGGATGAACCGGCAGAAGGCTTCGTTAAAGGCGGGTTCGTCGGCGGGCTCGAGGCGGCGGGTGCGAAGGTCACTCACGCCGACAGCTTCCGGGTAAGATACTGCACCATGCCGTCAATGGTGTTGAGGCTGCTCACTTCCTCGTCGGAAGGCCTTATGCCAAATGCATTCTCAACCGCGAGGATGATATTGAAGAAATCGAGTGAGTCCGCGCCGACTTGGGCGAAAGGGGTCCGGTCGGTGAGTTTGGCGAAGTCGACGCGGGTATCGAGGCCCGAAATCAAGTGGCGCAACTCCGCGGGCGATGGAGGTGCCAGCGGCTGTTCGGCGGAAGATCGAGCAGGCAAAGACACTTGTGACATGGGCGTTCTCCTTTGCTTCTGCAGGTACGAGGTAACAAAAGGAGCAACCATGCGGCAGTTTATGAGCTGGCGCTGAACCATTCCACGGCCGTTAACACCCGAGCCGTCTTGTGGTTCAAGTACTCTATATCATGGCTGGCATCAATTTGCATGTGACGATAGTTTAGGAGTGCAGACGGAATCCCGATGAGTCGTTTCATTCTGGAGTTGCCCTTCAAGGGTTCGCGCGATTATCTTCATTCGACGAATATCTTTTCTGCGTTGGAGAAAATAGGCGAAGATCGTTTCGAAAGCGGAGCTTTCATCCGGTCGCTGATGCTGCGCCGGCCGATGAGGCGGGCGATTCTCGCGGTGTTCGAGCGGCCTGCCGATGCGGCGGGGTCGTTTGTGATCCAGACGCGAACAGAGCAGGTTACGGGGTGGCTGGTGGAGTCCGGTCTGCCGGTCTCGCGCAGGGTGCCCTTCGATTCGTCTCCGCTCTCGGCAATGGCGGTGGTTGGCGATGGGATGGTCCTGGTGCGTAGTGCCGTGGCGGGGCATACGTTGATAGACGTGGTCGTCGGACTGATGAAGAAGCTGACAGAACAATTACCCGCTGCGGGAGGTTCGGGGCAGTGGTGGCTCTGCCAACTCGACCTGGAGATGCCGCTGCGGGAGGTTTATCCGATCGAGGTGCGTATCCGGCGGGTTGTGGGAGATCAATATCTGCTGGTGGACCTGGTGCAGGGTGGGGAGCGGGTTGGGTCGGCGCGCTTCATCTGGGCGGAGGGAGTGCGCGAGGATTCGGCAAGTCAGACGGGCTGACGCCAGGAGGGCTCGGTCGGCGTTTGCACCGGGTCTATAATGATGGCAAATCTTCTCGATGGTCGCAGTGCTCAGCCGTTACGCATCACTCCAGATGAATCGATGAGCGTGTGATTTTGTACCGATCTGTTTAGGGTTGAGACACGACCGATGACCTGGATTCTAACGAGATGAATGATGTGGACGGTGCCATGGGAGCCGTGAGCCAACCGCCGCGGATAGCGTACGACGCCCGGCTGGGTCTGGGAAGCTACCGAGGGATGGGTCGCTTTCTTCGCCAGCTGATCGCCGGCCGGGAGCAGGATTTTCTCGGGTTTTGTGCGACGGGAGAGCGGGACGCATCGCTAAATCTGATTGCCTCAGGGCATAAGATCTATCCGCTTTGGGAACAGATCTCAATTCCCAGGCTGGTGCGCGATTATAAAATCGATACCTTTATCGCTCCTTTCAATACGGCCCCTCTTCGATTACCACCTGCGGTCAGGCTGGTGGTAGTGGTCTACGATCTGATTTTTATGGACAAGCTACCACTGTCCCATTCCCTTTATCAGAATGCGGGTCGTCTGTATCGCCGGTTCGTGGTTCCGCGCGCGATCCAGCAGGCGTCTGTAGTGATCACTGTGTCCGAGTACACGGCTGCCCAATTGAGGTCGCGATTGATGCTGGACGCCAGCCGAATCCGCGTCATTCCTGTCAGCCTCGGTGACGAATGGTTTTCAGAGCGTTCGGTTTCGCGGGCTGACCATCGTTACGTGTTTGCGGTTGCCGGAGAGGCTCCGAGTAAAAACCTGAGCCGGGCGATCGCTGCCTTTGCGCAGTGCCGCAGGCGCACCGGGAACGATCTGCGGATGAAGGTAGCTGGCGTGAAGCCGAAATTCCACGCGCAGTTTCAGGAAGAGGCCCGCCATCTTGAAGTGGCGGAATGGGTGGAATTCCTGTCCTACATTCCGGAGTCGGAGCTGCGAGGGTTTTATCAGAACGCGGAAGTTTTCATGATGCCTTCGTTATCAGAGGGATTCGGAATTCCGGTTTTGGAAGCGATGGCTGCGGGGCTGCCGGTGGTCGTCAGTTCAGCCTCGTCTCTGCCGGAGGTTGCCGGCGATGCTGCGACGTATTTTGATCCCCTGTCGGTGGATGATATGGCCTCTGCGCTCAGTGAGGTGGTCTGTAACCCGGGGCAAAGGAGGGAAATGTCGGCTCGTAGTGTTCTGCAGGCCAGGAAGTTCCATCGAGATGTCATCGATCGCAAGACTGCGGAACTCTGGTCGGAGCTCACTGCGGGCAAGCAATCGCGAGGTGCACGCCGGAGCGGAAAGGAATTCTGTTCTGTCTAAGAAACGTCTGCTGGTCCTGACATCACGGTTCCCGTATCCGCCTCTGAGCGGCGGGAAGCTCATGCTGATGAGTTTCGCTCGTGCATTGGGAGAATACGAACTCACGCTTCTTTCGTTGTGCGGCAGCCGCGAAGAGATGGAGACGGAGCCAGAAGACGAGACCTTTGCGGAGGTGCATAAGGTCTATCTTCCGAAATCGAAGTCTTACTTGAATGTGCTGCGCGCTCTCCTGGGCCGATCGCCTCTGCAGCTTGCTTATTACCAGTCGGATGCGTTCCTGAGAAAAGTGGAAGAACTGCTTCCCAGGCATGACGCAGTGATCGCACATCTTGTCAGGACAGGACAGTACATCGACAGGGCGAGTTACAGGAAACCCTCGGTACTGTTGATGTCCGACGCGATTTCACTTGCTTACCATAGAATGACTCAGCTCTCCGGAGCCCATCCGCTTTGGCATTTCCTCTATCGCGCGGAATATAAAAGACTGCTGTCGTACGAGCGGTCCGCCCCGGAGAAATTCAGTCAGACATGGTTACATTCCGAGGTTGATCGCAGCTTCCTTGGTTTGACTTCCAAATCGGTGAGAATCCTGCCCGTAGGTGTCGATCTGCAGGAGTTCCCGTTTAATCCGGCAGCTTCCGGAGATGTGGTGGCTTTCATCGGAAACATGTCTTTCAGCCTGAATATCGACGCATGCAAATATTTCGTGAAGGAGATCTTTCCCGACCTGCGTCGTCGCGCCGGGCTTCGATTCAGGGTGATTGGCGCGTGTCCGGAGTCGGTTCGGCACGAGTTGGAAAAGATCCCTGCCGTGGAGGTGACGGGCAGGGTGCGCCGCATCGCGGATGCCTTAGGCGGCACGTTCTGCGGGGTTTGTCCGGTTCGCGGGGGTTCCGGGATTCAGACCAAGATTCTCAATTACCTTGCGCTCGGACTTCCCTGTGTTACGTCCCGAGTTGGACTCGAGGGGCTCAATGCGGTTGATGGCCGCGATCTGCTCGTGTACGAGGACCCTCGGAGCGCAGCGGAAATGATACTCAGGCTGCACGGGGAACCGCGGCTGAGGGAAGAGATCGCATCAAACGGGCGCAAACTGGTCGAGACCACATACGATTACCCCGTCATCAGCCGGTCTGTGCGCGAATGTGTCGCAGAACTTCTGGCCGATGAGTCAAGCCACAACAGGAAATCTGGCTGCGAGCAACATTGAATAAGCTTTTTCACGATACGTTCCGCCGACTGCCCGGCAGAATAGCTGATCCGGCAACCCGGCGCTCTTATCCCTTGCTCGTCATCGTGGGTGGACTGCGAGCGGCGCCGTGGGATTTTCCCGACACTCGCGGCAATTGTTCGCCGCTGCGGTAGAATGACCGCTGTGGGTTCAAATACGCCGGAGATCGAACAGAGAGCCGAATCAGGCCGAATTGTCATTCTTGGTGGCTCGGGGTTTATCGGCACCAGAATGACGAAGCTCCTGCGAGATCAGGGGCGCGCAGTAAGTATCGGTGATCTCTCCAGGAGCGATGCGTTTCCCGAACTCTGGGCAGAATGCGATGTGCGGCGGTCCGAATCTCTCAACGAACTTCTGCGTGGAGCAGACGTCGTCGTCAATCTCGCCGCCGTACATCGCGATGATGTCCGGCCCCTTTCTCGATACCACGAAACAAACGTGCATGGCGCCGAACAGGTGTGCGAGGCGGCGCGTCGTGCGGGCGTACGGAGAATGGTTTTTACCAGCAGCGTTGCAGTCTACGGTTTCAACCCTCGACCTGTTGATGAATCGGGTCCCTTCGCACCATTTAACGCCTATGGGGAGACGAAGCTTCAGGCAGAGCAGGCGTATCGCGAGTGGGTGCAGGAGGACTCAGGCAGAACGCTGGTCATCGTCCGGCCCACTGTCGTATTCGGAGAAAACAACAGAGGGAATGTTTACAACCTGATTCACCAAATCGCAACCGGCAAGTTTTTGATGGTTGGAGCCGGGGACAACATTAAGTCTATTGCTTATGTCGGCAATGTCGCGGCCTTTCTGATTCATACCCTGTTATTGCGCGCGGGAACCAATGTTTTTAATTACGTCGATGGTCCGGATATGCAAACCAGCGATCTTGTGGATTACATCCGGGGCTGTTTGGGAAAGTCCGGAAGGACTCCACGCGTACCGAAGAGCGTCGCAATGACGGGCGGACGCATTTTCGATCTGGCAGCGCGGCTGAGTGGACGGACCTATCCAATCAGTGCTGTGCGAGTGCAGAAGTTTTGCGAAACGACGCAATTCCGCGCAGATCGAATGCGCGAATCTGGATTCGAGCCGCCATATACTCTCAAAGACGGCCTGGCTCGAACGATTCAGTTTGAGTTTGCAAGAGGGTCGTCTACCGATCAAAAGCGGGATAGACTTATTCGGGCAACAATCGACTGACCAGGCTGTCTCTTTAGAGCCGAAGTAAAGTTATTTGCATTCAGGTACATATTCAGCATCGGAGATGGTAGGGAACGCTGAAGGATCAAGATGCCACGGAAAGCCTTAATTACTGGAATTACTGGCCAGGATGGATCTTATCTGGCCGAGCTTCTGCTGGAGAAGGGATATCGCGTCAGCGGGCTGGTCCGCAGGAGCAGCTCACTCAATCTCGATCGCCTTGTCAACGTCGTCGATCGGATCGATCTGATTTCCGGCGATCTGCTGGATCAAAACTCGCTTGTTGCTGCCATCGAGCAGAGTGAGGCGGACGAAGTTTATAACCTTGCGGCGCAGTCCTTTGTTGCTACATCCTGGCGGCAGGCAGATCTCACCGGTGAGTTCACCGCGTTAGGGGTTACACGGCTGCTGGAAGCGTGCCGACTTGTCAATCCAAAGACTCGGTTTTATCAGGCTTCATCGAGCGAAATGTTTGGTGCGACGAATCCACCACAAAATGAGTCGTCACCCTTCCATCCGCGGAGCCCCTATGCAGTGGCCAAAGTTTTCGGCCACTATATGACCCAGAATTACCGCGAGAGCTATGGCATGTTTGCCTGTTCGGGGATTCTGTTCAACCATGAATCGCCACGGCGCGGTCTGGAATTCGTGACCCGCAAAGTGACGAATGCCGTAGCTCGGATCAAGCTCGGAATGCAGACGGAGCTTTCCATGGGGAATCTCAACGCCCAGCGCGACTGGGGTTTTGCGGGTGACTATGTGTCAGCCATGTGGCACATGCTGCAGGGGGAACGTCCGCAGGATTATGTCGTTGCCACGGGTGTCAGTCACTCGGTGGAATACCTGCTCAAAGTCGCATTTGCATATCAGAATCTCGACTACAAGGATTATGTTCGAGTCGATCCCGCGCTCATTCGCCCGGCCGAAGTCGACTACCTGTGCGGTGACGCATCCAGGGCTCGTCAAGCCTTTGGGTGGGAGCCGAGAACCACTTTCGAACAGATGATCGCCATGATGGTTGACTCCGATCTGGAACGCAATCGGCAAAACCCAAAGCTAGTGCATTTCTCCGCGGGAATGTAACGATTTGTCACGCGCTCTGATTACGGGAATCTCCGGCTTCGTCGGCCCCTATTTGGCCGCACACCTGCGTAGCCAGGATATTGAGTGCGTGGGAATATCGCGCGGAGCGACGGGCCCGACGCATCCTGTCTCGCTGGCCGGAGTCCGGATTCATGATATTGATGTCCGGGATCGGGTGGCGTTGCGAGAGGTTCTGGAAGCGGAGAAGGCGGATCTGGTGTTTCACCTGGCTGCGATCAGCCATGTTCCGACCAGCAGGGCCAATCCGGAACTAGTGTTCGATGTGAACGTGACAGGTACGTTCAATCTGCTGGAGGGCCTGCGGCAGATTGGAAGCCGGTCGCGAATCGTACTGGTGAGCACCGGTAACCTGTACGGCGAGATCGACTCTGGTGACGAGGGCTTCAGGGAAGACGATCCGCTGCAGCCGACGTCTCCGTACGCCACGAGTAAACTCATCGACGAACAGATTGCGCGTTCCTATGTCGATGACTTTGGCCTCGCAATCGTGATCGCCCGGCCTTTCAATCATACGGGTTCTGGTCAGCCGCCGAACTTTGCATGCCCGGAGTTTGCCCGGTGCATCGCTGCGGCGCTGACCGCCGGTGAATCGACCGTCCATCTGAAGACCGGACGGCTGGAACCTCGGCGGGATATCAGCGACGTCCGCGATGTCGTTCGCGCTTATGCTCTTCTTGCAGATCGGGGAATACCTGGCGAGGTTTATAACGTTTGCTCAGGTTCGATGGTCAGCATGAACCAAGTCATTGATACGCTTGCTGATCTCGCTCATGTCAGGGTGACCACACAACTCGACCCGCTTCGAATGAGAGCTCGTGAAATCATGTCTTCGGGAGGCAACTGCTCGAAGATTCGCCGGGAGCTGGGATGGTCAGCCGAGATTCCGTTCAGGGATACGCTGCAGACACTGTTGGATTACTGGATTGATCAGTCGCGGAGTCGCGGCCAGCAATCCTAAAACGTGCTTATTACTGGAATGTTCGTGGGCTTTCAGGGCCACAATACCGCGACGGAAGTCTCCCGTTTCAGCGAACAACCCGAGTGATGGTCGCAGCAAGGTCGGACTTATGCCCTGGTGGCAAGCGCGGCTTCTCTGGATGCCTCCACTCTTTTCTGAATCCAGTCGTAGGTTTTCCGAAGCCCTTCGGTAAGTGGGCGCGAGGGCTTCCAGCCTAGCTTTTCAGAGATCAGGCGATTATCCGAGTTGCGGCCGCGAACGCCGAGAGGGCCGGGAATGTGCTTGATCGAGAGCTTCTTCCCCGCGATCTCCATGATCATCTCTGCGAGCTGATTGATGGTGACCATCTCCTCGGAACCGATGTTGACCGGTCCGGTGAAATCGGACTCCACGAGACGGCGAACGGCTTCGATGCACTCGTCGATATAGAGGAATGAGCGGGTCTGGAGGCCATCGCCCCAGATTTCGATTTCACCGCCATGGGGGGCCTCAGCGATCTTGCGGCAAAGGGCGGCCGGCGCCTTCTCCTTGCCTCCGGTCCAGGTGCCTTGCGGTCCAAAGATATTGTGGAAGCGGGCGATGCGCACGTGAGCGCCATAATTCCGCATGTAGGAGAGGTAGAGGCGCTCGCTGAAGAGTTTCTCCCAGCCGTATTCGCTGTCTGGAGCCGCCGGGTAGGCGGACTCTTCGGAACACTTCGGGTTCTGCGGATCCGTCTGGTTATATTCCGGATACATGCACGCGGAGGAGGAATAGAAAAACCTTTTCACCCCGGCTTTGACGCCAAAGTGGAGGGTGTTGAGATTGATGCTTGCCGAGTTGTGCATGACGTCGGCATCGTGCTCGCCGGTGAAGATGTATCCTGCGCCCCCCATGTCGGCGGCAAACTGATAGACCTCGTCGACGCCGTCCATAACATCCGCCATGACGCGCTGATCGGAGAGATCTCCGACGATGAACTCGTCGGCGGACGAAGGGCAGAATTCGTGATGTTTCAGATCTACGCCGCGAACCCAATGGCCTTCGGTTTTCAGCCGTGTGACCATATGGCCGCCAATGAACCCCTCGGCGCCGTTGACGAGGATTCTCTTCATTTGGGTCATTCCTGTTCGTCTTCTGGATAGAGAAAGCGTGCTGACTGGAATTTTATCGTGTCTGAGGTCCGGGCAAACAGCAAGGGGTGCACGTA
>Ga0182024_10012392_pt1 | contig 16877 bp, 12 predicted proteins | sample P32metaG_FD_120480 | JGI IMG/M metagenome (GOLD analysis project Ga0182024, IMG submission 120480) | Permafrost microbial communities from Stordalen Mire, Sweden - P3-2 metaG (Illumina Assembly) | ecosystem: Environmental > Terrestrial > Soil > Wetlands > Permafrost | place: Sweden: Stordalen...
GCCGCCGCCAGGCGGCGGCACCGGTACGCCGTCGGCGGCGTATTCGTTGAGCTTATTGCGTAGTGTGCGGATCGAAATGCCAAGCACGTTGGCCGCGTGGGTGCGGTTGCCGAGACAATGTTTGAGCGTCTCCAGGATGAGATCGCGCTCGACCTCGGCTACAGTGCGGCCGACCAGCGCGCGCGAGACTTGCTCGGCGGCGAGTGCGGCATGGGCGACGGAGGGCGTGCTGCGCTGCTGATCTAACCGGGCGCCGTCCGGGGCAAGGATGGCCTCGGGGCCGATCTCGACGCCGGTCGCCATCAGCACGGCGCGATGCATGGTGTTTTCCAGTTCGCGCACGTTGCCGGGCCAATAATTGACCGTCAGCGTGCGCCGCGCTTCCTGTGCCAGCGGCCGCGCCGGCACGCCGTTCAGTGCGGCGTACTTGCGGATGAAGTATTGCGCGAGCTCGATCACGTCGGCCGGCCGCTCGCGCAACGGCGGGATTTTCAGGTTCACGACGTTGAGGCGGAACAGCAAATCCTCGCGGAAGGTATTTTCACGCACCGCATCGGCAAGATTGCGGTTTGAGGTCGCGAGAATCCGGATGTCGATCGGCACCGGGCGGGCGCCGCCGACACGATCGATCACCCGCTCCTGGATCGCGCGCAGCAACTTTGCCTGCAGCCGCACGTCCATCTCGGAAATCTCGTCGAGCAACAGGGTGCCCCCATTGGCCTCCTCGAACTTGCCGACCCGGCGGGCGACGGCGCCGGTGAAGGCGCCTTTCTCGTGGCCGAACAGCTCGGATTCAAGCAGGGTTTCCGGAATGGCGGCGCAATTGACGCAGATGAATGGCTTCTTGGCGCGGTTCGACCGATTGTGCACATAGCGCGCCAGCACTTCCTTGCCGGTCCCCGATTCGCCGGTGATCAGGACCGAGGCGTCGCTCGGTGCCACCTGCAGCGCCAGTTTCACAACCCGCGCCATAGCGTCGTCGCGGTAGATGAGTTCGCGCGTATCGTCGGCGACCGCGGCCAATACCGCAGCGATCAATTCCGCATCCGGCGGCAGCGGGATGTATTCTTTGGCGCCGGCATGGATCGCGGCGACTGCGGCGCGTGCGTCGGTGGCGGTGCCGCAGGCGACGATCGGGGCGTGGATGTGCTCGGCTTCGAGCCCCATGACCAGACTGCGTATGTCCATGGCGACGTCGACCATCAACAAGTCGGCGCCGCGGCCCGAGCGGAGGACGGCGAGCGCCTGGGCGATATCCGCGGCGTGCGTGACCGTCGCGCCCTTGTCCATCGCGATCTTGGTCGCGGTGGTAAGCTGGCCGTTGAGCGTGCCAACGATCAGGAGCCGCATGGCGAAGTTCCTTTGCTACGGCGGAGTTGGAAGACTGGCATCAGTTGCGCTCCGCCTTGATGATTTCGGTCATTGTCACGCCGAGCTTTTCTTCCACCAGGACGACTTCGCCGCGGGCGACCAGGCGGTCGTTGACGTAAATGTCGATCGCTTCTCCGACTTTGCGGTCGAGTTCGAGCACCGTCCCGGGGCCAAGCTTGAGGAGATCGTTGATTTCCATCCGCGCCCGCCCGAGCACTGCCGAGACCTTGACCGGGACGTCGAACACCGCTTCGAGATCGGCCGCGATACGCGTCGTGGGGCCCTCCGGCTCCGTCGCGACCGGCATGTCAGCCTGCATCGCGCGGTTTTCGAGATTGGGCAGGGGCACCTTGCCATCCTCACTCATTCACTTACCTCCTCCACATCTTTTGTTGCATCGGCCAAGCCGCGGCGCGCGCTGATATAGCGCCCGACCGCCTCGCCAATCGCGGCATCGGCCGCGGTGATGTCCCGGTTGACGCCGCCGTCCGCCCACTCGATCCGGCAGTCGCCGACGCCGACGCCCGGTTCGCCGAGCACGACCAGCCGGCCTTCGAAGCCGTGCGTGCGGGCGATGTCGTCGAGTTTTTCGCGTGCGGCGGCGTAGAGCGAATCGTTGACGCGCACGGCAATGTGCGGCGAAGCGATGAGCTCGCGGAAGCAGTTGCCTGCGAGTGCGGCGATTTCGGTGAACGGCTCGCGCTCGATCAAAGCCGGCGCGAGCTTGCGGGCAACCGCGACCGCGACCTCGACGGCTTCGCACTCGAGACGTGCTTCGATCGCCCCCAGCGCGTTGTTGGTTTCGCCGAGGCCGAATGCGATGCGTTCGAGCGCGCCCGCGAGGCGCCGGTCGGCTTCGGCTTGCGCCTCCGCATAGCCTCTGCGGTGCGCGGCGGTCTCCGCTTCGGCGAGTTTTTCCACATGTTCGGTCAGCGTTATCGTCGCCTCGCGCTCGCTGCCGGCGGCGAAATCGACGTCGAACAGGAATTTTTTTGCCGGGGCGCTCATCAGTAGATCAGCTCTTCTTCACCGCGGGTCTTGGAGATCACGATCTCGCCCTTGCCGGCCAGGTCCTTGGCAAGATTGACAAGGAGGACCTGCGCCTCGTCGACGTCGCGCAGGCGCACCGGTCCCATCGCCGCCATATCGTCCACCAGCATCTTGGCGGCGCGTGTCGACATGTTGGACAGGAAGAACTGCCGCACCGGCTCGGCCGAGCCCTTGAGGGCCACCGCGAGCTTATCCTTTTCGATGTGGCGCATGAGTGTCTGCGCCGAAGCCGGATCGAGCTTGACGAGATCGTCAAAGGTGAACATCAGCGTTTTGATGCGCTCGGCGCTCTCGCGATTGTCTTCCTCGAGCGCGGTGATAAAGCGCGTTTCCGTCTGCCGATCGAAGTTGTTGAAGATCTCGGCCATCACTTCATGCGCATCGCGCCGTCGGGTTTGCGAGAGGTTCGACATGAATTCGGTGCGCAGTGTCAGCTCGACCCGCTCCAGAACCTCTTTCTGCACTGCCTCCATGCGCAGCATGCGGTTGACGACGTCGAGCGCCAGTTCCTCGGGCAGGATGGCGAGCACGCGCGCAGCATGCTCAGGCCCGATCTTGGAGAGCACCACGGCCACCGTCTGAGGATATTCGTTCTTGAGATAGTTGGCGAGAACTTCTTCCTGAACGTTGGACAGCTTTTCCCACATGTTGCGGCCCGCGGGACCGCGGATTTCCTCCATGATGGAGCCGACCCGCTCGGGCGGCAGATATTGCTGGAGCAGGCGCTCGGTGGCTTCGTAGGTGCCCATCAGCGCCCCCGAAGCCGACATGCGGGTCACGAATTCGAGCAACAGATTCTCGACCAGTTCCGCTTCGATCGTGCCGACCGTGGACATCACAATGGATATCTCACGAAGTTCGTCGTCGTCGAGCATGCTCCAGATTTTGGCGCCGTGCTGTTCGCCGAGCGCAAGCATGAGGATAGCGGCGCGCTCGCGGCCGGTGAGAGGACGCAGATTGGCGCTCGCGGCCGGGCGGCTGGCGAGGCTCGCCATCGCGCTGGTGATGTCCCGGCGGGTGGCGTCAGCGTCCGTTTTTTCTGGCTTGGCGGGTGGCATGGGTCAAATCGATCAGGCTGCGGGGCTCTCGTTCATCCATTGGCGGATGATGGAAATGGCTTCACTCGGATTCTTGTCGGCGAGCTCGCCGACCTTTTGCACCGATTGGGCATGCACCTGGCCCTGGATCTGGGCGATGTCGATCATTTTGGAGGTGTGGCTCGCTTCCGCTTTGATGCCCTCTGGGTTTTTCGCGGACGCGGTGTCTGTCGCTTGGCCCTGACTAGGGGTGCCCGGCGGCAACATGGCAAGCGCGCGCACTTCCGGAGCCAGAACGCGACGTACCAGCGGCCGCACCACCATGAGCAGAACGACGAAGCCGAGGAGACCCATGACCACCATTTCGATGGCGCGCATGATGTCGTCCTTGGTGAATTGCAGCGCAGCGAGCCAGCCGCTGGGCTCGGCGATTGGATTGGCCGGCGTCTCGGCGAAGCGGAGATTGATCACTTCGACCTGGTCGCCGCGCTTCTGGTCGAATCCGATCGCCGTGCGCACCAGCGCCGCGATCTGATCGATCTCCTCTTTGGTGCGCGGCTGGTAGGTGACGTCGCCCTTGTCGTTCTTGGCATAGGTGCCGTCTACGAGGACGGCGACCGAGACACGATTGATGCGGCCGCCCTCGATTACCTCCGTCTTGGTGGTCTTCGAGATCTCGTAATTGACGATCTCCTCGGATTTTTTGCTCTGATCGCGCGGAGTGGAATTGGCCTCGGGGGCCGCCGCTTGCCGCTGGTTGCCGCCGGGTATCTCGTTGCCGACCGTCACCTGATTGTCGCGGCCGTCGTTCGTCGCGGAGGTTTCCTCACGCGTTTGGCTCGAACGCACAACGCGGCCCTCGGGATCGTATTTGTCCGAGGTCTGCGTGACACGGTTGAAGTCGAAATCGGCGCTGACCTCGGTGCGTGCGCGGCCGGGCCCGACCACGGACGAGACGATCGCCTCCACCTGATCGCGCAATCGCTTTTCAAACGCCGCCCGCCGTTCGTCGACGCCGACTTCGCCGCCGTTGTCGCCGTCTCCGATACCGTCGGCCAGGAGGTGACCTGCTTCGTCGACGATCGACACCCGCTGCGGCTTGAGCCCGTTGACGGCGGAAGCGACGAGGTGGCGAATGGCGCGCACCTGCTGCGCTTCCAGTGTGCCGTGAACCTTCAGCACGATGGACGCGGATGGCTCTACCTTGTCGCGCGAGAACAGCGGACGTTCGGGCATTACCAGGTGCACGCGGGCGGCAACCACCTTGTCGAGGCCGCGAATGCTGCGCGAAAGCTCGCCTTCAAGCGCGCGCAAGTTGTTGATATTCTGCACGAAGCTGGTCGTGCCGAGTGCGTCCGACTTGTCGAAAATCTCGTAACCGATGCCGCCGCCCTTGGGCAGACCGTCTCCCGCCAGCGCCATACGCAGTCGTGCGACGCGATCCTTCGGGACCATGACGATGTTACCGTCGTTGCGCAGCTCGTAGGCGACGCCCTGCCGTTCGAGTTCCTTCACGATCGCGGCGGAATCCTCGTAGCTGAGATCGGTGAAGAGCGGGATCATTTGCGGCGCGGTGACACGCAGCATGAGGAAGGCAAAAAAGCCAACAAGCGCGATGGTGACGGCGCCCATCGCGGCGATGCGCGGGGCGCCGAGCGTCTTGGAGAACTCAAGCAGACTTCGCACCGATCCCCATCTCCCGCGAACGACACTTTCGCGTCCCACCCGGCAAGATTTGCCCGGTTTATGGTTAGCGTCGGGTTAATAGGGGGGGCCATGCGCACAAAATCGCTGTCGGGCCGGCGCCAACTAATCTGCAATCAGAAATAGTGTCCGCTCACGCTCTAGATTCACGCGTTCGCGGGAATGAGCGGACGACGTCCAAATTGACGTCGTCGCGGAAAACGGAGCGCCGGCCTTCGCGGCCGGCATTGACGGATTGGTAGGAGGGATTAAGCGGGTGTTACTGTCGATACTGTTGAATGCGCGTGGTGCGCAGGCCCGCTAGACCGTGCTGGTCGATCGAATACTGCCAGGAGAGGAATTCCTCGACCGTGAGCGTGTAACGGCTGCACGCTTCTTCAAGCGAAAGCAGCCCACCGCGAACAGCGGCGACGACTTCCGCCTTGCGGCGAATCACCCAACGTTTCGTCCCCGGCGCCGGCAGATCGGCAATCGTCAGGGGCGAACCGTCCGGCCCGATGACGTACTTGACCCTCGGACGATGAGGCTCGGTCATAGCAACTCTCACAGACTCGACACAACAGGCCTGGACCATACGCATCGCGGCTTAAAATTTGGCTAAGCCCAAAGATCGATTGGAGGATTTCGCGCACGAAAGGCCCGCAGCGGCCCGATTGTGCATGCTGCAGGCGCTGAAATGAGCGGTCCGGGGAGCGCAAACGGCACCGCGGTGCGGCAACACCGGCAGCCGATAATCATTAGAGCGACTTGGTGAGATTGCTGATGTTGGTGTTGAGGTTGCTGATGCTGCTGCTGAGACTGCTGAGACTGCCGGAATTACTGTTTGTGATCGATGTGATCTGACTCATCTGGACGCTCTGTCCGCTGACTGTGAGCGTTGGAGGGGTCGAGCTGAGGTTGACTCCGCTGACGATGCCCTGCACCTGCGTCGAGACGGTAGCCGCCTGACCGTTGGCGCCGGTTGCGCTGATCGAGAGGGTGTAGGTGCCGTCGGGCCACGTCTGCCCGTTGTTGCCTTGACCGTTCCAGGTGTAGCTTTGCGTTCCGGCATTGAGCGCCAGCGTTCCGGTATAGGCGGTCGTGCCAGCCGCGCTCGTTATTGTGACGTTGGCGGTCGCCGGTGTGGACGTGGTGAGGCTCCACGTGGCCGGGCTGCCGGTCGCATTGGACAGCGGCGCGGAGTTGCCGGCGAGTGTGACGGTCGAGCCGACGAGCTGCAACGCCGATGTCGCCTGTGATGTCTGCTGCATCGAGATCAGCGTTTGCATGTTGGTGTTCATATCGACTTGCTGCTCGACCGAGGCGAACTCGACGAGTTGCTGAGTAAACTGACTGGTATCGAGAGGGTCGAGCGGATCCTGGTTCTGCAGCTGTGTGGTCAGTAGCTGGAGAAAGGTATCGAAATTACCGGCGATCTGTTGTGACGCGGCGGTGCCGGCAGCTTGGGCGGCGGACGCGCCGGAAGAGCTGGACCCCGTCGAACCGCTCGATGTTGTGCTGCCGAGCAGCGATTGCGCCGTCGAAGCCGAATTACTCGCTTGGGAGAGCGCCGTTGAGAGTGTGCTCATAGTTCCTCTGATCCTTCGTCACGCGATTGCCGCTCAAACACGAATGTCGACTCCGCCGCCAATACCCGTGCGCGCGTAGACCTGCGTGGCCGCGACGGGTGTGAGATCGGAGTCGGGAATGACAAGCTGCGCGGCGCCGTTTGTCTGTGAGCCGGAACCGTTGTTTTGTCCGGCGAAAGACTGGTCGCGCAGCGTGAATTGGAGGCCGTTTTCGGCGGTTTTCAAGCCGGCCTGTTCGAGCGCGCGCTCGAGTTGCGGCTTCTGGCTTTGCAGCAGATCCAGCGTATCGGCGCGCTCGGCGGTCATGTGCGTCGTCACTTGGCCGTCGTGATCGACGGAAAGGCGCACGTCGATGCGACCGAGTTCAGGCGGATCGAGCCGGATGTCGAATTGGTTGGAGCCGGCTTGCGCCCGCGATGCAATGGCGACCGCCAGCCCCGCGATGGGAACCGCGGCGGTGGCAGCAGCGCTTGATGGCGCCGATCCCGCGTCGTTCGATGCTGCCGTTGCGGCCAAAGCGGTGAAGCCGAAATTCGGCAAGCCGCCGATGTCGGGTTTTGTCCCGGTCGTGCTGCTTTGAGCGTTCGAGGTGCCGGCGGTGGCGCCGGTCGAAGTGGCCGTCGAAAGGTCTGCCGCGCCCGTGCCGGCGTGAGCGGCATTGGCCGGGGCGGGTCCGTCGGTCTGCGCCGGTATCGAAGTGGCGTTGTCGGCCGTTTGAGTCTGCGCTTGCGCCGGGGAGCTGCTGCTGTTTGCTGCCTGCTTTTTAGCGCCGTCGGCGGTTGAGTCCGGTGCAGCTTTGGCGATGCTATCCGTGTCCGTCGTATCCTGAGCCGAAGCGGCGTCCTGGTCGGCGGCAACGGCCGCTGCGGACGGCGCGCGAGCTTTAGCCGGCTCGCCGATTGCCGCCGGCGCGGCGGTCACGCTGGCGTTAGTCGGCGCGGTGGCGACAGACGTGTTGACGACAACCGCGGCGGCGACTGGCTGCGCTGGATTGGCAGCCGCTTGCGCCTGGTCTACCGTTCCCGTCGCGGCACTGGCATTCGCCGCGCTGTTGTCAGCGCTGCCATCATGCTTGCCATCGCTTGCCGATGCTTTCGCCGGCGAGACTGGAGCTGGCGCTTGGGGCTGGCCGGGATCAAGAGGGCTTGCAGCGGCAGTGCCACCTGCGTTTGCTGCGCTCGGGTCGGAATCGGCGTTGTTTTGGGTGGCTGCCTTGTTGGCAGTCGCGTTCGCACCGGTCGTGACCTTCTTGGTTGCGCCACTGCCGTTCGCCGGCTGCGTGCTCCCATCGCTCTCGCTTGAAGTGCTAGGGGTTGGATCGGTTCCACTCACGACTTGGCTCACGACTTGCGGGCCCGCGTCGCGCCCGCGCGCCGTAGTCGTCATCGCATTGCTCCCGCGCGCTGCTTTTGCGCTGCCATTGCCGGCCTGCGAGGTCGTTGAGATCGTCCTGCCCCCCTTCGTCGCCGTTTGGGAGCTCGGATTATTGCCGCCCGTCAAGCCCGAGGCCGCGTTGCCGCCGCCCGCGGCCGTTGGGCTGGTATTGCTTCCGTCTGAATTCGAGGTGGCTGTCGCGCCAGAGCTTGAACTCGCACTGGCAGATGCGACGTCGGCAGATGCGGCCGTCGGTGCGGCGCCGATGGCGGAGGTGGGAGCTTGGGCAGGGGCCTGCGGCTGACTTGGGGGCGGGGTCATCGGATCCGGCGCGTTCGTCGTTGCATCAAGCAACGCCGCAAACGGCTGGGAGTCCGTTTCTTGCGTCGGTGCGGGTGTCTGCTGCCACTGTGAATATGCGATAGAAGCGGCCGCGCTGACGTCTGACGCTATACTTGACACTGTAGGACCCTTAAGACGCGAGGATGCTCGTTCGCCTGCAACCGGTGGGCCAATGGCGTGTGCCGGGAAAATATCGTTAATTCAATGCGTTAAGGGGGATCGACCAAAGCTGTAGCGCGGCAGTCTCTGCGCTCACCCGGCAGCTTTTGCCGCCTGATCGGAGCTGAACAGCGCGCTCGAGCCCCGCGACCGTGGCGGAGCGAGCGGCCGGCGCTTATAGTAAGTGGCGGTGAGGGCGATCATGAGCGTCCTAGCGGCCGCGCGTTTGGCCACCGACAATGAAACCACGAGCGCGTTGCATGTCGAATAGTCTCGATACCGAGGGAAAGCCGGCCGACACGCGCGTTGTGGTCGCGATGTCGGGCGGGGTCGATTCGTCGGTCACGGCGGCGCTTCTCGCCGATGCCGGCTACGACGTGGTCGGCATCACGCTGCAACTCTACGACCATGGCGCGGCCACCCACCGAAAGGGCGCCTGCTGCGCCGGCCGCGATATTCATGACGCCCGCGCGGTGGCCGAACGCATCGGCATTCCGCATTACGTGCTCGACTACGAAAGCCGCTTCAAAGAGGCGGTGATCGATCGCTTCGCGGAAAGCTATGTGGCGGGCGAGACGCCGGTGCCATGCCTCGAATGCAACCAGTCGATTAAGTTCCGCGATCTTCTGCAGACAGCGCGGGACCTCGGCGCTCAGGTTCTGGCGACAGGTCATTATGTTGCCTCGCGGGCGCTGCCGGATGGCGGACGCGCACTTTATCGCGCGCGCGAGGCCGAGCGCGACCAGAGTTATTTCCTGTCGGCGACCACGCGCGCGCAACTCGATTTGCTGCGCTTCCCGCTCGGTGATCGGACCAAAGCGGAGACACGCGATCTCGCGCGACGGTTTGGCCTCACAGTTGCCGACAAGCAGGACAGCCAGGATATCTGCTTCGTCCCGAGCGGACATTATGCGGATGTGATCGAGCGCCTGCGGCCGGGAGCTGCCGCGCCGGGTGAGATCGTCGACCTCGAAGGGCGCACGCTCGGCCATCATGTCGGCATCATCCATTTCACCGTCGGCCAGCGCCGCGGGCTCGGCATCGCCACCGGCACACCGCTTTACGTCGTTCGGCTGGACGCCCATTCGCGCCGCGTCGTGGTCGGTCCGCGCGAGGCTTTGCGTACGGGCCGCATCCGTTTGCGTGAGGTGAACTGGCTCGGTGCCGGCACAGTCGAAGAAGCGCTGGAGAATCGACCGGAGATTTACGTCAAGGTCCGCTCGACGCGGCCACCGCAACCCGCTTGGCTGTGTGGCGGTGCCGACAGCAGCGTCGAGGTCGAACTGATCGCGAGCGAGGATGGTGTATCGCCCGGCCAGGCTTGCGCCTTCTACGATGCGGCCGAGGGCCAAGCGCGCGTGTTGGGCGGCGGCATCATCGCCGGCGCGACGTCGGCGCCGACGGCAAAACGGGCGCATCCCGCCGACCTCGCCGCGGCGAACTGACAGGGCGGCGAGCCGGGCCCCGACGGCAAGACGCGATGGCGACGGAACTCGACAAGAACGCGGTCGCCAAGGCCTACGCCCGCTGGGCTCCGATCTATGATCTCGTCTTCGGCGCGGTGTTCGAGCGCGGCCGCAAGGCGTCGATCGCCGCGGCTGAGCGCATCGGCGGACGCATCCTCGAGGTCGGGGTCGGCACCGGTCTGTCGTTGCCCGAGTATTCCTGGACCAACCGCCTCACCGGCGTCGACCTTTCCGTGCCGATGTTGCGCAAGGCGAAGGCGCGCGCGGCTGAGCACCGCCTCACCAATGTCGACGGGCTCGCCGTCATGGATGCGCAGCATCTTGGCTTTCAGGACGGCGTGTTCGATGTCGTCGTCGCGCAATATGTCATCACCGCGGTGCCGGATCCGGAGGCTACGTTGGATGAGTTTGCGCGCGTGCTGAAACCCGGCGGCGAGATCATATTAGTGAACCATCTCGGCGCCGAAGACGGCTTGCGCGCGGCCGTCGAGCAATGGTTCGCCCCGCTTGCGCGCCGGCTCGGCTGGCGGCCGGAATTTGGCTGGGAACGTTTGGCGCAATGGGCCGCGCGGCACGGGGGCGTGCAAATTGTGGAGCGGCGCGCCATGCCGCCGCTCGGGCATTTCTCGCTCATCCGCTTCGCCCGGCTTGGCCGTCTCGAGGGCGAGCCTTTTGTTTCGGCGGTGGGCTCGGCACAATAGCGTCGGAACAGCGCGGCTCAAGCGCATGCCAGCCCTTTTTGCGGCCGTATTGGGGGTCAGGATTTTGCCTCTTGGAAAGGATCGTGAACTACCCTAAATCTCGCCCCAGCCAGCTCGAAATCTGACAGTTTGGCGGAGTAGCTCAGTTGGTTAGAGCAGCGGAATCATAATCCGCGTGTCGGCGGTTCAAATCCGTCCTCCGCTACCAACTTCGCATTTAAGATCAGATACTTAGATATTCCATTGTCGCCGCAAGTGCGTTGCGCGGAATTATTCTTTCTAAGCGATTGAACCAACCGCAGCCGACCTCCGACACAATTAGTGCAAGGCTTTTACAGCAGAAGTGCCGGCCGAGCGGCGGCTTCACAGCGGTTGTTCGGCGACGATGGAGTGTGCCATGAAAAACGGTATTGCCATGCTTAGTCTGCCTCATGAATACTTTGTGCTCAAAATAGACGGACGGGTGGAATCGCAGCATCGACGCTTTATTGATGCATTGAGGGCGGGCTTGCAACTCAAAGATCAGTTCCCACAGCGCGACATCAAGGTGCGCGCGATGCAGACACGCGTTTCAATTGCAGAAATAAAACAACGAGCTGTTTTGCACTAATCTGGCGTTGCTTATCGGCGGGCGTATATGGCTCGCTGCTGCCGAAACGGTGCCAAGAAAAGCAGCGATCGCTCCGCCGCTCCTCTACAGTGCGACTACGAATTTGTCGGTCGAGCGGACTCGATTGCGCCCGTGACCTCAATCCTGTCGTAGCCCCGCGCTTTGTAGAGTAGATAAGACGCGATCCAGCTGACGATGAAAAAAGCGACGATCGAATAGCCAACCAAGCTAAAATTCTCGCTGAGCGCGGCAACAAATCGCCAGAACGGGCCTTCAAGTCCGAGCTTATCACCGATCAGGGCCAGCGCTTCGATGCCGCCAATCACCAGGGCGGCGACGACCGAAGCGAACGTGATGGTCATGTTGTAGTAGAGTTTGCGGATCGGGTTGACGAACGCCCAGCCATAGGTCCCGACCATCACCGTCGAGTCCGTCGTGTCTATAAGTGACATTCCTGCGGTGAACAGTGTCGGAAACACCAGGATCGACCAGATCGACAGTCCGTGAGCGGCCTGACCTGCCGAGACGCCCAGCAAGCCGACTTCTGTCGCGGTGTCGAAGCCGAGCCCAAATAGAAGTCCAAGAGGATAAACGTGCCAACTGCGCTCGATCAGGGCGAAGGCCGGCCGTAGCAGCCGGCCGAAGAAGCCGCGTTTGGCGAGAATATGATCAACGTCATCCTCAGCCAGCCGGCCACTCTTCTTCACTGCCTGTAGTGCACGATAGACCTGGAAGAGCACCAAGATATTGGCGGATGCGATAGTGAACAGAAACAGCGCCGAGACGGAGGTGCCGATCACTTCGCCGATATTCCTGAACGCACCGAAATGGCCCTGCAGCGACGTGGTCGTCAGCGCAATCGCCAGAACGAGCCCGACCACGATTGTGGAATGACCGAGCGAAAAGAAAAATCCCACCGCGATCGGACGCCGGCCTTCTTGCATCAGCTTGCGGGTGATGTTGTCGATGGCCGCAATATGATCGGCGTCGAAGGCGTGCCGAAGCCCGAAGCTGTAGGCGAGGAATGCGGTGCCGAGCAGCAGCGCGTTGCCGTGAAACGCTACCGCAGCCCATAGCCACGCGCCGACATTGGCGGTGAGGAGAATGGCATACATGCCTACGACCTTGCCGCGCGCGCGTTCCGGCCCGTCGTCAAAAATGTGCGAACGCATGGCTGCGCTCCCGAGCCACAACTTGGGTATGCCCGTCTGTGATATGCGGCGCCCGCTGGAGTGGCAAGGCGCGCGTGGGGGAGGTCGCTGAGGCTGGAACGGGCTTTTAGTTGCGCTTCGTGGCGGCGGCGCCGGAGGGTATCGACGCCGTGGTTCCGGCCGTTTCGATCTTTGGATCGACGTCGTCCATTCGCGCCAGGATATCCTTGATCGGATTGTCGGCCCATGCGTGGTTCACAAAGTCCCGGTGCGAGACGTCGCCGGCGGGCAGGAAAGTCACCATGCCCTGCAGACGGCCTTGCCGCAGTTCCGAGCTATACGGCACCGAACGTTCGCTCAACAGGCGCTCAAGCTCGGCATTGTGATGCGCGGTGTGCGGGGTATACGAACTCACGAAGAAGGTTGATCTGTTGTCGGCGATCCAGTCTGCGAACTTATCGATGCCGGCATAGAGTGCGTCGAGGAGGACGAGACCGCGCACGCGCGATTTGACGCCGCCCCGATCGAGCACGGACAGCGTCGGCCCAAAGCCTCCGCTATAAGCGACGATCACGATCGGCATCTTGCCGAACGCCGCCGCGCTGCGCGGATCGCCATACAGGCGCGCAAGCTTGACCGCCGCTTCGTCGAGGAAGCGCTTGAAGCCGTTCGGTTCCCAGAACTTTCCAGCACTCGAATCGCGAGCGTCGACAGCAAATTGCGGCGCCACCAACACCGCATTTGCCCCCGCCGCCGTGATCTGCGCCGGAACCTGCTGCCGATCGCGTACGTCGCGGGCAAGATTGGCGCCGTGGCCGTGAAAGAACACCACCATGACCGCCGGGCGTTTGGGATCGAAGCCGGCCGGAATATGCAACAGAACGCGATCGTCGCTGAAGGTCTCGGATTCCCAGTAAACGTGGCCGCGGAAATTGACGTGACCGCGGTGGCCTTGTTCGCCGGCATTCAGAAATGCCCGATCCGATCCGGGTACCGTGCCGTGATACGGGAACGGCGCCGTTTCGAAATCCACGAGACTCGTCGTTGCGCCGATATTGGACGGCATGCCAGACGGACCGGGCTCGGCGGTCGAGTGAAGCCCGGCGATCGGCGGCACGGTCCCTTCGAGCGACGCCAGGCGGACCGGCGGCCTCACGTTCAGCTTCGCTTCCTTCAACGCCTGTTTTGCGGATGCGCGGCCGCGGTCGGCCACACGCAGCGATTCCAGGCTGGCCCATTCGCGAGCAACAATCTTGGCGGGACTTTCGCCGGCCGCGAGGCCCGTGTCCCGCGCGGCCGGCGGTCGCGGATCGTTCGTGCGCGCATACGTCGAGCTGCTGAACGGGTCTACTTTTCCGATTTCTGAATCGGCCTTGGCGACCGGCGTCACCGTATAGGCGGCTGCTGCCGGAGTGACCAAAGCGGTCGAGTGAAATTCGTTGAAGACCAGCCAGCACCATCCGACGGAGCCGATAAAGAACAGAACGGCGGAGATGTGGAGCAGATTGAGCTCAAGCTTTTTCCTCAGCTCGCCGATGCGCCGTGCGGGCTTTCTGCCGGGCTCGAATGGAATGCGGTCGTTCTCGATAGGGCTGCGGTGTTCAACCCGCCGCCGGACGATGGCGTCAGCGTTGAAATGGCGCGCGCGTACAACCGCGGCCGTACCAATGGTCGGCCGGCGATACGCCTTCGGCGTTGGTCCTCGGACCGTATGTTGCACTTTTCCCCCGCCCGACGCGGGCAATCTCTGTGACGACTATGTCGTCATTTTGACGCGCTACCGACTCGATTTGGGCGGCGGATCCGAACAAAACGGGAAAATCCCCCCAAATCGGCAGCCCAAAGACCCCGTGGACTCGCTCTCCGCGCGCTTTCGATGCTTTTTCGGAGATTGGGTGTCTGTCCCCTGATGGTATCGATCCGATGGTAAACGCGGCGTTAATTCCTCGTCGCTGGTCTTCGGCGCGTCCTTCTGGGCGAGCAGGAGATTCGATTCATTCTTCCGCCAGCGATATCCGATGCCAAAATCGATCGGGGTGGCCCGGCCGAATAACTCCGCCATCCCCGGCTGGTAGGAGCGTCCGAATATCGACAGCGGCCCGACATAGCGGCCGAACGGCTGCAACCGCCATTTTTTCGGATCGAAATAGGCAAGCGGTATGCCGCTATCGTCCTGCAGGATCGTCGCGCTGTGATCGAGCAGGAAAGCGCGCACCTTGTTGAAGCCGCCGCTGTGGAGAAGATAGGAAGCGCTCTTGATGAAACTGTCGGCGACGCCGAGCTTGTCGCAGAACGCTAGGAAGCCGCTCCGCTCGACCGACCCGTCGGCAAGATTGGTGCTGAAGTAATAAAGAGTCTGCTTCGGCCCGTTACCGTCCGAAAAGACGATCTTTACGCCCGGGGCGGCGCTGCGGGTGGTGCTCCGCATGGGTTTCTTGGTGTTGGCATCCGTGGCGGCCGGCTCGTCCGCGGTCAGGAAATTTCCTTCGGCGTCGAGGCCCACGAAACTCACGTCGTGGATGGTCTTGCCGGTCCGCGCCAAAAACACATAGAGAACCGGCAGCGTGCCGTAGACTGGCCCCTCGTGCAATTGGGTCTTCATGTTTCTGGTGATGAAGAAACTGTAGCTGAGCAGCGAACCGAGCGAAGTCTCGAGATTTCGGAGCGTCCCGTTGACGGCCGGATGCGACAGGCTGGTCAATTGCGGAATGTCACCGACCGGTTCGAGACCGGCCAAAACGTAGGTCGAAGCGTTAGGAAAAAACGACGTCGCGTAGAGGAAATCCGGACCGCTGAACATATACAGCATCGTGTCGTGCTTGTCGGTGAGCTGCTCTTTCGCGAACATGCGAACTTTCGAAAGCTTGGTGCTGTCCTCGCGCGCGAAAATGGAATCGAAATAGCGCGCGTGCTGCTGCCAGAGAGGGTCCTTGGCAAGCGCCGCGAGAAAAGAGCTGGACGATGGCGGCAGCCCAGCCAGGAATCGCGCGGTATCGTCCGCTGTTACCGTTTCGGCGCTACGTGCAGGCGCTGTGCTCACGGCCAGCACAATTGCCACAAGGGCAGTCGCCATCATTCTAGGCATGGTTACAGACATCACTCTCAAGCCACTGTTTGCGAAACGTCCGGGGAGGGGACACTCGATAGCGGACGGGACAGATAATAGATGACAAGGCCGATCAACATCATGGCGACGCCGGCGAGCGACTGCAGCGGCCGGTTGACGACCAGATAATACATCATGAACAGCGTCACGCTGAGAAAAATCAGCGGCGTCACCGGGTAGCCCCAGGCGCGGTACGGCCGGGCCAAATTCGGGTGGGTGATCCGCATCTTGATGAGGCCCAGCACGGTGAAAAACGAGCAGAAGGTGAGGCTGAATTGGATGAAATCCAGGACCGCTTCGAAGCTCTGGGTCAGCAGTAAGAGGTTCGAGACCAGGAGCTGAAAGATAATGGCGACGGCTGGCACGCCTTGCTTCGATCTCCGTGAGAACACGCGGAGTAGCGGTATGTCCTCGCCCATCGTCATGGTCACGCGCGGGCCGATCCAGGTCATGGCGCTGATCGACGATATCAGCCCGAGGCAGATCAGCGCGCCGACGATGCGCCCGCCGAGACTGCCGAACACGTGCTTGCCGGCAACGATGGCGACATCGATCTGTCCGGCCAATTCGTGCATCGGCGTGGTGGCCAGAAAGACGGCGTTGAGGAGGACATAGAGCACGATCACGATCGCGGTTCCCGCGAACAGCGCGCGCGGCAGGTTGCGGGCGGGATCGCGCAATTCGCCGCCGATATAGGTCGCCGCGTTCCAGCCGGAATACGAATACATCACGAACACCAGGCTGATGGCGAACGGCGCGCCGCCGATATGAGTGAGGTCGACGGCGCTCGGCGCAAATGAAATCGGTTGCGAGTCGCCGAAGGCAAAGCCGGCGATGATGAACACGACGATGAGGACGAGCTTGAGCGCCGTCCAGGCGTTATGGTAGGCGCCGCCAAACCGTACACCGCCCAGATGCACCAGCGCGGCAAGCCAGGTGATGCCAAATCCGAGAACGAGCGGCGGCGCGCTCGGCACGATGGACTTGAAATAGATGCCGAATGCCATTGCGGCGAGCGCGATGGGCGCGGCGAAGCCGACGGTCGCCGACAGCCAACCAGCCAGGAAGCCGAACGCCGGATGATAGATCCGGCGCAGAAAGTTATACTCCCCGCTCGATCGCGGAAGCATCGCGGCGAGTTCCGAGTAGCAAAACACCCCGCATATCGCCGCAATTCCGCCGACGATCCACAACAGCAAAAGCGAAAAGCCGGAGGTTATGTCGGTGACCTGAAATCC